>Ga0070741_10014316_pt1 | contig 13738 bp, 12 predicted proteins | sample Coa_R1_4_FD_66440 | JGI IMG/M metagenome (GOLD analysis project Ga0070741, IMG submission 66440) | Surface soil microbial communities from Centralia Pennsylvania, which are recovering from an underground coalmine fire - Coalmine... | ecosystem: Environmental > Terrestrial > Soil > Unclassified ... | reverse complement strand
CGCCCATCCTCAGAGTCCCAATGCATTGCGGCCGAAGCCCGACCGTCGCCGCCAGGACAAGATTGGCCCGATCCGGTTCCAGCAGATATCCCGAGCAAACCTCGGTCCGAAAACGGCTGGCGATGAGTCCGACTACGTTCATGAGGGTCTCGGCCGGCTTGCCGCTCTCCTCCGCAAGCTTTGCGATTTCTTCCAGCGTCAACACGTAACTGGCATCATGCGCGCGCGCCGTTCGGGGCATTGACTCCTCCGTTACTCGAATCCAGTGAGCCGCCTGGGAGTACCCTCAGCAGACCATGATGAGGTGAGGATTAACGGACGCGGTTAATTCGCGGCTCTTCGCTGAAGTAGCTACCGCTTAGTCTAAGCGTCTCGCGGCGGAAGTGCAATCATTTTGTCATACGAGCGGCCGCTGTCAGAGAAAGGTTGTATGGAGCATTCGCGAAGTGAGCTTCGTTCGTTTTCCGAGACCCTGACCCGCGAGTAGTTCAGTGTTGCGGTCGTCGTGAAGCCGGATGGTGAGTAGCGGATTACAGTCCCCCTCCAACATCCAGGATCGCTCCGGTGACGTAGGAAGCCTCCTCGGACAGCAGCCACAGGACCGCCGATGCGACTTCTTCGGGCTGGCCGCCACGCTGCATCGCGACCCGTGATTTGACTCGATCGACGCGGCCGGGTTCGCCGCCCTTGGCGTGCATCTCGGTATAGATAAAACCGGGGCGCACCGCGTTGACGCGGATACCTTCCTCCGCGACTTCGCGCGCCAGTCCGAGGGTGAGCGTCTCGACCGCTCCTTTGCTCGCAGCATAATCGATGTACTCGTTCGGCGAACCGAATCGCGACGCGCCTGAAGAAACATTGACGATGCCTCCGCCTTCGCCGCCGTGCCGTTGCGACATGCGGCGCACTCCCTCTCGTGCACAGAGGAAACTTCCGGTGACGTTCGTTGCGAACGTGCGCTCGATGCGCGCAGCATCCATATCTTCCAGGCGCATCTGTTTCTCCAGCGTCGCGGCATTGTTCACCAATGCGGTGAGGCGGCCTTCGCGGTCGATCCTCTCATACAACCGCAGGACGTCCGCCTCAATGCTGATATCGGCCTGCACGGTGAATGCGCTGCCGCCTTCCGCCGCGATGGCGCCCGCTACCTCGTCCGCCTTCTCGCGAGCGCGGAGATAGTTCACACAGACCACATACCCGCGTTGTCCGGCCAGCCGCGCGGTCGCCGCGCCGATCCCCCGGCTGGCACCGGTGACGAGCAGAATCCCGGATGCTTTCATCGTGTGCCCTACATCGTAGCGAGGATGGGCCTCGAATTGCAGCTTGCCTCACGCTACGAACACAATGGGCGCCCGATTCATGGTTGTTACCATTCTCCTGGCTACCATTCGGCCGGCTGCTGCGGCGGAAGCGGACGCCTTGGCCATCTCGAAAAACATTCAGAACCGGCACTTTCCGCATGGCACGCTGCTCGATCCGATTTTCAACAGCGCAACCGGCGATCAGATTCTCAGCTATACCCGCTGTGGCGACTCCGCCTTGTGGACGGGCTTTGATCTCGCCGCTGAGTCGTTTCGATACAAGGTGACACAGTCCGCGGACGCGCTCGCGGCCGCCCAGCGCGCGTTGGCAGGCCTCCAGTCGCTGGTCGATGTCACCGGCAACAGCGTGCTCGCCCGTTGCGCCCTCCCGGAGAACTCGCCGTACGCCGCCGGTATTCAGAATGAAGAGGCAGCCAACGGGATCCACCACACCGGCGCCGGTACCTTCTGGGTAGGCCACACGTCGCGCGACGAGTACTCCGGCGTGCTGTTCGGGCTCGGAGTGGCCTATGACCTGATGAGCGATCCCGCCATGCAGGCATCCATCACCGCGCTGGTCACGCGCATGGTCCAGTTTCTGCAGAATCACGCGTGGAACATCGTCTTGCCCGACGGTTCCGTCTCGACCACGTTTCTCGACCGGCCTGACCAGCAGCTTGCGTTTCTCCAATTGGCCGCCCACGTCAACCCGGGGCAATTCTCCGGCGCTTATTCTGTTGCCAGCGCGACGTTGGCGCCGATTGCAATTCTCCCCATCGGGATCGACGTGCTGAGCGACAGCTCGTATTTCAAGTTCAACCTCGACAGCGTCAATCTCTACACCCTCATTCACCTGCAGAGCTCATCCAATGGCGCGTACCAGACCGCGTACAACATTTTGCGCCGACACACCGACAATCAAGGTAACGCCTTTTTCAACATGATCGATGCTGCCCTCAATGGGCCAAATGCCGCGCGCGATGCCGAAACGCGCCTGCTGCTCAACCACTGGCTGCAGCGCCCGCGGCGAGACTTGTCAATGGACAACAACGGCAAATACCCCGCGTGCGGCAGCCAGGCGTGCCAGCCTATTCCGGTCACCGACCGTCCGACCACCGATTTCCTCTGGCAGCGAAGCCCCTACCAGCTCGCCAATACAGGCGGCGGCAACATCATCGAAGGCGCTGGGCTCGATTACATCCTGCCGTACTGGATGGCCCGCTATTACGGCGTGATTGCGCCTGACACTCTGCACGAGGGTTCGGCCGCGAGCTATACACCAACACTTGCTCCCGACAGCCTGGCTTCCGTATTCGGCCTGAGTCTGCCCTCGGCTGATGGAACCACCGTGACGGTGAAGGACAGCGCCGCCATTGCCCGCCCAGCCACGGTGTTGTTCAGCTCCACGACTCAGGTGAATTTAGTTGTGCCGGGAGGTACCGCGTCCGGCGCCGCATCGCTCACAATTCAAAATCCAGGCGTGCCCGACACGGTCCTGTCAACCGAAATCCAAACCGTCGCTCCAGCTTTGTTCACCGCCGACGCGAGCGGTCACGGTCCCGCTGCCGCAACGGCAAATGGATCTCCGGTCTTCTCGTGCAATGCCTCTGGCTGTGTCACCGCGCCGATCAATCTCGCCTCGGGCGGCACGGTGTACCTCTCGCTCTACGGCACCGGCATCCGCCGCGTCTCCTCGCCGGCGAATGTCGTCTGCACCATTGGTGGCGCCCGTGTTCCCGTGCTCTACGCCGGTCCGCAGGGCACGTATGCCGGTTTGGACCAGGTGAACGTGCAGCTTCCCATTTCGCTGCTCGGGCGCGGTGAAGTGGATGTGATCGTTACCGCCGATGGTCAGCCCTCCAACGCCGTTCGTATCAACCTGCACTGAGCGAGCTTGACTCGCCCGCGCAATCCGATATTTTTGGTGCAGAGGGAACGCCATGCGATTGCACGTGTTGTTCGCTGCCATACTCCTCGGCTTCACCGTGGCCGTTGCTCAGACCCCCACCAAGGTGATTCCCGAGGTCCCGTTCGTGCCGAGCGGAAACGAAGTCGTCGAAGCCATGCTGAGACTGGCCGGTGTCATGCCATCGGATAACGTTTACGATCTCGGTTGCGGCGATGGCCGCATTGTGATCACCGCGGCGAAGGAATACAAGGCTCACGGCGTCGGCATCGATATCAACCCGCAGCGCATTCGCGAGGCGCAGGAAAATGCCGCGCGCGCGTTGGCGGGCCCGCGTGTGCGCTTTGAGGTGAACGATCTCTTCGCCGCCGACATCCACGATGCCACCGTCGTGACGCTCTACCTTCTGCCCTCCGTGAACCTGCGGCTGCGTCCCAAGCTGCTGAAGGAACTGAAGCCCGGAACCCGTATCGTCTCGCACAGCTTCGACATGGGCGATTGGAAGCCGGATAAGCAAGAAGAGGTCGACGGCTCGGCAATTTACCTATGGACCATCCCCGCAAAATAGTGGGGCAGGCAATCTGGCCTGCAGCCGGCCGGACCGCAGCGCGCCTTACTGCGCGGGCTCCAGCCGCAACAGCGCACCGTCCTCTTCCTCAGTGAGCACGTAGAGCAGCCCGTCGGGCCCCTGTCGCACATCCCGAATCCGCTGTTTCAAATCCGTGAGCAGTGATTCGCGACGTAGTTCTTCCATTTTGGCATTGAATACGACGCGCTCCAGTCGGCCGGTGCCAGGAATTTCGCCGTACCGCATGCCGCCCACGAACACGTTCCCCTTCCACGCGGGGAAGCGATCGCCCGTATAGAACGTCAGGCCGGAAATCGCAATCGATGGCACCCAATACACGAGCGGCCCTTCGATGCCTTCGCGCGCCGGCGATTCGGAAATCCGAGGGCCGTCATACGCGCGCCCGTAGCTCACCAGGGGCCAGCCATAATTCCGGCCAGGCAGGATCAGGTTAATTTCGTCGCCCCCGTTCGGTCCGTTTTCGTCATTGACCACCGCGCCGGTCTCGGGATTCACGGCCAACCCGAGCTGGTCGCGATGTCCTAGCGAATAAACCTCCGGTTTATGGCCGGTCTTCCCAACGAAAGGATTATCGGGCGGGATGCTGCCATCGTCGCGCAGGCGCAGCACCTTCCCGTAATCGCTGTTCGGATCCTGCGCCAGGGTGCCCGTCGCCGCACCGGTTGTCATGAAGATTGTGCCATCGCGGCCGAACACGATACGCGAGCCGCCCAACACGGTCCCCCATTCACATTGGAAAAGATCCTTCACATCCGTGAGGCCCTCGCGCTCCAGACGCGCGCGTGCCAGCGTAGTCGCCGCCTGATTGTTCTCGCCCGGTTTGCTGTACGTGAAATAGACGAGATGATTCTGAGCGAATTTCGGATGGAGCGCGATATCGAACAGCCCCGCATTGCGCACCGCATGGACTTTCGGAACGCCGGTTAGCGGTTGCGGATCGAGCACGTTGTCGCGAATCATCCGGAGCCGTCCCGGCCGCTCGGTGACCAGCATATTGCCATCTGGCAGAAAAGCGAGACTCCACGGATGCACCAATCCGCGGGCCACTACTACGACTCGAACCTTATGTTGTTCGGCGGTATCGAACACGAACGGCCCGGTGCCCAGCACCGCGTGCGGCACGCCGATTGGCGGAGGCTGCGCCTGCCGCTGCTGACCCAGACCGGCCGCTACCAGTATTCCTGTAATGAGAAGTGGGGCAAACTTCCAGACTGCCCGTCCAAAAATCGGCATGGATCGACGCTATCACGCAGCAGCGCCGCCGTGCAAATCTCTACAGCAGAGCGCGCACGCCACGGGCGACCGCATCCGCCGTCATTCCGTACACCAGATGCGAAGCCAGCCCAAACAAATGAGCGGAAGCCGGTTCCTCGCGCGGAGCTTTGGAGAGCTTCAGTGCCGGCACCGCGATCTCGTCAGCCAATGCCCAGAGCCCCGTTCCGAACGCGGCGCCGCGCGCCGCCCGCGTCTTCGGTTTGTATTCGGAGAGCGCGCCGTAGAACATCCCACTCGCGGCGCCGAACGCGTAATGCACCACCTGTCCGGCGCGTCCTTTTTCGCGGGGTGCCAACTCCTCGCCGGTGGCGACCAGCGAGATGGATTGCGCCGTTTTCACCGTCGCGGGCTCCTGCTGGGTCGGCGGGTGGCTTTGCGACCCGTTGTGCTGCGGTTTGTTCCAGTGCTTGCTCACGGCCTGGAACTGGCTCATGACATACGTTGCGGCCAGGCCGCCGGCCAATCCGGAGACCATGCCTTTCCAAAGTTTCGGACGAGAGCGACGCCACATAGGAACCCCCGTCAGAAACCGAGCACGCGCTTTGCCAGCGGTTGCCGCACTACGGATGAACGGCCGCAACTGCCGGAATTGGCGTCAGTCCGGCACCCGCTTCTTGGACGTCCGAGTTGTAGCCCATGATGTAGTGCCTCATGCCCATCTCGAACCAGTGAATCCCGTAAGTCCGGGCTTCCTGCAGGGCCTTCTGGTTCGACCAGGAATCATGTGCGATTCGATAACAAGCCACGGCCGTCCCTGTCCGGTCCTTGCCGTATCGGCAATGCACGAACACCGGATCCTTGGAATTGAACGCAGCCAGGATCTTGGCGATTGTAGCCGTCGAAGGAGCCCGGAACCCACTCATCGGAATGCTCACATAGTGCATGCCCGCGGCCTCGACCGCCTGGGCTTCGGCTTTAGTCGAATGCGTCCCGTATTCGCCATCCGGCCGCAAATCAATGATGGTCTTGATGCCGAGATCGGCCAGGCTCTTCCAGCCTTGTCCGCTCGGCTGCGCGCCGCGATACACATGCTGGTCGACCTGGTGAAAATTCGGGACGCCGGGCGCGGTCAGCGAGGCCGCCACGGCGGGAGTTGCGGGCAGGCAAAAAGACGACAACGTAAGGACGGAGACCAGGCAGGGATAGGGCAGGGCTCTTGACATAAGGATTGCTGGATACCAATAGTTTAGATGATTGCCCGGGGCGCGGCGTTGCGGGCCGTTTCATGGCCCTTATGGTGCATCACCCAGGTTGCCATGAAAAAGGATCCAACCAACGATCCCAAGTTGCCGCCTCCTGACCCGGAACCCGACGACCCCGAGCCCTACCCGCCAATACCTGATCCCGACGTGCCGGACCTGGGTCCGGACGTCGGGCCACCCCTGGCTCCCGGTACTCCGGGCTATTGATCCACGCAGCCGTGCGGCGAATTACACTCGAATCCGATCGCCGGGGGCTTTGATCGCGGCCTCCGAAATTGTAAGATGTGCCTCAGGCCGGTGCGAATTCCAGTCGCATTACCGGTGGGGGGCACTATGTTGAGCCGTTTTCGCGCGGAGGCCTTTATGATCGCGGCGTCTGTCGCGGCGCTTTTCGGAAACGCGCGGCAGGCCCGTGCGGACGACTTCGACGGCAAGCAGGTAGCGGCCGCGCTGGCGCGAAAGAACATCGGGCCTGCGCCGCGGCTGCCCGATGGCCACCCGGACCTCGGCAACGATAAAGGCTCCTGGGAACCCCCCGGGATTGGGGACATGGCGGGCACGGGCGGCGGCTTCGCTGGTAGTGCCCAGCCGGAGCACAAGGTAGATGTCCCATTCCTGCCTTGGGCCAAGGCTGCCTTTGCCGAGCGCAACGCGAATTTCACGAAGGACGATCCGGAAGGCTTCTGCCTGCCTCCGGGCATTCCGCGTATGTACGCGACGTCGTTCCCGTTTCAGATTTACCAGTTGCCCAACCGCATCCTGTTCGTGTTCGAAGGCGGTGCGCACATGTGGCGCGTGGTGTATATGGACGGACGCAAACACACGCCGCCCGACAAGCTGAATCCCACCTACCTGGGCGAAGCTATCGGTCATTGGGAAGGAGATACCCTGGTGGTCGACGTCACCGGTTTGAACGAGCGAAGCTGGATTGACGCGGCGGGCCATGCGCATACCGAGCAGCTTCACGTCATCGAGCGGTTCACGCGCGTGAACGAGTTGATTCTGCATTACGAGGCGACTATCGAGGACCCAGGCGCATATTCCAAGCCTTGGACGACGAGCTGGAACATTCTCTTCCATCCCGGCATGGAGCCGTTTGAATACATTTGTCAGGAAGACAACGCAGACCTCAAACATCTGGTAGGCAAGAAACCTTGAACCGAGTGTGCGTGGTTCTGGTCGCCGCGGCACTGGCTCTGATCGCGTGCGCGCCTGCGCCTTCGCCGGCCGAGCGGAAGTACGCGGACCAGACGAAAGAGCCATGGTATTCGCAGACCATAAGCGAGCTGTCCGCGCTCAATCGCCAGGCGCAGCGCGCGTTCCAAGCCGGCAAGCTCGATGACGCCTCGAACCTGATCCTGAAAGCGGAGCCGCTAGCCAACCGCCTGCTGGCCGTGACTAGGCCGGCTCTACCCGCGATCGAAGCCGCTTCCGATCTCGATCAGCTCTACGGCCAGATGCTTCTCATAAATCGGAACTACGGCTGGGCGCGCCTGGAATTTCAAAAGAACCGCGCCCGCTGGAAGAGCTGGCAGCCCCAGACCGACGAGACCGCCCGCCGCCTCAAACTGGCCGAAGACGCCATCGCCGAATGCGATCGCAAGATGACGGAGTGAAAATTGTTCCGAACCTACTCCGCTACCGCTTCGCCGTCAACGCCCGATACGTGCCGGCCACGTTCTGCGGCCGCTGAGCGTCGTAAAACTCCCAGCCTTTGTAATTCTCCATCAGGACGCTGGCCTGCGCCTGTTCCAGCGTCTGGCCCGAGGCCACTGCTTTCGCAACAGCATCCCGCAATTCTTCGCGATAGCGGATATTGGCTGTGACATCGGCCTTCTTACCAAGCTGACCGTGACTACAGACGAAATACTCAAAGTCCATCGCTTCGATGGCTTTGACCATGGGAATCTCATCCGGAGAGATCGGGCCAAAAGGTAGCCGGTGCACGGTAATCCAATCGGAGGCGAACAGCACGTTCGATCCATCGACGAACCGGACGATCGTGTTGTCGTCGGCATGACCTGTCGGCCGCGAGATTACTTCGACGCGCTTGCCGCCCAGATTGATCGTCAGGCGGTCTTTGTAGGTCAGGTCGGGCGCACGCACGAATTCAATCGGTCCCCGCGCAATTTCGGCCCCGCTTAACACCCCGTCGTGATCGGCGTCGTACAGGCTGAACATGGTCTTCAGATTTCCTTGCGCTTCATCCGGTTCGATCTTTCCATCGCCATTTTTATCCTGCGCGCGCACATTGGCCGGCAGCGGCGTACTCGCGGGCGGCATCGCGATATTCTTGAGCATGTTCTCCTGGCCGATGAGCTGCGCCGTATCGGCATAGACCGCCCCGCCCGACGCATGATCCCAGTGCGAGTGGCTGTAGATCACGTACTTCACCGGGACGTGGAAGCGCCGGTCCATTTCCGCCTTGAGCCAGGTGGCGAATTCGGTGCCGATGGGTTCCACCAGCACGATGCCATCGCGGGTGACCATGAAGACCGAAACGTAATCGTCCATGCGGGCATAGTAGGTATCGCCCGTGAGCTTTCCGATCTCCTGGCCTTTGAGTTGAGTCTGTTGATAGAACGAGCGCTGCTGCGCGCCCAGCTTTGGCGCGAGCGCGGCCAGCGCCACGACTATAACGGCGGACATAATGGATTTCTGTCGCATGCTTGTCTCTCGGCTCCCCGCCGGATTTCTGATTGTATCGGAATGTCAGTCGCCGGCCTGCATCACCGGCTCAAGCACTTTGGGCGGTCTGCGCATTGCGCGCCACCGCTCCAGCACCGACGCCATGTAAGTGTAAACCACCGGCGTCAGATACAGCGTCATCAACTGCGAGAATGCCAGGCCGCCCACCACCGCCATACCCAGCGGACGCCGCGCTTCGCCTCCCGAGCCGTAGCCCAGCGCGATGGGAATGCCGCCGAGCAGCGCCGCCATCGTCGTCATCATGATCGGCCGGAAGCGGATCATACAACCTTCGTACACGGCTTCCAGCGGCGATTTGCCCCCGCGTTGCGCTTCCAGCGCGAAATCGATCTGCATGATCGCATTCTTCTTCACGATGCCGATCAGCATGATCAACCCCACAAAACTGTAGATGCTCAGCTCGATCTTAAATAGCAGCAGCGTGAGCAGGGCTCCAAAGCCCGCCGAAGGCAGCCCGGAGAGAATCGTCAGCGGATGGATATAGCTCTCATATAGGACGCCCAGCACGATGTACACCACCAGGATGGCGATCATCAGCAGCAATCCCATATTCTTCATTGAGTCCTGGAACAGCTTGGCGGAGCCCTGAAACGAGCCGGTGATAGTGGCCGGTAGAATTTCGCGGGCGGCTTGCTCGATTTCGTCGGTAGCTTGGCCCAACGAGACACCGCGGCGCACGCCGAATGAAATCGTGACTGAAGGTAACTGGCCGGAGTGCGGAATGCTGTTCGGCCCCGCGTTCAGTTTCAATTTGGCAATCGCATCCAATGGCACTAACTGGCCGGTATTCGATTTCAAGTAAAGGAGCTTGAGCGAATCTTCCTGCCGTTGATACTTGGGCAGCACTTCCAGCAGCACGCGGTACTGATTGTTCGTCCCATAGATGGTCGAGACCAACTGGGGGCCGAACGCATCGTACAGCATATTGGCAATGTTGTTCCAGTCGACATTCAACGCGGCGGCTCGGTCGCGGTCAATCGTGATCTGGATCTGCGGGTTCTTGATCTGCAGGTCGCTGATCACGTCGACCAGCCCGGGAATCCGCTCCATCGCCGCTTCCAGCTTCGGGGCTTCGCGGTAAAGTTCCTCGGTGTCGGGACCGTAGAGCGTGTAATCGTAGCTCGATGCCGAATTGCGCCCACCCACCCGGATCGCCTGCGGGATGCGCGTGGTCACTCGGAGGCCGGTGATGTTGGAAACCTTCGGACGGATGCGATTGACAATATCGACCACCGTGGCTTTGCGCTCCCGCCGTGGCCTCAGCATCACGTCCAGAAAGCCGCCGTTCGAGGAGCCTTGACCGCCGCCGGTTCGCATGAAGAAGCTGTCGACATCGGGATCCTGGATCACAATGTTGGCGACACGCTCGCCGTAGCGGATCATTTGAAAATATGACGTGCCCTGCGCCGCCTGCATCTGGACGTTGAACTGGTCATTGTCCGTGTCCGGGATGAAGCCCTTGGGCACCGCGACGTACAGGTATACGGTGGCGCCGATCACTGCCACGAACGTCAGCAGCATGACAGGGCGATGATGCAGGACCCAGCGAAGGGTACCGCCGTACAGATTGCGCATACCGTCGAACGCGTTCTCGATCCAGCGGTACAAGAATCCGTGCCGCTCCGCCTTCTGTTCGCGGAGGAACCGGCTGCACAGCATCGGCGTCAGACTGATCGAGACAATGCCGGAAATCAGGATGGCCGCGCAAATGGTCACTGCGAATTCGCGAAACAGGCGGCCCAGAATTCCGGCCATGAACAGGATCGGGATGAAAACCGCCGCCAGCGACAACGTCATCGAGACGATCGTGAACCCGATCTCTTTCGAGCCGAGCAGCGCTGCCACGAGCGGCTTCTCGCCCTTTTCGATATGCCGGACGATGTTTTCCAGCATCACGATGGCGTCGTCCACCACGAATCCGACCGACAGGATCAGCGCCATCATCGAAATGTTGTTCATGCTGAAATTCAGCAGGTACATCACCGAGAACGTGCCGAGAATTGAAAACGGCAGCGCCATCGCCGGAATCAGGGTGGCGGAAACGTTCCTCAAAAACAAGAAGATCACCAGGATCACCAGGCCCAGTGTTGCCACCATCGTGAACTGGATATCCTGGAACGCTTCGCGTATGTTCTTGCCGCGGTCCCCGCGGATCATCAGGTGCGCGCTCGGCGGAATCTGCTGGTTGAAGAAGGGCAGCAGCTCGCGGATGCGGTTGATGACGTCAATCGTGTTGCTGCCCGGCTGCCGGGTCACCTGAAGCTGCACCACGTCGGCGCCGGTCTTCCCGAATTCGCGGCCGTACATTCGGGCGATCTGTTTATCGTCTTGAACGCTGTCTATGACATGCGCGATTTCGTTCAGGCGGACAGGCTTGCCGCCAACGTATGAAACGATAATTGGCCCGTAATCGGCTGCCTTCCGCAGTTGGCCGTTGGCCATCACGTTGTACGCCGTGTGCGGCCCAAAGAGCGTCCCGGTCGGCAGGTTCACGTTCCAGTTCGTAATTGCGCTTTGAACTTCGTTCAGACCAATCTTGCGCGTCGCCAGCTCATTCGGATCCACCTGCACACGCACGGCGTATTTGGCCGAGCCCCAGATATTCACCTTCGCGACGCCGGGCACCATCGAGATTCGCGAAGCCACCATCGTTTCCGCGTATTCGTCCACATCGGAAAGCCGCAGGTGCGGCGAACTCATGGCGAGCTGGATGATCGGTTGATCGCCCGGATTCTGCTTATTGAACGAAGGCGGCGTCGGCATTCCCGCGGGCAAAAGCGGCGTGGCCGCGGCAATCGCAGTTTCGACGTCTACCGCCGCGCCATCGATGTCCCGCGTCAGGTCGAAAGACAACGTGATCTGCGTGTTGCCCTGGCTGCTCTGCGAGATCATCGAATCCAGGCCCGCGATCGTCGTGAACTGGCGCTCCAGCACCGTAGCCACCGAGGACGCCATTGTCTCCGGGTTCGCGCCCGGGAGGCTGGCTTCTACTTGGATCGTCGGATAGTCGACCTGCGGCAGGTCGCTGACCGGCAGCGCGCGATAGGCGATGACGCCAAACATCGCGATGCCCAGCATGAGCAGGCTGGTAGCGATTGGGCGCCGGATGAAGCCTTCCGAAAAATTCACGTTAGATGGTGGGCGAACCTAGCCGACTGAAATGTTACACCAGGGGTTGGAAATCTTTATCTGGCCCTTTGGAGTCAATGTCTTGGGCCGAACACTAAGGGACAGTGGTTTCGATCGGGATGCCGGCGCCCGCCAGGGCGGCTTCGACTTCGGCCGGGCGCAGCCGGCTTGCATCGTACACCACAGTCAGTCCATCGAGCGAGGCCGCCACCTGCACCTGCTGGATTCCGTAAATCGCATGGACATCCGAAATACGTTCCAGTAGCGGTTCGTCGAGTGCCCGGAGCAGGCGGAAGTGCTTCTGAATCTTCGTCATGTTGAGATCATTGTAGCTTGCGGCACAGGCTTTCGACCGGCATCGCCCGTCGTCACGGCATCGCGCAGGAGAAATTCGCCGCCTCGTCGGTGCTGCCCGATCCGTTGTACTTGGCGACTTGCGGATACGGGCACAGCGGACGCGTCCGCACCACTCCGCTGGCCGGGTTGCCATCCGCCTGGAACTTGGTAGCGATGATCTTGTTTGGCGCTTCACGGTTCTCCACCCAGCGCTCCAGCGCTTTGGTCACGCCCGGCGCCTCAACCTGCCCCTGGCCAAAGCTGTTCGGCCCGGGACCGCCGCCGCAATGTTGCATCCCGGGGACCAGGTACAACCGCACGAACTCGTCCGTCGTTTTGGCTCCCACTTTCGCCTGGACGCTACGGAAGTAGTCGATCGAATTCAGCGGCGAAATCGCGGGATCGTTCCAGCCGTGATAGATGATCAGCTTGCCGCCCCGCGATTGGAAGCGCTTCAGGTCGGGATCGGTGGCGTTCAACGTACGCGCGAATTTGTCGTCCGCCACCTTTGTGTCTCGATCCAGTTGGAACGTGCGATAGTCCCAGGCGGCATCATTAAATACGAAATCGGCGAAAAACCCCGTGCCGAAGCCATACATCAGGCTCGTGGCAGGTCTTTGGCCGGTAATCCACAGACCCCAGCCGCCGGGGCCGGATTCCCCTCCGGGAACCCGTCCGGGAAAGATCGGCTTGCCTGATGCATCGTGAGGCCCTGCATATATTTTGCGGAGACTCTCCACTTGAGGCGCCGTGAGACACGCATCGGAGTCAGTGCCCTTACAGAGAAGGACGGAAGGATCGAAGTGACACCGTGACGGATCGTTGATCACGCCGTCTTTGACGCCATCCTGCGCGTCGCAAGCCGCCAGCGTGGCGGCCTGAATGGTCGGAACTTTGGAAGCCGGGATACGGCTCGCCGGATCGTTCAGGAATACATCTTCGGAGCCGGCGGTGGCCAGCAGATGCGTCCAGTAATTGGCGGGCGCACCCGCGAGAATCCCGTCGTAATCTTCCGGAAAGCGCTGCGCTTCCATAAGGGCTTCACGCCCGCCGTTGGAGCAGGAACTGAAATACGCGTGGCGCGGCCGGTTGCCGTAGAACGCCGCGATAATCGCTTTAGCTTCTTCCGCCGTCTCATGGACGGCCCGGTAACCGAAATCCGTAACCTTCTCCGGATGCCCGAGCGCCCATCGCGCGTCGATCGCGCCGCCTTTGTGACCCGTATCCGTGCCCGCAGCGGCATAACCGCTCGCCACGGCGTCGGCGAGCCCGCCGTAATCGATCGACCCGG
>Ga0070741_10014315_pt1 | contig 13739 bp, 11 predicted proteins | sample Coa_R1_4_FD_66440 | JGI IMG/M metagenome (GOLD analysis project Ga0070741, IMG submission 66440) | Surface soil microbial communities from Centralia Pennsylvania, which are recovering from an underground coalmine fire - Coalmine... | ecosystem: Environmental > Terrestrial > Soil > Unclassified ... | reverse complement strand
GCGGAGTGGCAGAAGTCGATCAATATGGTTTTCAGTTGCTGGCGGTCCCGTGCGGCGGTCCTGCTAAGCCGGTCCAGAAACTCCATCGATATGTCGAACAAAGGTTCGGGCGCCGCTCCCGCACGATAAATCGCGCGCGAAATCAGCGCTTCCAGTTGCACGACTCTCATCTTGCGCATCGTCCAGGACTGCGAGTGAGTGTTCATGATTACGTCGAAGTTCCGTTTGGCAAGGCCGCAAAGCGCCGCGACATCGCGGCAGGCGGCGGCGGTAACCAGAGTCTCTCCGAGATAAAAGGGGTAGCTCATTTCCTCTAGGCTCTACGCCACGGCACGGCGGAAGGTCTGATCCAATACTCTACACCCATGGTAAAACCGAAGTTGCCGTGACCCCGATATTCTATTGGCTTCCATGAAAGACCGCCCGGTCAATCCGCGTTACGCATGGTCGATAGTAGGCTTTTTGTGGTTGACGCTCCTATTGAATTACGTCGATCGGCAGGTGGTTTTCTCAATCTTTCCGCTTCTGCAAAGCGAGATTGGTTTCTCGGGAGCACAACTAGGACTCGTCGGATCATTTTTCATTTGGACTTACTGCCTGTGCCAGGTTCCGGCAGGCTGGCTGGCGGACCTTCTTCCAAAGCAACATCTTGTCCTTGCGAGCCTGATTCTTTGGAGCGCCGCAACACTCGGCACCGGCCTCAGTCATTCGGTCTTCGAAATGCTGTGCTGGCGCGCGGTGATGGGGATTACGGAGTCACTCTACATGCCAGCTGCGTTGGCTTTATTGGCAGGGCTGCATTCGGTTGCTACGCGCTCCCGGGCCCTCGCCGTGCACGGAACGGCGCAGCTTTTGGGTGGCGTGACCGGCGGGTGGTACGGCGGCTGGATGGCCGAGCACTTCGGTTGGCGGACCGGCTTTCTGGCTCTAGCCGCCGCCGGTCTTCTCTATGCCTTCGTACTGGCGGCGGCCTTTCGCGGACTTCCTCGGCTGCCACGTACCCACGCGCCGGTTCTCGGCAGCTTGCGTGAGCTGTTTCGATCCGGATCCTACGCCGCCCTGATTCTTGCTTTCATCACATTTGGCGTGCTGCTGTGGATCCTGTACACCTGGCTCCCCACTCACATTTACGAGCGGTATCGGCTGAGTTTGTCCGAGAGCGGCTTGACTGCAACCCTGTATCTGCAATTGAGTTCCGCGGTTGGCATACTCAGCGGCGGGGCATTGGCTGATTGGAGCGTCAAGCGAGTCGCTGCCGGACGCCTCTATCTAGTGGCCGTGGGCATACTCGGCTCGGCTCCGTTCGCCTATCTAACTCTGGCCGTAAACTCAATTTCCCTGCTCAGACTTTGCGCCGCGGGTTTTGGCTTGTTCGCGGGGCTGCTGATCACGAACGTTTTCGCGGCAGCGTACGACGTGGTTCCGGCGCGCAGCCGGGGCATGGCGGCCGGAATGATGAATTCAATCCCCGGAATTGCGTCTGGAACGGCTGTCTATATGGCCGGCGCGCTCAAAGAATCATTCGGGCTGTCCCGCATGGTGTTCTATGGAGCCGCCGCCGCGATTGCCGGAGGGCTTCTGCTGATGGTGGTTACGGCCGCGCGATTTGCGCGCGACCGCCGATTCAGCGAACGCTGAATTGGGAGGCCGGAAACCCGCAAGCTCCCAGGCGCATCCTAATTCTTTACGCCGGAAACAAAGAATCCGTATGACCTTGTCAAATGTGTCCGGGGGACACCTGAGTATCGAACGAATGCGTATCCGAGAATGGGTACTGCTGGCTTTCATGGCGGTTGTTGTGCCCGCCGCCGCTTATGGCCAGCATCAAAAGATAGATCACAATTTTCACGGATGGTTCAACTACTTTGGAGACCATCCGATTGGCCGGTCGAAATGGGGAGTTCACCTCGAAGGGCAATGGCGGCGACACGACGGCTTCACTCGGTGGCAGCAGTTGCTGCTTCGTCCTGCCCTTAATTACGAGGTCAGCCCCTTGCTGATGCTCAGCGCCGGATACGGTTTCGCCCGTTCCTTTCCCTACGGCGAGTATCCGGCAGCGCGGACGGCAAACGAGCATCGCCTTTGGCAGCAGGCATGGTTCCGGTATCGTACCGGCCGGGTGGCATGGACGACCCGTCTTCGTTTCGAGAATCGTTTTCTCCACACGATCAACAGCGAGACTGGAAGGCCTTACTATCGATTCGAAAACCGGTTCCGCGGCTGGCAACAAGTTCGGGTTCCGGTATCGGATCTGACGTATTTCACCGCCTACAACGAACTCTGGTTCTACGTGAAGCCATACGTTTCGAACTCTGCCTTCGATCAGAATCGAGCGTACGCCGCCATCGGCGTGAATGTCGATCGATTCTGGAGGATGGAATTGGGATACATGAATCAAGCCCTGCTCCAGCGCTCCGGAGCTGCGCTGGAATCCAATCACACGCTAATGATTTCCGTCTTCAGTACAGCGGCCTTCTGGCGCTAAGTCCCGCCTCAGGAACCAAACGCTTCACGCGGGTTCTGGGACATGAGGACAGGAACCTGAGCCGGCTCTAGGAGGGGCAGAAAATCGGTGTATAGGTAGGTGTAACCACGGAAGTTCCCTCCGCCTGGCTCACCGACGTGATACCAGCCGGCATCCTGGGATAACAGCGCTCGTTTCAACAGTCCTCTGGTGGCCATAAAGCGGACGCACTCCAGGTGCCACTGGGCCGCCCCTGGCCCGAGGCCGTCAAATTCTACCCAGGCTCCGGCTCGTGCAACCTTCTCATGCAGGGCATGGTCTCGTTCGTTATGAGCATGAACCCAGACGAATTTGTTTGGGCGGACTCTCTCGGTTGCGATGATCTCCAACTGCTCGAGCGCAGCCGGTCCATCCCCGGTGTGCGAAGCAATCGTCAGACCGGTTTCGCGGGAGGTGATTGCCGCGGCGCGCACGAGCTTGCGATCTATTTCGTCGAGCGGAGCGCGATTGATCCCAATCTTGATGAACCGCGGCCTCCAGGGCTCGCGGGTCTCGGCGATCCACCGTTTTGCGAGCTGCTCAGCCGTTTCCATTCGAGCGAAGGCGGGAACAAACTTGTGGTCCGCCGCGCCATACAACCCGGTATTCGACCAGATTTCGATACCCACAGCATCAGACAGGCGCGCTAGCAGCTCCGGATCGCGGCCGAGAAAATTAGGCGTGCACTCCAGCAGGCGCCGGCAGCCATGACGCGTTATTTCGGCGAGCTTGGGACGCGCAATGCGAAACACCTCGTCGCGGTCGTAACGTCCCGGCCGGATCTGATCGGCGCCCACAAAATCAACGAGGACGTGCTCATGCACCAGAACCGATCCCGGCCCGTGCGCGAACGCGGCTATCGCGATCGCGGATACGAAACTTCGCCGCCCGATTTGGCCGTCATGGGGTAACAAGTGCGCTTTCCCAGTTGCTCGGTTACCCAATCGGTCCACATGGCAGTCGCCCCGCTGGAGCGCAGCGGAGCGCCATCCAGCGCCGCTGATACGAATTCGGCGATGCAGGGATAGTGCAGATTTTCCGGCGCCGGAACTTGTTCCTCTCCTCCGGGATAGGTCAGGCGCGGCCCGTTGAGCGGTGAAAGATCCATCTCCCCGTCCGTGCCTCGTACCCGAAACTCATCGCGAGCGGTGCGCGAATGCCAGCGAACATCGACCAGGCCGCGTACGCCGGTCTCGTGCTCTGTCAGTACGGTCGCGTTATCTTCCACGCTCATGGAATGGATCAGCGTTGAGAAAAATCCGCTTGCCCGCAGCGGTTTACCGAAGAAATAATTCATCAGATCGATCCGGTGCGATGCGATGTCATATAGCGGTCCACCGCCAGCCAGCGCGGGTTGCACACGCCAATCCCTGGGTTGGACCCAGTCGTGGGAGGTCGCTTCGGCGAGGAACGGGCGGCCAATCACTCCAGCCTCGATCAGTTGTTTGGCTCGATTCACTTTGGGGTACATCCGGCGGTAATACGCGATCCCGAGCAAGCGTCCTGATTCCTCCGCCTGCCGGACCATGGAGCATGCCTGCGCATGGTTCAGCGCGACAGGCTTTTCGCATAGCACGTGCGCGCCCGACCGCAGGCACATGATCGTCTGCGGCGCATGCAGAAAAACGGGTGTGGCAACATAAACGGCCTGCGCCCCAGACTGTGCCAGCGCGCTCTCCAGATTCGTCCACGCCGGCACTCGATACGGCTCGGCTTTTGCCGGATCGCGCGTCACAATTCCGGCCAGCTTGCTGCGCGGCTCGGCCAGGATAGCCGGAAGTACGCGTTTTCTGGTTATATCTCCGATACCGATTACGAGCCAATCGAGCGGCATTCCGACGTTCTCCGGACCAAGAACAAAAGGACGCGCTTATGTAGGCGTGGTGAGCTGCTTTCCTTTAGGCGCGAGCAGCACGGCCAGCAGCTTTGCCGGCTTCGTTTTGCTGGCGTTCGACGACACGGCGTGAAGCTGGTTCGGGGTCTCCAGGAACATTTGACCGACGGTATAGGTCTTTTCCGGCTCGTCGCCTACTTTTGATCGAATCTCTCCTTCCAGCACATACGCGATCGTAATTCCGGGGTGGCGATGTGCGGGCGAGCTATCGCCGGGACCGTACGAGACTTCCACTGCCGTAACCGACCAGCCATGCAGATCCAAATCCGGGAGGTCGCGTCCGAATACGACCTTCCTTCCGCCGGCGTTCTGCGCGCTCAAGCCCAGCGTTTGAGCTAGAAAACCGCCTGCGCTTCCTAACAGAACTCTGCGATTCACCATAGCTTCAGAATACGGCAATTCCGTGGTGCGACACGGCACGATTTGCGTTTCAGAGCGTTTCCCGCATATGCGTGTACGATAATGGAGAAATCGTGGCATTGATTTGTTATCTGGATGCGTTCTCCGGTATCAGCGGAGACATGCTGGTGGGTGCGCTTGCCGATGCGGGTGCGGACCAGTCCGCTATCATTTCGGGACTCGAATCACTCGGAACCGGAGCCGCGTTGTCGTTTGAGAAAGTGAAGCGGCGAGGCATCGCAGCCACAAAATTCCACGTCACGATCGGGCAGACTCACGGACACCGGCACCTGCCGCACATTTTGCATCTGATCGAGGCTGCGGCGCTGCCGGACCGGGTGAAACAGAATGCCTCGGCCGTGTTCCGGAAGTTGGGCGAAGCCGAAGCTGCCGTGCACCAAGTGCCGATCGAGAAGGTACATTTTCACGAGGTCGGCGCGGCGGATTCGATCGCGGATATCGTGGGCGCCTGCCTGGGTTTTGAGCTGCTGGGTATCGAAGCGATAGTCAGCTCGCCTGTAAACGTGGGCGGCGGTACAGTTGAGAGCGAGCATGGCACGCTTCCAGTTCCCGCGCCTGCTACGGCGGCGCTGCTTGCCGGCAAGCCCGTGTACGCGCGCGGTCCCGCAGTGGAGCTTGCGACGCCGACCGGCGCCGCGGTCGCGGTCACATTGGCGCGAAGCTTTGGAGCCCTCCCTCCGATCGAAATATCCCGCGTAGGTTACGGCGCCGGCGGGCACGATTTCCATGAGCAGGCCAATGTACTCCGGGTTCTGATCGGCAACGAAACCACCGCTCGCGAGGCCACGACGGTGAGCGTCATTGAAGCCAACATTGATGATTTGAGCCCGCAGATTCTGGCCTACGCCACCGAAAAGCTGCTGGAAAGCGGCGCCCTCGATGTGAGCCTGCAGTCAATTGAAATGAAGAAGGGCAGGCCCGGTACGCTGCTGCGTGTCATCGGCGCACCGGAAGATCAGGAGAGGCTTGCGCAAGTTATTTTCGCCGAGACTTCAACGTTCGGCCTGCGGATGTACACGGCGGAGCGGCGGGTCAAGCCTCGCCATTGGGTCGAAGTCGCGACGCCGCACGGGACCGTCCGCATCAAAGTGGCCGGTGACAGTACCTACGCCCCCGAATATGAAGATTGCCGCCGCATCGCCCAAGCCTCGGGCATCGCGCTCAAACAGGTGATCGCCGAGGCCAACTTCGCCTATTTGAAAAGCATCCGATGAAATATTACCTGACCACACCGATCTACTACGTCAACGCCGCGCCGCATATTGGCCATGCCTACACGACAATCGTGGCCGACCTGATTAAGCGGTTCAAGAAAATGCACGGGTATGATGCCGTCCTGACCACGGGTTCGGACGAGCACGGCGTGAACGTAGAGCGTGCGGCCCAGCGGGCCGGCAAGTCTCCGCGGGAGTTCTGTGACCTTATCGCCGCGGAGTTTGAGCGGCAGTGGAAAGTGCTCGGTCTCGAGATTGATGTTTTCCAGCGCACCACCAGCACCCAGCATGCCGAAGTCGTCCAGGACCTGTTCGACCGCTGCCGCCGCAACGGCTATATCTATAAAGGATCCTATTCCGGTCAGTACTGCATTTTCGACAACCTGTACGTCAATGACGCCAAACCCGGCGACCCCTGTCCGGACTGCGGGCGGCCCACCGAGACGATCACTGAGGAGAATTTCTTCTTCAAGCTTTCCGCATTTCAGGACAAGCTGCTCGATCTTTACGAGCGCGAGCCCCGCTTCATTCAGCCCGAAACGAGGCGCAACGAAGTGCTCTCGTTTGTGCGCTCCGGATTGACCGATCTTTCGATCACGCGCACGAACATCAAATGGGGCATCCCGGTAAAAGGCGAAGCGCCGCACGTGTTTTATGTCTGGTTCGACGCCCTCACAGCATACATGAGCGCCGTGGAAGGCAGAGGCCTGTGGCCGGCGGACCTGCATCTCATCGGCAAGGAGATCGTGCGCTTTCACGCAGTCTACTGGCCCGCCTTCCTGATGGCGGCCGGACTTGAGCTTCCCAAGCGTATCTTCGCTCACGGCTGGCTGCTGTTCGAGCAGGACAAGATGAGCAAATCGCGCGGCAATATCGTTCGCGCCGAACCAATACAGAAAGTAATGGGAGTTGATGCGCTGCGGTATTTTCTCCTGCGCGAAATCGTTTTCGGGCAGGATGGCAGTTTCAGTTATGATGCGCTCGTCAACCGCTACAATGCCGACCTTGCAAACGGCCTGGGCAACTTGGCCAGCCGCACTCTAACCATGATTCAGCAGTACCGGAAAGGCGCCGTGCCTCCGGGCCGTGAAGGCGAGCTGAGCGTTTCCGCGAACGAGACAATCCAGACTGTGAAAGATTGCTACGAGTCGTTCGAATTCTCCCGCGCCATTATCGCCGTCTACGCGTTGATTTCCATGGCAGATCAGTTCATCGTCCAGCGGGCGCCCTGGAAGCTCGCGAAACAGGACGATTCCGAATCGCAGGCGATACTGGACGATACGCTATACACCGCGGCCGAAGCGCTCCGTATCACGACGGCGCTGCTCGCGCCTGTGCTGCCCGAGTCGGCTGAAAAAATCTGGAGCCAACTCGGCATGGACCACCCGGTCGAAAAGGTGCGGATCGATTCGCTGGCCTGGGGTCAGTTGCGGCCCGGACAGAAGATTGGAACCGTAGCTCCGGTCTTTCCACGCATCGAGTTCAAGGCGGCCGTGGAGCGGATGAAGGCGCTGGAGCTCGAAGCTTCGGCTCAACAGAACGCGCTTCTCGGCAAGAAGCCCGAGGAAGCAAAACCTGCCGAGGCGGGTCCTGCGAAGATCACGATCGATGACTTCGGCAAAGTCGATATGCGCGTCGGCCGCGTGCTCGCCGCCGAGCCGGTCAAAGGCGCCGACAAGCTGATGCACATGAAGATTGATATCGCGGAGCTCGAACCCCGCACTATCGTAGCGGGAATCGCAGAGGCTTATAAACCTGAGCAGCTCATCGGCCGTAAGGTCGTCATCGTCGCGAATTTGCAACCGCGAAAGCTGCGCGGCATCGAATCGAATGGGATGATCGTGGCGGCATCGCTGGAAGGGGGCAAGCCTGTGCTCGCGGGCTTTCTCGAGGATGTGCCGGTCGGGGCACGGCTCAAGTGAGGCTGGTCGACTCCCATTGTCATCTAGATGACGAGCAGTTTGACGCGGATCGCGATGCGGTAATCGAGCGTGCTCATACCGCCGGAGTGGAACGTATGGTCGTGATCGGGACCGGCGACGGGCCGCCCGATCTGGAGCCGGCCACGCGCCTTGCCGAGCGGCACTCATCTTTGTATGCCACTGTGGGCGTGCACCCGCATCATGCAGCAAAGGTTGTGCCAGGGATCTTTGCTCGCCTGCGGCAGCTACTGGAACATCCAAAAGTCGTGGCTCTGGGTGAGATCGGCTTGGACTACCACTACGACTTTTCACCGCGGGATGTACAGCGGGAAGTCTTCCGGCGCCAGTTACACATCGCCGCAAGCGCAGAAAAACCGGTAGTGATTCATACCCGGGAAGCGTGGGACGACACGATGGCGATCCTGGCGGAGGAGTTGGGCGGCCCGTGTGTGCTCCACTGCTTCACTGGCGGTCCGGCCGAAGCCGAACAAGCTCTCGGGCGCGGATATTACCTCAGTTACGGCGGTGTTGTAACATTTCCGAAGGCCGAAAACGTCCGCGAGTCGGCGCGGCTCACGCCGGAGGACCGGCTACTGGTCGAGACCGATGCTCCGTATCTCGCGCCGGCGCCGTATCGCGGCAAACGCAACGAGCCTGCGTTCCTGACGGAAACGGTCCGCAAACTCGCGGAAGTGCGCGGCGCCACGCCGGAACAAATTGCCGAGTCGAGCGCGCGGAACTTCGAACGCCTGTGTTTGCGGGAAAAGCTGCAGAGCGAGTAGACTGGGTACTTTCCATGAACTTTGGCAAGCTGGGGCAGATCCTTACGGCAAAGGAGATCTTTGATCTGATTCATGAGGATCTCCAGCGTGTCGAAAAAGAAATCAGCGCGGAGTCTGTAGCCTCTGTTGATGCCGTCACCGCGATCGGCCGTTATCTGCAGGACAGCGGTGGGAAACGGCTGCGGCCTTCGCTGCTGCTGCTCTCGGCGAAGCTTCTGGGCGACGGCGGTTCAAGCGCGATCCGCCTGGGAGCCGTGGTGGAAATCATTCATGCGGCGACGCTCGTTCACGATGACGTCATCGATGTAGCTCAGACGCGCCGCGGCCGGCCATCTACGAACGTTCGCTGGGGTAATCACACCAGCGTGCTCGCCGGCGACTGGCTCTATATGCAGGCCTTCCAGATGGCGCTGCGCGAGCGCAACTTTCACGTGCTCGACTTGCTCATTAGCCTGACGCAAATGATGGTCGAGGGCGAACTGCTCCAGCTTGAGCGCCTCGGCCGGATGGATATTAGCGAGGCTGACTGCATGGAGCTGGTGGACCGCAAGACCGCTTGCCTGTTTTCGGCATGCGCGCGGCTGGGCGCCATCGTCGCAGGCGCCGACTCCAAAACTGAGGAACGCCTGGGCGAATACGCCTGGAGTCTGGGTATGGCATTTCAACTAGTCGATGATATGCTCGACTTCACTGCGCGTGAAATTACCCTCGGCAAGCCCGTCGGCAACGATCTTCGCGAAGGCAAAGTAACCCTTCCGCTGGTCTATGCGCTCGAATGCGCGACTCCGGGCGAGCGCGAGCAGATCGCGACCATTCTACGCGATCGCTCTTACGACGGTATTCCATTCGCCGCAGTCCTGAAGCTGCTTGAAAAATATGGCGCGCTCGAACGCGTAAAGACGCGCGCCGGCCTGTTCACTGAAAAGGCCCGCACCATCATCAGCGAATTTCCGGAATCCCCATACCAGCGCGCGCTCTATTCCGTAACGGAGCTTGTCACGGAGCGGGATCACTGACTCCGCTGCGAAACGGCCCTACCCCGAAGCTCTCCAGCTACCGCACAGATTATGGGAGTATGAAGCTTGGAAACTTATTCTGTGCTGGAGCTCAAACCATCGCCTAGCTCCTTACTCGGTCTGAAGGTCGCGGCTCGTTTGGCTGGGATCTCGATGGTCTCACCGGTTTTTGGGTTTCGGCCCTGGCGGGCTTTCCTCTCTTTCACTACAAAACTGCCAAATCCCCGCAGATCCACCTTTTCACCCGATCGCAAAGCTTTTGCGATCTCCGCAAGAACAGAATCAACCACTGTCTCGACTTCTTTTTTGGGCCGGTCGGAAGCGCCGGCAACTACGTCGATGAGTTGTTGTTTGGTCATTGTCCGATCTCTACATGCTAGCGAACCTCCATGCTGAAAACCACAAGAAGACAACTGCTGACCACCGTTGCGGGGGCGAGATGCGCAACACTTGCGGGCAGCCCGGGCGGTACTCGTCCCAATGTTGTGATGTTTATGACGGACGATCATGGAGCATGGGCAACCGGAGCGTCTGGCTGCGGCGAAATCCACACACCGAACGTCGATCATCTGGCAGCGGAAGGAGCGCAGTTCACGCGAGCCTTCGCTTGCACGCCCGTGTGTTCCCCAAGCCGTGTGACCTATCTGACTGGCGCGATTCCATCGCGGCATGGCCTTCAGGACTGGCTGCTGCCGGAAGACAGTTATGGGCCCACGACGCGGCGCTGGTATCAGGGCCTCACTCCCTATTCCGAGATTCTGGCGCGTAACGGTTATACATTAGGCATGTGCGGCAAATGGCACATGGGTGAGGACGACCGCGCCCAGGCCGGTTTCAGCTATTGGGCGACCGTGCCCGGGGGAGGCGGCCCATATTGGAACGCCGAGTTTGTCAAAAACAGGGCACCCGTGAAGAACACCGGCTTCAAAACAGACGCCATGACCGACTATGCGCTGGAGTTTCTCGAACGGCAGAAGGGACCGTTTTACTTGTTGATGCCGTTTTATGCTCCGCATACTCCTTACGACTCGCAGCCTGAGCAGGACCGGAAGTGGTATCAGAACTCGGATTTTATCTGCTTCCCGAATACGCCGATGCATCCGTGGCAGACAGGCAAGCCGGTCCACCACGGAAATCGAGACAGCAAGCTCGCATATTCCGCGCTGATTTCAGGCGTTGACCGCAGCGTGGGTCGAATCCTGAAACGCCTCGAAGAGCTGCGTCTGCGCGAAAACACGCTTGTCATCTTCACGGCGGATCAAGGCTGGAACGCGGGGCACCATGGAGTCTGGGGAAAGGGAAATGGCACGTGGCCATTCAACATGTACGAGGAGTCTCTCCGAGTGCCGCTGATCTGGAACCATCCGGGGCGGATCCGGTCCGGACTGCGCCCCAGCGTCATGGTCTCTTCCTACGATTTCTTCCCGAGTATTCTGGACTACCTGGGCATAACCGCAGCGCCGGACCCGCGCCGTGTCGGACGGAGCTACGTGCCGTTTCTGCGCGGCGAATCGCCGGCCTGGCGAACCCGTCTGTATTTCGAATACGCGTATGTTCGCGCCATTCGCACCGAAACGGTGAAATATGTCGAGCGAACCTCCGAATTTCCGAGCGAGTTGTTCGACCTGGAAGCGGACCCCGGCGAAACTCGAAATGTTATCGATGACCCCGCCCACCGGAAGCAACTCCAGGATCTTCGGGCGGAGCTTCACGGCTTCTTCAAGCAGGCTGGTGCGCCGCCGCTCGAGAACTGGCGGACAACAACGAAGCAGAATCTGCCAAAGTACTCCAGGGCAGCACTCCAGCCGACCCATAAGAGCGCCGATCACCAGTAGAACTTAAGGCCGAACTGAATCGTCCTCGGTCCCACCGATGTCGAGAACGTTCGGCCAAAGTTCGGATTCTCCACCGACGTGTTCGGATTGGCGAAGTTCGTATGGTTGAATGCGTTGAACATTTCCGTACGGAACTCGAAGCGGTAGTTTTCCTTAAACGTGAAATTCTTGAAAATTCCGATATCCCACGTATTCACGCCATTGCCCCGCAGTATGTTCATCGCCGCGCTGCCGAATCGTGGCGCCTGCGCCGGGTGCTTAGCGGTGTTCAGCGGCCAATCGAACGCATCGCGATCCCACCGCGGCGTTACCAGCCCGCTTCCGCCCAGAAACCAGTCGCGCAACGCATCGGGGCGGCACAGATTTGTCGGCGATGAATTACAATTTGCCGCGGCAATCGTCGGTCCGGTAAGGTGATAGCCGTTGTGCAGGGTCAGGATGCCCGACACCTGCCAACCGCCGAACAGGAAGTCGGCCGGTTTTGGAATATTGCCGCCGATGAATTTGCCGCGGCCGAAAGGAAGCTCGTAGATGAAGTTGCCAGTAAACCGGTGCGGCACGTCGTCGGACGAGTACCCATTATTCTGACTTAAATCGAATGGATTCTGGATCTGCCCTACGTTCCCGGATGAGCGCGCGCCGTTCTTCGCCAACGTCTTGCTCCAGGTATACGCGCCCTTGAACATCAAGCCTGCGCCCATGCGCTTCTCCGCGGACACCAGCAGAGCGTTGTAATTCGCTGCTCCACTGCTGTTGAATCCAAACACCCGGTTCCATTTCGGCCAGGGTATTCGCGTCTGGACGTTTCCCGGTCCCGGTTGCGTCGCATTGTAGTCCAGTGAGTTTTCCAGGTGCGTGCCCTTCGAACCAAGATACTGCGCTTCGAGTACGATGCTCTTGCCGACTTCCTGGGCGACGCTGAAGCTCCATTGCTGCGTGTAGCCGTCCAGCCAGTTATTCTCGGGCCCAGTGAGAACACCGAAAATCGCGGTAGCCAGAGATCCGTTCGGATTATTGACATCACCCGCCCACGTGAGCGTCGGACGTGTGGCATCTGAAGTGTATCCGGCCCAAAGCTGGGCCGGCGGACCGGTTACGGCATTCTGGACTAGATTCATCAACTGCGGGCTGGAATAGAAAATGCCGTAACCGCCACGCAGCACGGTCCTGGTGCCTCCGAATGGACGGTATGCGAATCCGAACCGGGGCGCAAAGTTGTTTTTGTCCGAATTGAACAGCGTTTCCCGGTTCAGATATCCGAACCCGAGATCGGGCCGGATATTTTTGTAGAACGCCTCGGCATTCTTATTTTGCTTGGGGAAGCGCAACCCACCCTGCCCGTTTGCCAGGGATGGATCAAACTGAGGAGTGAGCCCGCTCAACTCTTTGGGAACCTGCGCAAACTCGTATCGTATTCCGATGTTCAGGGTCAGCTTCGGAGAGACCTTCCAATCGTCCAAAGCATAGAACGCAAGCATCGTCCGGCGGAAGCGGCCGGTCTCGTTCGGCGCCAGCGCGATCGAGGAAGATGCCATGTTGCCCAGCAAAAAGTCGGTAAATCCATCCCCGGAAAACTGTCCGGAGAATGTATACGAGTTATTCAGCCGCGTTCCCAGAAACGCATCGGCACGGTTGCGGCGCACGTCAGCGCCGGCTTTGAAATTGTGTTTGCCCCGCGACCAGGTGATTCCGTCATACCACTGGAAGCTGTTTACCGTGAGAAACCAGGGCTGCTGCTCGGAAAGACTGGTGAAGCTGGTGTTTCCCAGCGACAAACTTTCGACGAATCCCGCTCCGTCGCCCTCGGTGGGCGCAAATGGAATACCGGCGTTCGCCGCGATTGGATTGCCCGAGTTCTGTCCGCGCTGGCGGTGGATCTGCCGTCCATAACTGGCCCGGAATTCGTTAAGAACGCGCGGACTCAAGATTGACGTCAATGTAACTGCCAGGTTCTGCGGCTTCTGCGGAACGATCAGACCGCCCACTTGCGGAAATGTGCCCGGCGTGTACTGGTAAATATCCTGAATCCCGTATCGCACCATCAGGTCGTGCTTGTCTGTGACGCGCCAGTCAAAGCGGAACAGGCCGGAGTCGTAGTCATTGATGCTCGAAAAATTGGCGCTGAAGTTTTGCGCCGGATTCGGGTTGTTCGG
>Ga0070741_10014314_pt1 | contig 13739 bp, 15 predicted proteins | sample Coa_R1_4_FD_66440 | JGI IMG/M metagenome (GOLD analysis project Ga0070741, IMG submission 66440) | Surface soil microbial communities from Centralia Pennsylvania, which are recovering from an underground coalmine fire - Coalmine... | ecosystem: Environmental > Terrestrial > Soil > Unclassified ... | reverse complement strand
TCCTGCAGCCGAGCCTGGCGCATCAGCCGCGCGACCCGTTTGCGCCCGACCCGGATGCCGTAGTCCTCCCGCAGCTCCGCGTGCACCCGCGGGGCGCCATAGGTGAAGCGGGACTGCCGGTGGATCGTGGTGATCGTCTCGGTCAACGCAGCGTCCTGCGTCGTCCGCGCCGAGGGGCCGCGCTTGGCCCAGGCGTAGTAGCCCTGGCGCGACACACCGAGCACCCGGGCCAGACGGGAGACGCTGTGGTGGTCCTTCTCCGCGTCGATCAGCCGGTACTTCATCTCGACCGATCCGTCTCCCGCGCGAAGAAAGCCGCGGCCTTGCGCAGAATCTCGCGCTCCTCACGCAGTTGGCGCACCTCATGGCGCAACGCAACCAACTCGGCGCGCTCAGCGCTGGTCACCGCGTCGGAGTGGCCCTGGTCGGCATCAGCCTGCGCCACCCAGGTACGGATCGACTGCGCGGTCGGCTCGAACTCCTTGGCCAGCTCCTCCGGTGAGCGGCCGGCCCGGACCAGCTCGACCATCTGCCGCCGGAACTCCGGCGGATAGGACGGACGCGTTCTCGGCACTGTGGACTCCTCCCGGGGACCATCGCCCCCAAGGGGAGTGTCCAGTCAACGGCTCTGTCGCACTTTCGGCTCTGTCGCACATTCGGTGGTGACGGTGGGTGAGTCAGGTGAGGAGTATGCGGTGGCGTAGGAGAGCGAAGCCTGCCCGCCCGTGCATTTGGCGCATGATCCGTTTCGTCTTGGTGTTCACGCCCTCGGTGCCGCCGTTGTGGAAGGGCAGCGTCACGGCCGCTTGGACCGCTTCTTTGTCCAGGTCCAGGCCGCGGGTGAAGGCGTGCAGGTGGGGCAGGTCCACGGCGCGGACGGTGGCGATCCACTCCTGGAGTCGCTCGGTGTTGCCCGCGCGCGGTTGAAGCAACTCGGCGAAGGCGCGCACGAACTCGGCCAGTGCGGTCATCTGCGGGCACACGGCGGTCAGTTCGCCGAGCAGGCTGCGGTTTTTCTCCGAGAGGTTCCCGGGTCGGGACAGCAGCAGTCGGGCCACGCGGCGCGGGGAGAGGTGGGAGCGGTCGGCTTCGACGCGGCCCTGGGTGATGTAGCGGTACAGCAGGTTCTGGCTGCCGGTGTATCCCAGGGTTTTGATCTCCGCGAGCAGCTGGAGGACCGAGACCGCCGGCTCCTCGGCCCGGCGCTTGCGCAGATGCTCGCGGTAGGGGTCGACCAGGGTGGGGCGGTAGGCCGGGGCGCGGATGAGACGCTCGGGTTCGCTCGCGCGGGCGTAACGCTTGACGGTGTTCAGGCCCAGATTCAGCCTGCGGGCGCATTCGAGCAGCCCGACGCCTTTGTCCAGCAGGTCGTGGACCTGGTGCCAGCGCTGCAGGTTGTTGCTCGCGCGCTTGCCTTCGTGGATCGGCGGGCCGACGTTCGCCCAGCAGGCCGAGTGCGCGGCGACCTCCTTGAGCACCGCCTCGGCCAGGTTGTGGAAGATATGCCACCGGTCGCCGACCTGCACCGCCTGCGGCAGCGCGCGGCGGATCGCCTCGCTGTAGGCGCCCGAGCCGTCGCGGCACACCACTTCGATCCCGGGGTGCTCGCGCAGCCAGGTCTCGAGGGTGTCGGTGTGGCGGTCGGGCAGCACGTCGATGCGCTCGCGCGTCTGCGCGTCGATCAGGATCGTGGCATACCGGCGGCGCTTGGCCAGCGCGAAGTCGTCGACACCCAGCACCCGCGGCACGCGCGCCTCGGGCAGCGGCAGGCGCAGCAGCATCCGGACAGCGGTGTGCCGGGATACGTCCATGGCCAGCGCAGACAGCAGTCGCGCGCTCCCGCGTCCCGCCAACTCCCGGACCACGGCTCCGATTCGATGGGCCAGCCGCGAGGTGCGCCGTTGGTAGCGTTCGAGCACGCCGGGAAGCTGTTCACGGAAGGTCTGCCGCGCACATTGCAGAACTACGCACTTCAGCCGCCGGACACCCACCACGATCCGCACCCGCCGGGCGCCGAGCGGCACATCGGCCACCACCCGCTCGTGATAAGCATGAACGCGACTGGTCCCGATCCCGCAGCCCGGGCACAGCACCGGCCCGCCAGGAGTCCGCGCCCGCACCCAGATCAAACCATCCTCATCGGCCACGTCCTCGATGACCAGCGGCTCCAGCCCCGAGAACACCACACTCACAAGATGATCCACATCACGCACGGCACATCATGCAGCGTTCTGACGCACCGTCACCACCGAATGTGCGACAGAGCCCCTTTTTCTGCGAACGCGACAGCGGCAGTCTCAGGACGGCTCAATTGCGATATCGGCGACGGCGCCGATGCTGTCGATCTTCAGGACGTGCATGACGACGTTTTGTGATCCGTCGGTGGCGCATACCCGGGCGCCGATGTTAATGATTATGGCGTTAGAGTTGTTTTGGTCTACGTAGCCGCGGCATTCGGCAAAGGTCGGTTGCTTGTTGGCAGGCCAGGCGGCGATCTGCCATTTGCTGGAGTTGTCGCTCACGCCATAGTTGTCAGTGATGAATTCTGGAGACCCAGTCGGTGAATTGGAAAAGGCTATTTCCCAGTTAGTTCCGTTTGATGTCTTCGGTGAACCGTCGAGTGTTATCCCTGCGAAACCGACTGTGAACTGGGAGGTCTTTCCTCCGGGCGATCCTGCTGTGGGACTGGCGTTGACCGTTGCCGACAGGGACTCGGTACCGCTTGGCGCAGTCGATCGACTCGCGCCTCGACTGAGCGTGGGTGACACTGCTGGCGCAGGATCGCTCGGCGCGGAAGCCGAGGGCGAGCTTTCAGCCCTGGGCTTGGAAGAGGGATCGTCCTTCGCGAGGATAATCCAGGTGAGTAGGAGTCTCGCGAAGCGCCTTCGTGCGGCGTCCCTTCGTCCCGTGGTCTCGGCTCCGAGCTGGCTCCGTCGATGCCCGAACGATCCACCGTTTCACCTCAAGCATGAAGATCGCGTAAATCCGCCCCGTCGCGTGCTGCCTCGACATCTTGGCGAGCATGCAGCGATCACGCGCTCTGATACGCATCGATGTCACCCGATCGTGACGTTGAGCGCCAGCCAGATCAGCCCGTGCGGATGGCGGCCGCTGTCAATGCCATCGGATTCATGCGCATCGCGTCGTTGTTCTCCATCAGCGCGAGCGCCAGAGGCTCGAGGAGTTCCGCGAGGCGGTTCGTGGCTGCGTCGCCGAGGGCCGTCCACGGGGCCATCGCGGACAGGTCGGTACGCTCCTCTACCCAGCGCCGCAGCGCCGTTCCCTCATCCGTGAGCGCGCCGGCGCTGTCGAGGACTCCGCGCTTCCGCAGTCGCTCCGCCGCTTCCTCCCACTCCTCGCTCGACCAGCCGCGCGCCTGCTGCATGTAGCCCGCTTCGAGGCTGTTGTCGGCGGCGAAGCAGACCAGCGTCTCGCAGGGGTCGAGTCGCGCGGTGACCAGGGCGGCCACGTGGCCGTCGCCGCGCGACTCGCGCAATACGGTCGCGGCTTGCCAGAGCGCCAGATGCGGCTGGTCCGGCCAGGGAAGTCTCGCGTTCGCTGCGGCCAGCGGACGGCCTGCCGTGGACGCGTTTCTGGCCGCGGTGACGGCCAACTCTGCGGCCTCGGCGAGGGCCGATCCGCTGAGGACTTCCTCTCCGAGCAGCCGGCGCAAGGCCCGGTCCACGCCGACGAGGCGGGTCTCCAGGAACGCCTCCGGTGGCGCCGCCGCCCAGGCGTCCGGCAGCGCGCGGCGCACCCGGCTGAGGTGGAAGTTGTAGAAGGCTGACGTGACCTGTTCCGCCGAGGCGGCTCCCAGCGGCGCGGCCCGCATGCCGAAGTAGCCCATCCAACCGCCGCGGCAGCCGAGCGCGTCGGTCGCGGCCCGCGATTCCGGGGTGAAGTAGGTGACGGCGTGGTAGGGCTCGAAACGCAGCCACAGCCGGCGGGCCAACGCGGTCATCGTCAGTGCCTCCTCAGAACCTGATCCTCAGCATGGGCCATCTCCCGCGCGCTGGAAAGGCACACCGCCAGCGCCGTTGCTACGGTCGGAGCGGCACGCTCGCGTGTCGAACGGGAAAAGGGGGCAAGGTGAGCGGTGATTCAGGAGGGAGAGTCCGATGATTGGCACGTTGCGCGCGGTGGTGCTCGACGCACCCGACGCCCGGCGGCTCGCCGCGTTCTACGCCGCCCTCGGCGGGTGGACTGAGCAGTACGCCGACGACGAATGGGTCACGTTGGAGACCGGGGACGGGTGGCGCGTCGCCACCCAGCGCAGCCCCGACCACGTGCCGCCGCGGTGGCCCGATCCGGCATTCCCCCAGCAGGCGCACCTCGACTTGCGGGTTCCGGAGCTCGAGGCCGGTGCGGCGAAGGCAACCGAGTTGGGCGCCGAGCTGTTGCGCAAGAACGAGAGCTGGTACACGCTGGCCGACCCGGCAGGACACCCCTTCGACCTGTGCCTCTATCCGGAGAAGCAGGAGACCACGCTGATGGGCGTGATGCTCGACTGCCCGGATGCCAAGGCGCTCAGCGCGTTCTACGCGGAACTGCTCGGCAAGCCCGTCACGTATGAGGGCGAGGGCGTGGCGATGATCGGCGAGGACGGCGCGCAGCCTGTGCTGTTCCAGCAGGTCGCCGAGTACCAGCAGCCGCGCTGGCCCGACCCCGCCCATCCGCAGCAGTTCCATCTCGACGTCACGGTCGACGACGTCGACGCGGCCGAGGCGGCGGTGCTGAAGCTCGGCGCCGCAACGCTGTCCTTCAGCGGCGAGAACTGGCGGGTCTACGCCGACCCGGCTGGCAAGCCGTTCTGCCTGTGTTGGGACTAGTGGCGGGGCGCTAGGCGACGACTGACCCGGCGGAGGGGAGCCCTATCAGCGCTTTCGGACGACGGTCACGCCGTCGCGGACGGACAGCATCACGGCGTCCACGCGCTCGTCGGCGGCGATGCACTTGTTCAGCTCACGCATCGTCACGTATCGCTCCTCCTGACAGGCCGGGTCCAGCACCCGGCCGCCGAGGAAGACGTTGTCGAGCACGATGAGGCCGCCGGGGCGCAGCCGCCGCAGCAGCTCCTCGTAGTACGCGGGGTAGCTCTCCTTGTCGGCGTCGATGAACGCGAAGTCGAGGGTCGGTTCGTCCGGCAGCGCGCGCAGGGTGTCCAGGGCCGGCCCGATCTTGAGCTCGATCCGGTCGGCCACGCCCGCCTTCTCCCAGTAGGAGCGCGCGATCGCGGTCCACTCGTCGCTCACGTCGCAGGCGAGCAGCCTGCCGCCGTCGGCCAGGCCGCGGGCGATGCTGATCGAGGAGAACCCGGTGAAGGTGCCCACCTCCACCGCGTTCTTCGCGCCGACGAGGCGGGCGAGCATGGTGAGCAGCCCGCCCTCGTCGCTCGTGATCTGCATACCGGCCGAGTCGCCGGTGACCTCACGGGTCTCCGCGATCAGCTCGCACAGCACGGCGTCCGCCGGGGTGCTGTGCGCGAGGGCGTAGTCGGCGGCGACCGGGTGGACGGCCTCGACGTCGTCGCCGGACACCGGCGCGGACCACTCCACGGTCAGCTCGTCGCGGGTCGCGAAGCGGACGAGGTGACTGGCTACGACCTCCTGGAGGGTGGCGAGCCGGTCCGCGTCCTCGGCCGAGGCGATCAGCTCGATGCGGCCGGGGAGCGGACTGACCACGCAGACGCCGGCGGAGAACGTGAGCGTGGCGCGGCCGTCGGCGGACTGCGTGGTCTCGATCTTGTTGCCGAAGTGGGAGACCAGCTGCTTGGCGTAGCGGGCGGGCCGTTCGGTGGCGACGTTGGCGAGGGAGAAGGGCACGGGGTCAGGCTCCTCAGCTGCGTGGATGGTCCTGGCTCGAGCGAGTCGCGGCAGGGCAAGCGTCGAGATTTCTCAACGCTTCCGGATTCTGGCCCGGGCCGGCTTGCTTGTCAAAAGCATCGGGATTCATGGACACTTCGGCCATGCCGCCCGAACGCCCCGCCCCCTTCCTTCTGCAGACCCCCGAACATTTCAAGGCCCTGGCACATCCGGTGCGGCACCGGATCGTCAACCTACTGCGGCAGCGCCCGGCCACGCTGCGCCACCTCACCGAGGCGCTCGGCCTACCCAAAGGCACTGTGGCCTATCACGCGGGCGTGCTGCAGGACGCGGGGATGGCGCGGGTGGTGGAGATGAGGCAGGTGCGCGGCGGCACCGAGCAGTACTTGGGGCTGGTGAACAGCACCTTCAAGGCCGAAGAAGGGCAGAGCGTCGAGTTCCTGTACCGCGCGGCGCTCGCGGAGATGCTGCCGCAGGAGTCTGTGGACTTGGCTGAGTCCGGCGGAAGCGGGCCTCGGGAACGCTCGCTGGAGAAGACCACGCTGCGACACCTGTGGCTCACGCCGCAGCAGGCTCGGGCGCTGCTCGGCGAGCTGAAGCGGGTCGCGGCGAAGGAAGGCCAGAGCGCGCCGGGCGAAGGCGAGGCGTACGGCCTGCTGATCAGTCTCTTCCGCGCGGACACCCCGACGCTTCCGCCGGACGAGGCCGTCGCAGCGGACGAAGATCACGGGCTCGACCCTGCCCCGCGGCACTGATCCCGGCCCGGCGGTCCGGCCCCGGGGTTCTGCGTTCCACCTGTTCAGCGGGCGTAAATCGTCCCAGCGTCCCAGGATCGCGGGTTCGGCTTGCCGCGTCGGTTCCGCCCCAGAGAGGCTTTGCCCGAAGCGTTTTGGCGAGGCGAAGGAATGGGGGAAGGCCCGATGACCAAACGGATTCGCGCGGCAGTGATCGCGCTGATCTTGTCCACGCTTGGCGTTCTGCTCGGGGGTGCTGGGGCGCCCGCGGCGAGCGCAGCCGTCATCCCGGCGGGTCCCGGCTGTGACGCCGGCTGCTCGCAGACGTACAACCAGTCCGCCTACGGCGTGTACGCGGCGCACGACTGGTGTGACTCAGGCAGCTACCACGGGCCGTGTGTCGACCACGGCTCGTATCACAACTCGTACATGTGGATTCCGGCCGGCGGGCACACTCCGCTGAATCAGGACTGGGACACCTTCCGGATCGACGCGGGCTGGTGCTACCGGATCACCATCACATACGCGTACGGGCTGTACTCCGAGGACTTCACCTACGACCAGCGCGGCAAGGGTGAGGTGTGGATCCCGATCCACAACGACGAGACCGGAATCGTCCGGTTCCAGTCCACGTCGAGCTGCTGATTGAAAACGGGGGTATGAGCCTGCCCGGCCTGACGGACGGCCGGGCAGGCTCATTGCTACGCGTGTGCGTTAAGGGCGCTTCTCCTTGACACCGGTCTTCGCCCTCGGATTGACTCGACGAACGTGCTGTGAGGGGGTGGCAACGCTCAACTCACCCCGCGCGGCACGACGAGGGCTTCCGGGGGTGAGGAACGCAACGTGGCTGCGCCGCATTCTCCGTCCGCCGAGCTCGGCGACTCGCTCGCGGAGTTGAAGCGTCGCAGTGGCCGTAGCTACGAGTGGATCGGCAAGCGGGTCAATCTCAGCAAGTCGGCCGTGCACCGTTTGTGCGCCGGACAGTCCGTGCCACCGGAGTTCGGCAGGATCGAGCAGGTCGCGCGCGCCTGCGGCGCTGGGGCGGATGACATCGCAGGGCTCTTTGCCCTGTGGCGGCAGGCGATCACCGAGGACCGGCACAGTGAAAGCGCACCGAGCGTCGCTGGCTCACCCGCACCGGCTGTTGTCGCCGGGCCGCGCACACTGACCGCCGCCGCCGGTGCGCCTGATTCGGCGCAGTCACCTCAGCCCGCCGCGCACGTGGCGATGAAGAGACAGCGAACGCTGATACTGCTTGTCGCGATCCTCATCGCGTTGCTGGCTATCGCGAATACCTCGCAAGGCCCGTCGACGGCGGCCCGGGCGGTCGCCACGAACACCGCGCAACAGATCAGCGGCCCGGCCTGGTCCCTGCCGCCGCAGGCCGTGGCGTCGACGCTGTTCGGCGTGACGATCAACAGCTCGACCGGAATCATGCCGGCGTTCTCAGTGGGCGCCGTGCGGCTGTGGGACAGCGGGACGCGCTGGGCGGATCTCGAACCGTACCCCGGCCAGTTCGACTGGACGGTGCTTGACCGGCTGGTCTCCTCGGCGTTCGCGGCGCAGCATCCCGTGTTGTTCGTGCTCGGCGGCACGCCCGCCTGGGCCAACCCGGCCGCCCCACCGGCCCCGTATCCCGACGGCTCGCGCGCGGCGCCGCCGTCCGATCTACGCGACTGGGACGCGTATGTCAGTGCGCTGGTGAACCGGTACCGCGGACGGATCGAGAGCTACGAGCTGTGGCCGCTCGCCAACGATCACCGCTACTTCAACGGTCCGGTCGAGACTCTGGTGGACATGACAAAGCGGGCCGCACACATCATCCGCGCGGTCGACCCCAAGGCGACGATCGTGTGCCCCGGCATGGGAAATCTGTGGACCCCGGACGGCCAGAGCGTCCTGGAACAGTTCGCTCGCGCCGGCGGATACGACTACTGCGACGTCGCCGGCATCAAGCTGTACCAGCACACGGCTTCCGACCCGCCGGAAACCATGCTCACGCTGGCGCTCACCGTAGACCGGCTGATGCACACCGCCGGCATCCAGCCGCGGCTGTGGAGCACCGGCACGACCTACTCGATCAACCTGCAGGCTCCCCTCTCGCAGGAGATGGCCCGGGGGTACGCGGTCCGCTTCTACCTGGTCGGCATCTACGCGCGCAACCTCAACCTGGAGCGGATGTACTTCTACAACTGGGGCAGCGGCAAACTGCCGATCGTCCTGCAGGTGCCCGGAGGGGAACCGACGGCCGCCGCGCTGGCCGTCGAAGAACTCGAACGATGGCTCGTACACGCGCAGAGCCTGTCCTGCGGACACGGCCTGCCGATCAACCTGCCGGACAACGTCTGGCAGTGCGATTTCCGCATCACCGATCCCGGCCGCCACGCGTACGACGCGACGATCCGTTGGACCGACACGGGAACCGCAACCACCACCGCGGAGCCGGACATGGTCGCCGTAGAGGATCTCGACGGAAGCCGTACCGCAATCAGAGCGGGGGACACATTGACCATCACCGGCGACCCGATTCTGATCGAGCGACGCTGACGGCGTAGGTCAAGAATCAGATTGTTCTTGACGGGCTCGCAGTTATTTCGGGTGGCGGATTCGACCCTGGGTCCGGCCGACGAGAAACCGGCCGGACCCGGGCTGCGGGTATGAATCCGCTTTGCCGTGCTTAGGCGTCTTCGAGGATTTCCGCGAATGCGATGACCACGCCGCCGGTGGCGTGCTCGAGCGTGGCGGCGACCAGCGGACCAGCCTCCGCGGCCGCAGCGCTGGCCGCCGCGTAGTCGGTGAAGTACAGGTCCAACAGCCGGTAGGCCGGCGTCGGGCTGCCGTCCTCCTTGGGCCAGACCTTCGAGGCCTGCAACCGGGTCAGGCCGGGGAGCTTGCGCGCCAGCGCGAGCTGATCGGGGTAGGCCGCCTCGAAAGCCTCCGGGTCGGCGGGGTTGGAATAGACGAAGCTGATCTTGGTCGGATTGTTTTCCTGCGTCATGGAGGTACTCCTGGCCGTTAGTCTCGGTTGAAACCGGCGAGCGGGTCCCCGTTTCGCCGAGAAGTTGGAATATGACAGTGCGCCCCGTCACTGTTTGCCGATCGTAGCCAGAGGAATGAGCAGCGACCATGACCGCTCCGCCGACAAACCTTGCCGATCGTCCGGCGGTGCCGGCCGAATCGCTCGTGTTGCCGCAAGAAATCACCGAAACGGCGGTGCCCGAGGAGGCCGCGCTCGGGCTCGACGGAGAAAGTCAGTCCCATGATTTGCTCTCCGCGCTGCTGCGCAGCGTCCGGTTGAGCGGCGACCGGATCGTCGCATACGCGCCGCCGCGGATCTTCTCGATCGGTTTCGCCGGTGTCGGCAGCCTGCACTTCGTCGAAGAGGGCGGACTCGCCCTTCGGATCGGCGGACACCCGCGCGTCGAGCACGTAAGCCGCGGCGACGTCGTCCTGCTTCCCCGCGGCGACCGGCACTACGTCAGCGATACGGGCGGGGGCACGCGAGCGGCCACGGGTGCTGATTCCGCCGAGAGCGATGCTCCCGGGCCGGCGCGCTGGCTCTGCGGAACGTTCACGATCGGCGACCCGCAGGCCAGTCATCTGCTCGGGAGCCTGCCGGCCGTGATCATCCTGCGCGCGGGCGGCAGTCCGGCGCTCGAAGGGCTCGAAGTCGCCCGCCGGATGCTCTTGATCGAGATGGAGTCTCCCTCTCAGGGCTCTGCGGTCATGGTCGCCCGCATCCTCGACCTGATCTTCATTCAGATCCTTCGCGCCTGGGCCGCCGGCTCGGACGCCGAACCGAACTGGCTGGCCGGTGCGTTCGACCCGCAGATCGGCGCGGCCCTGAGCGCGATCCACCGGAGTCCCGACCACGACTGGACGGTCGAGGAACTCGCCCGCGCGTGCAACCTTTCCCGGTCGGCGTTCGCGGCGCGGTTCCTCGCTCGCGTCGGCAAGCCGCCGGCCACCTACCTCGCGCACGTGCGCCTGGATGCCGCCACCAACCTGCTGCGTGACACGTCCCTTTCGGTCGCGCTCGTCGCGAAGAACGTCGGTTACACGTCGGAGGCGGCGTTCAGTCGCGCGTTCAAGAACCGCTACGGCACGCCGCCGGCGCACTGGCGACGGGACCTACGCACCCACTGAGGCGGTGACGGCCTTGGCGGAGTTCCAGAGCACGCCGCGATTGACGCGGTCGGGGTAGCGGCTGATCATCGCCTCGTACAGGTCCAGGTAGCCGGTCGCCTTCTCGGCGGCGGCAGCGAAGTCCTGGATGTAGCGGCGGGTGCGCGCGATGTCCTCGGGGCTGTCGGGGTCGCCGTCGCGCTTGTGCCCGGAGACGACCGCGGCGGGCGCGAGCCGCTCGATGGTGTCGAGGGCGGCGAGCCAGTCGGTTCGTCCGGTGCCCTTGGACTCGGCCAGGTACAGGTGCACGTCGCCGTACACGGCGTCGCCGGCCACGACCAGGCCGAGAGACGGCACGTGCAGGGCGCTGGAGCCGTCGGTGTCGGCGTGGCCGAGCTCGAGCGCGTGCAGCTGCTCGCCCTCCAGCTCGATCAGGTTGTCGTCGCCGAGGGGTTGCGCGACCAAGTGGGTTTTCGAGATCTGGCCGGGGAAGCGGGGATCCCAGAAGCCGTCGAACCAGCGCGGACCGTACTGGGCGTCCATGTGCTTCACCACGCCCGCGGTGGAGACCAGCCTGGCGTCCGGGAAGCGCTCAAGGAGAGCCGGGGCGCCGAAGAAGTGGTCGCCGTGCGCGTGGGTGACGAAGATCGTGGTGAGGTTCTTGCCGGTGGCGGCCACCCATGCGGCCAGGGCGCGGGACTCCTCGATGGTCATCAGCGGGTCGACGAGCACCGCGTCGCGCTCGCCGTAGATCAGGGTGGAGGCGGTGGGCGACCACAGCCGGCGCGCCTCGCCCGGTGGCAGGTCGTCGGAGACCGCGGGCTTGGACGGCGTCACGTACACGGCGTATTCGAGGGTGGTCATTGCTGCTCCTTAGTTGTAACCAAGTTTGTTACGACAAGCGGCGCACTGCGACGCGCATCGGACGCGCCGTTGAATCGTCAGTGCACGGCGATGGACTCGCGCAGTACGTCGGCCACGCTGGTGCGGGCCAATTGCGCGCGCAGGGCCTGCTCGGCGCCGTCGTACACCGGGGTGAGGACGGAGCGGATGCCGTGGCCCACAGGGCACTTCTGGTTGGGGGTGGCGGGATGCAGGGCGAACAGCGGGCCTTCCTCGACCGCTTGGTAGACCTCGGCCAAGCTGATCGATTCGGGCGTCCGGGTCAGGCGCCAACCGGCCCCGGCGCCGCGCCGGGACTCGACCAGCCCTGCCTCGCGCAGATCCCCGAGCAGCCTGCGGATCACCACCGGATTGGTGTTGACGCTGTTGGCGACCTGCTCGGAGGTGGCCACCTCGCCGCCCATCCGCTCGTTCAGGCCGATCCAGGCCAGCGCATGGGCCGCGATGGTCAACCTGCTGTTCGCTCCCATCCCGCACCTCCTGTTGTAACCATAGCAGTTACAACAGGGGCGTCAAGTGCGGTGCCGGCGTCAAGTGCGGTGCCGGGCTGTGCGAGATCCGGTCCCGTCGGTCAGCCTGACAACGCCTCGCTGATCAACGCCTGCCAGGTCTGCGGACCCACGATGCCGTCGACTTGGAATCCCGGCACCTCCGTCTTCATCGCGTTCTGGAAGGCCACGACCCACGCCTTGGTCTTGGGCCCGAAAATCCCGTCCACGACCAGCGAGCGGCCGTCCTTCAGGTTCCGGAAATTAGCCTGGTCCTGCACGGCGCGTACCGCGTAGCCGCGACTGCCGTACTGGACCGTGACGACCAGGGCCCTCCAGGTCGCCGCATCGACCACCCCGTTGGCCGGCAGCCGGTGCGCACGCTGGAACGCGACGACGGCCGCATTCGTCAGCGGCCCGAACGCCCCGTCGACCGTGAGCCTGGCACCGCGCGCGTCCAGCAGGTATTGAAGCGACCTGACGGTGGCGCGCGGCCACTGCGCGTTGCTGCCCTGGCGCAGCACCGGCCAGCTTGGCAGGGTGACGACCGCCGCGGACGCAGTCGCGGATGTCGCCGCCTGCGCCTTCGCGACCGGTGCTGCCTGGGTGGCTGACGCCGCTGGAGCGCCGACAGCCACCGCGGCGATGACCGCGACGGCTCCGGCCCCGATTCGCTTGCCTGTATTCATGACCGACTCCTCCCGTGCGTTGATCCGCGCACGGCGCGTGGAGAGTTCTTACCTTCATGGAATCAGAGCACGAGCTGCTTCTTTCGTGGCGAAGGTCCCTGGCAGAACAGTCCAAATACCTCTTTCCCGGTCGCGAAGACGTCAGTCTTCTGCGATCTTGTCCATGGCCTGGGTCAGCGTCCGCAGAGCACTCAGCACCCTCTGAAACTCCTCGGTGCCGAGGTGTTCGGCCAGCTGTTGCGCCAGTGCGCGATGCGCGGGGCTGATCCGGCCTATGGCGGCTCGGCCGTCCTCGGTGAGCGCCAGCAGTTTGGCGCGGGCGTGGGCGGGGTTCGGCCGGTATTCGGCCAGATCCCTGTCGACCAGCAGGTCGGCGATGCGCTGCACGCTTTGCCGGGTGATGCCCATGGCTCGGGCGATCCCGGCGACGGGCAGCGGCTCGCGCACCACCGCGCCAAGCACCTGCCACCAGGCCGCAGTCAGGCCCGCGGGCCGGGCGAGTTTCTCGGAGACGTCGAGGAACTGCCCGTTGAGGCGGAAGACCGCGAGTGCGGTACCCGAGAGCAGCTGCGCCGGATCGGTCGGCAGGTCGCTGTTCACTTCGCCCCCGCAGCCATCAGGACCGGGAAGGCGCTGGCGTCGGAGCGCCCGAACAAGCGGTACCAGGCGTCGAGCACGTCGGGCGTGTACAGGTCGAGCATCGCCAGCACCTCGCCCGCGAACTCGACCGGGTTCGTCGGACCCGCGGTGATCAGATTGCGGTCGGTGACTGCGGAAGCCTCGCGGTAGTGCGCCCCGCCCGCGTAGCCCGAGCCGGCCAAGTAGGCGGCGGCCCCGCTGGTGTGCTCCCGGTCGTCCAGAAGCCCTTCACGGGCAAGGCCGAGCGTGGCGCCGCAGATCGCGGCGACCGGCACCCCGGCGTCCAGGAACCTTCGGGCGGCCTTGGCGAACTGCGTGTTGCCGTCCGGGACGTTCCAG
>Ga0070741_10014313_pt1 | contig 13740 bp, 6 predicted proteins | sample Coa_R1_4_FD_66440 | JGI IMG/M metagenome (GOLD analysis project Ga0070741, IMG submission 66440) | Surface soil microbial communities from Centralia Pennsylvania, which are recovering from an underground coalmine fire - Coalmine... | ecosystem: Environmental > Terrestrial > Soil > Unclassified ... | reverse complement strand
GACATGCGCGATGGAGATCGTGATGCCGCGCGCCTTCTCTTCAGGCGCCTTGTCGATCTGATCGAAGGCGGTGAAGGCCACGTTGGGGTTCTTCTCGGCCAGGACCTTGGTGATGGCCGCGGTGAGGGTGGTCTTGCCGTGGTCGATGTGGCCCATCGTCCCCACGTTGAGGTGGGGCTTCGAGCGCTCGAACTTCTGCTTGGCCATTCCTCTTACTCCCCTCGGACCCGTGCGACGATCTCCTTGGAGATCGACTCAGGAACCTGCTGATACGAGTGGAACTGCATCGTGTACGTCGCGCGACCCTGCGTCCGCGATCGCAGGTCGGTAGCGTATCCAAACATTTCCGCGAGCGGCACCTGCGCTCGGATGACCTGGCTGGCCCCCCGCTGCTCCATGCCTTCGACCTTGCCTCGACGTGAGGACAGGTCGCCGATGACGTCGCCCATGTAGTCCTCGGGCGTCACGACCTCGACGGCCATGATCGGCTCGAGGAGGACAGGACTGGCCTTCTTGGCCGCGTTCTTCACCGCCATCGAGCCCGCGATACGGAAGGCCATTTCCGAGGAGTCGACCTCGTGGTAGGAGCCGTCGACGAGGGTGGCCCGCACGTCAACCGTCGGGTACCCGGCGAGGACGCCGCCCTGCAGCGCCTCTTGGATGCCGGCGTCGACCGCGGGGATGTACTCCTTGGGAATGTCGCCGCCGCGGATCTTGTCGACGAACTCGTAGCCACCACCCGGGCCCGTGGGCTCGAGGTCGATGACGACGTGGGCGAACTGGCCGCGGCCACCGGTCTGGCGCACGTAGCGCTCCTCGACCTTGTGCACGTCCTTGGAGATGGTCTCGCGGTAGGCCACCTGGGGCTTGCCGACGTTGGCGTCGACCGTGAACTCGCGCAGCATGCGGTCGACGAGCACCTCGAGGTGCAGCTCGCCCATGCCGGCGATGATCGTCTGACCGGTTTCCTCGTCGGTGTGGACCTGGAAGGTGGGGTCCTCTTCCGACAGCGCGTTCAGTGCCTTGCCTAGCTTGTCCTGGTCGGCCTTCGTCTTCGGTTCGACGGCCACATGGATGACGGGCTCGGGGAACTCGAGCGCCTCCAGGACGATCGGCGCGTTGGCGTCGCACAGTGTGTCGCCGGTGGTCGTCTGCTTCAGGCCGACGGCGGCCACGATGTCGCCGGCAAAGACGGCGTCCTTGTCCTCGCGGTGGTTGGCGTGCATCTGCAGGATGCGGCCCACTCGCTCCTTGCGGTCCTTGGTGGAGTTGAAGACCGACGATCCCTGCTGCAGCGTGCCGCTGTACACGCGGAAGTAGGTGAGCTTGCCGACGTAGGGGTCGCTCATGATCTTGAAGGCAAGCGCCGAGAACGGCGCGTTGTCATCGGCCGGGCGCTCGAGCTCCTCGATGCCCTTGACGTCGACACCAGTGATCGGCGGAAGGTCCAACGGCGACGGCAGGAAGTCGACGATGGAGTCGAGCAGCGGCTGCACGCCCTTGTTCTTGAACGCCGTACCGCAGATGACGGGCACGACTTCGTTGGCGAGCGTGGCGTCGCGCACGGCCTTGCGCAGGTCCTCGGCGGTGATCTCCTGGTCCTCGACGTACTTCTCCATGACGGTGTCGCTGTGATGCGACAGCACGTCGACCAGCTCGTGGCGCCAGTGCTCGGCGTCGTCGGCCATGTCGGCGGGGATGTCGGTGACCTCCCACTGCTCGCCCATGCCCTCTTCCCAGACGAGCGCCTTCATGCCGATGAGGTCGATCATCCCGCGGAAGTTGCCCTCGGCGCCGATAGGAATCTGCAGCACGGCCGGCGCGGCGTCGAGTCGATCCTTGATCATGTCGACGGACCGGTAGAAGTCGGCGCCGATGCGGTCCATCTTGTTGATGAAGCAGATGCGCGGCACCCGGTACTTGTTGGCCTGCCGCCAGACCGTCTCGGTCTGCGGCTCGACACCGGCGACCGCGTCGAACACGGCGACCGCGCCGTCGAGGACGCGCAGCGACCGCTCGACCTCCACGGTGAAGTCGACGTGGCCGGGCGTGTCGATGATGTTGATCCAGGTGTCCTTCCACCGGCAGGTTGTGGCGGCGGAGGTGATGGTGATGCCCCGCTCTTGCTCCTGAACCATCCAGTCCATGACGGCCGCGCCCTCGTGGACCTCACCGATCTTGTAGGTCTTCCCCGTGTAATAGAGGATGCGCTCGGTTGTCGTGGTCTTGCCCGCGTCGATATGGGCCATGATCCCGATGTTGCGGGTCCTGGCCAGCGGGAATTCGCGAATAACAGGGGCTTCAGCCATAGTCAGTCCAAAAGGGCGGAGTAAATCTTCAACAGGCGCGAGGAAGACGTTCTTCCCCGCGAAGGGGACTTACCAGCGATAGTGGGCGAAGGCCTTGTTGGCCTCCGCCATCTTGTGCATGTCGTCGCGGCGCTTGACCGACGAACCGATGCCGTTGTTGGCGTCGAGCAGCTCGTTGGCCAGCCGCTCGGCCATCGTCTTCTCCCGCCGCTCCCGGGAGAACCCCACCAGCCAGCGGATGGCCAGCGTGGTGGCCCGGCGGGGCCGGACCTCCATGGGGACCTGGTAGGTAGCGCCGCCGACCCGGCGACTCTTCACCTCGAGCTGGGGCTTGACGTTCTCGACCGCCCGCTTGAGGCTGGCGATCGCCTCGCCGCCCGACTTGTCGCGGACGATGTCGAGGGCGTCGTAGACGATTCGCTCGGCCACCGAACGCTTGCCGCGCTCGAGGACCTTGTTCACCAGCTGGGTGACGACGACCGAGTGGTAGACGGGGTCGGGCGTCAGCTCGCGCCGCGGGGCAGGGCCTTTCCTCGGCATGAGAGCCTCAGCCCTCCCTCTTCGCGCCGTAGCGGGAGCGGGCCTGCTTGCGGTCCCGCACGCCCGACGTGTCGAGGGTGCCGCGGATGATCTTGTAGCGGACACCCGGAAGGTCGCGCACACGGCCGCCACGCACGAGCACGATGGAGTGCTCCTGCAGGTTGTGGCCGACACCGGGGATGTACGCCGTGACCTCCTGGCCACTCGTCAGACGCACGCGCGCCACCTTGCGCAGCGCCGAGTTCGGCTTCTTCGGCGTGTTGGTATAGACGCGCGTGCAGACCCCGCGCCGCTGGGGCGCGCCCCGCAGTGCGGGGGTCTTGGTCTTGGTCGTCTTCGACTGCCGGCCTTTGCGGACCAGCTGCTGGATCGTGGGCATTGCGAGACTCGACTCTATCCGGCTGTCTCTTCGGGACCCGCAAAGAAGCTGGCCTCGTCGTCGCCGATCCCCGCGGGCACGTCGCCGTTGCCCTCGCCGTCGCCCGTGCCGATGTTGGCCAGCCATGCAGCCAGGTCCTGGTCGGTGTCCGACGAGTAGTACGACAGCGGCTCGTAGTCCGGGGCCTCGAGGTCGAGGTTGCGGTAGCGGGTCATGCCCGTGCCGGCCGGGATCAGCTTGCCGATGATGATGTTCTCCTTGAGGCCGAGGAGCTGGTCGCTCTTGCCCTCGATGGCGGCCTCGGTGAGAACACGCGTGGTCTCCTGGAACGACGCCGCCGACAGCCACGAGTCGGTGGCCAGCGACGCCTTGGTGATGCCCATCAGCTCGGGACGGCCCTCCGCCGGCGTCTTGCCGCCCTGCACCAGCTCGCGGTTGATGTCCGCGTACTGGCGGGAGTCGACGCGCTCGCCGGGCAGGAAGCCCGAGTCGCCGGGCTCGGCCACCGAGACCCGCCGCAGCATCTGGCGGACGATCAGCTCGATGTGCTTGTCGTGGATCGACACGCCCTGGTCCCGGTACACCTTCTGGACCTCGTCGACGAGGTACTGCTGGGTCTCGCGGATGCCCTTGATCTCCAGGAGCTCCTTGGGATCCTTGGGACCTTCGACAAGCGCGTCGCCGGCGGAGACCTCCTGGCCCTCGCCCACGAGCATGCGGCCGAGGTCACGCGTGGAGACCGCGTAGCTCTCCTCGGAACCGTCGTCGCCGACGATGGTCACCGTGCGTCCCTTGACCTCGTCGTCGGTGATGCGGATGACGCCCGACGTGCGGGCGAGGATCGCCTTGCCCTTCGGGGTACGGGCCTCGAACAGCTCGACGACGCGCGGCAGACCGTGGGTGATGTCCTCACCGGCGATGCCGCCGGTGTGGAACGTACGCATGGTCAGCTGCGTGCCCGGCTCGCCGATGGACTGGGCGGCGATGACGCCGACCGCCTCACCGAGCTCGATGACGCGCCCGGTGGCCAGCGAGCGGCCGTAGCAGGCCGCGCACACGCCGTGGGGCGCCTCGCACGTCAGCACCGACCGCACGCGCACCCGATCGACGTTGGGGTCGTCGCGCAGCTGGATCATCTCGGCGTCACCGATCATGGTGCCGGCCTTGAACCCGCCCGCGTCCTCGACGAGCACCCGGCCGAACAGCCGCGTGTCGAGGTTGTAGCGGTGGCCCGGCTCGTCCGCCTTGATGTCCTCCAACCACAGGCCGCGGCCGCTACCGCAGTCGTCCTCGCGGATGATCAGCTCCTGGGCCACGTCGACCAGACGGCGGGTCAGATAGCCGGAGTCCGCGGTACGGAGTGCGGTGTCGGCCAGACCCTTGCGGGCGCCGTGCGTGGAGATGAAGTACTCGAGGACCGACAGGCCCTCGCGGAAGTTCGACTTGATCGGTCGGGGGATGATCTCGCCGCGGGGGTTGGCCACCAGGCCGCGCATACCGGCGATCTGACGGACCTGCATGATGTTCCCTCGAGCCCCAGAGCCCACCATCATGTCGATGGGGTTGAAGGCGATCGAGCCGAGCGTCTTCTCCATCGCCCGCCGCACGTCGTCGGTGGCGTTGGTCCAGATCTCGACTTCCTTCTGGCGCCGCTCGTCGTCGGTGATGATGCCCCGGCGGAACTGGTTCTCGATCTTCTCGGCCTCGCGCTCGTAACGGTCGAGGATCGTGCCCTTGTCGGGCGGCGTCTTGACGTCGTCCATGGAGATCGTCAGACCGGACTGGCTGGCGAAGCGGAAGCCGAGGTCCTTGAGGCGGTCGAGGCTCTCGGCCACGATCGCCTTCGGGTAGTTGTCGACCAGCTTCTCGACGATCTCACCCACGTCGCGCTTCTTGACGGCGTGGTCGATGTAGCCGAACCGGGGGCAGTAGTCCTCGGGCAGGGCGTGCTCGAAGAACAGCCGCCCGGCCGTGGTGGCCCGGTACTGGGGCTTGCCCTCCTCGTCGCGCTCGTCGGTGCGGACCTCGATCGGCGCGTGCAACGGCAGCGAACCCGCCTCGTAGGCCTTCTCGACCTCCCACAGCCGCGCGTAGCGACGCGGGTTGCCGTTGTCGGACGTCGATTCGCCTTCGCCCTCCGCCTCGGTCAGGTAGTAGCAGCCGATGACCATGTCCTGGCTGGGCACGGTGAGCGGACGGCCGTGGGCCGGCGACAGCATGTTGTGAGCCGACAGCATGAGGACCCGGGCCTCGCCCTGGGCCTCGGCCGACAGCGGCAGGTGGACGGCCATCTGGTCGCCGTCGAAGTCGGCGTTGAACGCCGCGCAGACCAGCGGATGGATCTGGATGGCCTTGCCCTCGACCAGCAACGGCTCGAAGGCCTGGATGCCGAGGCGGTGCAGCGTTGGCGCCCGGTTGAGGAAGACCGGGTGCTCCTTGATGACCTCCTCGAGCACGTCCCACACGTGCGGGCGACGGCGCTCGACCATGCGCTTGGCCGACTTGATGTTCTGGGCCAGCTCGGTGTCGACGAGCCGCTTCATCACGAAAGGCTTGAACAGCTCGAGGGCCATCTGCTTGGGCAGGCCGCACTGGTGCAGCTTGAGCGTGGGGCCGACGACGATGACCGAACGGCCGGAGTAGTCGACGCGCTTGCCGAGCAGGTTCTGGCGGAACCGGCCCTGCTTGCCCTTGAGCATGTCGGACAGGGACTTCAGGGGCCGGTTGCCCGGACCGGTGACCGGACGCCCACGGCGGCCGTTGTCGAACAGCGCGTCGACGGCCTCCTGGAGCATGCGCTTCTCGTTGTTGACGATGATCTCGGGCGCGCCCAGGTCGAGCAGCCTCTTGAGCCGGTTGTTGCGGTTGATCACCCGGCGGTAGAGGTCGTTGAGGTCGGAGGTGGCGAAGCGGCCACCGTCGAGCTGCACCATCGGGCGCAGGTCGGGCGGGATGACCGGCACGGCGTCGAGGATCATCGCCCGCGGGTCGTTGATCCGACGGCCGTTGTCGTCGCGACGGTTGAAGGCCGAGACGATCTTCAGGCGCTTGATGGCCTTCTGCTTGCGTTGGGCCGAGAGCGGACGCCGGCCCTCTTCGGGCTCGATGGCGTCGCGGAGCTTGACCTCCTCCTCGTCGAAGTCGATCTCGCCGATGAGCTGGGCGATGGCGTCGGCGCCCATGCCGCCCCGGAAGTACTCGCCGTAGCGGTCGCGCAGGTGACGCCAGAGGATCTCGTCCTCGATGATCTTGCGGGCGAACAGGTCGCGGAACTCGTCGAAGGCGCGCTGGGTCAGCTCGAGCTCGAGCTGGGCCCGCTCGCGGATCTGGGCCACGTCGCGCTCGCCCGCCTTCTGGCGGGCCTTGAGCTCGGAGTCCTTGGCCCCTTCCTTCTCGAGCTCGGCGACCTCGTCCTCGATGGCCTTGAAGCGCTTGTCGATCTCGATGTCGCGCTGACGCTCGATCTCGGCCAGCTCTTCCTGCAGCTCGGCTTCGAGGTTGGGCAGGTCGGCGTGGCGCTTCTCGTTGTCGACCCAGGTGACCAGGTTGGCGGCGAAGTAGATGACCTTCTCGAGCTGCTTGGCCTTCAGCTCCTCACGGGCCTCGGTGCCCATGAGCAGATAGGCCAGCCAGGAGCGCGTGCCCCGCAGGTACCAGATGTGCACGACGGGCGCGGCCAGCTCGATGTGGCCCATGCGCTCGCGGCGCACCTTCGAGCGCGTGACCTCGACACCGCAGCGCTCGCAGATGATGCCCTTGAACCGGACGCGCTTGTACTTGCCGCAGTAGCACTCCCAGTCCTTAGTCGGGCCGAAGATCTTCTCGCAGAAGAGCCCGTCCTTCTCCGGCTTGAGGGTGCGGTAGTTGATGGTCTCGGGCTTCTTGACCTCGCCGTTCGACCACATGCGGATGGAATCCGCGGTGGCCAGGCCGATGCGAAGCTGATCGAAATCGTTGACGTCGAGCAAGACAGCAGCCTCTTTCTAAAAGCGATCAGCGCGCCGGCGCTCGTCCTCTTCGTCGGAGCCGCGCTCCGGACGGGAGAGGTCGATGCCGAGCTCTTCTGTGGTGCGGAAGATGTCCTCGTCGAGCTCCCGCATCTCGATCTCCTCGCCCGTGGTCGAGAGGACCTCGACATTGAGGCAGAGGGACTGCATCTCCTTGATGAGGACCTTGAAGGACTCGGGGATGCCGGGCTCGGGAATGTTCTCGCCCTTGACGATGGCCTCGTAGACCTTCACGCGGCCGAGCACGTCGTCGGACTTGATGGTGAGCAGCTCCTGGAGGGCGTAGGCGGCGCCGTAGGCCTCGAGGGCCCACACCTCCATCTCGCCGAAGCGCTGGCCACCGAACTGCGCCTTCCCACCCAGCGGCTGCTGGGTGATCATCGAGTACGGGCCGGTGGACCGGGCGTGGATCTTGTCGTCCACGAGGTGCAGGAGCTTCAGGATGTAGACGTAGCCCACGGTGATGGGCCGGTCGTAGGGCTCGCCGGTGCGGCCGTTGTAGAGCTGGGCCTTGCCGTCGACGCCGATCAGCCGCTCGCCGTCGAGAGACTCGGGGTTGAGCTTCTCGAACATCTGGCGGATCGTCGGGTGGCTGCCATCGCCGCCGCTCAACTCGTCCCAGTGGGCGCCGTCGAACACGGGCGTGGAGATCCACACCGCGGGGTCGGTGAGCGACCGCGTCTTCTCCTCGGTGCCACGCACGGGCTCGGCGCCGTCGACGCCGTCCCAGCCCCAGCGGGCCGCGTACCCGAGGTGAGCCTCGAGCACCTGGCCCACGTTCATGCGGCTGGGCACGCCGAGGGGGTTGAGGATGATGTCGACGGGCGTGCCGTCCTCGAGGAACGGCATGTCCTCCACCGGGAGGATCTTGGAGATGACGCCCTTGTTGCCGTGGCGGCCTGCGAGCTTGTCGCCCTCGCTGATCTTGCGCCGCTGAGCGACGTAGACCCGGACGAGCTGATTGACGCCGGGGGCAAGCTCGTGCTGCTCGTCGCGGCTGAACACCTTGACGTCGATGACCTTGCCGCTCTCGCCGTGGGGCACCTTGAGGCTGGTGTCGCGGACCTCGCGGGCCTTCTCGCCGAAGATCGCGCGCAGCAGGCGCTCTTCGGGCGTGAGCTCGGTCTCGCCCTTGGGGGTGACCTTGCCGACCAGCACGTCGCCGGCGCCGACCTCGGCGCCGATGCGGATGATCCCCCGCTCGTCGAGGTCCTTCAGGATCTCCTCGGAGAGATTGGGGATGTCCCGGGTGATCTCCTCGGCACCGAGCTTGGTGTCGCGGGCGTCGACCTCGTGGGCTTCGATGTGGATCGAAGTGAGGACGTCGTCCTTGACGAGGCGCTCGCTGAGGATGATGGCGTCCTCGAAGTTGTAGCCCTCCCACGGCATGAAGGCCACGAGCAGGTTCTTGCCCAGGGCCAGGTCGCCGTTGTGGGTGGACGGACCGTCGGCAAGGACGTCACCGGGGCTGACCTTCTGGCCCTCCTCGACGACGGGCTTCTGGTTGATGCACGTGCCCTGGTTGGACCGCCGGAACTTGGCCAGGCGGTACACCTTGCGGCCCAGGTCCTGGCGGTTGTACTGCACGGTGATGTGGTCGCCGGTGACCTCGGCGATCTCGCCCGCGCCCTCGGCCAGGACGACGTCGCCCGCGTCGCGCGCGGCGCGCTGCTCGATGCCGGTGCCGATGTACGGCGCTTCGGCGCGCACGAGGGGCACGGCCTGGCGCTGCATGTTGGCGCCCATGAGGGCCCGGTTGGCGTCGTCGTGCTCGAGGAACGGGATCATGGCCGTGGCCACCGACACGATCTGCTTCGGCGACACGTCCATGAGGTCGACTTCCTCGGCGGGGACGTAGTCGATCTCGCTGGTGCTGCCGTAGGAGGTGCCGCCGGCGCCGACCTGGAGCCCGGGGCCCTGGGGCCCGCGGCGGACGAGCACGCGCTCTTCGGCGAAGCGACCGCGCCCGTCGATGGGCGTGTTGGCCTGCGCGATGACGTGCTCTTCCTCTTCGTCAGCGGTGAGGTAGACGATCTCCTCGGTCACCCGACCCTTCTCGACGACGCGGTACGGCGTCTCGATGAAGCCGTGCTCGTTCACACGGGCGTACGTCGCGAGCGAACCCTGGAGGCCGATGTTCGGGCCTTCCGGCGTCTCGATCGGGCACATGCGGCCGTAGTGGGTGGTGTGGACGTCGCGGACCTCGAAGCCGGCGCGCTCGCGGCTCAGACCACCGGGACCGAGGGCGCTGAGGCGCCGCCTGTGGGTCAGGCCGGCCAGCGGGTTGGTCTGGTCCATGAACTGGGAGAGCTGGCTGGTGCCGAAGAACTCCTTGATGGCCGCGACCACGGGCCGGATGTTGATGAGCGTCTGGGGCGTGATCGCCTCGACGTCCTGGGTGGTCATGCGCTCGCGGACGACGCGCTCCATGCGGGACAGGCCGATGCGCACCTGGTTCTGGATGAGCTCGCCGACCGAGCGGATGCGGCGGTTGCTGAAGCTGTCCTGGTCGTCGAGGCGGTAGCCCGGACGGCGGTCGGCCAGATTCAGGAGGTACGTCGTCGCCGCGAAGATCTCGCTCGGACTCAGGACGCCCTGGTTGTCACCGGGACGCTCGAAGTCGACGTTGCTGAACACCTCGGCGTTCTTCTCGATCTCAGGGCCGAGGCGACGATTGAGCTTGTAGCGGCCGACACGCGTGAGGTCGTAGCGCTTGGGATTGAAGAAGGCGTTCTCGAAGTAGGCGCGGGCAGACTCGACCGACGGCGGCTCGCCGGGGCGGGCCCGCTTGTAGATCTCGAGCAGCGCCTCTTCCTTGGTGGGCGCGAGCTCGCGCTCCTTCTCCCACTGGCCTTCGAGGAAGTTGAAATGGCGGACGTAGTTCTCGAGGAGGCCCGGCGCGTTCTCTTCGTCGTAGCCGAGTGCACGCAGGAGGACGAACAGCGAGAGGCGACGCTTGCGGGCGACGCGTGTGCCGGCCGTCACGTCCTTGCCGGGCTTCTGCTCGACGTCGAACTCGATCCACTCGCCGCGGTAGGGGTGGATGGTGCCGGTGGCGATGGTCTTCGCGTCGCGGCCCTGCTGGAAGATCACACCTGGCGACCGCACGAGCTGGGAGACGACCACGCGCTCGGTGCCGTTGATTATGAAGGTGCCCTTCTCGGTCATCATCGGGAAGTCCCCCATGAAGACCGTCTGCTCCTTGATCTCGCCGGTCGTTGCGTTCATGAAACGAGCGCGGACGAAGATCGGGGCGGAGAAGGTCATGTCCTTCTCCTTGCACTCCTCCACCGAGAACTTCGGCGGGGGACGCAAGTCTGGATCAGCCGCGTCGAACTCGAGCTCCAACCGGAGCTGACCGGTGAAGTCCTCGATGGGGCTGATGTCGGCGAAGGTCTCCGACAGCCCGCGATCGAGGAACCACTCGAACGAGGCGCGCTGGATAGCGATCAGGTCAGGAAGATCCAGAACCTGATCGAGGCTGGCGAAAGAAAAGCGTTCCCGAGCGACGGAACGAGGCAAAGCGACTCCTCAGGGTGCCAACGACGGAGCCGGGGCGCGCCTCGTCAAGCTGAGTTTTGCAGCAGGCTTGACGCGGGACGGCACGGCAACGTACCAGTTTACGCCTGAAGAGACGCGAGGGCAAGGCCCCCGAATCGGGCTGCGCAGAGGGTAAGCCCAACGCCTCCGAAAATCAAGGCTTGACAGGCTGCCACCACCCTCGAAATGCCGGGAGGCGCCCTCCCCGTGATGCCTCCGACCAGCCATTATCGAGGCAGCGTGACGGCCGTGTGGATTGCTGCCCGGGCCCAGCTGCGAAGGCGCTGGGGAGCGACCGTCGCCCTCATCCTGCTGGTCGGGCTGACGGGCGGCGTGGTCATCGCGGCCATCGCCGGGGCCAGCCGGACCGACTCGGCCATGAAGCGGTTCGTGGCCTACAGCCGGCCCGAGGAGGCCTATGTCACGGTCAACGGACCGATCCCGGCGGGCACCAACACGTTCGAAGGTCCACCAGACGTCAGCCCCGCCGAGATGCAGGCGTACATCAATGCCACGCTCGCCGACCGCGATCGCCTCGTGCATCTGCCGCAGGTCGCAGAAGCGGGCCGGGCGCCGTACATGCTGTTGTCGCCGGACAAGGAGGGCAAGGAGCTCGGCGCCATCAATCCTTTCGCGGCGGCTGACGGCCACGCCTTCCGCACGATCGACCGCCCGAAGGTTCTCCAAGGCCGGTTCGCCAAGCTCGACCGGCCCGAGGAGGCGATCGTCGACGACGTGACCGCCCGCCTGCGCCACCTCCACGTCGGCAGCAAGGTCACGATGTGGTCGTACACCGCGCAGGCGAACACTAACGCCGCGACCAGTGGCTACGGCCATTTCGCTCCGCCGGACGGACCCGCGTACACGTTCCGCATCGTCGGCATCGTCCGCTCCCCGACCGACGTCAACACGCTGCCGGCCACCGTCGCCGGCGACGCCCTGTACGAGGGTCAGGGCGGCATGGTGCTCACGCCGGCGTTCCTCCAGAAGTGGTCGGCCGACCAGCAGCAGGACGTCGAGGCGATTCCCGGCATCGAGGGCTTCCGCATCCGCTTCCGCCCCGGCGCCGACATCGCCGCGTTCCAACGGGCCCTGCCGGCCCTCGACATCAAGCCCGAGGACGTGCACATCGGGGGCTCGGACATCCAGAACGCCGCCGACAAGACCCAGAAGGCGATCCATCTGGAGTCGCTGGCTCTCCTTCTCTTCGCCGGCGTCGCCGGCCTGGCCGGGCTCCTTGTCGTCGGCCAAGCGCTCGCGCGGCAGGTCGTCAACGACGCTGAAGACAACAGGACGCTCGCGGCCCTCGGTCTCGGGCGTCGCGAACTGGTCGGCATTGCCATGGCGAGGGCGATGCTCATCGCCGTCGGCGGGGCGGTGCTCGCGCTCGTGCTCGCTGTCGCCCTGTCGCCGCTCACACCGATCGGCATGGCCCGCCGGGCCGAGATCAACCCCGGCGTGTCGATCAACCTCGCCGTGCTCGGGCTGGGCGTCCTCGGTGTGATCGTGCTCACCGTGGCGCGGGCTCTCGTTCCGGCATGGCGGAACTCCGCGATTCGAGGTGAGGAGATCTCCGCCGAAGAGACCGTGCGCCCGGGCCGGCTGACCACAGCGGTCGCGGGATCCGGATTGGGGCCCGCCGCGGTGGCCGGCGTCGGCATGTCGTTCGAGCGCGGACGCGGGCTCGCGTTTCGCACGGCGCTCCTGGGCACCCTGGTGGCTGTCGCCGGCGTGGTGGCCGCGGTCACGTTCGGCTTCAGCCTGCACCACTTGGTGAATTCACCCAAGCAGCAGGGCTGGAACTGGGACGTCGTCGTGGGCAACCCGAACACCCAGCCGTACGCGGGCGACCCGACCGGCACGTCGCTGCACGACCAGATGGTCGGCACCCTCAAGGCCAACAGGTACGTGGGCGACTTCGCGGGCTTTGCCCTCGCCGATGGAATCACGGTGGACGGCCGACCCGTCGAGTTGGCTGGGATCGAACCCGGCAGAGGCTCGGTCTCGAACACCATCGTCGAAGGGCGGGCTCCGGTCGCAGCCGACGAAATCGTCCTGGGCCGCGATGCCCTGAAGCAGATCCACGCACGCGTCGGCGACACCGTGAGCGTCAAGGCGGCCGACGCCGCCGTGCGGATGCGCGTTGTCGGCATCTCTCTTCAGCCGACCGCGGGTGACCTCTCGCCGCGCCTGTCCCAGGGCGGCGCCGTCACCTATGCCGGGCTGCAGCGCGTCATTCCGCCGACACCCGCCACCGTGAACGGCAAGCAGGTGCCGATCTCCAATACGCCGGTCCTGCAGTTCGCTGTGCGCTTCCGATCCGGCGTGAACAAGACCGCAGCTGTGCAGTCGCTGCTTCACGACTTCGGTCGGGAGATCCTGGCGCCCTATCCCGGGGGCGAGGTGGGCAACCTGGCCAAGGTTGACGTCCTGCCCTACGTGCTCGCCGGCCTGCTGGTGGTCCTCGCCATCGGCGCCCTCGGCATCACGCTGTTGACGTCAGTGCGCCGTCATCGACGGGACCTGGCGGTGCTGAAGACGATTGGCTTCGTGCGTCCGCAGGTGTCGGCGACCGTCGCATGGCAAGCCGCAACCCTTGCCATCGGCGCGGTGGTGATCGGCATCCCGTGCGGGATTGCGCTGGGACGCTGGACGTGGCGCATGGTCGCCACCAACGCCGGCAGCGTGTCCCCGCCGGTCGTCCCAATCGGCCTCGTGCTCACCGTCGTCCCCGCAACCCTCGCGCTGGCGATCCTGCTCGCCAGCCGCCCGGCCTGGGCCGCGGGCCGGGTCCAACCGGCCCGGGTGTTGAAGGCCGAATAGCAGCGTTCTGGCGGTCGTGGGTGGGGCGGCCTCAAGCGGTGAGCGCGACAAGCTCGGCGAATCTCTCGGCTGCAGTCTTCCAGCCAAGAACCTCTCGGGGACGCCCGTTGATCTTCATCGCGAACGTGTCCAGCTCGTCCTG
>Ga0070741_10014312_pt1 | contig 13741 bp, 13 predicted proteins | sample Coa_R1_4_FD_66440 | JGI IMG/M metagenome (GOLD analysis project Ga0070741, IMG submission 66440) | Surface soil microbial communities from Centralia Pennsylvania, which are recovering from an underground coalmine fire - Coalmine... | ecosystem: Environmental > Terrestrial > Soil > Unclassified ... | reverse complement strand
GCGACAAATGAAGTGTGATGTTTTCGGGCGATGAACTGCATCGCACAAAGCGGACAGGAAAAATCCACACTTCACGTCGCGCTCGAAATGACAATTGGCGCGGAATGTGAGTTGTCATACAATCCGCCCATAATGGATGGCGCGCTGGAAAATTTGATTCGCCTGAAAAAGAATCCTGATTTCGAGTATATCTACGACGTGGAGCTGAATAATGTTCCCGAGCTCAAGCAGTACGATTCGGTGGAAATCCATTTGGTCTTGTATCCCTATAGTCGGCAGATTGTTTCGGACGGATACAAGTTTTATCCGTTTGAAGAATATGTGAATGATATTTCGACGCGGCGGCGTTCGCTGTATTCACGCGTGCCGCATCCCGCCAATAGTCTGTTTGGCATTTTTCTAGGCATCGTCATCATCTTGTTTTTTCTCGTGATCAAACCATCGGAAGTCTATTCGCTGCAATCTATTGTGGCAATTCTCGGCGCGTATTTTATTGGCAAGGATTTGTGGAATGATATTGAATCGTTGTTCACAGCGGTGTCGAAAGATTGGCGACTGCGCTACCAGACAAGCTATTATGCGTACCAGATGGAGAAAAATACGACGCTGACGAATTATTCGGCGCTGGCGCGTGAGCAGCGTTACGGCAAAGCGTCGGTGTTACCCGACCAGATGGAATTTATTTCGAATGCGAACTCGAAAACGGTGCGGATGAAATTTCCGCGCAGTGAGTTGAATACGTTTCAGGAAAGTACCGCGCATATTTTAGGGATTCGCCTCGACCCCGCGCTGGTCGAAGATTTCGAGCAAGCGGGCTATATGTTTAGTGTCAAAGTAAGCTTGAATGAACGGCGCTTGTTGCTGCGCCATGCACAGGAATTTTTTCAGTCGCTCAATGACGGGGAGCGTGGCTGTTTGGATTTTCAGAATCAATGGACACCTGACACGGCGCTGGCGCGCCAAGCGTGGTTCGTTGGGAATTTGCGGTATCTCGCCGCAAGGCGACTCGTTCCTGCGGCAAAGCTGGTGACGCTATAAGCGTTTGTTGGAAGTGTCATCGCGAGCCGTTCTTGCGAAGCAATCTCCAAACTGGCTGAAGCTGATTATTGTGGAAGGAGATTGCTTTGGTCACAAAGAACGCTCGCTCGCAACGACAGTATCACGTCCGTTTACAAATCAAGTGCCTTTGCCAGTACAGCGGTATCGGCGGCGAGGCGTTCGATGTGAAAGCCTGATTCTAATGCGAACTCGGGGTCTTTTAGACCGCTGCCTGTCAAGACGCAAACGATGGTTTGTCCTCGTTCCAATTTCCCCTCACGCGATTTTTTGAATAATCCTGCGATGCTTGCCGCCGATGCGGGTTCGACAAAAATTCCTTCTTGGGTCGCAAGCCATTTGTGCGCGGCGCGAATTTCATCATCGCTCACGGCGTCAATTAGTCCGCTCGATTCATCGCGGGCGCGAATGGCACCGCGCCAGCTGGCGGGGTTGCCGATTTTGATGGCAGAGGCGATGGTTTCGGGATGCGCGACAGGTTCACCGCGCACGAGCGGAGCTGCGCCTTCTGCCTGAAAGCCCCACATTTTGGGAAGCGCGCTGTGTTTGACATCGGCGTATTCGACAAAGCCCATCCAGTAGGCGGTGATGTTGCCTGCATTGCCGACAGGGAGCGCGAGAATGTCGGGCGCACGTCCGAGATCGTCCACGATTTCAAACGCACCTGTTTTTTGTCCCGCGAGGCGATGGGGGTTGATGGAATTGACGATGGCGAGGTTGAACGCTTCACCGAGCTCGCGGGTGAGCTCGAGCGCGCGGTCAAAGTTGCTGTCAATGGCGAGAATGCGCGCGCCATATACAACTGCTTGCGCGAGCTTGCCGCGCGCGATTTGTCCCGAAGGAATGACAACCGCGCAGGGGATCCCCGCGCGGGCGGCGTAGGCAGCGGCGCTGGCAGAGGTGTTGCCTGTGGACGCGCAAATGACCATGCGTGCGTCGTTCTCTATCGCTTTCGCCATGGCGACGACCATGCCGCGATCTTTGAACGAGCCGCTTGGGTTGCAGCCTTCGAGCTTGAGATAAACCTCGCAGCCGATTTCTTTCGAGATGGTGGGGGCAGAGACTAACGGCGTATCGCCTTCGCCGAGGGAAAGGCGCGGCGTGCGGTCGGTGATGGGCAGATATTTTTGATAGTGTTCGATAACGCCGCGAACGGACATAATTTATAAGCTAAAGTTCAACGAATAAGGCGATGGGCGATGCAGTTCATCGCATACATCGCACGTTACTACAAAGACAAAATGCGTCCCAGCAGTTAATTATTTTGCGCTTTGAGAACTCGTCGCAATTGGATTCGCTGTATCGAGCGGCGGGACTTGGTACACGAATCCCGAACCACCTCTGTAAATTCCGCCATCCACATCTACGACGAGTCCTTTGGCGTACGTGTATGCTCGATATACGCGGTCAATTGGCTCGCCGCTTAACAGGGAAATCAAGGTGTGGCCGTGAATAATTTGCTTGCCGCCGTATTGTTTGAGAAAGCGCTGCGCGTTGAGTGTACCGTCGGACTTGCGGTCATCAAAGACGAGGCGCTCGCCCGCAAATCCGAGCAAGCGATCCCATTCTTCCGTATCGGTTCCATGTAAGAGACGCGTTGTTGCTGCATTCACTTGCTCGATTGTGTCGCCGTAATAAAGATAGTATAGCGCGTCGGCATGAATCAAGAGCCGATCTTGGACTAATGCCATCGCCTTGAGATTTTTCAACCATTCGATGTGATGTGATTCGAGTCCCGCGAGGTCGGACGGGACACCACCATACTCGATCCAATCGGCGTAGAATTCCCCTTTGGGTCCATTCGTGGGCGCGTGCGGAAATAAATAGGCGGATAGGATTCCGACATCGTGATTGCCGACGAGCGCGCCCACGTGGCCGCCTTGCCGCGCGGCATCTTCTTGCAAACGCATGACGTAATCAATCACACCGATACCGTTCGGTCCGCGATCCGTAAAATCGCCGATGAACCATAGTTGCGCGTCGTCACCTGTCCACTTGGCGTCGCTGCTGGCAAGACCTGCATAGCGCAGATGACGCACGAGATTATCGAGATAGCCGTGAATATCGCCGATAATGAAAAAGGGGGGGGTGCTGTTCATTCGTTTCTCTTGAGGAAATGTTGTTTGATTGTAGCCAATGTGCGGCGGGTGGCAAGTTGTAGTGGCAGAATTGTATGGGCAGGGATTGTAGGGGCGGAGTAACCCCGCCCCTACGTTAACCGATCATCAAGCGAATGGCGGCAATGGCGGTAAAGAGGAGGGCGAGCTGTTCAAATAATTTTTGATTGATGCGGAGGAGAATCTGATAGCCCGCCAAGCCGCCGATCATCGCAAAGGGTGCTAACAACGCATCGAACAGAAGCGATTCGGGCGTAATCAAGCCGAGACTGTAACTGAACGGCGTTTTGGACACGTTTAATAAAAAATAGAACCACGCGCTGGTGCCCATGAATTCGATTTTGGGCAACCCCATCGCCAATAAATAGATAATCATAATCGGGCCTGCCGCATTCGATACCATCGTAAAAAATCCTGTCAGAATCCCGACGAGAATGGTCAATCCTACATGATGTGCGAGGACTTGGGCCGCTTCTTGCACGCCGCGCGTCGAGCGCATTCGCCAATATTGCAGGGCGGTGATAACGAGCAAGATGATGCCGATGAGCCGTCCCACTTGCTGCGCGTCCAGAACGCCGAGTGCTAAATATCCGATGATGACGCCGAGCGCGGTCCACGGCAGCAGACGCCATAGATGTGACCAGATGGCGTTACGGCGATAGGTCAGAACGGCAACCGTATCCCCGACAATGAGGATTGGCAAGACGATGCCCGTTGACGCCCGCGCGGGAAAAATCAAGGTGAAGAGCGCGACGGCAAAGACGCCCATCCCTGCAACGCCCGTTTTGGAAATCCCAATTAATAAAGCTCCAACAATTGCAATCAGCCATGCCCACCACGCGAGGTCATAGGGAAGCGTCATTGTATCTATTCATCCATTCCAGCCAGCGCCCATGATAATCGCAGCTGGCTAGGGTTGCGCCGGCGCGTTCGCCGCGATAGAGTGTTGTGAGTACGAGCGGTGCGGGCCATTCCTGCGGTTCGACAGCTACATCAAACAATTCACGTTCGGCGCTGTGCTGCTCTAACAACGCGTAATACTGGGCGCGGGCATCGGACGAGATTTGATTCAGCACAAAGCTGTGAAATAGAACAACGGGCGCTGATGGTGGAATTTCCGCCAAGAGTGGCGGCACGAGCTCCAATGCGTCGCCTGCGAGGAGACGCGGAGGAAATTCGCGCGCGAGGGCAATGGCTTGTTGCAGCCGTTCGGCGCGATCCAATTGTTCGGGCCAGACCAGCGCGCGCAGCCACCGCATCGCATCGTCGTCATTCACATCGTTGGGGTGAATATCTACGCCGACGCGGGAAGCTGCGCGTGGGAATTCGTATTCGCCGTTTGGGAGCGAGGGACGATGCGCGCCGCGCAATTCGCATTTTAAGAGAATCGAGGAATTTGTATCGCCGTACAATTTATCGTCACCGTAATCGTAGGCATAGCGGTCCCAATTCAAGTTCAAACCTGCGCTGCTTCCGACTTCAATGAGCGCCAACGGTTCGTGATGGACGCGCGAAGCAATCAACGTGAACGCGGGGAAAAAGAACGAACAGCGCGCGACTTCGTTGGTCTGGACGCGGCGCGTTTCGACGAGAGGAATGATCTCGTCGGCGTGTTCGAGGCAAAAGGCGCGAAAGACGGGATAAGGGTCGTCGGTTGTGTCGGGTTTGCGCGTGAGGTCAGGATAGAAGATCGCAAGTGGGTCGTCTTTCCCGCGCAGCAAGAGATAATGGACGGAGGCAAATAATAGATTGGAAGGCGGTTGGCGCGGCGGGGTGTGCGCGGCGAGGGCGAGAATTTCAGGATCGTTCACTATGCGACGCGCGAGTTTTTCATAGAGCGGCGAGTCGCCGTGAAAGACATGCTCCGCATTCCATAAAAATTCTTCGGCGAGCGTATGCAGTTCGGGAGAGATAAGTGGGTTCATTAGCGCGGGCGCGGGGGGCGAAAGGCGCGGTCGCGCTGCCAAGTGAGATGCGGGCGACGTAAACGAGCGATAGCGATGGCGTAATCGGCGCGGGTTGCGGGTGTTATCACGCGCTCGCCGTGCGGCGGTTCGAGGAATAATTCGGCGGTCTCGAAAATGTACGGGGCAGTCGCACTCTCCAGTTGTTCGATGTATTTCACGTACACCAGGAGCTCGCGGCGGTCGCTTGGTAATTTGGCGCGCAAGGTATCAGGGACAATGATTTCGCGTCCCCAGCCGTCGAGCGCCATGCCGGGCGATACGATGATTTCTGCTCCGCTCGTTTCACTTTCTTCAATCAAGACTTCTAATCCTGCTACAATCCCATAGCCGTGCAGCATTCGATTGTGCAGCCAGCGTTGTTGAAGGTGATAGTCTTGTTCCGCGCGAAGGTCGTCGGCGGTCAGCAGCTTGCCTTGAAAATAATTGGGGCGCTGGAACGAGATGAGCTTGGTAGGGTCGAATTTCATTGTAGGGATTTCCTAGATAGAGACGTTTTAGCAAAACGTCTCTACGTGCGTCTATGATGAGATTCTCTGGGGCGACAGTTCTATGCCGTCCCATGCGAGGCAGAAGAAATTATTCAATTGCTGTTCGGTAATAATGAGCGCGGCGTTTTTGAGGATATTCGTGTAGCTGAATTCGGGGTCTATGTTTTTGGTGACAAGCGGGAGCATGAGGTGCAAGATGCCGCCGTGCGTGACGAGCAAAATATTTACGTCAGTGCCGTCGTATTTTTCAACGAGATCGGAAAAGAAGGGCATAAAGCGCGCGGCTAACTCGTTAAAGCTTTCGCCGCCGGGCACGCGCGCATCGAGGTCGCGCTCGACATACCATGTGCGAATACAGTCGGCGTATTGTTGCCACGCTTCGGGGTCGGCGCGCCCTTCCAAATCGCCCGCGTCATGTTCTCGCAGAGCATCGGTGATATGAATTTCGAGGTGCAAGTGGGTGTTGAGAATTTGGGCGGTCTGCACGGCGCGCAGGAGCGGGCTGGAATAGATGGCGGCGAAATCTACATCGCGTAATTGGTCGGCGAGAGCGTGCGCTTGGGCGCGTCCTTTTGCGGTGAGCGGATGCTTGGTGGGATTTTTGTTGGAAAATTCATTCGTAACGTTCGCTTCGCTTTCAGCATGGCGGACAAAATAAAGTTTCATTCCATCCCCGACTTGGCGCCGTGCGCTTGAAGCCGCGTGATGACTGGGATTGCTTTGGCTTGTCTCGCAAAATCGAGGGCTGTCATGTTGGCAAATTGTCTCGCGTTTTTATCCACACGTGCGTTTACGTCGGCGTCGTGCTCAAGGAGCAGTTGCACCATTTCGAGATTGCCGTTTTGTGCCGCGCCCATGAGCGGGGTAAAGCCGTCCGCTTGTTTCGCGTTCACGTCCGCGCCTGCGGCGATGAGTTTGGCAGCGATGTCAAGATGGTCGCCTGCGACGGCGGAATTGAGGGGCGCGACGCGCATCGGATTGTTGGAGGCGATATTGGGATCGGCGTGTTTTTGCAATAAAAGATCCACGATGGCGGCTTGTCCGAAGAACGAGGCGAGTCCAAGCGGCGTATAGCCATCGGGGGAAAAGGTATTGACCAAATCCGGGTGCATTGCCAACCAGCCCGCCGCGCGTTCGGTGTCGCCAATCGCGGATGCTTCGTAGAGGTCGAGTTGCGCGTTGTTTTGCACGAGGAGCTTGACAATATCGCTTTGTTCGTAGTATTGCGCGAGTAGGACCATCGAAACGCCGTCGTCCATACGCGCATTGACGAGCGTGGGGTCTCGCTCGATTATATCCGTGACCCATTCGGCATTGCCGTGCTTGATGGCGTCAATGAGTTCAGCAGTCGCTGCCATAGTGACCTCTAGGGAGTTGCGGGTTACATGGTAAAAGTTGAAGGTTGTGTTAGGTATGCTTGTTGCGATAGAACCGAACGTGTGCTTTTTCAAATGTTGCCATGCCATCGGTGATGGTGTGGTCAATGGTCTCCAGAAATTGTTCTAATTTTTCGCGTGTGTCCACGAATTCGACAATGATGGGCAGGTCTTCAGAGAGGCGTTCAATTTTCATAGTGTGAATGCGCGAGGCAGCGCCAAAGCCCATGATGCCGCGCAGCACGGTTGCACCTGCCAGCCCGCGTCGTTTCGCTTCGAGCACCAACCATTCGTACAGCGGCTTGCCCTCGTACTTGTCTTGTTCGCCGATGAAAATGCGCAACAGCGCGCCGTCCTCTGGAAGCATTGAACTCACCTCCATATTACGCTCACCAGCGCCCGACCGATATAGACTGCGCCGAATCCCAACACGAGGCTCGCGCCGATATTGACTAAGGCTAGAATGTTTTCGCCATCGCGGAGCAAGGCGACGGTTTCATTACCAAAGGTGGAAAAGGTCGTAAAGCCGCCCATCACTCCGACGACGAGCAAGGCGCGCGCTTCCGGAGTCAGAATCCCACGCGCTTCCGCGAGCTGCGTCAAGATGCCGATGACAAGACAACCAATGACATTCACTGCCAGCGTGCCAAACGGAAACCCAATGCTGCCGCTGGCATCTTGTACATATCCGCTGACGAGATAGCGGAGTATCGAACCGACAGCCCCGCCCAAACCGACGAGCACAATCCTTCCCATGCCCACTCCTCCAACATAATCTGGTAGGAGTCATCAGCACGCAAGGCAGTTAAAGGCGGACCCCATCGCCGGATCACAAATTTTTAATTGACCGCGATTAGAGATTAGTGCGACAGAGAACGTCGCGATTGGAAGTTGGAGTTGGAAAATCTCTAATCTCTAGAAGTCATCCGAAAACCCCGAAAGGGAGAGGAGAGATTTCTCGCTGGCGACGGTCCTTCGACTCCGCTACGCTCCGCTCAGGATGTCGCCGCTCGAAATGACAATTTCGCCCTATTCTTTGGGCGGACGCGCAGCTTGTTGGCGAATTTCTTGCAACAAATCGCTCACGTCTAAAACTTTTGCCCAGTGGTCGAGATAGGTTTGGTCGAGAGAAGGTTCTTGGATTTCATAGACGCCAAGCGCATCGGCAAATTGTCGTTCGCTAAAATTGGAGAGTTTGCACCAACGCAGCTTGGAAAGAATCGTATCTTCGGGTGATTGGAAATAGACTGGGACTTGTACGAGCATACCGCGTTTTCGACGGCGCAATACTTCGAGATCATACGGTGTATTTGCTGCTACCCAAATATCGGTTTTGAATACTTCGGATTGATGAATTAGATTGAATTCAGAACGATGCCGCACAGCGTCTTGAATGGCTTTGGGTGAAATAACAAAATCCTTTTGCAGAGCATCCACTATTAAATCAATTTGATCGCCCTTTAGGTCCGCGATGATGTCGGCATCTTGCGTAAAGCGCGGGCGTCCCCAGTAAATGGCAGAGTAACCCCCAACAATGGCATAGGGGATGTTGTTTGACTCCAAGACCTGTGCGATTTGGGAAACGATTTGCCAATCTTCCATTGTCATTCTTTTTTGTCGCGGTAATTTTTCGATGCGCGCTGCCCACGTGCGGTCATAGATGCGATTCCATAGTTCAATTTCGATTTGATGCGGGGAAAATGTGGGATGCTGTGCGCGAATTGCATTTTCGACGGTCACGCGGCCTGTGCGTACGAGCCCTTGCGCGATTTCGAAACGGCGCACAGGCGTCATGGCGCGATACGCTTGCACACGTATCCATTCGCTTTTTGAATCTCGCACTGCCATATACACATAGTAGGCGGAAAAAGAAAAAATGACAAACGGAAATTTCCGTTTGTCATTCGTGCGTTCAAGACCCTTCGAGTTTCTCGCGCCGTGTTGCGGCGCACAAACCACGAAGGGTCTTGAACGCTATTGCTTTTCGTACGGTTGACCGTCGGCGGTGGAGGGTCTGGCGCGGCCGACGACGCCCGCAGTGCCAGGAAGCATCCTACGAGTGCCACGAGCAAGCCGCCCACGATAACGTTAATGTAGCGAATTTTGAAAATGTTGATGGAGAGATGAATACCAAAAAGTCGCGTTGGTGGGGGAGAAAAACATTGGAACGCGAGAGGCAAGAAAGGTGCGGTACAAGACGCCGCTGCGAAAACCGCGAAAGGGGAAATCCTGGGGGAAGAAATGTATCCTGCTTGGCAGCCAAGCCTTGAACTCTTGGTGATGAAGTTTAGTAGGCAATGCTCCAGTGACGCAAAGTCCTAGTGCTAATCTGCAATCTCCGAACTCTTCATCTTGACAAAAACGCCCCTCGGGAGCCTACGCGGAGCTCGGGAGGGGCTTGAACGCATCGCCAGGGTGAAAACGATGCGAACCAGCCATATTTTAGCATAGGTTTCCTAAAATTGTAATCAAATTGTAACAAAATGCTTGACATGCGCGCGTGTCTAGTGTAAGATTCTCTTTATTATACTTAATTAACATAAAAATCCCCTATTTCGTATATCCAGCAGTTGTCCAAGACTAGATATAGTGGATTCGAAATCACTTGGCTTGAATCAATGGCGAAGAATCCATGGCTGTTCAAGAACACCTCGCCGTTTTGTATGAAGGCGTCAATGTCTGGAATGAATGGCGTCTGCAAGAATCGGTTACGCGGCCAGATTTGACGTGCGCGACGCTGCGTGAGGCAGACCTGACGTGGGCGAATTTGCGGGGGGCGATTTTGCGCGGCGCGGATTTGGTTGGAGCCGATTTGACCGAAGCCGATTTGTCGGAAGCGGACTTGAGTGATGCGAATTTGCGCGGCGCGAGTTTGCACGCGGCGAATTTGGATTGGGCTTTTTTGCGCGGCGCGGATTTGCAGAATGCGGATTTGGGCGGCGCGATGTTGTCCGACGCGAACTTGAGCGGCGCGAATTTAACGGCGGCGGATTTGAGCGGCGCGAAATTGATCGGCGCGAACCTGACGGGGACGAATTTATTTGGCGCGAATTTGACGGATACCAGCTTGGTCGAAGCGCAGGTCGCGGATACGAAATTTAGTGATGTGGATTTGAGCCAAGCGGTTGGTCTGTCTGCGGTACGGCACGCGGGTCCTTCGACAATTGGAATTGATACGGTCTATCGTTCGCAGGGACAAATTCCTGAAGTGTTTTTGCGCGGCGCGGGGGTGCCAGAAAGTTTCATTGGGTTTATCAAATCGTTGGTTGGCACCAAGACGCAGCTCTATGCTTGTACAATTAGCTATGCGACGAAGGACCAACGCTTTTGTGACCGACTCTATGCGGACTTGCAAGCGCGCGGGATTCGGACGTGGTATTTCCCCAAGCATGTGAAACGCAGCAAAGAATTTTTCCAAGAGATTCAACTATATCAACGCATTTTTGACAAGGTTATTTTTGTCTGTTCCAAACATTCGTTGAATCCGCGCTCTATCGTGCACGAGATTGACGAAAATCTCAAGCGTGAACGGATGGAGCACAAGGATGTATTTTATCCAATCCTAGTAGATGATTTTCTCTACAGCAGTTGGCAGCATCCGCACAAACGACTCGTGGTCGAGCGTATTGCCGCCGATTTTCGCGGTTGGCAGCGCAGCGATAACCGCTACCAGCAAGGATTGACCAAACTTATCGCATCGCTTCGCGTGCAGCTGTAAGACCTTCGAGGGTCTCATGCGATGCTTTGCATCGCCGACCTCGAAGGTCTGAAGAGTTGCGCGGAGTGGCATCCCTAATTTCTGTACGCGGGTGAAAAGGAAACCTTTCCCTCGATGACCCAGGTCATTTCCTTTCTCAACCTTCAACGTGGGGGCGGCAAAACGACGACGGTAGTGAATGTCGCAACGGCGCTGACCCTGCGCGGCTCTAACGTTCTCGCCGTGGATCTTGATCCAGAAGCCATGCTCATGCAGCGTGTGCGTACGTCCAGCGGGACGCGGCGAGAACGTTTCGCGAGCGGCTCCTCCGTTCATACGACGAGCGAAGGATGGGACATTCTACCGTCGGAGATTAGCACCGCGCTGCTCCACACGCGGGCGTTATATCGCATCGTACGGCAAACGGCATTCTTTGACGAGATCCGTGCGGTTTTTGATCCGTACGATTTTGTGCTGCTCGATTGCTCCACGCTGGAAATGGTGGTGCTCATCGAGGCGCTCGCCTTGAGCCATGACGTTATCATCCCTATTGATTCGGAATCCCTCCAATTTTTTGACGGCGTTGAGCGGTTGACCAAACTGCTCGGCGCGCGGGCAACCATCAATCCTCATATCAAAGTCGCGGGCGTATTTTTGGCGCGCTATGCGCCGCGCGTTCGCCGCGCCCGCGAAATGTTGACCGCCCTGTTTGACGCGCTTGGATATATTTATTGCTTTTCGGCGTATTTGAAAGACATGGACGATATTCGCCAGGCGGAGAAACGCCGTGTGAGTGTGCTGAAGGATTCACCGACTTCGCGCGCGACGTACATGTACAAAATGTTTGTCGAGCAACTGACCGACAATGTGATTCGGCGCTTGAGCGCGTCATCAAGCGAAGCGAATGAACCCCCTGCCCCACTCGCAATTGAATCGCCTGTCATCACGATAGTGCAAGAGCCATTGGCGATGCCTGCGCCTGCTCCAACGGCAGCGGCCGCGACGCTTGCCCTCGCGTCACCTGTCACGCCCGCGCTGGCAGAACCCTTTGCGCTGGATACGCCAGTGGAAACGCCTTTGGAAAAATCGCTCGTCGCGCTCTATTCGTCATCGAATTGGTTGGAGCTCGCGCGTGAGAGCAACGACATGCATCAGACGATGCGTTACGCGATGCTTGCACTTGCACAAGCGCCAACGGACGGTGAGGTTGTGGAATTGTTCGAGACGCGCTTGACGGAACGCATCTGGTCGGCGACACCGAGCGATGTGGACGGCATGATTGCTCTGGGGCGTTTTCTGACTGCCCATGGCTTTCCGCATTATGCGGCGCAGATGTTTCGCCGCGCGACGGATTTGAACCCGAACGCGATGACGGCGTGGGCGGGCATTGCTGAAACAACGCCGAACGATGCGGAAAAGGAACACGCGCTGCAAATGTGTGTGCAGTTGGAGGAAGGAATCGCGGCTGCGAGAGAGCCAGAATTTCCGCATTGGCTGAATGCTTTAACTGCCTTATCTAACTTGGATGCTGTTGGCACGTAGTGGATGTTCAAACCTTCAAGGTCTTAGACCTCGAAGATTTTGGGTGAGCACTCGAAGAAATTTGGCACCGTAGAGGGCGCAGAGTTCGCGGAGAATGTCATTGCTAACCGTTTTTGCGAAGCATCCCTCTGGGAAGATTGCTTCACTCCATTCGCAATGACAATCTCTACCCCTCTCCGCGTTCTTGGCGGCGAGTCAAAATAGGGCGAAAACTGGACTCTTTTATGGACACTTTGACTCTTCCAACGGCAGAATCGGCAGATGCGCCTGAAAGCGCGCCGCCGCCGAAAACACGTAAGCGACCTGTTCGCTCGATTCTTGGCACAACGGTTACGCTGGAGGACTTTTTGGCGCAAGCGGATTCCAGCGACTTTGATCGCCAAGCCCGCGAGCGGATTGTGGATCAGGCACTGGTGCTGATTGAGCAGCTGTATGTGCATTTGCCGCTGAAACGGGCGATGCACGCAGTGGACCCCGTACAGCGCCTCAAGCTGCTGCGGCGGCGGTTGGGCGCGATGAGCGAGCTGCAATTCAACCGCGAGATGCTTTCGATTTTTACCGAGCTGCGCGACCTGCACACCAATTATTTGCTGCCCGAGCCGTATCGTGACCGCGCGGCGCTTTTGCCGTTCCTGATTGAAGAATTTTATGAAGGCGGAAAGCGGCACTATATGGTTTCGCATGTGGTGGCGGGATTTCGGCATCCGTGGTTCAAGCCGGGCGTGATTGTGACCCACTGGAATGGTCTGCCGATTGAGCGCGCGGTGGCGTTGAATGCGGAGCAGCAAGCGGGGAGTAATGAAGATGCGCGACACGCGCGGGGCTTGGAGGCAATGACGATTCGCCCGCTGATGCTGACCGTACCACCCGATGAAGAATGGGTGACGGTGCGCTATCTTGCCAAGGGCGAACCGCATGATGCGCAATTTCGCTGGCGCGTGATCGAGCCACCGCTTTCGCCCAATGCGGTTGACCCCGACTTGAGCGATTCTATCGCCTCGTACGGTTTGGGCTATGACGCGCTGGCGGAAACGGCGCGGCGGGTGAAAAAGGCACTCTTTGCGCCGCGTGCATTGGAGACGGAAAAGCGGATGTCGGAATTGGGCGCGCACCCACCCGACCCACAGGACAAGGCGGCGCTGCGCGATTTGAAAAAGCACAGCACCATGCCCGATGTGTTTGACTTTCGCTCGGTGGAAACGCCGTACGGGAAATTTGGATACATTCGCATCTGGACGTTTCTCGTCGCGGATGCGGAATATTTTGTGAATGAGTTCGTTCGCATCGCGGGAATGCTGCCGCAGAATGGTCTCATCATTGACGTGCGCGGGAATCCAGGCGGATTGATTTCGGCGGGCGAACTTTTGCTCCAAGTGCTGACGCCGCGCACGATTGAACCATGCCGCTTGCATTTGATCAATTCGCCGCTGACGCTGGCACTGTGTGAGCGCGTCGAGGCATTGAGTCGCTGGCGCGATTCGATTGAGCAATCGGTGGA
>Ga0070741_10014311_pt1 | contig 13742 bp, 15 predicted proteins | sample Coa_R1_4_FD_66440 | JGI IMG/M metagenome (GOLD analysis project Ga0070741, IMG submission 66440) | Surface soil microbial communities from Centralia Pennsylvania, which are recovering from an underground coalmine fire - Coalmine... | ecosystem: Environmental > Terrestrial > Soil > Unclassified ... | reverse complement strand
TTTGTTTTTGTAGGTGATCTTGTATTTTCTAAACACTGCCCTCTTTTTCGGGTCATAGCCGACTTCGACTATCTTCCTGAAAGTTTCAAGGCCAAAAGCGTAGATTATTGTCCCGATGCCGGCTTGTTTTTGCTTTATCTGACTCACTACCTTTGCAGGCAGGTGCGAAGGAAAAATCTTGCTGTAGGCGCGGATCAGCGCCTTGCCAGTGTCTTTGTTTGTGATAAGTGACTCTCTGGTAATTGTGCGCGCATTTTCATTTTGCTGCACCACCTTGACCGTAACTGCCGAGCCTGTCAATATGCTCAGAACCTGCTCCACGGTCCCGGTTTCTGCCAGAAGGACCTTTTGAGCAAGGTCAAGTTTTACCCCTGACCTGCTTTCAAGCTGTGAGATTTTTTGCAGCATCAGGCTGCCAAAGTCGCCTTTTTTCAAAACAGTGCTTGCCACGGGCTATGGTAGCAAAGACGATCATGATAAGATTATCCTGACTGCCAGCATTGCTAGTGCAAACGCTATGGTGCCGACGCTTATTGCCTTCAAGCCCTTTTCCAGACTCTCTGCTCTCTGGGGGCTTGCTCCGCTTTTTTTCAGCGCCTTGTACGGCCGGGACATCCTGATCTCTAGGTAGCTGACAAACCCTGTAGCGGCAGAAACTCCGAGGGCTATTGCACTGACAGAGTCTGTCTGCATGATGTACCCTGCCAGCGCCGGCAGTGAACCCCATGAAATTGCAAACCAAAAGTTGTTATGGAAGAGACCACCAAATGCCTCAAAATTGTACGCAAAAAGGAAGAATCCCTCAAGCACCGCGATTACCGCAAGCAGCGGGACAGCGGATATGATGTAATAGATGCCTATTGCGTATGCCGCTGCTAATGTAGCTGCCATCAGCACCAGCAGCTGCGACTTTGTAAAGTAGCTGCCCCACGGCTTGGCCTTTTTCGATCCAATGCTATCAGCGATATGCGCCGACACGCCCAGCGCAAGGGTGTAAATGAGGGCTATCGCGCCGGCCCTGTCCCATGCGATATCGCCGGCAAGCAAAGAGCCAATCACCGTGAACGAAATGCACATGCCAGTGTATGGCAGGAACAAAAGACCTACAAAGACTCGGAATCTTGCCGGGCCAAACTTGGGAACGAACCACTCGTTTATGCGCGTCTCATTCTTGGCAGTCATGGCTTCTCTGCAGAAATGATTGCTGCAGTGCCGGCACTGTAATATTTGCAGGAGACATTCTGAAATCCTCTTTTGTAAAGAGCGCTCTCTGTCTTGATAGCCCAGTCTGACTTTCTTATTACGTCATCAAGCTGATCAAAAACCACCTTCCATGAAGTAACAAGCCTCCCAGCAAACCCCAAAATGTAAAAGTATGTATTCCAAAAGCTTCGCATGATGCCATCAGGGTAGGCAAAATCGTGGAATACTGCCACGCCGCCTGGCTTTAGAATGCGCCAGCATTCGTCAACCACCCTTTGAACGTCAACGTACTTTGCAAGGTACGACGATACCACCGCGTCAAATGATTCGTTTCTGTACGGCAGGGTTTCTGCGGTGCCCTGCGCAAGTGGCAGCTGCACCCTGTTCTTTGCCGCAGCCAGGTATCCGAAAGTTAGGTCAAGTCCTGCTACGCTCTTGCCGGCTTGTGCAAGTATTAAAGACAGTATGCCAGTCCCGCAGGCAAGCTCTAGCACGGAATTGCGCCTGCCAGTCGCTTGCAAGATCTGGCGTTTCCAGGCAAAATCCTGGCCAAAGGTCGCAAGGCGAACGACAGAGTCATAGCTGCCTGCATTGGCAGAAGTAAAGAACTTCCTTGCGTTTGTGTGACCCTCGTGGACCAGCAACGATATTGTATGGTTTTACTTGCTATTATGCATTGAAAGAGCGACAAGTAAAAATCGGCGTCTTGCACTAATAGGGATCGTCGCTTGTATTTTGTAAACTGGCAGCGCGAAATATCTGTGCAGGAATGGAACGGCCAGAAGGTCGTGGTAAAGCGAAACAAGCCCACGAAAGAGTTCCATGAGTTTCTGATAATCTACACCTATTCGCTGATCTCTGTGCTCCTTGCCAATCCATCGGCGCCACCGACGCTTAGTGAAATAGCAAAAAATGAGGGCCGCGAAATGAGGGAAAGGTTGAGCAAGATTGGCATATCCACCCCCGCACTTATCTCGATTTCTGATGACTCTCTTGTAGAGGAATATGTTGAAGGCGGCGACCTGTACCGGGCACTCGTCCTTGGCGGGGCTGCGTCGCTTGCGTTTGAGGCCGGCCGCCTCACGGGCAGGCTGCACAAGGCAGGCTATGCTTTTGTAGACAACAAAGCGCAGAACTACCTTGTACGGGGCGATTCTGTAATCCGAACAGACCTTGGCTTTCTGCAAAAGAGCAGTTCGCAATACGCAAAGAGCATGGACATCGGCTCGTTCCTTGCTAGCGTCATGGACCTTGGCAGATATGCCGAAATCGAAAGGGCGTTCTACGAAGGATACCTGTCAGAGTCTGGAAGCAAATTCAACTGCCTTTCATTGATTGTCCGAAATGTGCTGTCTGCAGGCTTTTCATCAGACAGCAAGGTCATGCTCAGGAACATGCTGCTCTATTCTATCAGTCTGCTTGACATCTAGATTGGCGGAAGCTCTGCCTTTTTATCAAAGCCGCCAGAGCCAAACTTGCAGTAAAAGCACTGGTCTGACTGCATGTAGGTCAGCTTTTGTATCGTTATTGCCCCCAGCTTCAAGGCGACCTTTGTCATGAAGCGGTACTTGAATGGCATGGACGGGATGACTTCGTTGAAATACACGTCATAGTGGTCCGGGCAGAACTTTAAGGTCACCTGTGCCTTTTGCCTATATTCCGGCGACACATCTTGGTTATTCTCGCTTACTGTCTTGGCAACGTTGATCTGCTCCCTTATGTATTCATGTTTGGGGCAAGGACAATCTTTCCCGCCGGGGTGCTTGTAGGCAGGGGTATTTTTCCAGTCAAAGTCTGGAAAATCCTTTTCAAAATCGTCCATCGTAGCCTACACTACGTAGGCTGCTCTTATAAAGATGTAGGGAATCGATTGCCATTGTTGCATAGCTGGCGGTCCAAAACACGCCAAAATGACCGACAAGCCGCTCTATAGAATGACAAAAAATATATTTTTGATGTTATAACAACCCGTAAGCGACGTGGTACGAGACAGTGACAACAACGGTGGCAGTGCATTGACGGCAACAACGACTGCAAATAATAACAATTCTGGTCAAAACCCAGATTCTGATCCCAATTTGAAGACTCTGCTGGAGTTCAAGAAGACGGTTCAGGAAGAGCAAAGGGACGGAGAGAAAAAGATCGACGAGATCAACAACAAGCTTGAGAGCGTCAAGAAGCAAATAGACGAGGAAAGGGCCCAACTTGATGATCTTCGCGCAAAGCTAAAACTGGTCAACGAAGCAAAAGACGCAGAATACCCAAAATTCATGGAGCTCAGGAACAACCTCATTGAGGCAAAGAACCAGATGAAGACTCTAGACGACAAGGTCGGAGCCGCAGCTGCAAAGTCGCGCAAGGAGAGAAGCGATATGCACAACCTGCAAAAGACTCTTGAGCAGATAGAGCGCGATATCCAGACGAAAAAGCTCTCAAAGGACGAGGAGCGCAAGCTTGTTGCCCGGTCAAAAGAGATCGCGACAAAGCTGCATACACTGAAAATGATGCACAAAAAGGAGGACCAGTACCGTAGCATGTCAACACAATACGATCATCTGAAAGAGCAGGTCAACCGGATTTTCAAGCAAAAAGAAGAGCACGGCAGCAAGATTGGCAAGCTGAAGGAAAGCCTTGACGGCCTGATAAACCTAAGAGAAAGCCTGTACGAGGAGAGAAGGCAGGTCATCCACACTGTAAGGGAGGCTGGCGCCAAGCTGGAAATGATAGAGACTCAGCTGAATGCCATCGCATTCAAGAAATCCCGCATGCAGGCCGCGGAACACCGGCACAGGAGGCAGAGGGAGACTGACGACAGGCGCAAGGACAGGCAGGAAGCGATCCAGGAGAAGGTAAAGCGCGACAAGGAATATCAGGAAAGGTGGAACGCCCTGAAGGAAGCGGCGCTCAAAAAGATGTCAAGCGGCGAAAAGCTCACGTTTGACGAAATGAAGCTGATATTCGGCGACTCGGGCGATTAAGATACATTTTTGTGCCAGCCCAATCTAACCTGTTGCAAGATGGCGGCAGACAGGATCGAGTACACCGGCAAGGTCTACCTATACAGCAGCGGCATGCCAGCAGACCATGTTGCGTCTGCCAAGGAAAAGTTGGCAGAATACGGCATTGACATGAATGACATGGTAGTCATCGAAGTCCCGGAAGGGGTGCCTGAAGGCGCTATAATGGTGACCGTCTGGCCTCATTACCTGTCGGTTGCAAAAGTCAAGCGCGTGCGGGAAGGTTCTATCTATGCCCCTCAGCTGTTCAACATCCAGATGTAACCCAAAACATTAAATTTTCTGTACGCTAAATCCATCATGAATGCTGACGTTCTTTTGCAAGCGTGATCGCCATGGCGACTGCCCCGGCGAGTGGCCCGTGGGCGAGGCGTGCGGGCCTGACCACGATTGCTCATTTGACATGAAGATGGTCAAGTGCCAGTGCACCTGCCACAGCAAGAAGGGCAACCTTTAATTGAGCTCGCAGGCTCAATCGATTTGGAAAAAGGCAGTTAAATGTTAGGTTTCTCTTCATTTCTATCCCAGCTTGGCGGCCTGCTTGGCGGTGGCAATTCATCGGAATTTGATCCAAGCAACCCCATGGTGTGGTTTTACATAGTCTCGATTGCAATAATCCCGTTCTTCATGATGTATGCGCAAAAATTCCAGTCACGGGTCATTTTAGGCGAGATCTCAAAGTCGCTTGTCAAGCTAAAGACCATGAGGGAAGACGCAAGAAAAGAGGCAATCGACTACGTCAAAACTGCGATAAAATCATCGTCGCCAGGCGATCCCACTCCCGGAGTGGACAGGTTTCTGGAATACTTCACAATAATGCCGGTAGACCTTGACCCAAGCGGCATTGTTAGCAAGCTTGATCACATAATGAGGACAAGGGACGAGCGGCTGCGCGCCGAAGTCAAGAAAATGTGCACAGGCGCAAGCGATCAGGAAGTGACAAGAGTGGAGAACATCTTGGAGGCGGCAACCGCGCTCAACCTGATCTACAAAGTAGTCAGGCACTTTTACCTGATGGGCAAGCGCACGACCAGCATGTTCGTGCTTGTCCAGCTCCAGATGGTGATGCCCCTATTGCTTGAAGAGGCAGAGGCCCTGCAAAAGGCGATAGGTGCCTTCAAGAAAGGCCAGCCAATAGGCGACGGGATCGGCCCAATGATCGTTGGCAGCATGATGCTTGGAAAAGAGAAAAAACTCGCTGCAAGAGAAACCGTTTACAGCGAAGATGAATACAAGGGCAGAAAGCTCTACCTGCTCAAAGCCGAGGGTCCTGCAGGGACTGTCGGTAGGCCCGGCGAAGCGATACACCGGCTAATCGGAGATCTTGGAATAAAGCTCGACGCGCTGATAATGATAGACGCCGCGCTAAAGCTTGAAGGTGAAAAGACAGGTTCTGTTGCAGAAGGGATCGGCGCAGCCATAGGCGGCATCGGCGTTGAAAAATACCAGATAGAAGATGTTGCCACCAAGTTTGACATTCCAGTGTACGCAGTCATTGTAAAGCAGTCAGTACAAGACGCAATCACGATAATGCGGAAGGAGATTGCAGATTCGTTTGAGAAAGTGACAAACACCGTGTATTCTGTAATTGAAGATAGGACGTCCGAAGGGGAGTCAGTTCTGATAATAGGAGTGGGCAACACGCTTGGGGTGGGGCAGTAGCATGCTGTTTGGAAAGAAAAAGGAAGTCGCGCCAGAGATATATACGGAGGAAACCTGCAAGTCGTGCGGCGAGAAAACAAAGAGGCGCTTTGAAGACGGCGACTATGTTTTTGGAGCAGGCGTGCAGTGCAAGAAATGCTCTTCTTCAAACACGCTTGTCACGGCAGTTTACGGCGAGTACCCGCCTGAAAGCAACAAGTCCTAAAGCGTGATGACGTTCACGCCTGATTCTGACGGGATAAGCGTGTGCTCCGCCTGGACCACTATTTTGCCGTGCCCTTCAACAAGTATCGGGTATGCGTGCACGTTCTTTTTCTTTGTCAGGACGTCCATCAATCGGCGTACCTCTTTTTCTTCGTACTTGTCTGTGAGCCACCGCATCGCAAAAGGCAGGCTTTTGTATCTGTTCCAGATGATTTCCAAGAGGTCATCTGCCTCCTTGTCCTTGAGGGGCTTGCGGGAAGTTATGCCAAAGATATTTCTAGTCTTTCCTTCGTACACCACTCCCTGCCCGTCCTTTGTAGTTACGAACGGCTCAATGGCATAAGCCTCGTTTGGAAGGAGCGCAAATGAAGAACCTCTAGTCCAGATGTTGGGTATGGACTTGCCGGCGTGGATCGTATACTGCTGGAGCGAATGGCCGCTCAGGTTCTGGATGGGCCTGAATCCCATCTTTGTTATCGTGGATTCTATCACCCTGCCAATGTCGCCGGCCTTTGTGTTAGTTCTTGCCATTCGCACGGCCTCGCCAAGCGCCGCTTCGGCAGCCCTAACGAGCACTTCATATTTTGGGTCGTAGCATACAGTGACTGCAGTGTCTGCGATGTAGCCGTCGATGTGCACACCAATGTCTATCTTGAGCACGTCGCCTTCCTTTACCACTGTAGCGTCATTTGGCTCCGCCGTATAATGGGCGGCGATGTCGTTCAAGCTCGTGTTGACAGGGAATGCCGGCTCGGCGTCCATGCTGCGGATCTGCGCTTCGACTGACTCGCAAATTTCAAGCAGGGTTGAGCCTACATGGTACTTCCTGCGCGCATTCTCCCTCACCTCTGATGCTATCTTGCCGGCTCGCAGATAGCTCTCAAAATTCACTTAATGGATTTGCTGCTAGTTCCTATATAGAGATTGTGCGGCAAGGTGGTGATTGGATATAAAGAATTGTTAGGTACCCTTTACACTGGTACAACCTCTACACTCGTTATAAGCCAGTACAAATATTCAATCACTGCACGGAAATGGACCATATCGAAAGCGTGACTGCATTGATAGAAGAATGCAAAAATGAGCCTGACATCAACAGGAAAATCGAGATCCTCTATTCGATAAATTCAATGCTGCCAAAAAGCCAGCAGCTAAAGATACCCTCCCTTATAACCAACGACTACGTCAACTCTGCACTCTACAGGATAGAAGAAAGGCTGCTGGTCGCCTAGTGCTTTAACTAAAGCCGTCAGTCCCATATATCCTGACCAGCGCGCTCAGTTCCAAAGTGGTGATTGGCAACTGATCCTTTTCTTCCCAAAAGTCAAACTGGGGCGACATCAAGTATCCTTTTGTCGACTGCATGTGGCTCAGGCCAAGCACGTGCCCGATTTCATGCACTGCCGAATTTCTAAAAGCATAGGAGGGCAGATTGAGCTCAGTCTTGCCATCCCCGTGCAGAACAAGCGGGGATAGATAGACCCGCACGTCCATCTTGTCGATGTTATCGTTATACTTTACCGAAGTGTACGCGCCTGTCTGGGTGGGGTAGCCTTCAAATTCCTTGTAAGTACTAAAGATGTAGACCTTGACATCGCACGATTCAAGCGCAGCCAGCGACTTGGCATAGCGGGCAGTGATGTTCCATGCCTCTTGGTTGCCAGTGTACTCTCGAAGCGCCTGGCGCCAGCTCTGGACCGCAAGCTTTGTCCATACGTAATACGAGTTTGGCACACTGCCTTCCTTGTATATGCAAACGTCTATCGAGTACTGGTTCCAGCTGTAATTCGCTGTAGGCACAAAGGTCTCGGTAAAGTTAGTTTGATCTGCATAGTACTTTGCGGCAAAAGCAGGAACAAAATTAAGAATAATAATAGCAAGAAATGTCGCTGCCATTGCCAGATGCGACAGTTTCTTGTACATTTTCAAACGATTACTTTTTCGCCCTTGTCAAGCGTAGCGATGTTGTATGCTTGGTCAATGGTTGACACGAATACTACGCCGTCGCCGTGCTCGCCGGTCCTCGCAGATTCAATGACAGTCTGCACCGTCTTGTCCACCTGATCGTCAGGGACGACTATCTCAAACTTGACCCTTGGCAGCAGGTCGTACGCCACAGGCTGCCCCCTCCACTGCAGGTGAAGCTCGCGTTGCTTACTCCAGCCAGATACTGTAGAAATCGTCATACCGCCAATTCCCATCTGCCTTAGCTTTTCTTTCACTACAGGCATCCTTTCAGATCTGATGATGGCCTCTACCTTCTTCATTTAAAGATCATTGCGCATCATCGGCTTTAAATTGTTATTGATTTTCTTGCCAAAAGGATGGTTTTATCATTTCTGCGAGCAGGAAAACCCTAGCCTTTAGCCGTGGGATGAAAGCGAGCCTATTTTAGATGCTTCAAGCCAGGTATAGCAAGGTTGCTCAACTACAAGTTCCGACTATATCCAACCGCACAACAGGAGCTTGTACTTGAGCAGACACTTGATGGCTGCAGGTGGGTCTACAACTATTTTCTTGACAAAAATATGTCAGAGTATGACATGAACTATGCCATAACAGAACTAAAAGAGCAGCATCCATGGCTTCGAAACTACAATTCTAAAATGCTCCAGATGGTAGCAAAGCAAATTGCAGCTGCAAGAAAGTCTTCCACTGGAAGATTGAGGTACAGGAAAAATGATGACTATAATTCACTCACATACAACCAGACAGGCTTTAGAATAGAGGAGGCTACACATACTCTATCGCTGTCAAAGATTGACAAGATAAAGATTGTACTGCACCGCAAGCCTGTCAATGTCAAGCAAGTTACAATATGCAGAAAGAATGGCAAGTGGTACGCTGTTGCGGCATGCCAAGTGTTGAGAAAACAGTATTCTACAACAAGATATTTCAAGCCTGTCGGGATTGATGTTGGCATAACAAAATTTGCTCACGATTCTGATAACAATACGATCGATAATCCACAGTTTCTTACGAGAATGTTGAAGCCTGTAAGAAGAGCACATAGAAGACTATCTCGAAGACAGCTAGGCAGCAACAATCACAGAAAAGCCAAGCACATGCTTGCAAAACTGTACGACCGTATACGCAACAGACGAAAGGACTTTTTGCATAAGGTCTCGGCATATTACAGCAAGCACTACGACTTGATATTTCTGGAGAAATTGAGAGTATTGTACATGACCAAGAACCACAGGCTTGCAAGAAAGATACTTGATTCAAGCTGGTCAACGTTCAAAACAATGCTTCAGTACAAGGCTAACCGTGTCGTAGAGGTAGAACCGGCTTACAGCTCTATCAATTGTTCAAGATGTAATAACCCTGTTCCAAAATCCTTGGCAGTACGCACCCATGTATGTCCAGAGTGTGGAGCGGTACTCGATAGAGACTACAATGCTGCTTTGAATATCCTTCAGCGAGGGTTAAAATCGCTGCTACCTATGGAACATAGGGAAGTTACGCCTGTAGAGATCGCAATGCGGTCAGGGAAGCAGGAAGCCCATGGAATTAGGCCTGGGTAGTTCACAATAAATGCTTTAAATTCCTATAATGGAGCTAGTATACTGTTTGAACAATAAGAAATTCGTTCTTGATACCAGCATAATAATCGATGGCGAGATAACAAAGATGCTTGAGGCCGGCAAGATAGAGGAGGGAAGCGAACTTGTAATACCGCTTGCGGTATTGGACGAGCTCCAGTCGCAGGCCTCAACCAACAAGGAGCACGGCTTTGTCGGCCTTGAGGAAATAAAAAAAATGCACGAGCTATGCTCTGCCAAAAAGATCGGCCTAAGGTTTGTAGGGCAGAGGCCGGATCTCAACGACATCCGGCTTGCAAAGCACGGCAGGATAGATGCGATAATCAAAGACGTCGCGATGCAGGAATCGGCCACGCTCATAACAGCTGACTATGTGCAGGCCCTTGTCGCAGAAGCGCAAGGGATCAAGTCGATGCACATACGGGCGCCGACAAAGACAACGGACCTTGAATTTGAAAAATACTTTGATGATACTACGATGAGCGTGCATCTGAAAGAGGGGACTTATCCGATGGCAAAGCGCGGCAAGCCCGGCGACTTCAAGCTGACAAAAATTTCTGAAGACAAGAGCACGTATGCTCATCTGTCAAATGTCATAAAGGAAGTATCTGAAGCAAGCAGAGTCACCGGCACCGGCTCTGTGGAAATCAGCAGGAGCGGCGCCACCGTAATACAGTTTGGCAACTTCCGTATCGCGATAACCCGGCCGCCATTCTCTGACGGCCTTGAAGTGACTATAGTCAGACCAATAGTCAGGCTTGTACTTGCTGACTATAACGCAAGCGACAAACTGATGGAGCGGCTATCAGGCAAGGCAGAAGGCGTCATCATAGCCGGTCCGCCCGGCTCTGGCAAGAGTACCCTTGCAAGCAGCCTGGCGCAATTTTACTCTGAAAAAGGCAAGATAGTCAAGACGTTCGAGTCGCCAAGAGACCTTCAGGTGCCTGACGAAGTGACGCAATACGGGCCGCTTGAAGGGAGCTTTGAAAAGGCAGTCGATATTCTTCTCCTTGTAAGGCCGGATTACACAATCTTTGACGAAGTGAGGCGGGCGCAGGACTTTGCAGTGTTTGCAGACATGAGGCTTGCCGGCGTGGGCATGGTAGGGGTCGTGCACGCAAGCAGTCCCCTTGATGCCATACAGCGATTCATGGGCAGAGTCGAGCTTGGCATGATACCTCATATTCTGGACACGATAATCTTTGTACGCGATGGCGGCATCAGAAAAGTGTACGAGTTGAACCTGACAGTCAAGGTGCCTACCGGCATGACTGAAGAAGACCTTGCAAGGCCGCTTGTCGAAGTGCGTGATTTTGAAACGGGCGCAATAGAATACGAAATCTACACCTTTGGTGAAGAAAACGTGGTAGTGCCGGTGTCAAAGATTGCCAAGGCCGGCCAGGCAGAAGCAAGCGGCATAAGGAAGCTTGCCCAGTCAAAGATAATGGATGTCGTGCGCAGGTTCGATCCTGACGCAGAAGTGAACGTCATTTCAGACAACAAGGTGCAGGTGCGAGTAAGCAAGGAGGCGGCGCCAAGACTGATAGGCAAGGGCGGCGCCACTGTTTCAGAGCTGGAAGATATGCTTGGGGTAAAGATAGACGTTGAGGCCAAGATCCCGACACTTGGCAAGGAAATAGAGTTTGATATAAGCGAAAGCGGGTCATCCGTGAATATCTTGGTTGACGATGGAGTGGTGGGTCGCACCGTCGATGTCTATGTCGAGGACGATTACATTCTTAGCAGTCAGGTCGGCAAGAAGGCAAGGGTAAAGATTGACAAGCGCTCAGACACCGGAAGAAAGATCGTGAACGCGATAATAGCAGGGCAGGAGATCAAGGTCTTCCTGAGCAGACGCTAGCGAAGGCCGCCAAGCCCTTGGCTCTTGACAAGCCTGATGAACTCTTCAAGCTTTTTGAGTGTCTCCGGGTGCAGATGATGCTCGATGCCCTCTGCGTCCCTGTTGGCAGTGTCCTCATCTACTCCTATAATCTTGAGAAACTCTGCCAGAACCCCGTGTCTGTCATGTATGTTCTTTGCCACGGCCATTCCGGATTCCGTGAGGCTGATGCCTCTGTACTTTTCATAGTTAACGTGGCCGCTCTCGTTCAATCGCTGGAGCATCTTGGTCACGCTTGGCGAGCTGACGTTGAGGTAGCTGGAAATGTCGACCGTGGTGGCGTAGCCCTTGTGCGCGATAAGCTCGTAAATGACCTCAAGGTAGTCTTCCATGCGAGTTGTCCTGCTCAGCTTTTGCACATTGTGGGCATCTCGGATGGACTCGAGGCGATTTCCTTTGGTCGGATCGGCTCTTGCTTTCATCTTTTTTGCCGCCAATTACGATAGCTCCACTATCATAGCAATAAATATTGGCACCGTTAAAAAGCCTTGCAGTTTGGACCTTGTGATATCTGCGCCGGAATTGCGCCGGATGCTCGGGAACAGGAACCTTCTCACAGTTGATACAAGGTCTTATTCAGATTATGCCGATTCTCACATACCGGGCGCAGTCAACATAGACCTCATGCAATTTCACTGGATCGACACCTCAAAGCAAGGCATAGAACAGTTCAACAAGCAAACAAAGATCCTGTTATCAAACATCGGAATATCTAAAGACAAATTTGTAGTGTTTTATGACGATGTTTCTGGCTCATCAGCTGCTAGAGGCGTGTGGCTCTTGCTTTATTTCTCCCATGCCAAAGTGGCCATGCTGGACGGCGGGCTCAACAGGTGGAAAGCGGAAGGATACAAGACTGAGACCAAGACACACCCGTTTGTTCATTCAAGTTTCAGTGGCAGTCCTGATCCAAAGATCTTGGCTGACTTTGCGCGCGTAAAATCGGCAATAAAAAAGAAAAAGACCATATTGCTTGACGCCCGCTCAAAAGATGAATACGACGGTTCTGTCATCAGGGCAGCTCATGCAGGCCACATCCCTACGGCAGTCAACATTGACTGGAACGACAACTTGGAGCAGGACGCCTTCAAGAGCACCGAAAGGCTTGAGCAGATGTACAAAAATATTCCAAAAGATGCCGAAGTGATCCCGTATTGCCAAGGCGGCTACCGTGCTGCAAACAGCTTCGTTGTGCTCAAGATGCTTGGCTACAAGAACGTGCGGATGTACCTCGGCTCCTGGGGCGAATGGGGCAACAGGTTGGATCTTCCAGTCGAGCTCAGCCGTAAATGAAATCAGAGCTTAGCTTGAGCAGTTTTTTGTTCTTCAAAAAGTAGCAGTCAGTTAGCTCGCGCTTTCGCGCCAGCTTGAGCACCAACAATTGCATAAAGAATACAGATTGTAGCAGCAACTCTATGCCTACGCTGTTAAAATTGATGTGGGCAGAAGAAAATCCTTCTTTGTTCAATCTCTTATTTAGACCGCCGTCTGCTCCCATCCCGATTATCTGATCGCTTTTTCTAATACTGAATAATGGCGAATGGCAAAACTCTTCTAGAGGATAAGGAATGGCTCTTGCTCCTAAAACTTCATTGAACTTGAGTGCGCCATATAGTGCGGCAGGGTAAAGCAGGCCATTGCCAAGTATGATGTAGCTACTCTTGTTGCCAACTCTGCCGACAATTTTGCTGCTTTGCTTTTCTGCCTGTAGGTGCATCTTTTCAAGGCTTGAAATCTGGATTTTTGTAACCAGTGAGGCGCAGGTGAGCAGGCTTGACATAAAGCTGATTGTGCCGGGAGTAGCGATTCCTGCATTTCTGTATTTTAGTTCAATAACCTGATCACAAACACTAGCCAGCCTGCTCTCCGACTTGGCAGTGATCGCAATAGTCGATACGCCCTGCTTTCTAGCAGCCTGAGCAGCAAGAATGTTGGCCTTTGTATTGCCAGAGACTGAAACAATATACACGTCACGCCCGTCAATTATTGACGGGTTCAAAACGACATCCATAGGGTGGCAGCAAAGTGCATGGCTGTCGGAAAGGTATTGCGCTGCCAGCGCGGCAGCATAAGAATCTCCTGATCCAACAAACAGACAATTTTTATTTGTTGAAGACAGTTTAAGCTTCGGCAGGTCCTGCACCTGATACTCTATCTCTGCCTGCATAGCGTCTATGGAATTCATACCACGATATTCTTGATCGCTTTTTT
>Ga0070741_10014310_pt1 | contig 13742 bp, 17 predicted proteins | sample Coa_R1_4_FD_66440 | JGI IMG/M metagenome (GOLD analysis project Ga0070741, IMG submission 66440) | Surface soil microbial communities from Centralia Pennsylvania, which are recovering from an underground coalmine fire - Coalmine... | ecosystem: Environmental > Terrestrial > Soil > Unclassified ... | reverse complement strand
TCCCACGTGGGACCGGCCGGCGAGCCCGTGCCTCTCCTCGCGCTTCCCGTACGGGACGCGGATCACCGAAGAGCGTCTCGCGCGTGTCGCCGCCGCGGAGCGCCTGCTGCGGGCGTGCGGTTTCGAGGAGCTGCGCGTCCGCTTCCACGACCAGATCGCACGCCTCGAGGTTCCGCTCGCCGACATGCCGCGCCTCCTCGCGCCGCAGACGCGCACGCGCGTCGTCGACGGGCTGCGGCAGCTCGGGTTCGCGTACGTGACGCTCGACCTCCAAGGCTTCCGGAGCGGCAGCCTGAACGAGGTCCTCCAGAAACACGAAGGGCCGGGGGGGTGACCCCCGGCCCTTCGCATCCGCTAGGCACGCGGGACGGACCGTATCAGCTCAGTTGGCGAAGATGCCGCGTAGCTCTTCGAGAATCTTCTCCTCGCTGTGCGCCTTCGCGATCGCAAGCTCCTTCACGAGCAGATTGCGTGCGGTGTCGAGCATCTTGCGTTCGCCGAACGACAGCTCCTTGTCGCCCTTCAGCACGAAGAGGTCGCGGAGCACCTTCGCGATCTCGAGCACGCTCCCGGTCTTGATCTTCTCGGTGTATTCCCGGTAGCGGCGGTTCCACGTCTGCTGGTCGATCTCGACCTTCTTGTCGCGCAGGATCTTGTAGACTTTCGCGACCATGTCCTTCCCGATGATGCGCCGGAGGCCGACGGACTGGACGTTCTCCGTCGGGATCATGATCGTCATGTCGCTGTCGATGATTCGAAGCATGTAGAACTTGCGTTCGCTTCCGGAGATGACCTTCGTCTGGACCCCCTCGATGACCCCGACGCCGTGCGCGGGATACACCACCTTCTCTCCGATTTTGAACGCGGCAACCATAGAGCGGACGGGCCTCCGATTCGAAGCGGTATTGTACGGTGGTCGCGCCGTTCTCGTCAATGTCGCGGGTTTGCGCGGGAGCTCTTGCCGCAGCGCGACACGCGCCCCTTTTGCTGTCGTGCAAATGCTTGGACTCGCACACGTTTCGTCGTTGACCACCTCGGGGGCACCCGGGCCGCGCGGCCGGCCGACGGGCTCTTGGCATGTCGCGACGCGACGCGTATGAAGGCGCGCGCTTCCGCACAGACGGAGGCGAGGAGGAGTCGGAATGCCTGCGAAGCGAGTGCTGCTCCACGACCGGGCCCGGGAGGGCATCCTCTCGGGGGTGAACCTGCTCGCCGATGCCGCCCAGGTGACGCTCGGTCCCCGGGGGCGGAACGTGATGCTCCAGAAGAGCTGGGGCGCTCCCACGGTCACGAAGGACGGCGTCACGGTCGTCAAGGAGATCGAGCTGGACGACCACTTCGAGAACATGGGTGCGAAGATGATCCGGGAGGTCGCCCAGAAGACGTCCGACGTCGCGGGCGACGGGACGACCACGGCGACGGTGCTCGCCCGTGCCATCTTCCGTGACGGACTCAAGCTCGTCGCCGCGGGCTTCGACGCCATGGAGCTCAAGCGGGGTATCGATGCGGCGGTCGAGAAGGTGGTCGAGGCGATCAAGGCACAGGCGAAGCCCGTGAAGGAGCGACAGCGGATCGCGCAGGTCGGCACGGTCTCCTCGAACGGCGACACGACGATCGGCGACATGTTCGCGGAAGCGATGGACAAGGTCGGACAGGACGGCGTCATCACCGTCGAGGAGGCGAAGGGGCTCGAGACGACGCTCGAGGTGGTCGAGGGAATGCGCTTCGACCGGGGCTACCTGTCGCCGTACTTCGTCACGAATCCGGACAAGATGACGGTCGAGGTCGACGAGCCGGTGATTCTCTTCTTCGAGAAGAAGATGTCGAGCATGCGCGAGCTGCTGCCGCTCCTCGAGCGCGTCGCGCAGGCCGGGAAGCCGCTCGTCATCGTGGCCGAGGACGTCGAGGGCGAGGCGCTCGCGACACTGGTCGTGAACAAGCTGCGCGGAACGCTCAAGTGCGCCGCGGCCAAGGCGCCCGGCTTCGGCGACCGGCGGAAGGCGATGCTCGAGGACATGGCGATCCTCACCGGCGGCCGCCTGATCGCGGAAGAGATCGGTGCGAAGCTCGAGAACCTGACCCTTGCCGATCTGGGGCGTGCGAGCCGCGTGCTCATGGACAAGGACAACACGACGATCGTCGGCGGCGCGGGGAAGAAGGCCGCGATCCAGGGACGGATCAAGCAGATCAAGGCGCAGATCGAGGAGACGACGTCCGACTACGACCGTGAAAAGCTTCAGGAGCGGCTTGCGAAGCTCGCGGGCGGGGTCGCGGTGATTCGGGTCGGGGCGCCGACCGAGGTGGCGATGAAGGAGAAGAAGGCCCGCGTGGAGGACGCGATGCACGCCACCCGGGCCGCCGTCGAGGAGGGGATCGTGCCGGGTGGCGGCGTCGCCCTCCTCCGCGCCCAGGCGTCGCTAGCGACGCTCAAGCTCGAGGGCGATCGGAACGAAGGCGTCGGGATCGTACGACGCGCGATGGAGGAGCCCATCCGCCAGATCGCGCGCAACGCGGGACAGGAGCCCGCCGTCGTCCTCGCCAGGGTCCGCGAGGGCAAGGGCGACTTCGGATTCAACGCCGTCTCCGAGCGCTACGAAGCGCTCCTTCCCGCCGGCGTGATCGACCCGGCGAAGGTCGTTCGGACCGCCCTCCAGAACGCGGCGAGCGTCGCCGGTCTCCTCCTGACGACGGAGGCCGCGATCGCCGAGAAGCCGGAGAAGAAGAGGGGCGCGGCGGGAGCCGCCGAGGAGCCGGACGAGGATCTCTGAGGGCGGCGCGGAACCGCCTCGATTGTTGCGGGATCCGCCCTTTTGTGCGAAGAGGAGCGCGATTTTTCTCGGCAACCCCGACGACCGGGGGCAAAGGAGGTGAATGGGGATGCGGTTACGGGCAATCAGTGCAGCGGCTGCGGGCCTCATGATGATCACGATGGTCTCCGCCTGCGGGCACAAGGAGGACGCGTCTCGTGCCGAGCAGGCCGCGGCGCGCGCCGAAGATGCAGCACGCCGGGCGGAAGGCGCGGCGAGCCGCGTCGAGGCCGCTGCTCAGCGAGCGGAAGCGGCTGCGGAGAAGGCCGAGCGGATGTTCTCCAAGCACCTCCGCAAGTAGCCCACGGCACGCAGCTTCGGTGCCAAAAAAGGCGAGGGCGTCTGCCGTCGCCTTTTTTTTTGCTCGCGCCCCCTCAGGTCGCGCGTTTCGCCGCGCGCGCCTTCAGCAGCGGGACGACGCCGTCGGGGATGAGGCCGGCGACGTTCCCGCCGAGACTCACGACCTCCTTGACGAGCCGTGAGCTCGTGTAGAAGTGCGACTCCCCGGTCATCATGAAGATCGTCTCCACTTGAGGGCAGAGGTGCCGGTTCATCATCGTCATCTGGAACTCGTACTCGAAGTCCGCGACGGCCCGGAGGCCGCGGACGATGACGTTCGCGCCCTTCGCCCTCGCGTAGTCGACGAGCAGGCCGGAGAACGCATCCGCTTCGACGCGGTCGCCTTCGGCGCGGAACGTGTCGCGGATCATGGCGACGCGTTCCTTCGGCGTGAACCACGCAGCGTCCTTGTGCGCGTTGAAGGCGACCGCGACGATGACGCGCGAGAACACCTGCAGGCTCCGTCGGATGATGTCCACGTGGCCGTTCGTGATGGGATCGAACGACCCCGGGTAGACGGCGACTCCGCTCATGGTGCCTCCACCTCGTTGCGTCACTTCTTCTGCTGCATGTCGGCGCCGCAGCACTGGATGGTGCCCGCACCGCCCTTCGTGACGATCACCTGCGCGCCGCACTTGGCGCAGACGTAGATCTTCCCGATCTGATTCGCCATGCTCGTGCCGCCTCCTATCGCCCGCCGAATCGCGGCGTGCGCCGCTCGAGGAAGGCCCGCACGCCCTCCCTCCGGTCCTCCGTCGTCTGCAGAAGCACGTAAAGGTCTTGTTCCAACCTGATGCCGTCGTCGAGAGGCAGGTCAAGGCCCTTCACGACCGCCTCCTTCGCGAGCCGAAGCGCCTCGGGGCCGCGCGCTGCCATCCGTCGTGCGACGTCCTCGACGGCCGCCGGGAGCCGCGCGGGCCCGACCACGGCCGAGACGAGGCCCCACTCCGCCGCGCGAGCCGCGGTCAGCCGGATGCCGAGCAGCACCATCTCGAGCGTCCGCGCCGCACCGATCATCCGGGCGAGGCGCTGGACGGCCCCCCCGCCCGGCAGCGTGCCGCCGCGCAGCTCCGGGAGCGCCAGAACCGCCGACGTGGCCGCAACCCGCACGTCGCACGCGAGCGCGAGCGCGAGGCCCCAGCCGAGCACGTCCCCGTGGAGCGCGGCGACGACCGGCTTCGCGAGCCGGCCAACCGCACCGACGCCGTCCGGCCACGACGCCTCCGGCCACCGGCAGCCGCGCGGCAACCCCGCCGAGAACGCCGGTCCCTCCCCGCGGAGGACGACGACGGGCGCCGCCGCGTCTTCGGCGGCGTCGCAGGCGTCGACGAGACCCGCCATCACCTCCGCCTCGAGGCGATTGCGCGACCCGCCGCGCGCGAGCGTGATCCACGCGACGCCGCCGCGCACCTCGAACTCGACGGCGGCTCCGCGACCTGGGCGGGGCGGCCGGCTCGGCGGCCGCCGCGCGTGCCCCGCGCGGCGGGTCGGCATCACGTCGCGTCGAGCTGCGCGCGGAGGTCGCGACGGAGGATCTTCCCCATCGGGTTCTTCGGCAGCTCCGGGAGGAAGCGGATGATCTCGGGCTTCTTGAAGCTCGCGAGCCGCTCGCGGCAGAACTCCCCGAGCGCCTCGGCGGCGAGCCGCTCACCGTCGCGGAGCACGACGAAGGCCGCCACGCGCTGCCCCCACTCGATGTCCGGCACGCCGACGACGGCCGCCTCCTCGACCGCGGGATGCGACTGGAGCACCGCCTCGACCTCCGCCGGGGCGATGTTCTCGCCGCCGCGGATGATCATGTCGTCCTTGCGCCCCGCGATGTAGACGTACCCGTCGTCGTCCACCCAGCCCATGTCGCGTGTCGGCAGCCAACCATCGCCGACGAGCGGCGATTCCCGGCTGCCCGCGTAGCCCTTCATCACTCGCGGCGTGCGGACGTGGATCTCGCCGACCTGGCCGGGGGGAAGCGGACGGTCGTCGTCGTCGACGATGCGGATCTCGACGTCCGGAAGCGGACGACCGAGCGACGCGAGGCGACGCATCCGCCGCTCGACCTCGGCGGGCGTGCCCTCGAGCCGGTGATCCTCGGGGCCGAGCACGGTGAGCGTCGACGTCGTCTCCGTCTGCCCGAACGCGTTCACGAAGCCCACCGTCTTCGGGAAGCGCTCGATCGCGCGCCGGATGACCGGGAACGGCATCGCGGCGCCGCCGTAGGAGAGGATCTCGAGACTCGAGAGATCGCGGCGCTCGAGGTCCGGCTGGTCGAGGAGCTGCTTCAGCATGGTGGGCACCACGAAGGCGTGGCTGACCCGCTCGCGCTCGACGAGGTCCAGCCAGGCGCGCGGCTCGAACTGCGGCATGAGGACGAGGCGACGTCCCGTCCAGAGCGTCGTCATCATGTTGGTCGCGCCCGCGATGTGGTAGAGCGGCACGCAGAGGAGCGCGGCACCGCGCGGCGTGCCGTCCGCGAGCTCGACGTTGGCAGTCACGTACGCGGTGAAGTCGTGGAACGTGAGCAGCACGCCCTTCGGCAGCGCCGTCGTGCCGCTCGTGTACATGAGGATCGTCGTCGCCTGGTCGTCGACGTCGGCTTCGTCCTCGTGCTCTCCCGCGCCGGCAAGGAGCGCCTCGTAGCCGGGGTGGGCACCCGCCGGCCCGTCGAAGCCGATGACGGTCGCGAGCCCACCGAGTGCAGGCCGGAGCGCCTCGACGTGCTCCAGGTAGCGGTGCCCGACGAAGAGGACGCTCGCTTCGCTCGTCGTCAGCATGTGCGCGAGCTCCGGTCGCTTCGCGCGGTAGTTGAGCGGGATGAAGACCCCGCCGAGCGTCGCCGTCGCGTAATACGCTTCGAGGTAGCGGTGAGAATTCGTGTCGAGGGCGGCGACGCGCGTCCCGGCGCCGACGCCGAGCCGGGCGAGCGCCCCGGCCAGCCGCCGCACGCGTGCGAGCGTCTCGGCGTACGTGAACCGGTCGCTGCCCGAAACGACGGCTTCCTGCTCGGGGGCGATGCTTGCCGGGATCGAGAGGAAGCCGGCCGTGTTCATCGGCGGCTTTCTAGCCCGAGCGCGAGCCGCCGCTCAAGGCCGACGGCCGCTTCGAAGGCCATGTCGTGCCCGGCTCGGACGGCCCGCCGCGCCGCGACGACGAGCGCGGGATCCAACGCCGCGAGCCGGCGCGCGACCGTGAACGCGGCCGCCTCGAGGCCCGCGGCCGGCACGACACGGTTCACGATCCCGGCGGCGTGCGCCGCGGGCGCGTCCAACACCCGCCCCGTCAGCACGGCGTCGAGCGCGACACTCGCGCCCGCGCGGCGCGCGAGGGTCTGCGTGCCGCCGACGCCCGGGATCGCCCCGAGCCCGGTCTCGGGCAGGACGAAGCGCGCGTCGTCCGCGGCGATGCAGAGGTCGCAGAGCATCGCCATCTCCATCCCGCTGCCCGCCGCCCACCCGTGGACGGCCGCAACGGTCGCCCCCCGGAGCGCGAGGAGCCGGCCCCATACGTCGCGCCGCCAGCGGACGGCGCGCGCGGCGAGCGGCGACGGCGCGCTGCCGAACTCCCGCAGGTCACCGCCGCTCGAGAACGCGCGACCCCGGCCGCGCAGGACGAGGGCGCGAACGTCCGGATCCTCGTCGGCGGCGCCGAGGACCGCGTACAGGTCGTCGCGCATCGCGACGTCGTACGCGTTCAGGACCTCGGGGCGGTCGAGCGTCACGACCGCGACTCGCCCGCGCTTCTCGTAGCGCAGGGTCGCGAAGGGCCTCACATCGGGCTCAGTCGGACGACGGGAGCGGCTTCGCTTCCTTGAGCTTCATCTCGTGCCCGCAGCAGGTGACGGCGCCGCCGCCCGCCTTGTTGCAGAGGATCTCCGTGCCGCACGTGTCGCAGAGGTAGCGCTTGCCGAGTTGAGTCGCCATGGCCGGCTGCTACCAGAAAGCGCCGGCACGGGGAAGGCAGCGTCACGCGAGCGGCCAGGCCGTGACGGTCGCGACCGCCGTCGCGCTCCCGTCCCGGACCTCGAGCGTCGTCCCGACGCTCCAGTGCTCCCGCCGGACGAAGCCGAGGGCGGCGTCGCGGCCGAGCGCGAACGCGCGGCCGACGGACGTCACGTGCCCCGCCTCTCTCCCCTCGTACACGAGGGGCACGCCGCGCCGGGGCCGCGGCCCGTCGAGGAGCAGGCCGACGAGCCGGCGGTTCACGTGTCCGCGCGCCGTCCCGCGCGCGACGACCTCCTGCCCGAGGTAGCAGCCCTTCCTCTCGCTGATCGCCTCCGCGACGGGGACCTCGAGCGCGAGCGTCGAGCCGTCCATGTCGAGGCCGATCCGCGGCACGCCGACCTCGACGCGCCGTCCTTCGAGGGCCTCCATCCCGCACGGACGCGCGCCCGCCGCGACGAGCGCGTCCCACACGGCGGCGGCACGCGTCGCAGGGACGTGGAGCACGAAGCCGGGCCCGCGCACCTCGCTCACCCGGACCGCGCGCACGGCGACGCCCGCGACGTCGATCTCGACGTGCGCGAAGGGCTCGAGCGCCGGGGCGGCGGTCCCGCCGAGCACCGTCTCCGCCCCGGGCCCCTCGAGCCCGAGCAGGGCCGTCGGCTCGACGGGGGGCACGAGCTCGATCTCGTCCGCGACGACGAGCTTCTCGAGCGCACCGACGAACGCGTCGCGGACACGGACGTCGACGTCGAGGAGGAGCGCGTCGGCGAGCGCCGCGACACGCACGTCGGCGACGACGCGTCCCTGGATCGTGAGCAGGAGCGCGGGGCAGCCCTGCCCGGCGGCGAGGCCCGCCAGGTCGTTCGTGAGCATGCCCTGGAGGAACGTGACGCGATCCGCACCGACGGCGCGCACCAGGGTGCGAAACCCGAGATCCACGATCGCGGCTCCCGCGCGGAGTGCCCGGTACTCCGCGGCGGCGTCGCCGTAGTGGGCGGGCAGCCGCACGCCGCGGTCTTCCATCTCCGCGACGCCGCGCGCCGGCGCGTGGTCATGCAGTGCCGTCTGCACCATGCGCGGAGCTATGCCCACCGGTCTCGGCCTTGACAAGGCGGGCACCGGCGGAGGAGGTGCGGGCGTATGGGCTACCAGGACATCCTCTACGAGACGCGCGACGGCGTCGCCTGGATCACGATCAACCGCCCCGAGGTGCGGAACGCGTTCCGCGCGGAGACCGTGGACGAGATGATCGCCGCGTTCCGTGCGGCCTGGCACGACGACACGGTCGGCGTCGTCGTTCTCACGGGCGCGGGGGACAAGGCGTTCTCGGCCGGCGGGGACCAGCGCGCCCGGACGACGAAGGGCTACAGCGGCGGCGGCGGCATCGGGCTCGACGTGCACGGACTCCACGGGATCATCCGCGCGATCCCGAAGCCCGTCATCGCGATGGTGAACGGCTTCGCGATCGGCGGCGGCAACGTCCTTCACGTGCTCTGCGACCTCACGATCGCCGCCGACACTGCGGTCTTCGGCCAGGTCGGCCCCCGCGTCGGCAGCGTGGATCCGGGGTTCGGCACCGCGTACCTCGCGCGCCTGGTCGGCGAGAAGAAGGCGCGCGAGATCTGGTACCTCTGCCGCCGGTACACGGCGGAGCAGGCGCTCGCCATGGGGCTCGTGAACGCGGTCGTCCCGGCCGCCGAGCTGCGCGCCGAGACCGAACGGTGGTGCCGCGAGATCCTGGAGAAGAGCCCGACGGCGTTGAAGCTCGCGAAGCAGTCGTTCAACGCCGACACGGAGCACATCGCCGGCCTCACCGAGCTCGGCTTCGCGGCGCTCGAGCTCTACTACCAGACCGACGAGGCGCTCGAAGGGCGGAACGCGTTCCTCGAAAAGCGGCCGCCCCGGTTCCGGCCGACGCGCTGAGGCGCGGGCCGCGCGCCCGCTGCCGTGCGATCAGACGGCGACGAACACGTCGTCGCCTTCGACCTTCACGTCGAAGCGTTCGACGCGGTCGCCGTCGTCCATCGTGTTGATGCCCGTGACGACGTCGTACTGCCAGCCGTGCCACGGGCACGTGACCACCGTCCCGTCGAGCTCGCCCTCGGCGAGCGGCCCCCCGCGGTGGAGACACGTATTGTCGATGGCGTGGAACGTGCCCGCCACGTTGAAGATCGCGATCTGCCGGCCGTTCACCTCGACGCACCTCCCCGTGCCGGGCTGCACGTCGCCGACGGAGGCGACCCTGACGAAATTCGGCATGCGCGGGCTTCTAGAACGCGCTTCCGGGAGCGTCAAGCGAGCGCAGCCGCTATCGCCGGCACGTCGCTCAAGCGTGCGAGCCAGGCCCGGACCTCGGGCACGTCGTCGAGGAGGCGCGCTTCCGCGTACCGCTCCATCCACGTGAGCTGCGCGAAGGTGGCGATGTCCGCGAGCGTCGGAGCACGGCCGAGGAGATACGGCTTTCCCGCGAGGAGCGCCTCGAGCGTCGCGAGGTTCTCGCGCATGCGCGTCTCGAGCACCGGCAGCGACGCGGCGGTGTACCCCCACACGCGGTAGCGCTTCGCGACGAGCCGGAAGAGCCGGCGCGCGACGAACGGCCGGAGGACGCCCGCTTCCAGCTCCGTCACGGTGTTCGCGCGGGCCGCGTCACGGTTCGCCGGATTCAGCCACTTGAACGCCGCGACCAAAAAGTAGAGCGCCTCGTCGGCCCACTCCTCGACGAGGGCCGCGTACGCCCGCGCGGCGGGGTCGATCGGGATCAGCGCCGGCCGCGGGTAGCGCGTCTCGAGGTACCGCGCGATCGCGCTCGAGTCCGGGACCACGTCGCTCCCGTGCACGAGGACCGGCACCTTGCCGAGCGGATCGAGGCGCAGGAGCTCCCGGCGGCGCCTCACGGTGACCGTGACGCGCCGAAACGGCACCTCCTTCACCTGGAGGCAGATCCGCGCCTTCAGGCAGAAGGGCGAATCGCTGTGGTCGTAGAGGAGGACCTCGTCCAGCATGCGCGGCGTCAGCCGCGCAGCGCGGCGCGAAGCTCGCGGGCGAGCATCTCGACGGTGCCGCGCGTCCCGCCGGCCTGCTTCTGACGCCACTCGCCCTCCGTCTCGAAGCGAGTGTCGCCGAGGAGGTCGCCCCACGGACGAATCGCGTGTCCGATCGCGCGCGCCTCCATCGGATCGCCGCCCTCCTTGCGGACGGCCGCGAGGACGTCGGGGACGACGCGGAGGAACGCGCGAAGCGCCAACCCGGTCTTGATGCTGTACTTCCGGCCCGCCCACGCGCGCGGAAAGACCTGGGCGATCTGCTTGAAGTAGTTGAGGAAGAACCGCTGCGCGCTCTCCCGGAACCGTTCCGCCTGCCGGCCGCCGAGCGCGTCGAGCGCCGTGAAGACGCCCTTCAGCTCCTCGGCGAGCGGAGCCTGCGCGACGCGGCCGCGACCGACGCCGAAGAGCTTGATCTCGCCCTTCAGGGGGGAGTCCGCGTGCTCGTTGAGTGCGCGGATGATGTCGTGGCTCGCCGCGAGCTCCTGGTCGGGGTAGAGGCGGCGCCCCGCCAGGCTGATCAGGTGCGAGGGATTGAGCTTCGTGTGCTTCGCGTTGATGGTGACGAAGAGCTCGACGACCTGGTCCGGCGAGAGCCGGTCGAAGACGACTGCCGGCACCTGTACGTCCTCCGCCTGCCCCGCGGCGATCAGCTGATGGAGCGCGAGAAGACGGTGCTGCCCGTCGAGCGCGCGCAGCACGCCCTCCTCGGCGGGGATCTGGAGCACGCCGAGGACGCGATGCGACGACGTCGGCGTGAACTCGAGCCGGCGGTCCGCGACGAGGAGGACCGCGCCCGGGATGGCGGGCAGGTTCCCCGTGTCGGCGCACTGGCTGTAGTATTCGACGAGATCGGCGATCTTCCTGCGTATGACGGGGCGCTGGTACGCCTCCGCACTCGCCGCAATCCGCTTTTCGAGGAGCTCCCAGTTGATCGTCGGGCCCCGCGCCTTCGTCTTGCGCCTGGTGGCGGGCGGTGGGCCGCCGTCGTGCGCCCCGGTGTCGTAGGAGAGCACCTCGAAACGGACGAGGCGGTCGACGTCGCGCGCGCCGAGGATCGCCTGGTAGAGCGGGACCCCGAACTGGTGGAGTCGCATGGCGGGGACGGTGATCATGCGCTCCTCCCACAGCACACGGGGCTTTCGTCCGTCAAACGAACGCGCCTCATTGCGCGCGGAGGAGCGGTTCCTGTGCAGCCCCGGGGTCCTCCTCCCCGCCCGCGATCGCGGCGAGCTTCAATCCCAGGCGATCGAGGCGCCGGTCGACGCCGGCGTGCGCCTGTGCGGCGTTCGTCAGGTGCTTGCCGAGCACGCGGAAGTCTTCGCGGCAGCGCGCGAGGTCCCCCGTCAACCGGGCGAGCTGTCCCATCACCTCGCGGGCGCGGTCCTCGATCCGGAGCCCCCGGAGTCCGAGCGCGATGGCCTGGAGGTACGCGTAGAGCGAGTTCGGCGACACCGGGATGACCTTCCGCTCGAGCGCGTACGCGGCGATGCTCCGGTCCCCCCCGAGCCCTTCATCGCGGATGATGGTCTCGTAGTAGACGTTCTCCGCGGGGATGTACATGAGCGCGAAGTCGTACGTGTTCTCGTCCGGCAGGATGTACTTGAGCGCGACTTCGTCGACGTGCTTGCGCACGCGCGCGACGAAGGCCTTCCGGCAGCGCGCGCGCTCGTCCTCGTCGGACGCCTCGAGCAGGCGGCGGAAGTCCTCGAGGGGAAACTTCGCGTCGATCGGGACGAGGGCGTCGCCGAGCCTGACGGCCGCATCGACCCGCTCCCCGCTCCGAAAACCGTGCTGGAGCGTGAAGTGCGACGGAGGCAGCACCTGCCCCAGGAGGTCGCCGAGGAGCAGCTCGCCGAGCCCGCCGCGCAGCTTCGGGGCGCGGAGGATGTCGTGGAGCGTGGCGACGTCGCGTCCCACCTCGTAGACCTTGCGCGTCGCCTCGGACAGCTCCCCGAGGCCGCGCTGCACTTCCCCGACGACGCGCGCCGTGTTGTCGAGCCGCTCGCCGACGGTCTCCTGCGTCCGCTGCACGACGTCGAGGCTCTCGCGCAGACGCGTGTTCAGCTGGCCGGTGAGATCAGCGAGCGCGGCGCCGAGCTGCCCGCGGAGCGCCTCCAGCTGCTGTTGGAGGAGGCCGAGCGCCGGCGTGTCGTCGCGTCGGGCCGCGAGGCCGCGCGCCTGCCACGCGAGGAGGAGCGCGGCGCCGGCCGCCACGATCGCCGCCGCGAGCGCGAGTTCCGCTGCCATCCGCCCCTCCTCTCCCCCCGGCGCACGTGGCTACCCGAGGGTGTCCGCGTATGCTTCCAGCTCTTCGAGCTTCCGGAGCCGCGACAGCCGGACCGGCCGCTCGTGCGCCGGCGCGACCGCGAGCCCCGCGCGCGCCACCGTCACCGATTCGGCGAGGATCGCCCGACAGCGGTCGTGCAGCGCGCGCGACACGCGGCGGCGTCGCATCCGCACGATCTCCTCGAATGCGATGAGCTCACCCACGCTGGTCGGGCGACCCTACCACCGGCCCGACCAAGCGGCAACGACGGGGGGCCAACGCGGGAGCGACTTTCAATCGACCACGACGTAGCGGAACTGCCGCCCCGCGCGCCCCTTCACCGTGAACTGCCCCGTCTGCACGTTCGAGGCCTTGGGTCCCGACGATCGGCGGGTCCCGTCCACGTACTGCAGCGTGATGACGCTGGTCGGCGTCACGTGCACGTCGTTCACGAGGAGCGTACCGCCGGGCGGCAGCGTGAGCACACCGGAGGGGAAGACGCTGGTGTTGCCTGCCGCGCCCGGAGGTCCCGGTGGCCCCGGCGGTCCGGGTGGATGACACGGGGGGCTCGTCTTGACGTCCGCGGTCACGCTGGCGCCCTGGAGATTCCAAGTCTGCATGGATTGGGCGGGATTGGCGGCGTTGAACGGGATCATCCACACGTTGTCATGGACGCCGGGGTCGAAGACGTCCGGCTGGCCCGGGCGGACGGGAGGGGCGGGGCTCGCATTGTTGCTCGCTCCGAACGGGACGACGACCTGATCCGTGTTCGGATTGAAGTACCCGAAGAAAGCGTTCGTGTCCGCCGGCAGACATGCAAGGCCCGCGCAGTCGGCATCCGTTGTGCACGCGAGTGTATCGTTGGACTGACACTTGCCGGTGCCGGTGTCGCACGTGTGCGAGCAGTCGGAGTCGGCGCTGCATGGCGGGCCCGAGAACGTCGTGGTGCCCAGGCATCGGTGTACGGTGACCTGGACGCAGTCGAGGATGGGGACGACGTTGAAGACGGCCGCCGCGCCGCGGGGCAGCAGCAGCGCCGACGCGACGATGAAGGGCGCCAGCCATCTCGGGGATCCGAGCCGCTGCGTCGTTGCGCGGGTCACGTCTGCCACTGCCCCGAGCTTCCACCTTCAGGGGCGTACGTGTCAACCGAAATGACCTCCGCCCCTGTGGCTCAGGTAGATAGAGCACCGGATTCCTAACTCGATCCGGCCCGACTCGCCCTTCCACGGCGTATCATAAGCTCGGCGAATCAAGGCGTTACGTGGATCATCGTCTGCGCGGCGGTGGTCGCCTACCGGAGGCCGTACTTCGGAATCGCGTCCTGGACCGACGCGCGACCCGGCGGGGG
>Ga0070741_10014309_pt1 | contig 13743 bp, 8 predicted proteins | sample Coa_R1_4_FD_66440 | JGI IMG/M metagenome (GOLD analysis project Ga0070741, IMG submission 66440) | Surface soil microbial communities from Centralia Pennsylvania, which are recovering from an underground coalmine fire - Coalmine... | ecosystem: Environmental > Terrestrial > Soil > Unclassified ... | reverse complement strand
AGGACGACGACGACATGGTCGAGCAGCATGCCCCAACGTATGTTGCGGGACCCCCTATGCAAATCAGCGACCTCTTCCATCGCTTGCGCGACCTACCCGCCCTCGTGGCATGGGCCGGCTACGCGGGCATGGCTCTGATTGTCTTCACCGAAACCGGCCTGTTTTTCGGCTTCTTTCTGCCCGGAGACTCGCTGCTCGTCACCGCCGGACTCTTGTCGTCGCAAAAGACACTGCCGCTCAACATCGTCGAGCTGGGCCTATTGCTGACCTGCGCCGCCATCCTCGGCGACAACACGAACTACTGGGTTGGCCGTCTCACGGGCTCCAAGATCTTTACGCGCGAGGACTCTCTGCTCTTCCGCAAGAAGCACGTGGAGCGCGCGCACGAATTCTACGTCAAACACGGGCCGAAGACCGTCGTCCTCGCTCGATTCATGCCGATCATCCGGACATTCGCCCCACTCGTAGCCGGGGTCGGTAGGATGGATTACCGAACTTTTCTGACGTTCAGCGTACTCGGGGGAACAGCGTGGATCTGGAGCATGCTCATGCTCGGATACTTCCTCGGTGCCAGAGTCCCGGGCGTCGCCAAACACATCGAGCTCGTGATCATTGCGGTAATTTTCTTGTCGATCCTTCCCGGAATCATCAGTTGGTGGCGGCAACCGCGGCAACCTGAAAGGAGAGTTCAATGACGTTTACCCTGCCTCCGCTTCCGTACGCGTTCGACGCGCTCGAGCCACATATCGACGCGAAGACGATGGAAATTCACCACGACAAGCATCACGGCGCGTACGTGACCAATCTCAACGCAGCCATTGATAAGGCGCCTGAGCTCAAGGACAAGACTCTCGAGCAGTTGTGCGCGAACCTCAATGCCGTTCCAGAGGCCGTGAGAACGGCTGTGCGCAACAACGCCGGCGGGCATTGGAATCATTCGCAGTTTTGGCTGTGGCTTGATCCCGCCAAGAAAGGCGGTGAGCCTACGGGCGCTTTGGGCAATGCGATCAAGGCGAGCTTTGGGGATTACGCGAAGTTCAAGGAACAGTTCGCGGCTGCGGCCGCCGGGCGATTCGGCTCCGGGTGGGCTTGGCTTACTCGTAAGGACGGGAAGCTCGCTATCAGCTCCACGCCCAACCAGGATAATCCTATCATGGAAGGGACCAAGGCCGAGGATATCTTACTCGGGCTCGACGTGTGGGAGCACGCCTACTACCTCAAGTATCAGAATCGGCGGCCTGAGTACGTCACCGCGTTCTGGAACGTCGTGAATTGGGCCGAGGTCGGCAAACGGTTCGAGGCCGGCAAGCACGCTATGGCCGGCGTGTAAGACCTTACACTGCTCGCTTCGCTTCGCTCGGCGCTGCGCTTTCACGGCAGCGCCGATTTTTTATTCGCCTTTCGTTCTATTCGCCGTAAGGCTCATTCGCCTTCCAAATACGTATAGCCTTCGAGCCCGGCGACATACTCGGCGATGAACGTATTGGCTTCCTGCCGCGTGAGTGTGTCCGCGCCCCCGACTTTGCGGCGGAACGTAGCGAGTAGCTCCTGCCCGCCGTACTCGACGTAGTTCAAGACGTCCGTGACCGTGTTGCCGCGCACCAGATCCGTGATCTCGTAGCCGCGACCGGCGTCAGATAGGCGAATGTGCACGGCATTCGTGTCGCCGAACAGATTGTGCAAGTCGCCAAGGATCTCCTGATACGCGCCAGTGAGAAAGATGCCCAAGATGTATGGGTTGGCCTCGTCATACTGGTGAAGCTCGAGACTCGACTTGATCCTCCGCCCGTTCCCACCGACGAAATGATCGATCTTCCCGTCGGAATCGCATGTCACGTCCTGCAACGTGCCACGACGCGTGGGCTCCTCGTTCAACCGATGTATCGGCATGATCGGAAAGAGCTGATCAATCGCCCAATGATCCGGCACGGACTGAAACAACGAGAAATTACAGAAATACCGATCGACCAGCGTCCCTTCGAGATCGCCCGCGATGTCCGAGTACTCGTCCGGCTCCTCAGCCGCCCGCCGCGCGACCGCGTTCACGATCCGGAGATAAATCTGCTCGGCCCACGCGCGCCCGCGCAGGGAGAGCACGCCGGACTGAAAGAGGTCCTGCGCGCGACCGCGATCGAACACCGCATCGTGATACGCCTCGATGACGCGACGGTGCTTGACCGCTGGACGACTCAGCTCGCCGTAGTCGGCGAGCATATCGTGCAACAACGCGTGATCGTCATCGCCGAGCACCGGCAACGGCGGCTCGGCCTGCGACTCGACATCGATCACGTTGATCAACAACAAGGCATGATGCGCGGTCAGCGCGCGGCCGGACTCGCTGATCACATGCGGCATCGGCAACTCCTGCTCGCGACAGGCCTCGCCAAGGATGTAGATCACGTCGTTCGCATACTCTTGAACGGTGTAATTGACACTCGCGTTGCCCGTCGAGTTCGTCCCGTCGTAGTCGACGCCCAAACCGCCACCGACATCGACATGCGTGATATCGACGCCCATGTTGCGCAACTCGGCGTAGTACCGCGCAACTTCCTGCAGCGCGGCCTTGATGTAGCGAATGTCCGAGATCTGGCTGCCGATGTGGAAGTGGATCAGCTTGAGCACATCGAGCCGGCCACGCTCACGCAGCATGTCGACGGCCTTGACGAGTTGCTGCGTCGTCAGGCCGAACTTCGACTTTTCGCCGCCGCTTTGCGCCCAGCGACCGGAGCCCGCCGAGGCGAGCTTGACGCGGATGCCAGCCGTCGGGGCTACGCCTATCTCATCCGCGGCCTGAAGCAGCACATCGAGCTCGCTGAGCTGCTCGATGACCACGAAAACTTCATGGCCGAGCTTCTGGCCTATCATCGCCAGACGCATGAACTCGACGTCCTTATAGCCATTGCAGACGATGGTGTGATCAGTCGCTTCGGATAGAGCGAGCACGGCCTGCAATTCCGGCTTCGAGCCACATTCCAGACCAACACCATGCTTGGAGCCGAACTGCACGATCTCTTGGACGACTCGACGGATCTGGTTCACCTTGATCGGATACACCGTCGTATAGCCGCCCTTGTAATCGAACTCCTTCATAGCGCTTTCGAACGCCGAGCTGACCGCCTCGATCCGCGACTTCAGGACATCCGAGAAGCGCAACAACACAGGCAGAGCGACACCCTGCTCTTGTAGGTCACAGCCCAGTTCGTACAGGTCGAGCTCCCGCTCCGGATGCGCTTTGTCAGGACGGACGACGACGTGACCCTTCGCGTTGACGTCGAAGTATCCCGCCCCCCACCCCTCGATGTTGTAGACATCGCGGGCGGCCTCGATGCTCCAGGACTGGCCCATTAGCCGATCGCCCGCTTCATGAAGCTCCGAAGCGCGAACGTCCAGCAGACCGCCAGCAGCAACACCAACGCGCCGAGCACGATCGGGAGAGACAAATGCGGCACCTCGGGTGTCAGTGAACCGCGCATTCCTTCCGACACATAGACAAGCGGGTTGATCAACACCGCGTACTTCACCCACGGCACGGCATCCAGCCCGCGCCATGGATAATACGTGCAGCCGAAAAAGATCATTGGCGCGATAAGAATACTGAACATGAGCCCGATTTGCGTCGGGCTGATGGTCGACCCGATCAAGAGCCCCAACGCCGAAAATGTCGCGGCACCGAAAATCGTGACGGCGAGAATTTCCCCGAAGTGAACGAGCGTAAACCCGGGGATCGGACCCATGATCAACCGCGCCGTCGGCAGCACGACGATGGCCGCGACGAAGCCCTGAACGACGCCCATCACGAGCTTCTCGACCGCCACGAGATGCGTGGGAATGGGAGCGAGCAGGCGATCCTCGATTTCCTTTGACCAGCCGAAATCCTGTACCATCGGCAGAGTCACGGACTGGATCGCCGAGAGCGCCAGGCTCAGGGCCAGAACACCCGGCAGCAGCGCCGTCGTATACGTGCCGCGAACGAACCCCATTTTCGGCAAGAGATAGCCGAAGACGATGATGAACATGAGCGGCTGCATCACGGTCCGCGCCAAGAAGAACGGCAGCTCGCGGCGCGCGACGCGCAGGTCGCGACGGAGCAACGCGAAGAACACGGTGGCGGTCAATCGAGTTTACGGCCGGTGAGAGAAATGAACAGCGTCTCCAAGTTCGGCGACGCGAGATGAATGTTCGTGACGGCTCGGCCGGCACCTTCCGCGACGGCGATCAGCGCCGGAATGACCTGGCCACCGCAATCGCTGTACGCGCGCAGCACGTTGCCTTGGGCGTTGACTGATGCAATCCCCTGAATGGCAAGGGCCTGGTCGACCAGCGCGCTGGCATCGCTATCGACCGAGAGCTCAATCAGCGTCCCACCTGGCGCCCGCGCCACCAGGGCCGCCGGCGTGTCTTCGGCCAGCAACCGACCCTGATCCACGATGGCAATCCGATTGCACAGCTGTTCGGCCTCTTCCATGTAATGCGTCGTCATGACGATCGTGCGGCCATCAGCGTGCAACGAACGCAGAATATCCCAGAGAGCGAGGCGCGCCTGCGGATCCAGACCGACGGTCGGCTCATCGAGAAACAACACCCGCGGCTCATGGATCAGCGCCCGCGCGATCATGAGCCGCTGCTGCTGGCCGCCGGAGAGCGCGTCGACCTTCGCCTGCGCCTTGTCGGCAATGCCCAACTGCGTGAGCAGCGCGGTCGCGCGAGCCGATGCGGACGCACTCGGGATACCGAAATAGGCGGCATGGAACAACAGGTTCTCGAGCACATTGAGACTGCGGTCCGGGTTCGGCCGCTGAGGCACCACGCCGATCCGGAGCCGAACACCGACCGGATCGGTCCGCACATCGGCGCCCGCGACGATCGCCGTCCCGGCGGTCGGCCGAACACGCGTCGTGAGGATCCCGATCGTCGTCGTTTTCCCCGCGCCGTTCGGCCCCAGCAGCCCAAAGAAGTCGCCCTCGCCCACACGAAGGTCGAGCCCGTGCAAGGCGACTGTTTCACCCGGATACACTTTCCGGAGCGCGGTGGTCTCGATGCTCACAGACACGGGCCGTAACTTAACAGCCGTCCGCGTGCGCTCATGATCAATAAGCTGCCCCTTCGTTACAAGATCGCCGCGGCTGCCGGCGCCGCGGGCGTGATGCTCATCGTGGGCATCGCGGCCTTCGCCGCCGACACCCGAGATGCCGCCGCGATCGCGCTCGTGTCGCATACGCACGAGGTCATCGAGACCACGGATGCGGTGCTGCAGCGACTCGTCGACGCGGAGACCGCCGAACGGGGATACCTGCTCACGGGCGACACGGCGTACCTGGCGCCGTACCAGGGCGCGGACGCCGACGTTCGGCGCAACTTCCAGCGCGTCAAGATCCTCACGAACGATAACCCGCTCCAACAGCAGCGACTGGACTCCCTCGGACCCGTCGTGGAGTCGCGACTCGATGCCCTCGACCGCGTGATCCGCGCGCGCGAGGACTCGGGGGCCGCGGCGGGCGAGCGCGCATTCAGAAGCTCAACCGGCCGCCAATACATGGAGGATGCACGTCGGATCGTCGGGTCCTTCCAGGGTATGGAACAGCAGCTGCTGGCGCGTCGGACCAGCACTGAGCACGCCCGCGCGGTACGGACACAGTGGATCATCGTCGTCGGCACGCTCGTCGCGTTCCTCCTGGCGGCTTTTACAGTCGCCTCGCTGTCGCGCGCCGCCGCATTCGAGGCCGAGGCCGCACAGCGACTCCGAGAGCAGCAGGCCGAGCTCGAGATGACGAACCAGCAACTGCAGGAGCAGGCCGCCGAGCTGGAAGCGACCAACGAAGAATTGCAGTCCACGACCGAGGAGCTCGCCGAACAGACGAGCGTGGCCGAGCGCAATGCCGGGGAGGCCCGCGACGCGCAGCGGCTCGCCGAGGATGCCAATCAGGCGAAATCGAGCTTCCTGGCGACCATGAGCCACGAGCTGCGCACCCCGCTGAACGCGATCGCGGGATACGCGGAGTTGCTGGTGCTGGGACTCCGCGGACCCGTGACGCCCGAACAGACACAGGACCTCGAGGCCATCCGCCGCAGCGAGGAACACCTCCTCGGGCTCATCAACTCCATTCTCGCCTTCGCGCGCCTCGAGGCCAGTCAGGAGCAGATCAAGCTCGGGCCGGTTCGCATGGTCGATGCGATCGCCACCGTCGAGGCGCTGATCAAGCCGCAGATCGGCGGCAAGGGCCTGGGATTCGATACGTCAGGCGCGCGCCCCGACGTCGTCGCGCACGCGGATCGACACAAGGTCGCGCAGATCCTCACGAACTTGGTCTCGAACGCCATCAAGTTCACCGCGCGCGGTGGCTCGGTGTCGGTGTCCTGCGAGTCGAACGGATCAAAGGTGTACGTCCACGTGAAGGACACGGGCCGCGGCATCCCGGAAGCCGACATGACCCGGATCTTCGAGCCGTTCGTGCAGCTCGATCGACAGCTGTCCAGGCCCGTCGAGGGCGTCGGCCTCGGTCTGCCGATCAGTCGCGCACTCGCTCGGGCGATGGGCGGCGATCTGACCGCCAAGAGCGTGCCCGGCGATGGATCGACGTTTACCCTCGTGCTTAAATCTGAAAGCGATTGACGCTTTCGAGCGCCACGGTCGCGACATTGCGCAACGCGGCCAGCTCAGAGGCCGCTTCGGCGATCACGCTGGCCTGCGCCATCGTCGACATCGCCATCTGTTGGGCCGCCGAGGCCTGATTGCCTGATAGCGCCGCGACCTCGGCCGCTCGCGCCTCGATCCGGCGCACCGCCTCGCGCTGAGCCGCGGCCAGACTCGCGACACCGCGCACGATCGCGGCCGTCGCCTCGACCCGAGCCACGGAATCGCGGATCGCCGTCCCCGTGGCGCCGATCACCTTCCGCCCGGCCAAGACTTCGTCGTTCGCGCGCGAGAGATCGGCCGCGGTCGCGCGCGTGCCCTTCTGGATCCGACCGACTTCGGCGTGAATCTGGTCGACCAGCTTGCTCGAGGCGCGCGCGAGCTTGCGGACTTCGTCGGCGACGACCGCGAATCCTTTCCCATTCTCGCCTGCCCGCGCGGCCTCGATCGCCGCGTTGAGCGCGATCAAGTTCGTGGTCTGGGCGATGCCCGCGATCCCGGCCGTGGCGCCGGCGATGGCCTTGAGACGCTGCTCGACCTCCGCGAAACTCTGCTGCGCGACCGCGGCCGCGGCGACGATGCGCTCGACCGCCGTGTCGGCTTCGGCGACACCTTTGAGGCCCAACTGCGCCGCCGCCAGCGTATCGCTGGTGATGGCGTCCGCTTCGCTGACCCGGTCCAATACCGCCTCGGCGGCTTCTCCCGCCGAGGCGGCTTCCTCCCGCGTCCGAGCGGCGGCATCGGCCTGGGCCGCGGCGTCGGCGGCGACGGTTTCGACGGCTGTTGCCACATCGTGACCCGAGGCCGTGAGCGCACTGGTCGACGCACTCAGCTCCTCGGTGCGGCGCACGACGTGCTCGGCTGCCTCGCGCGTGTTCGCGACCAATCGCGCCAGTTCGGAGATAAATCGGTTCACGCAGACGGCCAGATCGCCGATCTCATCCCGCGTCCGCACGGCCACGCGCGTCCGGAGGTTCCATTGCGCCTGTCGTGTCAGCGCGTCGAGGGACACGGTAACCGACTCGAGCGGTCGTGTCACGGGCCGTGACAGGATGAACGCGAGACCGGCCGACACGCCGATCGCCACGACCGTGGCGAACGTGAAAATGCGGCGCATGCGGAGCCAGACCTCGCTCGCGCGGTCGAGGGACCAGGCGAGGACGATCCGCTCGCCGCTCCGCGTGGGACGGACCACCCACAGCTCGCGGTCGTTGCGACGCGTGCCCTCGAGGTGATCGGCCCGTAGCACGTCCGCCGGCGGCGTCAGACGGTCCTTCTCCGAGCGGGCAAACAGCACATGACCGTCGCCATCGACGACACCTAAATACAGCAGGCGGCCGATGGCCGTGGAGAATACGTCGTTGATGGTCTCGGGGGTGGGACGGCGCACCACCAGCCCCGCGACCGTGCGGGCGCTTTCGGCCGATTCGGCGAGTTGGACCGTCCAGAATTCGCGGGGAAGGTACCAATAGCCCAACGCCAAGAAAATCGGCGCCAGGGCGAGCACGACGAACAGAATGATTTTTGTACGGAGCCGGGCCCCACGCCGCTCCAGACCACCGTGGATCTGCAGGAACTCGATCCCTTCCAGCGTGTCCAGCTCGGGTGCCCGCGCGTCCAGGACTGTCTCGACGGCCACATCGAGTGACGACGTGCTCGCACTACTGGAAACTATCTATACGCACGGTGTTGGGGGGGGGGTCCGGGGGGCAGGCTTGGGGTTTGCCCCCCGGAGGCGAACCAACAGAGTCTCACCCTTGCGAGCGACGCGACAGCGGCGCTTGCGATGGTGAGATCAAATCGTATCGTTGAACAGTGACGGCTCCATACGGGACCACCTCGCCAAATCAGTCCAGTTGGACCACGGTCGCCGACCGTCTCAACGACGCGCTCCAGGGTGAGTACATCATCGAGCGCGAGCTGGGACGGGGCGGCATGGCCGCCGTATTTCTGGCCTACGAGCCCGCCCTGGACCGCCGGGTCGCCATCAAGGTCATGTCGCCCGGACTCATGCCGGACGCCAGCATGGTCCAGCGGTTCCAGCAGGAAGCCGTCACGGTCGCGCGACTGAACCACCCGAACATCATCACGATCCACGCGGTGCGGCAGGTCGGCGATCTGCACTGCTTCGTCATGAAATTCGTCGTCGGCCGCGCCCTGGGCGACATCCTGGGCGCGCGCGGGGCCCTGCCAATTCCCGTCGTGCGCCACGTGCTCTGTGAGGTCGGCAGCGCCCTCTCGTACGCGCACCGCCTGCAGATCATCCATCGCGATATCAAGCCGGCGAACATCATGATGGATGCCGCCGGCGAGGCCATGGTGACCGACTTCGGCATCGCGAAGGTGGCCGAGTCGAACGCGCACACGCAGACCGGCGCCGCCGTCGGTACGCCCCAGTACATGAGCCCCGAGCAATGCAAAGGGACCGAAGTCACGTGGGCCGCCGACCAGTACGCGCTCGGCGTGGTCGCCTACGAGATGCTGACGGGCACCGTGCCGTTCACGGGAACGACCTTCGCCGTCATGCGTGCCCATATCGAGCAGGCGCCGCCACCGATCACCGCACGCCGGCCGGACTGCCCGCCCGAGCTCGAGGCGGCGATCCTGCGCATGTTGGGGAAGACACCGGCCGATCGGTGGCCGACGATGAATGCGGCGCTGCACGCGGCCGACGCCCGTCCGTTCGAGGACGACGAGCCGGGGAGAGTTGAGCTGGCGAAGTGGGCGACGGATGGTCTCGACATGACGATCATCCGGGGCGCGCCCAGTCCGGTGCCTCGCGGCGGTGTCACGCAGCAGGTCGTGAGCCGCGTGGCGATCACGGCGCCGGGTGAGATCACGGTCGGGGAAACGGTCAATTTGCGGCTGACCGCATGGTCCCCCCGCGGGGCTGAAGTGCAGCCGTCGACCGTCGCCTGGAGCTCCGATGCGCCGGAGATCGTGCGCGTCGACCCAAACACCGGACGAGCGTCCGCCGTCGCGCCCGGCGCCGCGATTGTCCGGGCGACCGTCGGCGAGGTTCGCACTGCGATTTCCTTGTCGGTATCGCGGCCGATACCTGCAACACTTCCGGCAAACCCTACGGTGGTGCCAGCACCCATAACGGTTCCGGTGACGGTGCCACCTCCCGCAAAGAAGTCTCGTGGGGGCCTTTGGGTGACGGGCGGCGTGCTGGTCGCCATCGCAATCGGTGTAGGCGTGGGCATTGCCCTGTGGGCGCCGCAGCAGACGACCACCAGTGATCCGCAGCAGCGGGAGCCTCAAACAGTTGTCGTAACCGCCGCGAAGGGCGTCCGCTGGATCACCATCAACGGCGTCGAGCCGATGAAAGTCGGACAGACGCTGCCGCTCCATAGCGTCGCGTACGATGCGAACCACACGCCCGTCAAAAACGCGCCGGTCGTCTGGAGCAGCGACGATCCATCGATCGCGACGGTCGATCAGAAGCGCGGGTTGGTGACGGCAGTCGCGGCTGGTACAGGGCACATCCGCGCGACGGCGGCAGGCCGCCAGGCGACGGTCAGCGTGACCGTGCAGCCCTAACTATCGGACGAGCGTCAGCGACTTGATGTGCCACGTGCCCGACGCGTCACGGGCGAGCGCGGCATGGTAGCGGAACGACGGGTTGCTCTTACCCTGCGATGAGGTGTAGAAGCTCATCGAGTACCCGAAGTCCGTATCGCCCGCATCACCCAGCACGGATGCGTTCGGCGGCACCGTCAGCGTCGCCGAGAAGTCCGACGCGCTCGACGTGAGCGCCCGCATGCCACTTTCGAGCGCACCCGGCATCGTCGGATAGAGCTGCTTCATCCGATTGATGTCCTTCGCGTTCAGCGCCGAGACATACTGAACCACGACATCGTTCGCGTGGCGCACCTCGGCCGCGAGATCGATCGTCGGAGCAGCCGGCGCTGGCGTCGGCGCGGCCGGCGCCGGCGTGACGACCGGGGGCGGCGCCTGCACGACCGGCTGCGGTTGCGGCGCCGGTTGCTGGACGACTTGTTGGGGCGGTGGTGTCGGAGTTTTTACAACAACTGGAGCCGGCTTAGGCTGCGGCTTCTTGGGCGGCGCCTTGGCCGGCTTCTCGACGGCCGGCGCGGCGGCAACCTGAGTATCCGGCGTGGGTGTCGGTGTGGGCGTCGCAGCGGCCGTCGTCGGTTGCGATGGTGCGGGAGCAGAAGTGGCCGGCGCGGGAGCTTGGGCGACCGTGACCGGAGCGGGAGCGGGTGCGGGCTTCGACAACATCTGCCACGCGACGAAGCCGCCAGCACCGAGCACCACAACAGCCGCCACGATGCCATACAGCAGGTAGTTCGGCTTGGCCTTTGCCCTTGCCCTTCGCTTCGTCGGCGCGGCAGCCGGCCGCGTCCCACCGCGAACGACCGTCGTCGCGCCGCCCTTGCTCATCACGATCGTCGCCTTCGAGTGGGCCGGCGTCTGCGGCCGCACGCCCTCGGCGTCGTCTTCGATGCACTCGTCGAGCGCCTCGCTCAACTCCACCGCACTCTGGAAGCGATCGTCGACGCGGCGCGACAGCAACCGCGTGAGCACCGAGTCAAGCGACTTCGGCACCTCGGGCTTCACCGCGCGCACCTTCGGCGCTTCTTCCGTCAGGCGCCGATGCAGCACGATCTCGCCGGTCGGACCGGAGAACGGCGACTGCCCCGTCAGCATCTCGAACATCATGCATCCAAGGCTGTACAGATCGCTGCGCCCATCGAGCTTGTCGCCGGAGATCTGCTCGGGACTCATGTACGCCGGCGTGCCAAGGACGAAGCCCGTGCGGGTCATCTGCGTCCGACCATCGGTCATCGCCTTGGCAATGCCGAAGTCCACGACTTTGACCCGTTCGGTGCCGTCCTTGCCCTGAACGACCATCACGTTGTCGGGCTTCAAGTCGCGATGCACGATCCCGAGATCATGTGCCGCCGACAACGCATCGGCCACCTGCTTCCCGATCGTGGCGACGCGGCCGGCGGCCATAATGCGCTCGCGCGCCAGCATCGAGGCGAGAGACGGCCCATCCACGAACTCCATCGCGAGATACACCAGGCCTTCGGGCGTCTCACCGAAGTCATAGATCGCCGCGACGTTCGGATGCGCGATCCGGCTCGCGTTCTCCGCCTCGGCGCCAAACCGGCGCACCGCGTCCGGATCGGTCGCGAGCGCGGGCCGCATGACTTTGAGGGCGCACATCCGGCGCATCTTCACCTGTTCGGCGAGATACACCTGTCCCATGCCGCCTTCGCCGAGCGCCTTCACCACATGATATCGCTCAGCGATGATCTCGCCGATGATGCCACCGCCGCCAGTCTTCGAGCGGAGTGGCGTCCCGTCGGTCGGACAAAACCGCTGGTCGGACGGGTACTCGCCGTTGCAATGCGGGCAGACCCGCATCGCCGCCGCCGGAATGGTCACCGTCGGCTTCGAGCGCCTCGTGGCCCCGGTCATGTCCGGCGTCTTCGGCGCCGCGGGCGGCGTCGGAAGCATCGGCGCCCGCATTGGATCGATGGGCGTCGCAGCCAGCTTATAGGGCTCAGCCGTGTCCCCGGTGGCCATCAACCGGAGTGCGACGAGGGCGTCGCCCTGGCGAGCAAAATAAACGGAGCCGCCACCCGGCCGATTCATGGAGCCGAGCAATGCCGAGTACGCGGTCGCGAGACGACGGACGACGGTCGGATCATCGGGCGTGCCGACGACTTCCCCACCGCAGACGCCGCAACGCGCGGCCCACGTCACGAGCGGCGCCTGGCACGCGTCGCACGTGATGCCGAGCGTCGGTACACGGTCCTCGAGCTCCGTCACTTCGGCAATGGTATAGCGATCCTCGCCGATGGAGCTCATCGGATCACGCTCCAGCAACAGCACGGCGAGGGAGCGGTCCGCCTTCTGGCGGGCGAGATACGCCATCACGCTGCGGGCGCTCGGACCCAACTCGCCGAGGAGCTCGTATCGTTGCGCGGACGCTTCGCGCACCGCGTCCAGGAGCTGGGCGCGGGTGTCGGGGGCGACAGTCGAAGCGGCGCGGGTCGTATTCACTGGTCGTTCACGTGTAGATCAGAAGCTCCGTTCCAAACCTGCGGTCCAAATAATATTGGCCTTCACGCCGTGATCCTGAATCGGGAAGATCACGTTGCCCACCGCGGTAAAGCCCGCCCCGAACCCGATCTTGAGTCCGGTCGATCCATCGATGTTGTCGTCCCGTTGATTTGGAAACGTGGTCCGCTGCACAACGCTCCCATCGATATACGACGCGGGCCCCGGCAAGGGCACGTTCGGTCCGACTGCCCACCGTCCAATAAGTTCGCCGGCAAAAGTCACCGGTGGGGCGATTCGGGCATCCAGTCCGACCGTCGTCAGCGCGGCGCCTGTTTCAGTATTCGCATTCTGGTACTCATACCCGACATTGACATGGGGCTCGACGAAGCTGAACCGGGTCGAGGCGATCAGGAGCGCCCGCCAGGAGATCGTCCCGGTACCGAGCAGGTTGTTCTGATCGCCGGTCGGCAGTCGGAGATCGCCCAGAATACCGATGCCCGTTGTGGCGGATTGATACAGATTCGCCTTGAGACGTACGGACATGTCGCCGACACCTGTCACGTTTCCGCTCGAGTGCGTCGTGTCCACCAGCTTCGGGTTGAGCGGGTTGCCGGACCAGTAGTGATCGGCTGGACCCGGCGTGTTCTGGTGGATCGTTCCGATACTGGTGCCGTTGAAGGTCAAATGGACCACGGGCATGGCGACGGAAATGTCGACGCGGTTAGCGATGCCGTATGTCACATAGGCTGAGTACGCCAGCATCGACAGCGACATGTCCGTCGTGATGTTGATGTAATCGTACTCGAAGGTCGGACTTCCGAGTTTGTTGTTACTCTGCGGATCGACGTTCTGGTGGGTCAGATTCAGGGAAATGTTGTTGAGCGGGACGCCGCGAATCGAGGCAAAGCTCAAGCTCGTGGCGTTCACGCCGAAGACCAGATGGCCCCGGCCGAGCGTTTGCGCGCGCTCGCCGAAGATCGGCCCGGTCGAGCCGGCCGAGGCGATCGGGACGCCATTCGCATCGAACGAGAACACGGCGCCCGACGAGGTGCCTCCGATCGGCAGGTTGCCGA
>Ga0070741_10014308_pt1 | contig 13744 bp, 14 predicted proteins | sample Coa_R1_4_FD_66440 | JGI IMG/M metagenome (GOLD analysis project Ga0070741, IMG submission 66440) | Surface soil microbial communities from Centralia Pennsylvania, which are recovering from an underground coalmine fire - Coalmine... | ecosystem: Environmental > Terrestrial > Soil > Unclassified ... | reverse complement strand
GCCTGCTCGAGGAGGCGGCGCTCGGTGACGTCCTCCACGGAGCCGACGAAGCCCCCGGCCCGGTGGCTCGACAGGACGGGCGCCACCCGGATCGACACCCACCGGGCGGAACCGTCGGGCCGCTCCACCTTGACCTGGTCGACCTCGGCCTCCGCTCCCTCGAGCACGCCCTCGAGGGCGGCCACGACGCGGGGCCGGTCGGCCGACGCCAGCGTGTCGAGCCAGCGGCTGCCGTGGATGCCGGTCCCGTTGGCGCCGAGGATCTCGATGCAGCGGGCGTTGGCGTAGCCGAGCCGCAGGCCCACGTCCGACCGGAAGATCCCGATCGGCGCCTGTTCGGCCAGCACCCGGAACTGCTCCTCGGAGACGCGGAACTGCTCCTCGGCCCGGAGCTCTTCCGACCGTTCCCGGACGACGACCACCGAGCGGCGCGAACCGTTGGGCTGCTTGCCCTCGCCGTGGCCGAGCGGCTGGACGTGGACCCGCACCGCCAGGCTGACGCCGTCGCGGTTGGCGAAGGAGTCGGCCGTGCCCGGCACGCCGGTGTCGAGCAGGTTGCAGATGACCTCGCCGGCCGCGCCGAGCCCGAGGTCGCCGACGTCGGCCCCGGCGTGGGGCACCGAGGCCAGGGCGGAGAAGGCCGGCGTCGCCCACTGCAGGCGGTGCTGGGGGCGGCCGCGGCGAACCGTCGACTCGACGAGCGCCACCGGATCGGGCAGGGCGCGCAGCACGAGGTCGAGGACAGCGGGTTCGATCACGGCATCCAAGCCAGGCTCCTTGCGGATAGACCCATTCCCTAGGTCAATCCGATGGATCGGCGGGGATGGCCGGTGGCTGAGGAGTTCCGTCGGGCGCTCCCCGCCGCGGACGCCCGGACTAGGCGGGCATGTACCGGCTCGACCGGTGGTACCAGGCCCACCCGGCCGCGGCCAGGAGGAACACGGCGAGGACCGCACCGGCGCTGACGAGGAGGAGCTTCGATCCGTTGTTGGCCGGTTGGTCGCCCTTGGCGGCGGCCAGATTGTCGAGGATCGCCTGGTCGATCGGCGTCGGTTCGACCGGAGGCGGCCCGGAGTCGGGCGGGGCGGCGGGAGCGGGCGGCGGAACGGCGCTGGCGGCGGCGGCCGCGGCGGCGTCGAGGGCGGCCGGGTCGGGCGGCGGCGGGGCGGGCTCGGCGGCGGCGGTGGTGGGCGGGCTGGGGTCGTTCCCCTTGCCCGCACCGGGGTTGGCGGCCGCCGCCCGGTCCTTCCCGTTGACCGCCCCGCCCTTGGCCGGCGGGGGCGGGCCGGCGGGCCGGGCCGCCGGCGGCGCCGACGACGGGGGCGGCGGGCCGGTCACGGGGCCGGACGGCGCCGGCGGCGGCGGGGGAGGAGGCTGCCAGGCCGGCGGGTCCTGGGGCGGCGGCGGAGGCGGCTGCGTCGTGGTCGGCGCCGGCGGCCGCGTCGTGGTGGTCGTGGTCGGCTTCGGCCTGGTGGTCGTCGTGGTCGGCTTCGTGGTGGTCGTGGTCGGGGCCGGGGCGGTGGTCGTGGTCGTGGACCCCGGCGCCGTGGTGGTCGTGGTGTTCGGGTCGCCCGGGGCGGTGGTGGCCGTGGTCGTGGTGGTGGCCGCCGCCTGCACCAGGATCGTGCCGGTCATCCCGGCCGCGCCGTGGTACTTGCAGTGGTAGGCGTAGGTCCCCGGCTGGTTGAACACCAGGCCGAAGTACGGCTTCTGGTCGTTGAGCTCCACGTCGAACAGGCCGGTGTCGGACGTGACCGTGTGGACCAGCTTCGTGTCCTTGGTGCGGGCGAAGACGACGGTGTCGCCGGCCTGGACCGTCTGCTGGGCCGGGGCGAACGACGAGTCCCGCACCGCCACCGCCGCCCAGTTGGCGGCTCCCGCCGGGCGGACGGGCGCGACGGAAGCGGCGGCCACGGCCGCCACGACCAGCGACAGGGGCACGAGTGCGCGTCGGACCATCGGACCTCCCTCCCGCTCCGAATGGGGGGGTCGGAGCCGGGGCGCCACCTCTTCGCCGGCGGACGGGGGCCGCCGGTCATGGGGGAGCATTCGTGCTCCAACCGGCCGATTCCTGTTGCAATCGGGTTACAAGCGCACGGATCGCCCGATTTGCCCATATCGTCAGGGGAACCCAGGAGGTGCGAGCCATGCCCTACTACCAGTTCCACATCCCGTCCGGCAGCCCGAGCGCCGCCCACAAGGCGGAGATCGCCGCCGCCGTGACGAAGGTCCACACCTCGGTCACCGGGGCGCCGGCCCGCTACGTGAACGTGGCCTTCTTCGAACTGCCGCCGGGCAGCCTGTTCGTGGCCGACGAACCGGTCGCCCAGGGGCGGATGGTGGGCCTGATCCGGTCCGGCCGGACGGCGGCGGTCAAGCACGAGCTGATCACCGGCCTGGCCGACGCCTGGAGCGCCGTGACCGGCGAGCCCCGGGAGGGCTTCGCCCTGTTCCTCCAGGAGGTGCCGGGCTCGATGGTCATGGAGTACGGCGAGACCCTGCCCGAGGCCGAGTTCGACTAGGCCGGCCCGGCCCTTCCCCCAACGGCCGCCACGAGGAACTGCTCGAAGGTGAACGGCGCCAGGCCGTCGGCCCGGCCGGCGAAGTAGCGGGCCTCGATCTCGGCCCGGCTCGGGTGGGCGGCGACGTCGAGGCCGCAGCGCCGGGCGCAGGCCTCGGCCTCGGCGGGCGTCCACATCGTCCGGAAGGGTTCGCCGACGCCGGCGGCCAGCCCGCCGAAGCGGTCGAGCATCGTGTGGCCGACGTCCTCCATGAGCGACTCGGCGATGAGGTAGGTGAGGGCGATCTCCGAGCCCGGCCCGGCCCGGGCCAGGGAGCGCAGCGTCGCTTCGACGGCGTCGACCGTCAGGTAGGGGACGACGCCCAGCCAGGAGAAGAACGTCCGTTTCCGCCAGTCGAAGCCGGCCCGGTCGAGGCCGACGGCCACCGTGTCGACCTCGAAGTCGACGGGGACGAACACGTGCCTATCGCTCTGCGGCAGGCCGAGCGCCTCCACCCGGGCCAGCTTCCAGGCCTGGCTGGTGGGATGGTCGACCTCGAAGACCCGCAGGCCCCGGGCCAGAGCGTCGGGCCGGCGCCAGGCGAAGGAGTCGAGCCCGGCCCCGAGGACGACGTACTGCTCGAACTCGCCGGCCATCAGGCGGTCCTCGGTGCATCGGGCCCGGCCGACGACCAGCGCCGTGGTGCGCTGGAACAGGTCGTCACCCAGGCGGTCGACGAGCTCGTCGCGCAGTCCCTTCCAGGCCGGGCCGACCAGCACCAGCGCCAGTGGATCGTCGAACACCCACGGCGGCTCGCCCCAGAGGCGGTGCAGGCCCCGGGTGGTGGCCGCCATCATCGCCGTGCGGCTCGGTTCGCCCCGCTCCATCCCGCCGGTCTACCAGGCCGGGCCCGGCAGCGTCGCCCGCAGGAGGGGGACGTCGTCGGGATGGGTGACCCCGAGGCAGCGGCCGTCGCTGACCAGGACGGTGACGTCGAGCCCGTCCGGTCCGCCGAGGTGCTCCCCGACGACGTTGGGCAGGAACAGCTCCTGGCCGGCGGCGATGGCGCCGCCGGCCTCGAAGGCGGCGAAGGCGTCGCGCAGGACGGGGAGGATGGCCGGCGTGAAGCCCCAGAGGTTCATCGACACCGGCTCGTCGCCGGTCATGACCCGGGCCTCCGCCTCCGGCGCCCCGACGGGCCGCCACGTCAGCCGCCGCCCGCCGTCTCCGACCTCCACGGCGCCCTCCACGACCCCGGTCAGGCGCCCGTCGGCGGCGATCCGGCACAGCGCCCGGTTGACCGGCCGGTCGCCGAGCAGCGTGTTGGCCAGCCGGTAGGCGACGAGGGCGTGGCCGCCGCCGCCGGCCAGGTGGTCGGCCAGCTGCCGGAAGGCCGAGGGCCCGTAGACGTCGTCGGCGTTGGCCACGCCGAAGGGACCGTCGCCGATGGTGGCGGCCGCCGCCACCAGGGCGTGGGCGGTGCCGAGGGGCTTGGCCCGCCCGGCCGCCACCGCCGCCACCGCGGCGGGCTCGAGGTCCTGGCGGACGTACTCCGGCCGCAGGTCGGCCGGCCAGTGGCCGGCGACGTGGGACTGCACCGCGTCGAGGATCTCGCCCCGCACGATCAGCACCAGCCGGCCGAAGCCGGCGGCCACGGCGTCGTGGGCGGCGTAGTCGATCAGCGCCGTATCGCCCGGTCCGATCGGGGCGATCTGCTTCGGGCCCCCGAAGCGCGAGCCCATCCCGGCGGCCAGCAGGACGAGCGTCGGAGCGGTCACGGCCGGGCAGCGTAGTGGGTACCCTGCGAGGGATGACCGAGGAGCCACGTTCCCCGGAGCGCAAGCCCGAGAAGATGCGCTGGGAGACCTGGGTCGAGCGCAAGATCCGGGAGAGCATCGAGCGGGGCGAGTTCGACAACCTGCCCGGCGCCGGCCGGCCGCTCCCCGATCTCGACCGCCCCTACGACGAGCTGTGGTGGCTGCGCAAGAAGCTGCGGGAGGAGCAGCTCTCCGTCGAGCCGCCGCTCCTGGAGCTGCGCCGCCAGTTCGAGGCCACCCGGGTGCAGATCGCCGCCGCCGGCAGCGAGGCCGAGGTCCGCCGCCTGGTGGCGGCCATCAACGAGCGCATCGTCTACGTCAACACCCACACCACCTCGGGCCCGGCCACCGAGCTGGCGCCGCTCAACGTGGACGCGGTGCTGGCGCAGTGGCGCCGGGCGCGATCTACGGCCGCGGGCGGGTCTGCGGCCGGATCCGGAGCGTGACCTCGAGCGCCTCGACGGTCAGGTCGAACTGGCTGCGGCCCTCGGGGCCGATCGACACCCGCCGGGTGCGGCGGTCGTAGCTCAGCCGGCCCAGCTCGAACCACCGGGTGCGGGGCGGCCCGGTGATGGCGAACTCCTCGACCCGGCGGACGATCAGCTCGCCCGCTATCCGGGCCGACGGCGACCGCCGGTCCACCTTCTCCACCAGGGGGAGGTGGAGGTTGCCGGCCTGATCGTCGAGGGCCACGCCCCGCACGTCGCAGGTCCACCCCCGGGCCCGGCGGGCGAGCGCCCGCAGGCCGGTGACCGTCCGGGCGTCGACCGCGCCGGCGTTGGCCGCCCCGTGTCGGCCGTCGATCAGTTCGTGCTGCGTTCCCCCCGTCCCCATCCCTGACAGATTCGTCGGCCACCCCCCGCCGCCCTTGTGGACGGGGCATCCCGCCCGATTCGCCCTCGCCGCCGGATTCAGCCGCGGGGGATGGGGACGGGCAGCGGGCCCCGGGGCGGAGGCCGCCGGGGCGACGGCGCCGTGGTGGTCGTCGTCGAGGAGTCCGGCGGTGGCCGTTCCGCCTCGGGCGGCGCGGCGGTCGCCGGGGGTGCGGCCGGGGCGGGCGCCGGGCGGGTGGCCGGTGGCTGGGCCGGCGCCCGGACGGCCGGCTTCGGCGCCGGCGTCCACCGCGGCCCGCCCGGCGGCAGGTCCTCGGGCGGGCGGGCGTCGGGGATGTCGAAGCCCTCCCGCTCGGTCAGGTGCTTCTCGGCCGCCGCCCGCGCCCGGGCCTCGAGCTGGGCCCGGCTGGGCAGGGGAGCGGCGGCGGTGAAGGGCAGCGGCGGCACGTCCTTCACCGCTTCCGCCATGAAGTCGTGCCACATCATCGACGGCAGGCTCCCACCCACCACGTGGTCGACGCCGTGGACGTTGGCCATCGTCCGGTTGACCTGGGGGTAGCCCATCCACACCGCCGTCGCCAGCGTCGGCGTGTAGCCGACGAACCAGGCGTTCTCCCAGTTCTCCGACGTGCCGGTCTTGCCCGCCGCCGGCCGGCCGATGTCGGCCCGCCGGCCCGTCCCCTTCTGGATGACGCCCTCGAGCACGGCGGTGACGTTGTCGGCCACCGGCTCCGACAGCACCCGCCGGGCGGCCGGTTGCCGGTTGTCCTCCAGCGTGGCGCCGTGGAGATCGAGGATCCGCAGCACCGGTGTGGGCTCGACCCGCAGGCCGTGGTCGGCGAAGACGCCGTAGGCCGACGCCTGCTCCAGCACCGAGGTCTCCTGGGTGCCGAGGGCCAGCACGCCGTACTGCTTCCGGCTCAGGTCGATGCCCTTGATCCCGACCCGCAGGGCCAGCTCGGCGGTCTGCTTCACGCCGACGTCGGCGATCAGCTGGGCGAAGACGGTGTTGACCGACTTCTGGGTGGCGGTCCGCAGGTCGAGCGACCCGTAACCCGAGCCGCCGTAGTTGCAGACGGGCTTGTCGAAGCCCCGGGGCCGGACGCACGACGGGGCGCGGTAGCGCCGCTCGGGCGTGAAGCCGTGCTCGAAGGCGGTGGCCAGCACGTAGGGCTTGAACGACGAACCGGCCTGCCGGCCCGAGCCGCCGCCGAGGCGGCCCAGCGCCAGGTTCACCTGGGAGGCGTCCCAGTGCCGGCCGCCGACCAGCGCCCGCACGAATCCCGTCTGGGGTTCGATGGCGGCCAGCGCCGCTTCGGGGTCGTCGGGCCGGTCGAGACGGGCCAGGGCCGACTCGGCCGCCTCCTGCAGCCGGGGGTCGAAGGTCGTCTCGATCCGCAGGCTGCCGCCGTAGATCTGTTGGGCCGTATAGCCCTTCACGTTGAGGAGGTAGACGCGCAGGTAGTCCATGAACCAGGGGTACTGCGCCTCCACCTTGGGCGGCGGGTGGACCACCGGGCGGTCGGCCCGGGCCCGGGCGATCTCGTCGGGGGTGGCCAGGTGGTAGCGGGCCAGGAGGTCGAGGACGACCTGGCGGCGGTGCTCGGCCAGTTCGGGATTGGCCCGGGGGGAATAGACGCTGGGGGCGGGGATGACGCCGGCCAGCAGCGCCGCTTCGGCCAGCGTCAGTTCCCGGGCCGGCTTGCGGAAGTAGGACTGGCTGGCCGCCTCGACGCCGAACGTCGACTCGCCGAGGTAGACGGTGTTGAGGTAGCGGGCCAGGATCTCGTCCTTGGAGTAGACCCGCTCGGCCTGCACGGCCAGGAGCGCCTCCCTGGCTTTGCGGGCCAGCGTCCGCTCGCTGCCGGTGTAGAGGTTGCGGATCAGCTGCTGGGTGATCGTCGAGGCGCCCTGCACGTAACGGCCCGCCCGCAGGTCGGTGCGCAGCGCCCGCACGATGCCCTGCCAGTCGACGCCTTTGTGGTGGAAGAAGCGGTGGTCCTCCGCCGCCACCACCGCCCGGCGGATCGTGTCGGGGATCTCGGCCGCCGAGATCGTCACCTGGCTGTCGGCCCCTTTGAACTGGCCGATGGCCGTGCCGTCGAGGGCGTAGACGGTCGAGGCCTGCCGCTCGGGCTGGATCCGCTCCTCGGGCAGGTTGACCGGCAGCGGCAGGAGGACGTAGGTGGCGACGGCCGTGGTGACCATGGCCAGGCCGACGACGCCGACGACGACGGTGGTGGCCCCGAGCTTGAGGACGATCCGGGCTCCGCCGAGGGCGATCCGTTTCGGGGACGGGATCCGGCGGCTGCGCCGGGCGGCAGGCAGGGCGACACCGGCGCTCGTCGCCGACAACCCCTTCCGCCATCGGGAAAGGACGCTCATGCCGTATGTTCCGAAAGCGGCGGCCCAGCTCCGCGCCACCCCGGCCTCCCCACCGCCAGAGTCGCACACCGGCGGGGCGGCGTAAATGGTGGAGCGGCCCGTTCTCAGCCCGTGTTGCGCAACCCGGCGGCGATGCCGTTCACCGTGAGCTGCAACGCCCGCTCCACCAGGGGGTCGTCGTCGCCGGCCCGCACCCGGGCCAGCAGCTCGACCTGCACCAGGTGCAGCGGTGTCAGCTGGGCGGCCCGCACCGCCAGCGTCCGGCGCAGGACGGGATGCGACTCCAGCAGCCCGCCGACGCCGAGGAGGCGGCGCAGCTCGTCGACGGTGCGGCCGTACTCGGCGGTGATGACGTCGAAGAAGTCGCGGAGGTCCTTGTCCACCAGGCGTTCGACGTAGCAGGCGGCCACGTCGAGGTCGGTCTTGAACGCCGCCATCTCGACGTTGGCCAGGAACGTGGGCAGGAAGTGCCACTCGGCCGCCATCTCCTGCAGCGTTGCGCCGAGCCCGGCCGCCCGGGCGGCGGCCAGGCCCGAGCCGACGCCGAACCAGCCGGGGACGATCTGGCGGGACTGGGTCCAGCCGAAGACCCAGGGAATGGCCCGGAGACCGTCGAGGCCCCGCCGCCCTTCGGTGCTGCGCCGGGCCGGCCGCGAGCCGATGTTGAGCCGGTCGAGCTCGTCGACCGGCGTGGAGGCGAGGAAGTACGGCACGAGGCGCTCGTCCTCCACCAGGGCCCGGTAGGCGGCGTAGGCGGCGTCCGACACAACGTTCATCGTCTCGTCCCACCGGGCGAGGACGTCGTCGGGATGGCGGGACTCGCGGTGCAGCAGCGACGCCCGGATCACCGCCGCCGTGGCCACCTCCAGGTTGATGCGGGCCAGTTCCGGCACCAGGTACTTGTCGGAGACGACCTCCCCCTGCTCGGTGATCTTGATGCGGCCGTCGAGCGTGCGGAAGGGCTGGGCCAGGATCGCCCGCCCGGTCGGGCCGCCGCCCCGGCCGACGGCGCCGCCCCGGCCGTGGAACAGCCGCAGGTGCACGCCGTGGGCGGCGGCCACGTCCCGCAGGGCCCGCTGGGCCCGGTGGATCTCCCAGGCCGAGGTGGTGATGCCGCCGAGCTTGTTGGAATCGGAGTAGCCCAGCATCACCTCCTGGACGTCGCCCCGCAGCGCCACCAGGCGGCGGTAGGCCGTGACCGACAGCGCCTCGTCGAGCAGCGCTCCGGCCCGGCGGAGCTCGCCGATCGTCTCGAACAGCGGCACGAAGCCGAGGCGGGCCACGCCGGCGTGGACGTCGACGAGGCCGACCTCCCGGGCCAGCACCACCGGGGCGAGGAGGTCGTCGACGCCCCGGCACATCGACACGATGTAGCTCTCCACCGCCCCGTCGCCGAAGCGGTCCAGGGCGTGCCGCAGCGCCCGGAACACCTCGACGGTGCGGCCCTCGGCGCCGTCGAGACCTTCGGCCGGGCTGGTGAGGGGCCGCCGCCCCAGGAGCTCGCCGGCCAGCCGGGCCGTCCGGGCCGGCCGGTCCATCAGGTCGTACTCCTCGCCGAGCCGGCCGTAGAGGGCGCCGACGGCGGCGTGATGGGCCGAGGCGTGCTCCCGCACGTCCATGGTGGCCAGCTGCAGGCCGACGGTGCGGGCCAGGCGCAGGGCCCGGGTCAGCGACGCGCCGGCCAGACCCTCGCAGCGGTTGGCCACCAGCGAGCGGCGCATCACGTCGAGATCCTCGACGAGCTCCGCGGGGTCGTGATAGTCGGACCCCGGCCGGTGGGGCGCGCCGCTGGCCGCCCGGGCGGCGGTGTGGGCCAGCCGGGCCCGGATGTAGGAGCACTTGAGCCGGTAGGGCTCGTCGGCGTTGCGCCGCCCGTAGGCGGCGGCCACGTCGGGCAGGGCGGCGGCGTCGGCGGCCAGGCTGCGGTTGAGCTCGGCCGAGACGCCGGCCGTCCGCACCGACACCGACAGCGCTTCGACGAGATCCTCCACCGCCTCGGTCAGCAGCGCCACCGCCCGTTCCCGCTGCTGGGCCAGCACCGCCAGCGTCACCTCCGGGGTGACGAACGGGTTGCCGTCGCGGTCCCCCCCGACCCAGGTGCCGAAACGGATCGGGGCGGCCGACAGCGGCAGTTCGGCGCCGGCCGACGCCGCCAGGGCGGCCAGATCCTCGAGCAGCGGGGGCACGACGTCGCGGGCCAGGCGCTCCAGGTACCACAGCACGCCCCGGGCCTCGTCGACCGGCGTGGGCCGGTCGAGGCGGATCTCGTCGGTCAGCCACAGCAGCTCCACCGCCTCGGCCAGCCGGCGGCGGCGCCGCGGGCCGGGCGGCGTCTGCAGCGCTTCGGCCAACCGGCGGCGGTGGGCCAGGATCGACTGCCGGGCCGACTCGGTGGGATGGGCGGTGAGGACGGGCCGCACGTCCATGCGGGCCAGCAACGCCGTGAGCTCCTCGGGGCCGACCGCCGCCCCGGCGAGGTCGCCGACGACCTCGGCCAGGCGGGAGGACGTCCCGTCCGCCGTCGTACCGGCCGGGGCCCGCAGCGCCAGCTCGTCGGCCCGGTGGACCTGTTCGGCGATATTGGCGGCGTGGAAATAGGCCAGGCAGGCCCGCACCAGCGGCACCACCCGGGCGGGCGGCAGGTCGGCCAGCGGGCCGGCCAGCGCCGCCCAGTTGCGCCGGGCGGCCTGGGTGCGCACCGAGGCGACCAGCGCCAGTGTCTCGGGCCCCTCGTGGTGGGCGACGCAGGCGTCGAGCAGCCCCACGAGCGTGGCGACGTCGGCGTCGAGGGGCGGGGGGGAGGGGTCGGCCACGACGCCAGTCTGTCCGCTGGGCGGCCGGGCGACACCCCGGTGTGGGAAATACCCGGGATGAAGGCCGGGTCATACCTCAACGAATCCTGAATTCGTGGCCTTGACTTGACAGGAATTTGGGCAGCACCGACGATTTCTTTTGACGGCTCGAAGAGCCGGATGTGCTGGGAAGACTGGGGAGTCACCGAGCGAACCGGCCGCCGCCTGCGGGGGTGGTGGGCCGGGACCGTCGCGGCCGGCGGGGCCGCCGACGGGGTTCGCGCACTGCATCGCACTGCACTGCATCGCACTGCACAGGAGGCACACACAGCATGCGAACGGCCAACGTCCGGCCCGGCGCGGCGCGCTTCGGCGTCGCCGCCGCCACCGCCGCCTTCCTCGCCGGCCTGGCGCTCGTCAACGGCGGCGCCGCCCACTCCATCGGCGGGTTGTGCAACGGCCGCCCGGCCAGCCACACCTGGCTCGACGCCTCGTTCCAGTACGGCCCCGCCCTGCTCGACGGGACCGACGGCAACGACATCATGGTCGGCAGCGACGGCGACGACGTCATCAATGGCGGCCGGGGCGACGACGTGATCTGCGGCGGGCCGGGCGACGACTGGATCAGCGCCGGCGCCGGGGACGACGCCGTCCGGGGCGACACCGGCGACGACGACATCGACGGCGGCCCCGGCCGGGACACGGTGGTGGGTGACGGGGGCAACGACAGCGTCTCCGGTGGGACCGGCAACGACTTCCTGGTCGGCGGCAGCGGCGACGACGTCATGATCTCGGCCGACGACAAGGAGGTCGACAAGGTCGACGGCGGCGACGACTTCGACGACTGCCTGTTCAGCGCCGGAGACGAGATCAACAACTGCGAGTACTAGGTTGGCCTCTCCCGGGCGAGGAGGTCGACGATGGCCAACGATCGGGGCCGGCTGCCGAAGGCGACACCGGCTGAGCTCGACGAGCAGCTGACCCGCCGGCTCGAGCGCTGGTACGCCAACGCCTACGAGGACGACAACCTGTTCCTCACCATGGCCCGGCGGCCCGAACTGCTCGACGCCACCTGGGGCTTCATCCGCTACATCTACGGCGGCCGGTCGTCGGTCGAACCGGAGCTCGCCGAGCTGGTGCGGATCAAGCTGGCCTTCGACAACCGTTGCGTCCATTGAAGCCTGGCCCGTTCGTCCTCGGCCGTGAGCCGGGGCCTCACCGAGGAGATGGTGGCCAAGCTCGGCGCCTTCGAGGAGTCCGACCTGCCGGAGCGGACCAAGTGGGCGCTGCGGCTGGCCGATCGGATCAGCGCCGGTGAGGCGGCGGACGAGGCGTTCTACGCCGGGATGCGCCGGCACTTCAGCGATGACCAGATCCTCGATCTCGGCATGACCATCGGTTTCATGTTCGGCTGGCAGCGCTTCATCGAGGCCTTCGGGATCGTCCCCGACCGCTGGACCGACGGGGCTCCCCGGCCCTGGGAGGAGCCCGGCGGGCCAAGAGAGTTCACTTGAAGAACTGACTTCGGTTAGAGTTCCCGGCGTGCGAGTGGCGATCGGGGGAGTCGTGCTGTCGGCCGGCGACGCCGACTTCGTCGTCGAGGCGGAACGGCTCGGGGCGGCGTCGGTGTGGGTCCCGGAGGCGTGGGGCCAGGACGCCCTCACCCCGCTGGCCTACCTGGCCGCCCGGACCACCCGCATCGGGCTCGGGTCGGGGATCGTCCAGGTCGGGGCCCGCACGCCGGCCAACCTGGCGATGGCCGCCCTCTCCCTCCAGTCGCTGTCGGGCGGACGGTTCCTGCTCGGGATCGGCACCAGCGGGCCCCAGGTGATGGAGGGCTGGCACGGCGTGCGCTTCCCGTCGCCGCTGGCCGCCAGCCGGGAGACGGTGGAGATCGTCCGGCGGGTGGCGGCGGGGGAGAAGCTCGAGCACCACGGCCGGGTCTACGAGCTGCCGCTGCCGGACGGGCCGGGCCGGCCGATCCGGTCGATGCTGGCGCCGGCGCCCGTCCCCGTCTACATCGCCGCCCTCGGGCCGAAGAACCTGGCGCTGACGGGTGAGATCGCCGACGGGTGGATCGGCAACGCCTTCGTCCCGGAGCGGGCGGCCGATGCCTTCCTGCCCTTCCTGGCGCAGGGCGTGGCCGCCGCCGGAGGCGACCGCCGGCTGGCCGATCTCGACCTGCTCATCCCGGTGGCCGTCGAGTTCACCGATGACGTCGACGAGGCCGCCGGCCGCCACGCCCGGGGCTACGCCTTCACCATCGGCGCCATGGGATCGAAGGATTCGAACTACTACAACGTCGCCTTCGCCCGTCAGGGCTTCGGCGACGACGTCGCCGCCGTGCAGAGCCTGTGGCTGGCCGGGCGCCGGGAGGAGGCGGCGGCGCGGGTGCCGCTCGAGCTCGGGTGGAAGACCAACCTGCTCGGGACGCCGGCCATGGTGAAGGAGCGGCTGCGCCTCTACCGGGCGGCCGGGATCTCCACGCTCCAGGCCAAGCTCGACGGCCCGCTCGACCGCAAACTCGACACGCTGGCCCAGCTGATCGATCTCGTCTCGGAAGTGAACGCCGAACCGGAGGTTGCCCCATGTCCGTGACCGTCGTCCCCCGCACCGTGAACCGCCTCGTCGTCGACGTCGACGCTCCCTTCGACGAGTTCCGGGCCCGCTACGAGGCCGCCGTTCCGGCCTACGACCTGGCCGCCCTGGCCCCGAAGTTCGCCGACTGGGCGGCCGTCAAGGCCGACGCCGACCGGGCCGCCGCCACCACCGGGTTCCTCCGCTACGCCACGGTGGAGGCCGGGCCGCTCTTCGCCATCGCCGGCCACAAGGCCCGGTCGGTGGTCTACCTCATGGGCAACCACACCGTGGCCGAGACGATGTACGGCCGCGATCCCGGCGTGATGCTCTACGCCCCGCTGCGCACCGTCATCTACGAGGACCTCGACGGCGGGGTCCACTTCGCCATCGACCAGCCGAGCCACCAGTTCGCCAGCTTCGGCGATGCCGACATCGCCGCCACCGGCCGCCTCCTCGACGAGAAGCTGGCCGGCCTGCTGACGGGCCTCGGGCTGGCCGTGCCCGACGGGCTCGTCTGATCGGACGGCCCGGGCCCCTCGGTACACGCAGGCCCGGACGGCGCTTTCCTGTCACACCCTGTCGTTAGGGTGGGGGCGTGTTGGACGCTGGGGTCGGGAGTTCGCTGGATGGGGTGGTGGCGCTGGTCCGCCGGGAGGTGGGGCGGGTCGATGTGGCGTCGTTGGATGTGGCGGCTGCGGCGCGGGTGGTGGAGCAGTTGGAGTTCCCCCGGTTCTCCGGGCACCTAGTCTGAGGAGGGCGGAGTCCTCCTCGGGAAGGAGTCCGAGTGCCGGCGCCTTATCCGGATGAGTTCAGGGACCGGGCCAAGCAGATGGTCC
>Ga0070741_10014307_pt1 | contig 13744 bp, 12 predicted proteins | sample Coa_R1_4_FD_66440 | JGI IMG/M metagenome (GOLD analysis project Ga0070741, IMG submission 66440) | Surface soil microbial communities from Centralia Pennsylvania, which are recovering from an underground coalmine fire - Coalmine... | ecosystem: Environmental > Terrestrial > Soil > Unclassified ... | reverse complement strand
CTGGGCGGTCGGGAAATAAATGCTGTGCAGGGCGAGCCTGCTTTCCAGTTCCTTGACCTCGGGCGAAGGTGGCGGCGTTTCAATGGTCACCTGGGTGGAGGCCGAACTGTTCAGGCCGCGCGAGTCGGTGCAGGTGGCGCTGACCGTGACCGGTCCCGGGGCAGCGCCGGCGGTGTTCAAACTGGCCGTGTTGCCGCTGCCGGAAACGGAGCCGCCGGTGGCAGTCCAACTGGACACGCTCACCTGCATGTTGTCCGGACTCTTGCAGTCGCAGCTGATGCTGGCCGCAGTACCCGGCGGCACAGAAGCCGGGCTGGCGGAGCAACTCATGGTGGGTGGATTCTTGGGAGGCTCCTTGACCATAAAGCCGGTGGTGCAAGTGGCCTGGTTATCGCGCTTGGCTTTGGGGTCGGTCACGGTGGCAGTGGCGGTGTAGCTCCCGCCCGCCAATCCGTTGGTGTCAATGGTGGCGGTAGTGTCCTTGCCGGTGATTTTGCCGCCGGTGCTGGTCCAGTTGTAATTCAGGCTGTGCTTGGGATTGAAGTTGTTGGCGGTAAGGTTCACGGTGACCGGTTCGCCCACCATGACCTCGGCGGGCTGGGCCGTGCATTGCGCCGACGGGGGTGTCGGCGGGGCGCCTCCGCCCAGGTTGAATACCAGGCCGCCGCGCAAACGAGTTCCGCTGAAATTCGGCCGGCGCAGATCCAATTGGCTCACCGGAACCAGGGCGCCATAGTTCTGGCGTGCCCACTGATAGTCAGCTTCAATCAGGCGAATGCTGAGGTGCTGGGTGGCGCGCAAGTCTATTCCGCCACCCAGAATTGCTCCGATGCCTTCCCGGGTGGGCAGCGCCGGCGCGGCCAGTTGATTCAGGCTCAATAGGGTGTGGGCAAAAAAATTGACGTTGTCGCTGCGATAGGTGAAACGCGGGCCCAGAGAATAGGTGTTGAAACTCAAACCGCTGTCCCAGTTGCGGCCGAAATCCCCCTCCAGAGCAAACATGGGATGAAAGTTGTAGCCGAAAGCCAGGCCGAAGCCCTTGGACAGACTGGGCAACTGATGGCCCTGAACCGGATTCGCGGTTCCCGGCACAGGAATGCTTCCGCCGGGATTCAGCCATTGATAGCCGACGAAAATGTCCGCTTTGGGGGTGTTGTTGTCTTGAGCTTGCACGGAAATAGCCACCGTGCCGACGAGAAAAAATAGTAAGAGGCCGGATGCCAGATTGCGCCGTTCGCGGCTGAGGAACATATTGCCTCCAAATCAGAACTAAAAGGGTGCGGTCAGGTTGTTGACTTTCGCCCTACAACTCTCTAGACAAACCCAGATTTGCAAGAACGGCAATAGCAACCTTGGTGACAGCTGGCCAACTACCGGGGTTTGTCGGACCAGGGAGACCTTTTCTGCGTAGCGTAACCGCGCTTTTGAGGTGAAAGCTAACTAAACATTATCCCCTGTGCCGTTACCGATGATGGCCAAAGAAGAGAGAGGCACGAGGTGCCGATTCCCGGATTGGAACTGCGGACGAGCGCGAGTTGTGGCGATATAACCGCTTACGCCTGATGCACTGCAGCGGCGTGCGGCGGACGGGCTAATGGGCGGATAGCAGATGGGAAATTGTTTCCAGCAGGGCTGACATTTCTGTGGGCTTTTCCAGTAGACCGTCCGCGCCGCGCGTGGCCCATTCCTGCGGCGGCACCGGATAAGCGGTGAGCAACAGCGTAGCCGGCTTGTAGGGCTGCTCCAGGGCCGCTTTCACGACTTCAAAACCGGCGCCGTCGGTTTCCATCTTGAGGTCGGTAATGACCAGATCAAACTTGTTGCCCGCCAGCTTCTCTTTGGCTTCCCGGGCTGAGGCCGCGCTCGTCACCTGGAACCCGTTCTTCTGCAGAATGGCGGTAAGCGTCATCACGATGGAACGCTCATCGTCCACCAGCAGGATTCGTGCACTCATCTTGTATTCGATGCGAGCCATGGATGGAAACACGAACTCACAAATAAGTTGCGCAGGCAACAGCAGGCGTAGTCCTGCCGTCGTAATGTGTACCATGGACGCAGTGCAGCAAACCGCTCGCCTGCTCTCGCCGGCGCTGTTCCGCCACGGGCGCATCCTAGTTGCGCCGCCTTCGCAACATCATTCCTGCTGGCGGGTTTTCGGCGGTGGCTTAACTGCCGAGGTGGACGAGCACGAAGACACGAACGTCTGTTGCTACGCGCTGAAGGGGCCGGACGGCAAGACTCTGCGCCAGGGAGTCGCGAGGAGCCTGGCCTCTGCTCTGCGCCTGGCCACAGAACTACTCTATCAGCTCTGCGAAGGTGATTACCAAGCCGCCGCCTGATCAAGCCGGGGCCTCCAACCAGTATGTGCGCCTGTCTTGTCGGGCGCTTGCCACCACGGTCTTTGCTCAAAGAGAAATTTTGCTCCCTCCGTGCCTCAATCTGTTATCTTTCCGGCTAATATCTTCCCCCTGGTGGAGGGTAATTCATGGCTGAGCAACCAAGCGGAGGCCGCCAGACGTTCATGTGGGTTCTGACCGTGGTTCTGGTGCTGGTGGCCGCATTCCTCTATTTCCGCAAATAGACCGCGCCCGCGGAATAACACCTCCGCAGCGAACGGGATCACCGATTGGACGCGCCCTCGCTCCCTCCTGGGCGGGTGGATGCGCGCTACTCCCCGCCTTTTTTCATAGGCCCTATCGCACCGAGTTCCACTTTGGGACTTGGCGGGTAGGGCGACCCGCATTGTGAGCTACGTCACAAACAGGGGTGACGCCGGCGATAGACCGGAGCCGGAGGCACGGCCATAATCGTTCTTGTTGAAAATGATTTTCAATTTCAAAAAGACGACCCCCGCCCTTCCGCCCCTCCGCCTGGCCGACCTGGCTCCGGGGCAGGCGGCAATCATCGCCGACCTGGCCCTGCCTGCGGCTACCGCCGAGCCCCTCATGGACCTGGGCCTGGTGGCCGGCACGAAAGTTCTGGCCGTGCGACGCGCTCCCGGCGGCGATCCCGTGGTTTACCGCGTGGATGGAGCCGAGATCGCACTGCGCCACGAAACCACCCGCCACATCTCCCTTCTGCCGCTCGAGACCGCGGCTGAGGTCTGCCCGTGACTGCGCTCACCGCCATTGAACCGGCATCCTCAGTCGGCTCCGCCCCTGCCGCCGGAAGAACCATTCGCACCTTCGCGCTGGTGGGTCCGCCCAATAGCGGAAAGTCCACCTTATTCAATAACCTGACCGGGCTGCGGCAGAAGGTGGCCAACTTTCCCGGGGTTACGGTGGAGCAGCGCGCCGGGAGCATGCGGAGCGGAGATGGCGCGACGCTCACCGTGCTCGACTTGCCCGGAATTCACAGCCTTTCGCCGCACTCGGAGGACGAACGAGTTGCCGCCGACGTGCTCTCTGGCCGCATGCCGGGCACGCCCCGGCCGGACGCCATCGTCCTTATCCTCGACGCCACCAATTTGAACCGCCACCTGGTACTGGCGGCGCGGGTGATTGCTCTGGGTCTGCCCACCCTGGTGCTGCTCAACATGGCGGATTCGCTGCGCGAGCAGGATGGCGATGTTGATCTGGTGGCGCTTGCCGGACAGCTGGGCACGCCCGTGGCGTTGATCAGCGCTGCCCGGGGCGAGGGCTTATCCACGGTACAGAATTTTGTTCGTTCGGCCGGCTCGGCGCCCGCCCCGGTGGAGTTGCCGGTGTTGCAGGATGTGCGCCATTGCCGGGAGTGGGCGGTGCGCGTGGCCGGGCGCGCTTCCTATCGCCGGCCTCTGCCCCCGGTCTGGTCGCAGCGACTGGACTCCATTTTCCTGCACCGCTATTGGGGGCCGGCCATTTTTCTGGGCGTCGTAGTCGCCGCCTTTCAGCTCATCTTCCGCCTCGGCCAGCCGCTTTCGGATGCGCTGCAGGGCTTACTGCTGGGCGCGGGACAGCCGCTGGCTGCGCACCTTCCCGCGGGCATCATGCGGTCGCTGCTGATGGACGGCGCCTGGAAGGGCATGACCTCGGTCCTGGTCTTTCTGCCGCAGATTCTGCTGTTGTTCCTGCTGATTGGAGTGCTCGAGGACTCCGGCTACCTGGCGCGGGCTGCCGTCATTACCGACCGCAGCATGGCCAGGCTGGGGCTGAATGGCAAAGCCTTTATTCCTTTGCTGTCCGCCTACGCCTGCGCCGTGCCCGCCATCATGGCCACGCGCACCATCGAGAACAAACGCGATCGCATGGCCACCATCCTGATTGCTCCGCTAATGACCTGCTCCGCCCGCCTGCCGGTTTACACCATGATCATTGCCGCCTTCGTTCCCGACCGCCCGCTGGCCGGCATCTTTCTGGGAACGCGGGCCGCGGCCATGCTCGGCCTGTACTTGGTGGGCTTTCTGGCCGCGGTAGCTACCGCCCGGCTGCTGAAATCCTCCGTACTTAAGTCGCACAGCAGCCCCTTTGTGATGGAGTTGCCTACCTATCGCCGGCCCACCCTGCGCTCGCTGGGCCTGCGACTGGCGGACCGCTCCTGGGCTTTTGCTTCGCGGGTGGGAACGGTTGTGCTGGCGGTTTCGCTGGGTTTGGCACTGCTTATCAACCTGCCGGTCCATTCCGGACACGCGGCGCTTGAGGACAGCCTGCTGGCCGTCGTAGGACAAAAAATTGAGCCGGTCATCGCACCCCTGGGATTCAACTGGAAGATAGGCGTGGGGCTGGTCACCTCGATTGCCGCTCGCGAGGTCATCGTGGGCACGCTGGGCACGCTCTACGGCATGGATCCGGGCACCCATGCCATGCCCCTGCAAAGCGCCCTGCACACCGACCTTTCCCCCGGCGGCGCGGTGGCCCTGCTGCTCTTCTTCGCTTTTGCCCTGCAATGCACCTCCACCCTGGCGGTGGTTCGCAAGGAAACCAACAGCTGGAAATGGCCGCTGTTGCAGTTTGCCTACATGGCGGCCCTGGCCTACGGATCCGCCCTGCTTGCCAATCAACTTATCCAGCACCTGCGGCTGTAGGTTCAGCCGGAGCTCGATACAGGAGCCCGCAATCGTGCCTTCTCCCCACTGCTCGATTCCGCACAGCTCATCCCAGTAGCGGACACCGAGGGGGGAGGGCTTTCCCGGGAGGTGCTCGAAGTTGTTGAAAGCCAAGCGGCTTCGTTCTCGTCCACTGGAAATTGACGTGCTCCCGAACCAGGTCGTATCGCGACGCCGAGGTGAGCCATGTCCAAAATTGAGCATCTCCGCCAGCCAATTTCGGGGCCGTTAAACGCGCAGGAGATGGAAAACCTGCGTAGCCAAGGCTGGACCATGGTAGCGGTGGAATGGCAGCGTGAGGTTTCTGAGGAGGAAAGGGCGGAGGCAGAGGTACCCTTCGGCTTGCAGGTTTCAGGCGGCGCCCTGCACGAGGATTCGGCCGAAACCACCGCTTTGGTGGACATGCTGGAGTTGATCATTGATGAAGGCCCCTACTGGCGGGTGGCCGAAGAATTGAATCGGCGCGGCCGCCGCACCCGCCGGGGCACAAAATGGAGTCCGGTATCGGTGTTCGAGATGTTGCCGCGGCTGATTGAGGTCGCTCCCCGTATCTTTTCCAGCGCCGAGTGGCAGCGGCGCAAACAAGCGGCCCCCAAGGCAGTTTAGCCTCGCCTGCGGAGTTTTTGTTTTGCCATAGCGCCGGGCCTGTTGGGCAGCTATAATTCCCCCTCAATTTGCCGCTTTCCAGCTGCGGGCGCACGCTTCGGCCCGTGCAGCGCGGCAAACGGTCCCGCCCCACTGTTCCTTTTGGCTCCATGGAGGCTCCATGAAGTCCACCATGATGTTATCGCCGCTGCTGCTCACCTGCATAGTGGAACGCGCAGGCCAGCTGTTCCCCAGCGTGGAAATTGTCTCCGCCCGGCCCAATGGCTCGGTCCACCGCTGTACCTACCGCGACCTGCACCGGCGCTCGCGGCAACTCTCGGCCGCCCTGCAGCGCGCCAATATCGCCCGCGGGGATCGCGTCGCCACCCTGATGTGGAACGAGAGCGAGCACCTCGAAGTTTACTTCGGCGTCCCTGCGGTGGGCGCTGTGGTGCACACGTTGAACCTGCGCCTGCATCCGGACGAAATCGCCTACATCGTCAACCACGCCCAGGACCGCTTTCTGATTGTTGACGAGGTGCTGCTCGATGTTTTCGAGCAATTTCGGCCCCACGTAAAGCTCGAGCGCGTGTTCGTGGTGGACCACGGCAGCGGCCAACCGCTGCCGTCAGGCTGCGAATCCTATGACAGTTTTTTGGCTGAGGGCGGCGGCCAGCCCCGCTACCCCGACTTGGCCGAGGATGAGGCCGCCGCCATGTGTTACACCTCCGGCACCACCGGCAGCCCCAAGGGCGTGGTCTATTCCCATCGCGCCCTGGCCCTGCATTCTCTTTCTATTTCCCTGCCCGACCAGCTGAACATCAGCTGCCACGATACGGTTTTGCCCGCCATGTCCATGTTCCACGCCAACGCCTGGGGATTCCCCTATGCCGCCACCATGAACGGCTGCAAGATGGTTTTGCCTGGACGCAACCTGCAGCCGGAAGCTCTGCTCGACCTGCTGCAGAACGAGCGCGTAACGCTGACCGGCGGCGTGCCTACCATCTGGCTGGCGGTGCTGCACGCGCTCGATTGCCAACCCGGGCGCTGGAAACTGGCTCCCGGCCTGCGCATTGTGGTGGCGGGCTCGGCTGCGCCGGAATCCATATTCCGCCGTTTCGACAAGCTGGGCTTACGCGTGATTCAGCCCTGGGGCATGACCGAAACTACCCCCCTGGCCACCGTCTGCAACCTCAAGCCGCACATGAAGGATTGGCCGGAAGACGAACGCTACGCGCTGCGCGCCAAGCAGGGGGTGCCCTCGCCTTTCATCGAAGTCCGCTCCGTCGGCGACGAAGGGGAAGTTCCCTGGGACGGGCAAACTGCAGGCGAACTCCAGGTGCGCGGGCCTTGGGTGGCAAGCAGCTACTATCGGCTCGACCAGAGCGACAAGTGGACGAGCGACGGCTGGCTGCGTACCGGCGACGTGGCCACCATTGACGCCGAAGGTTATGTGAAACTTACCGACCGGGTGAAGGACCTGATCAAGTCGGGCGGAGAGTGGATCAGCTCGGTGGACCTGGAGAATGCCCTGGTAGCTCATGAATCCGTGAAGGAAGCGGCGGTGATTGCGGTTCCGCACGACAAATGGCAGGAGCGTCCGCTGGCGGTGGTGGTACTGAAAGATGGCTCGAAGGTGGATGCTTGCGAACTGCGCGCCTTCCTGGAGCAGCGCTTCGCCCGCTGGCAGGTGCCGGACGCCTTTGTCTTCGTCAGCGAGTTACCACACACCTCCACGGGAAAGCTGCTCAAGAGCAAGCTGCGGCAGGAGTTTCAAAGCTGGCGATGGGAACAGCAGTCGCAGCCGGCCGCGAAGGGTGCATAGCAGGAAGCGGATTCATTTCGCGAATAACCGGGCCAGCATTCCTTTGCCTTTAGCGGCGGGCAGGTTCAGCTGGGCGAGCAGGGGCGCAACTTCATTTTCCGCCAGCAGCTTAGCGTCCTGGCGCAGCCGGATCATTTCCTGAAATGCGGTGAAACGGTCGAGGCAGTTGAAGCAGTCGCGGATATGCTCCTCGGCCAGCTCCCGCTCCCGCCAGCTGATCTGGCCATTGATGATGTTGTTGAAAGTCTTGAGCGCGACGCACTGTTCGGAACCGGCCCTCTCCGCCTCCTGCATCAGCGCCCGGGCGGAGACGCTGAAGGCGTCGGCGGTGGTTGCAGGCAGCAATTGCTTGAGCCGCTCATCGGCGATCCGCTTCACCTCTTCCGCGGTGGTATCGGCGTCCCGCATCATGCGAGAGATTTGCGGCGCCGAGTAGCCCTTGATGAACAGCCACAGCATCTGACGTTCTGTAACCGGCAGGTCCTTCATGATCTCCCGCACCTGGTCGAGGGAAAGTTGGGGGACCGGTACGCGCGCCGCCTCCCGGCCATAGGCAAAAACCAGCTGGCGGAAGGCCATCAGGAACTCGCGTTCGTTGCTGAAGGTGACATTTCGGAACCATTCGTTGTCGTTGGCGCGGGCGCGCTGCAGCACCGCCGCAATGTGGGTATTCATTTCCGGCACCAGGGTGGGGAAATACTGCTGCAGGAGGGTTCTCGTCAGCGGAGCATAGTCGCGTACAAACTCGCTCCAGCCCTCGCGTTCGCCGCGGGAGCACTCCGCTTTCATGAGGAAAACAGTTCGAATGGACATGTGTGAAGAAAGGCCGGCCGCAAGACTTCAGCCAGGACACTACAGGATACTAGAACCAACCTGCCAGCTATTCCGCGGGCGCGTGCACGCGCGCGGCGTCGAGCGTGAGCGGGCGCTGCATAATCATTTCAATGCTGGTGCCGGGCAGCAGGCGTACGTCGGGACCACGGCTCAGCATGGCGATGGCCAGGCCGGCGGCTCCCCCAACGCCGCCGCCAATAAGGGCGCCCTTGCCCGTGCCGCTACTGGCCGCGCCGATTATGGCGCCCGTGGCCGCTGTGCCGGCTGCCGTTTTCACCTTCTCGCCCTTGTTCCCTTCTCCCTGGATGGTCCCTTCCTGTCCTTTAACTTTTTCATGCTCGGCCCCGGGTACGTTTTCCACGCCCGCGGGCATCACCACCGTGTAGCCATTGGGGAACACCAGGCTGGTGAAGTGCATGAGGATTTCCGCTTTGCCTTTGACCCGGCCGGGGCGGTGCACGCGGTCAATTACACCCTGCACGTAGGTTCCGGCAGGTATGACCATGCGTCCCGCGATGGTCACCGGAAAGCTGGTAGAGGCATAGACGGGATCGCCCTGGCGCGCGTTCTTGGTTGAGATAGCCTGCACTAAAGAGAGCGGAATCCTGGTGCCAGCCGGAATCATCAGCTTGCTTGCCGGGTGCTCGCTGGCGGTTGCCTCCGGCTGTGCAGCCGGCTTGGTGTTATCGGCCCTCTGGGGATTTGCCTGGCCCCAGCCCAGCCCAGCGCAAAGCAAAAAAAACGTAAGGAAACGCACAAACACCTCCGCCCGTTCGCCTTCAGTATAGAACCCAAATGGTCGGGAAAGTAACGCTTCCGGCCAGCGTTTCTTACTTTGGGACGGCCCGAAGCGTGCATTTTCTAAGCTGGTTGAGTCCATTCGGTTTCCAGCTTTGGGGGCCGTACCAGGGTCTGCATAACCACGCAATATTGTTCCGTCTTTTCGCGCAGGGCCTGCAGTTGTTCGGCCGTTGCCTGGGGAGCGCGCACATCAAAATGAAGGGCGATGCGGTCGAAGCCTACGGGGACATCCCGGGAAATGCCGAGGGTGCCCCGCAGGTCAAGATCGCCCTCGACGGAAACCTGGATGCCATCCGTAGCAATTCCCATGGCAGCGGCCACCATCTGGCAGGTGATCTGGGCGCAGGCCGCCAGGGCGCCCAGCAGCAGGTCGCCGGAGCAGGCGGCTGTTCCGCTCCCGCCAACCCCCTTGTGGGCCTCCGCCCCGTAAATGGCGCGCCCGATATCCACTGAGCACGCCAGCGGGGTCTCGGTCTGGCCGCCCTTGGCCCGCAGGGTAATGCGGGAAGCGTTGGGGTCCTGGCGGTACTGTTCTTTCAAAGGCCGCTGCCGCGCTCGAACATCCATCTCTCTTTTCTCCTGGTTTTTGCTATGCTTTGGCCATCGTAGTGTGTGGGGCTACTGAAGCACCAGCATCTGTCCTGTTTTCATTTGCTGACATGGGCACGGGGCGCAGATAGCGCGGGCCTAGTGGCGCCCGAATCTCGCCGGCAGGCAGCAACTGGAGACCCGCGAACAGCATAAACGAAGGAGCGGCGTGCGCCAACGCCCGGGGAAGTGGAACCGCCCGATGATCTCATGACGCTCTCGTCCGGCACGCGATTCGGAAACTATGAGATTCTCTACGCCCTCGGGGCCGGCGGCATGGGCGAAGTGTACTGCGCGCGCGACTGCCGCCTGGGCCGCCAGGTCGCCATAAAGACCCTGTCCGGCCAGTTTGCCCCCAGCCAGGAGCACCTGCAGCGCTTCGAGCGTGAGGCGCGCTCCGCCTCCGCCCTCAGTCACCCCAACATCGTCACCATCTTCGAACTGGGAGAGGTTAACGGCACCTACTACATCGCCATGGAACTGGTGCAGGGAGTGCTCCTGCGCGAGCTGATGGCGCGCGGAACCATGCCGCTGCGCAAGGTGATGCACATCGCCACCCAGATTGCCGAAGGGTTGGCTAAAGCGCACGAGTTCGGGGTGGTGCATCGCGACCTGAAGCCTGAGAACCTGATGGTTTCCCAAGATGACCTGGTGAAGATACTGGACTTCGGGCTGGCCAAACTCGTCAACTCCAAGGACGGCATCAGCGAAACTCTCACGCAAACCATTCCCGGCACGGTGTTGGGAACCGCGGGGTATATGTCGCCGGAGCAGGCTAACGGGGAGGCACTCGACTTTCGCTCCGATCAGTTTTCCTTTGGCTCGGTGCTTTACGAGATGGTGACCGGGCAGCCGCCGTTTCGTAGAGCGACCGCCGCGGAAACCATGGTGGCTATTCTGCGCGAGGAGCCCGCGCCCGCAGCCGCGCTCAACCCGCAGGCTCCCGCGCCGCTATGCTGGCTGCTGGAGCGCTGCCTGGCCAAGAAGCCGGAGGGACGCTATGCCTCCACCCTCGATCTGGCCAGGGACCTGGCGGCCATCCGCGACCGCGTGGGCGACACGGCTGCCAAGGAAGCGGTTATTCGTCCCAGCAATCTTCCCGCCCAGCGCACCACCTTTGTGGGCCGCGAAGCGGAAATAGAAGCGGCGCAGCAACTGTTGCTTCAGCCGGAAGCGCAGCTTATTACGCTGACCGGACCGGCGGGTATCGGCAAAACACGCCTTGCCCTGAAGGTGGCCGGCAGCGCGCTCGATCACTTTCCGGGCGGCGTTTTCTTTGTGCCCCTGGCGCCGGTGAGCGATCCCGGGTTGCTGCCCGCAATCATCGCCCAAATAATGGGACTGCGCGGCGGCGGAGGTCAGGCACCGGTTGAGCTCCTGAAAGAGTATCTGCAGGCTCCCTCGCGTTTGCTCACGCTTCTGGTGATGGACAACTTTGAGCATCTGATGTCGGCGGCTGAGCTGGTTGCCGAGCTGCTCACAGCAGGCAGCAAGCTCAAGGTTATGGTGACCAGCCGTGCCCCGCTGCACATTTACGGCGAAAATGAATTTCCGGTGCCCCCGCTTCCGTTGCCCAGTTCCACGGACACGGCTTCCCCGGAGGAGCTGTCACAATCCCCGGCGGTGAAGTTGTTTCTGCAGCGAGCCACCGCGGTCAAGCCCGATTTCAAACTGGGCAAAGACAATGCCCAGGCAGTGGCCAGAATCTGCGCCCGCCTGGATGGCCTTCCTCTCGCCATTGAACTGGCTGCGGCCCGCATCAAGCTGCTCCCACCCTCCACCCTGCAGAACCGGCTGGACAGCCGCTTGCGCCTGCTCACCGGCGGGGCCAGAGATCTTCCCTTGCGGCAGCAGACGCTTCGCGGAGCCATAGATTGGAGCTATGGACTTCTGGATCCGGCTGAACAGAAGCTGTTCCGCCGAGCTTCCGTCTTCGTGAACGGATGCAGCCTGGAGGCGGTGGAGGCGGTATGCGACACCAAAGGCGATCTCGGGATAGATGTGCTGGACGGCATGGCCTCGCTTGTAGATAAGAGCCTGGCCCAGCAGATCAATGTGGCGAGTAGCGAATCGCGTTTTGTGATGCTGGAGACGATCCGCGAGTACGGACTGGAGTGCCTTGCCTCCAGCGGCGAGGAAGAACCCACCCGGCGCGCCCACGCCGCCTACTGCCTGGTCCTGGCCGAGGAGCAAGCGTCAAATGTGGCGCAGGCCGCGGAGGCCGCCTCTTTCGACCTGCTGGAGTCCGAACATGACAACTGCCGCTCCGCGCTGGATTGGCTCATCCGCGCGCAAAACGCGGAGTGGGGCCTGCGGTTGGCGGCCGCGCTTTTCGGATTCTGGGAGACCCGCGACCACCTCACCGAGGGCCGGGAGCGGCTGGCAAAAGTTCTGCAGTTACCGGGAGCAGCGGCGCGCACCAACGCGCGCGCGCGCGCCTTGTTCGCGGCCGGCGTGCTGGCGGGCGATCAGGGCGACTACGCATCTTCGACCGCTCTTTTTGAGGAGAGCCTGGCCATAGCGCGCCATCTGAATGACAAATGGGGCACGGCCATCGCCCTGAATGCGCTGGCGGTGATTGCGGCCAACCGCGGCGACCTGGCCGCCGCGCGCGCGCTCGCGGATCAGAACGTGACCGCGTGGAAAGAACTGGGCGACCGCGCCGGCGTGGGACGTTCCCTCAGCAACCTGGCTAACGTGGTGAAGTCGCAGGGAGACCACAGCCAGGCCCATTCCCTTTACCAGGAATGTTTCTCCATTTTTCGCGAACTGAATGATCGGGGTGGGATGGCGCGCGCCCTCAACAATCAGGGAGACATAGCGCGCGACCAGGGGGAGGGGGCGGAGGCAGCCAGGCTCTACAGCGAAAGTCTTTCGATGTTCCGCGAAATGGACGACCGGTGGGGCATTGCCGGGTGCCTGGCGGATTTGGGAACCCTGGCTTGCGAGCAAGGCGACCACCCCGGCTCGCACTCGCTGTTTGCCAAGAGCATGACCATTTTCCAGGAACTGGGGCACAAACGCGGAATCGCGCGGCTGCTCGAGTGTCTCGCATGCTCCGCCGCTCGACAGAATCAGGCCGAGCGCTCCTTGCGCCTGGCGGGAGCAGCCGCGGCGCTGCGCCGCAATCTGGGCGCGCCGCTGCCCCCGGCCGAGCAGGCTCGGCTGGAGAAACGCCTGGATTGCGCCCGTCAGGCTCTGGCGGATACGGCGGCGGCTACGGCCTGGATGGAAGGATGGGCAACGCCGGTGGACAGAGCTATCCAGGAAGCGCTTGCCTTACCCGGCGAATAAAGGACGGCTGCTATTCCGCGTTACTGGCGTCAATCAGACGCCGGACCGCCGAAACCCGATTGGCAGGAAATCCCGCTCTTTTCGCATGGTCGCGGATAGTGGCCTCATCCGGAGCCAGGTAAACACAGTAGATCTTGTCCCCAGTGACGTAGCTGTGCAGCCACTGAATCTCCGGACCCATGTCCTTTAGGACGCTCATGGATTTTCGGGAAATGGCCTGGATTTCCGCATCCGACAGATTGCCGATTCCCGGCACTTCTCGCTCGATTACAAATTTGGGCATGAACACCCACCTCTCTTACCCGAGCCGCGAAGCTCGGCCCAGGGCACAGGCCCTGGGCCAAGCAGACCATAATCTAGCATGGCGAGCAGGCAATTCGAGGGCGCTTCCTAACTGGCTGGCCGGATGTTCTGGTTCACGCGGAACAGATTGTCCGGGTCATACTTCTTCTTGATGGCGGCCAGTCGTTTGTAATTGCCGCGATAGGTGGCCTCCACCCGTTCCTGGCCTTCCTCCATCATGAAGTTGACGTAAGCGCCCCCTGCGGAATAGGGATGCAGCGCGTCCCAATAAGCTTTCGCCCAGTCGGCAATCTTCTTGCCGTTAGCCGGATCAGGATCCACACCCACGATGACCTCCGTCCAGTTGGCCTTGCGATAACTGAAGGGAGTGTCATTCGAGCCCACCCGGTGGACCGCGCCGTCAATGGGGTACAGGTGCATCGTGGACTGCGGCGAGGGGAGTTGCGAGCCGAATTTCACGTGCAAGGCTATGGCTTCGTCGCTCAGTTCGT
>Ga0070741_10014305_pt1 | contig 13746 bp, 9 predicted proteins | sample Coa_R1_4_FD_66440 | JGI IMG/M metagenome (GOLD analysis project Ga0070741, IMG submission 66440) | Surface soil microbial communities from Centralia Pennsylvania, which are recovering from an underground coalmine fire - Coalmine... | ecosystem: Environmental > Terrestrial > Soil > Unclassified ... | reverse complement strand
CTCGTCGTCCTCGTCGTCCTCGCCGCCGGAGTCGCCGTTCAGCAGGCCGCTCAACTTCTCCCCGGCCGCCTCGAGGGCGCCGGAGGTGCGCGACTTGGCGCCGCCCTTGTTGACGTCCTCGAGCAGGTCCGGAAGGCCGTGCTGCTGACCTTCGCTCAGGTCGAGGCGGTTGACGGCCTCGGCGAACCGCAGATAGGTGTCGACGCTTGCGATCACCACGCGCGCGTCGATCGTCAGCAGTTCGATGCCTACCAGCGACACCCGCACGTACGCGTCGACGACCAGGCCCTTGTCGAGAATCGTGTCGACGACGTCGGCCAAGCTGCTCGCGTTCGGCCGATCAAGGCTGCCTCCTGCCGGTTGCACGGTCATGAGCGCTCCTCCTCGCCGTCGTCCTCCTCGTCCTCGTCCCCCTCCTCAGGCTCGTAGTCGTCCTCGTCCTCGTACTGCTCCTGGTCTCGCTCGTCGTCGCCCTGCTCACCCTCGTCGCCGCCGTGCTCGGACACGACTTGGCCGTCCCGGATCTCGCCGCGCCAGCCTTCCAACTCGTCTGGGTGCAGCAGGGTGTGCGTCATGACGTGCCGTTGGAAGTGCTTGAGTTCCAGCCGCACCCTGCGGCCCTGGGCCCGCCACAGATTTCCGGTGCGCTCGAAGAGCCCCTGCGGGTGGTATTCGAGCACCACGATGACCTTCGTGAGGTCTGGGGCGAGTTCGTGGAAGGTCACCGCGCCGTCCACGTACCCCTTGTCGCCCTTGGACCGCCACACGATCCGCTCGTCGGGCACCTGCTCGCGGATGGTGGACTCCCAGGTGCGGTGTGACAAGAACACCTGGGCTTTCCAGGTCAGCTTCTCGTCCGCGACCTGTTCGACGCGCTCGACCTTCTTCATGAAGGAGGGGAAGTCGCCGAACTGCGTCCACTGGTCGTAGACCACATCGATCGGGGCACCGATCTCCACGGACTCCACGATGTTGGTGATCTTCGCGTGGCCGCCCTTGCCGGCGGACTTGCGGCCCGAGGTCAGCGCCTCCATCACGCCGCCGCCGGCCTCTTTGAGCTTGTTCTTGGTGCCCTCCACGCCGGCGCTGAGCGCGGCTGACGGCGCGGCCTTGAGTGCCTTGGCGCCGACGGCCGCGACGGCTTGCGCGCCGTCCGAACCGGTGGCGGCGTCGCCCAGCTTCTCGACCGTGCTGCCCACCTTGTCGGTGATGTTGGAGAGCGCCCGCTGTGTGAGCGCGTTGACCAGGTGCTGAACCGACTCGCGAAGCTGGTCTGCGGGCTGCGCTGCTTCAGATGCCCGCGTCGCGCCTTCGGCTGTCTTGGTGGCCATGGCAGTCACCTCCGCGTCCGGCGTTCGGTCGTGCCGCTTGTTCCGCTGGCGGCACGCGACGGCCGACGCGCGGTGCGCGAAGCCTCGCCACGAGGTTCCGCAGCGGTGGTGCGCCGTTGGGCGGGCTCGGCACGGCGCCGCTTGACCGGCCGGTACGGCTCGGGCTCGGAATCTTGCTCGGGCTCGGAATCTTGCTCGGATTCCTGCTCAGGCTCCGAGTCCTGCTCGGAGTCGTCGTCCCGATCCCGTCGCCTGCCCCGGCTTTCCGCGGCCTGCTGCTTTCGCCCGCGGCCCCGGCCCTGCTTCGGCTCTCCCTCCTCCGGCTTTTCCTCCTCCGGCTGCTCCTGCTCGGCATCGTCCTCGCCGGCGCCCGAACTGCCGGAAAGCCGTTCGGTCAGCGCGTCGATGCGGCGAGTCGCCGCGGCCGTAGCCGCCGACTTGAGCTCGCCGCGCACGGTGCCCATCAGGCTCTCGACCGGACCGGACGCCCCGAGCCCGCCGACCGCGCGCCGGGCCAGCCCGCCCGGCGACTTGGCCAGACCGCCGGTGACTCCCGCCGCCGTGACCATGAGCGCGAGCTTCATCTTCTTCGTGCGCCCCATCAAATAGCCGGCCGCCACCCCCGCCGCGACCCTGGTTCCGCCTTTCATCGTGCGGCCTCCTGTGCCTGTGCTGAGGCCCCACGGCTTTCCCCGCAGCGGAAGCGTAAACGGGTTGAAATCTGACGGTGCTTCATATAAACGCATGAAAATGGCACAGCAGGACTATCGAACCCTTAACACGGAATCATCGGACCACCGGACAACAAAGAAGTCCCTGTGTCGCCACAGGGACTTCTTCGCCGTCGCGCGATGATCGCGTCAGACCTCGATCTTGTAAAGCCAGCCGTGCTTGTCCTCGACGACGCCGCGCTGAATGCCGAGAAGATGCTCCCTAAGGCGCAACGTGACCGAACCTGGGGTGCCGTCGGCGATCGTGAACGCGTCGTTCTTCGACTTGACGCTGCCGATCGGCGTGACGACCGCCGCCGTACCGCAGCCGAACACCTCGGTCATCGCGCCCGACGTGGCGTCAGCGCGCCACTGCTCGACCGAGATGCGTCCCTCCTCGGCCGGGATGCCGAGGTCGGCCGCGGCCTGGAGCAGCGAGTCGCGGGTGATGCCGGGCAGCAGCGAGCCGGACAGTCCGGGGGTGAACAGGCGCGCGTCGTCGCCGGAGCCGTACACGAAGAACAGGTTGTTGGAGCCCATCTCCTCGACGTACTTGCGCTCGATCGCATCCAGCCAGCACACCTGGTCGCAGCCCTCTTGCACGGCCTGTGCCTGCGCCATGAACGAGGCGGCGTAGTTGCCGGCGCACTTGGCCTCGCCGGTGCCGCCGGGCGCGGCGCGCACGTAGTCCTCGCACAGCCAGACCTTCACCGGCTTGACCCCGCCGCTGAAGTAGGCCCCGGCCGGGGAGGCGATGAGCATGAACAGGTACTCGCCGGCCGGCCGGTTCACGCCGAGTCCGGTCTCGGTCGCGAACATGAACGGGCGCAGGTACAGCGACTTCTCCGGGTCGTCGGGCACCCAGGCGGCGTCCTGCTTGACCAGCGCGTCGATCGCGCCGATGAACAGCTCCTCGGGCAGCTCCGGCATGCCCATGCGGCGGGCGGAGCGGTTGAGGCGCGCGGCGTTCGACTGCGGGCGGAAGGAGGCGATCGTGCCGTCCTGCTGGCGGTACGCCTTCAGCCCCTCGAAGATCTCCTGGCCGTAGTGCAGCGCGGCCGTGGCCGGATCGAGCTCGATCGGACCATAGGGGCGCAGCTCGGCGTCATGCCAGCCGCGGCCGGCCGTGTACTTCACGGTGATCATGTGGTCGGTGAAGTACCGGCCGAAGCCGGGATCGCCGTCGAGAATCGCGGCGCGTTGGGCGTCGGCGAGCGGCTCGCTGGTCGGCTTGAGCTCGATGGTGGTCGTCATCGCTGGTCTTCCTCTTCTGGGGGCCGGTGCGGTCGGTGCTGACCGTGACGGCCCCCCGAGGGAGGCACCGCCCGGGAAGGGCTGCCCAAGGGAGAAGCTTGCACTGGGCCGTCACACTGACTTTTCTCGCCTAGTGAGACGGTAACCCAATACGACTACCGTCTCACCTGCCTACGTTCGCTACGTCGGCTGCGCTGTTCGACACAGCGCCTACTCGCTCGGCGATCGCGTCGCCGATCTGCGCGGTGGTACGCGCGGTGAGCGTGGCGCGCTCGGCGAGGTCCGACTCGGCGGCCGCCTCGATCGCGGCGGCCGCGTCCTGCAGCGTGGAGCCGAAGCCGTGCGCGGCCAGGTGGCGCAGCAGCAGGGCGCCGGAGAGGATCGCGGCCGTGGGGTCGGCCTTTCCGGTGCCGGCGATGTCCGGCGCGGAGCCGTGTACCGGCTCGAACATCGAGGGGAAGGCCCCGTCCGGGTTGATGTTCCCGGAGGCGGCCAGGCCGATGCCGCCGGTGACGGCCGCGGCCAGGTCCGTGATGATGTCGCCGAACAGGTTGTCGGTGACGATCACGTCGAAGCGCTCGGGCGCGGTGGTCAGGAAGATGGTCGCCGCGTCCACGTGCAGGTAGTCCGTGGCGACCTGCGGGTATTCGGCCGCGACGGCGTCGAAGATCCGCTTCCACAGGTGGCCGGCGTACACCAGCACGTTGTTCTTGTGCACCAGGGTGAGCTTCTTGCGGGGCCGGGCGGCGGCGCGGGCGAAGGCGTCGCGCACCACGCGCTCGATGCCGAAGGCGGTGTTCACCGAGACCTCGGTGGCCACTTCCTGCGGGGTGCCGGTGCGCAGCGAGCCGCCGTTGCCGGTGTAGGGGCCCTCGGTGCCCTCGCGCACGACCACGAAGTCGATGGGCGCCTCGCTGCGCAGCGGGCCGGTCACGCCCGGCAGCAGCTTGGACGGCCGCAGGTTCACGTAGTGGTCGAAGGCGAAGCGCAGGCGCAGCAGCAGTCCTCGCTCAAGCACCCCGGACGGGACGGTCGGGTCGCCGACCGCGCCGAGCAGGATCGCGTCGTGTCCGCGCAGCCGCTCCAACGTCGCGTCGGTCAGGGTCTCCCCGGTGGCGTGCCAGTGCTTCGCGCCCAGGTCGTACTCGGTGCTCTCGAGCTTGACCGAGCCGGGCAGTGCGGCCCGCAGGACCTTCAGCGCCTCGGCGGTGACTTCGGGGCCGATGCCGTCGCCGCCGATGACGGCGAGGTCGATCGCGGAGCGGGTGGCTTCGGACTCGGTCGAGTCCGGCCGGGCGGAATTCGGCGAGGACACCGACTCAGACGGCACGGCGCTTTGGGAGAAAGCCGGCTCAGACGACGCTGTGCTGGAGACCATGCGACGAGCCTAACGTGCGTCTCGCGACTCAAACACCGACCGTCCGCGATATGGACCGGGTTACCTCGCGCCGGTTGCGCCGGGCCGCGGCGCGTGCAGCCGTAGTCGGAGAAGTCGTGGCGGAGCTGGTAGCCGGCGCCGACGACGCCCGGGACTCGTCGTCCCGCCAGTCGTAAGCGTCCTGCAACGCTCGCCGTGCCTGTGCCCGTGCGTCACGCTCGTCCGCGGGCGTTTCCTGCGGACTCTGCGAGGCGCGGGTGCGATAGCCGTCCTCGTGCTCGTACATCGTGTTCCGTCCCTGGCCGGAGGTGAGTGCTGCCGGCGGATGCTTTTCCTGCCGCACTGGGTACGGACACGCCTGGCTTGTGGCCGAAGACGCGATCCTGCCGGATCCGGTACGGCGCGGGGTGTGGCGCCGATACTCGGAAGTCCTAGCAATTCACGGTACCGACTCGAGCGGCGCTTGTCTCGCGTAATGCTCGGACGTCCTACTATCTGAGACGGAGACGTACCGTGCCTTGCCGCCTACTCTCCGCTGACCTGCTTGCGTCCCGCTTATGCCGGGCCATGGCAAAGCCGCAGCCCCCGCCCGGTGTTTCCGGACGGGGGCTGCGGCTGAAATCCAGCGACCGCCCAGCGGCCCGCTACGGGAGCGAGACCGCCCGGCCCCAGGTGGCGCCGATGGCGTCGGAGATCTCGGCCAGCACCTCGGCCGGGATCGCGGAGTCCACGGTCAGCGCGATCAGCGTCTCGCCGCCCTTCGCGGAGCGGGAGACCTGCATCCCGGCGATGTTGATGTGCGACTCGCCGAGCAGCCCGCCGACCAGGCCGACCACGCCGGGTCGGTCCACGTACTGGAAGAACGCGAAGTGCTCGTGCAGCGGCAGGTCCACGGTGAAGCCGTTGACGTCGACGATCTTCTCGACGTGCCGGGGTCCGGACAGCGTGCCGGAGACCGAGACCACCTCGCCGCTGGCCAGCGTTCCGCGCACGGTGACCACGTTGCGGTAGTCCGGGGACTCGGAAGTCGTGGTCAGCCGCACCTCGAGGCCGCGCTCCTGCGCGAGCAGCGGGGCGTTGACGTAGGAGACCGAGCCCTCGACGACGTCCGCGAAGACGCCCTTGAGCGCGGAGAGCTCCAGCACCTTCACGTCGTGCTGGGTGATCTCGCCGGCCACGATCACGTCGAGCTGCTGCGCGCCGCCGCCGGCCAGCCCGGTGAACAGCCGTCCGAGGCTCTCGGCCAGCGGCAGACCCGGGCGCACGTCCTCGGCGATGGTGCCGCCCTGCACGTTGACCGCGTCCGGAACCAGCTCGCCGGCCAGCGCCTGGCGTACCGAGCGGGCCACCGCGATGCCGGCCTTCTCCTGCGCCTCGTCGGTGGAGGCACCCAGGTGCGGGGTCACCACCACCGAGTCGAGCTCGAACAGCGGGGAGTCGGTGCACGGCTCCTTCGCGTAGACGTCGATGCCGGCGCCGGCGACCCGGCCCTCCTTGATCGCGGCCGCCAGCGCGGTCTCGTCGACAAGGCCGCCGCGGGCCACGTTGATGATCCGCGCGGTCGGCTTGACCTTGCGCAGCGCCTCCTCGCCGATCAGGCCGATCGTCTCGGGGGTCTTCGGCATGTGCACCGTGATGAAGTCGGAGGCGGCCAGCAGCTCGTCCAGGGTGACCAGCTGCGCGCCGATCTGCGCGGCCTTGCCGGCCTGCACGTACGGGTCGTAGGCCAGCAGCTTCACGCCGAACGGGAGCAGCCGCGCGGCCACCAGCGCGCCGATCCGGCCGAGGCCGACGATGCCGACCGTCTTGCCGTCCAGCTCGATGCCGGTGTACTTCGAGCGGGCCCACTTGCCGCCCTTGAGCGCGGCGTTCGCGCTCGCGACGTTGCGCGCGCTGGCCAGGATCAGGGCGATGGTGAGCTCGGCGGCCGAGGTGATGTTCGAGGTGGGGGCGTTGACGACCATGGCGCCGGCCTTGGTCGCGGCCTGGATGTCCACGTTGTCGAGGCCGACGCCGGCGCGGGCGATCACGCGCAGCTTGGTGGCCGCGGCGATCGCCTCGGCGTCGACCTGGGTGGCCGAGCGCACCAGGATCGCGTCCACGTCGGCGATGGCGGGCAGCAGTTGAGCCCGGTCGGCGCCGTCGCAGTACCGGACCTCGAAGTCGGGGCCGAGCGCCTCGACGGTCGCGGGGCTGAGCTCTTCGGCGATGAGAACCACAGGCTTGGGCACGGGGGGATTCCTCCGGTCGTCCGTCAGCAAGTAAACGAGTAACGGAATTGCGCCCGGGTCCACCACGCTGTGGTCCTGGCAGGATGACGCGGCACTGCACGATTGCGTTAACGCGGGATGTCTGTGTTAACGCCAGGTGTCGTACAGCCGCTCACGGGCCATGGTACAGATTCGGCGCCCAGAATCGAGGCCCCGAAACGGGGACATACTGACCGTCTCAGGATGCGGAAGATCACGCAGCACGCAGGCGCGAGCACTGCTCGAGCGGCCTGTGCGCCGGAGATCCGTTGATCCAGCTCAGGCCGGACGAACCCACGTCCACTGGCGGAGGTTGTACGTCGGACCAAGCTCAGTGACGTTGTCGCGGACATTGCCGAGCTTCGGCGAGAAGGCGATGAGCGCCGGCCACTGGAAGATCGGCAGCGAGTACGCGTCCTGACTGATCTGATCGTCGGCCTTGTTGAGGTAGTCGGTGACCCCGCTCTGAGACGACGCCCCCTGATCTTTGGACAGCGCCGCGTCGTTCAGCCATCGGTCGACTCGCGCGTTCGAGTAGCCGCCGAAGTCGCCGGCCCCGCCGGTCGTATACGCGGCCTGGTCCGCGGAGCTCGGGAACGCGCTGGCCAGCGAGGAGTACACGATGAGGTCGTAGCGGTAGATGCCGCCGGTCTGCGCGAGCGTGGCGTCGAGGTTGTCGGTCGGCGACACGTTCACGGTGATCCCCAGGCGAGCCGCGTCCGCCGCGAACAGTTCGCTTTCGGCCTGGCGGATCTGATTGCCCATCGGGTACTTCAGTGAGAGCGCCGGGATGACGGTTCCGTCCGGCGCGGTCAGCCGGCCGCCGAGCGCGGCGTTCGTGAAGCCCGCGGCGGTGAGCGACTTACGCGCCTGTGCGGCATCGCCGGTGCCGAGGCCGTACTTCGTCAGATTGTCCTGGTAACCAGCCTGGTTTCGGACCAGCATGCGATTGTCGAGCGGGACGGCGGCGGGCTGAATCCGCTGGATGGTCTTGGCGAGCACGTCATCGCGGTCGAAGGCGGTGAACATCGCGGTGCGCAGAGTCTTGCTCCACGGCTTACCGCCGAGCGTCGCGTTCTTGAGGTTGAAGTCGATGTGCTCGACCTCAAGCCCGGAGTCGACGTGGTACGCCACAGCGGCGCCCATCGTCTTGATGGTGTCGATAAGGCCGCTCTGCGGCTGTGGATAGATGCCGTCTACTGTGCCGTCGCGCAGCGCGGCCGCCTGCTGGGCAGGGCCGGTGACGACGCGGAAGACGACCTTGTCGAGTTGCGCGGCCGGGCCGTAGTAGTGCGCGTTTCGGTCGAGCGTGACTGATGTGTGGTCAGTGGAGAGTGCGGCCAGCGAGAACGGCCCTCCGGAGACGGTCGGCGGGTTTGCGGCAAACCAGGCTGACGAGGCCGCGATGTCGCCGTGCTGCTTCGCGACATGCGCTGGATAGAGCGCGCTGAACAGCGACTTCCAGTCGGCGAAGGGCTTGGCGAAGACCACCGTGACGGTCTTGCCGTGGTCGGATCCGGTGATCGACGCGATGCGGCTGTAACCGACGGTCGACGCAGCGGCGGGATCCGCGCTCTGCGCTCGCCAGGCGTAGTCGAAATCGTCGGCGGTGATCGGCGTACCGTCGGACCAGGCTGCGCTCGGCTTGATGCGGTACACGACCGTTTGCGGACTGGTGGACGCCTGTGTCGCGCTATCGAGCAGGTCCGAGTTGAGAGTGACCGTGTACGACGGGTTGACCGTGAACGCGCTCGGATAGACGGCCCCGAGCACTTGATGGGCGTCGAAGGTGTCGCCGGCACGGGTGAGCAGGTTCCAGTTGTCGATAGGCGCTGAGATGGCCCAGGTGACCGTCCCGCCGGTGTGACTATCGGAGGAACTGCTGTTGATGCTGTCCGCGGCGGCCGTGCCGGCCAGGTCGGTGTCGGCCGAGACGGCGCTACCGGGGCCGGAATCCGAGCAGGCCGTCAGGCACAACGCGAGCACCAAGCCAGCAGCCGCCCGCCATGCTGTAGCCCGCCATGCCGCCGCCCGCCACACCGCCGTCCGGAACATGAACGCTCCTTCGCCTCACCGACCGTCAGTTGCCTAACCGGAAGATGGGGCGAAGGAGCGCAGGATAATCCGGCTTACCGCCTAACAGGTGATCGCCGGGACACGGGCTACGCTTCCGTGTTCACCCAGGACATGAGCTTGCGCAGCCGCTTGCCGACCTGCTCGACCGGGTGGTTCGTGGTGGCGTCGTAGTACTTCTTGAACTCGTTGAGGCCGCCGTCGTACTCCGCGATCCACTGCTCGGTGAACTGGCCGGACTGGATCTCGGCGAGCACCTTGCGCATCTCGGCGCGGGTCGCGTCGGTGATGATGCGCGGGCCGGTCTTGTAGCCGCCCCACTCCGCGGTCTCCGAGATCGACCAGTTCATCTTGCTCAGGCCGCCCTCGTAGATCAGGTCCACGATGAGCTTGAGCTCGTGCAGGCACTCGAAGTAGGCGATCTCCGGCTCGTAGCCCGCCTCGGTGAGCGTCTCGAAGCCGGCCTTGATCAGCTCCTCGACGCCGCCGCACAGCACGACCTGCTCGCCGAACAGGTCGGTCTCGGTCTCGTCCTTGAAGGTGGTCTTGATGACGCCGGCCCGGGTGCCGCCGATGCCCTTCGCGTAGGACAGGGCAAGCTCCAGCGCCTTGCCGGAGGCGTCCTGCTCGACCGCGACCAGACAGGGCACGCCGAAGCCGTCGTTGAACTGACGGCGCACCAGGTGGCCCGGGCCCTTGGGCGCGACCATCGCCACGTCCACGTTCGCCGGCGGCTTGATCAGGCCGTAGCGGATGTTCAGGCCGTGGCCGAAGAAGATCGCGTCGCCGTCGGCCAGGTTCGGCAGCACCGCCTCCTCGTACACCTTGCGCTGCACCGGGTCCGGCACCAGGATCATGATCACGTCGGCCTCTTCGCAGGCCTCGAACGGGGTGACCACGCGCAGGCCCTCCTCCTGCGCCTTGGCCCGCGACTTCGAGGTCTCCGGCAGGCCGACCCGCACGTCCACCCCGGAATCGCGCAGCGAGAGCGCGTGCGCGTGCCCCTGCGAGCCGTAGCCGAGGATGGCGACGTGCCGGTTCTGGATCACCGAGAGGTCGGCGTCGTCCTCGTAGAACATCTCAACTGCCATGGTGACTATCCGCGTCTTTCTCTCTGGAGGGCGCCGGTCAGGGTCCGGCGCCCGCTTAGGCTGCGCGCTCGACGGAGCGCAGGGTGCGGTCGGTGATGGAACGTGGGCCGCGGCCGATGGCGACCATGCCGGACTGGACCAGCTCCTTGATCCCGAACGGCTCGAGGACCCGGAGCATCGCCTCCAGTTTGGCCGAGTCGCCGGTGCTCTCGACGACCAGGGAGTCCACCGAGACGTCCACGACCCGGGCGCCGAAGGGCTCGATCGTGGCCAGCACCTGGTGCCGCTCGGCGGCGTCGGCGCGGACCTTGACCAGGATCAGCTCCCGGTGCACCGAGGCGGCCGGCTCGAGCTCCACGATCTTGAGCACGTTGACCAGCTTGTTCAGCTGCTTGGTCACCTGCTCGAGCGGGTGGTCCTCCACATTGACCACGAGGGTGATCCGGGAGATCTCGGCGTACTCGGTCGGCCCGACGGCCAGGGACTCGATGTTGAAGCCGCGGCGGGAGAACAGCGCCGCCACTCGGGCGAGCACGCCGGGCTTGTTCTCGACCAGCACCGAGAGGGTGTGGGTCTGGCCGTGCCCTGTCGCGCCGTGCGACGCGTGATTCTGGATGCTCATCGCTCCGCTCCCCTACTACTCTTCGCCGTCACCGAAGTCGGGGCGCTGGCCGCGCGCCGCCAGGATCTCGTCATTGGACACGCCGGCCGGGACCATCGGCCACACCATCGCGTCCTGATGCACCACGAAGTCCACCACGACCGGCGCGTCGTTGATCGCCATCGCCTTCTCGATCGTGGCGTCCACCTGGTCTGGGGAGTCGCAGCGCAGGCCGACGCAGCCGTAGGCCTCGGCCAGCTTCACGAAGTCCGGCACCCGGCGCGGCTCGGCGCCGCCGCCGAGCTCGATGCCAGGACCCGCGGCCAGGGTCGTGTTCGAGTAGCGCTGGTTGTAGAACAGGGTCTGCCACTGGCGCACCATGCCGAGCGTGCCGTTGTTGATCACCGCGACCTTGATCGGGATCTCGTTGATCACGCAGGTGGCCAGCTCCTGGTTGGTCATCTGGAAGCAGCCGTCGCCGTCGATCGCCCAGACCGTGGTGTCGGGGCGGCCGACCTTGGCGCCCATCGCGGCGGGCAGCGCGTAGCCCATCGTCCCGGCGCCGCCGGAGTTCAGGAACGTGCCCGGGTTCTCGTAGTTGATGAACTGCGCGGCCCACATCTGGTGCTGGCCGACGCCCGCGGTGTAGATCGCGTCGGGCCCGGCGATCTTGCCGATCCGCTCGATGACGAACTGCGGGGCCAGGCTGCCCTTGACCGTCTCGTAGCCGAGCGGGTACTTGGTGCGCCAGGCGTCCAGCATCGACCACCAGGCCGTGTAGTCGCCCACGCGCCCGGCGGCGTGCTCGGCGCGCACCGCGACCGCCAGGTCCGTTATCACCTCGGCGCAGTCACCCACGATCGGCACGTCGGCGACCCGGTTCTTGGAGATCTCCGCCGGGTCGATGTCGGCGTGCACGACCTTCGCGTCCGGGGCGAAGGAGGAGAGCTTGCCGGTGACCCGGTCGTCGAAGCGAGCGCCCAGCGCGATGATCAGATCAGACTTCTGCAGCGCGGTGACCGCGGCCACGGTGCCGTGCATGCCGGGCATCCCCAGGTGCAGCCGGTGGCTGTCCGGGAAGGCGCCGCGGGCCATCAGGGTGGTGACGACGGGCGCGCCGGTCAGTTCGGCCAGGGCGCGCAGCTGCGCGGTCGCGCGGGCCTTGAGCACGCCGCCGCCGACGTACAGCACCGGCCGCCGGGACTCGACGATCATGCGCGCGGCCTCGCGGATCTGCTTGGCGTGCGGCTTGGACACCGGGCGGTAACCCGGCAGGTCCATCTCGACCGGCCAGCGGAAGGCGGTGGTGGCCTGCATCGCGTCCTTGGCGATGTCCACGAGCACCGGGCCCGGGCGCCCGGTGGAGGCGATGTGGAAGGCCTCGGCGATCGTGCGCGCGATGTCCTCCGGCCGGGTGACCAGGAAGTTGTGCTTGGTGATCGGCATGGTGATGCCGCAGATGTCCGCCTCCTGGAAGGCGTCGGTGCCGATCGACCCGGAGGCGACCTGGCCGGTGATGGCCACCATCGGGACCGAGTCCATGTGCGCGTCGGCGATCGGGGTGACCAGGTTGGTCGCGCCCGGTCCCGAGGTGGCCATGCACACCCCGACCCGGCCGGTGGCCTGCGCGTAGCCGGTGGCGGCGTGCCCCGCGCCCTGCTCGTGCCTGACCAGGACGTGCCGGAGCTTGGCCGAGTCGAGCAGCGGGTCGTAGGCGGGCAGGATGGCACCGCCGGGGTAGCCGAAGATCGTGTCGACGCCCGCTTCCTCGAGGGCGCGGATGAGAGCCTGCGCACCGGTCATCGGGACGCCGGCGGTCGCGGCGCGCTGCGAGCCGTGGCTGTTTGGCTGGGAACCCGGGGCCGCCGCCCTGGCCTGCTCGGTCATGGTCTGGACTTCTCTCGCTCGGTCCGGGCCGCCGCCCGGGACACATCTGCTTGGCCAACAAAAAATCCCCCGGCCCGTGAGGGCAGCCGAGGGATGCGCGCTGGCGTGGAGCCTTGGGGCTTCAGCCGGCGCGCTGGCCGAGTACGAGCTCGCGTAGGTGGCAGAAGGCAATCCGCATGGGCTAGACACTCTCGCGACCGCACCGGCCGCGTCAAGCCGGGCCACTGGCTGTCTCGTAATCCGGACATGGCGATCTCAGAGCTTTCCCGCGACTCCATTGGACAGGCTTCTATTGGACACCTCTCCATTGGACGGCGCACCACTCGAAAGCGGATCGGGCGCGTGCGGGTCGGGATGAGGACGGGGGTGCGCGGCGGCGCCGACCGCGGGCTGGTAGATCACCACGCGGCCCTTCCCTCCCGCCTTCGCCTCGTACATCGCCAGATCCGCCTCGCGCATCAGGTCCGCCGCCGTCACCCCGGACCGCCAGAAGGCGACGCCGATCGACGCGCCGACCACGAAGCGGGAGCCGAGCAGCAGGTACGGCCGGGTCAGCGCCTCGTGCAGTCGAACGGCCACCTCGCGCGCCACCTGGCCGTCCGGCCCGCACTGCACCAGCGCGGCGAATTCGTCGCCGCCGAACCGAGCTACGGTGTCCCCGGCCCGTACCGATCCGCGCAGCCGGGCGGCCACCTCGGTCAGCAGCGCGTCTCCGGCGGCGTGCCCGCCGGCGTCGTTGACCTCCTTGAACCAGTCCAGGTCGAGAAAGAGCACTGCGACGGGTTGCAGCGGCGCGGGATCCGGCGCGGGTGCACCAGGGTAGGACGGCACCGGAGACACAGGATGCTGTGACAGCGCCTGCTCCAGTCGTTCCGCGAACAGCGCGCGGTTCGGCAGTCCGGTGAGCGAGTCGTGGTAGGCGTTGTAGGCGAGTTGCTGCTGCAACGCGACCCGGTCGCTGACGTCCCGGCAGGTGAAGACCAGGCCGCCGCGGTGCCGGGTGAGTGTGCACTCGGCGTGCCGCCACAGCGCGCTGCCGCCGTCGAGCGGAAGCGGTTGAGCGGTCCTGATCCGGCACTCGACCGCGGCCGAGACCGCCGCGCCGGCCAGGAAGCGCTGCACCGCCCGTGCGACCGCGCGCCGATCGTCGGGGTGCACGAGGCGGTACAGCG
>Ga0070741_10014304_pt1 | contig 13746 bp, 13 predicted proteins | sample Coa_R1_4_FD_66440 | JGI IMG/M metagenome (GOLD analysis project Ga0070741, IMG submission 66440) | Surface soil microbial communities from Centralia Pennsylvania, which are recovering from an underground coalmine fire - Coalmine... | ecosystem: Environmental > Terrestrial > Soil > Unclassified ... | reverse complement strand
CGCCGGCCAACGAGGTCGTGCGCGGCGCGGTGGACCTCGAGTTCCTGGTCGCCGATGGCGAGCAGGACGTGCTCAACCCCCGCGGCGTAAACGTGATCCGCGCCTTCGCCGGACGCGGCATCCGCGTCTGGGGCGCGCGCACGATGAGCAGCGACTCCGCGTGGAAGTACGTGAACGTGCGGCGGCTGTTCCTGTTCCTCGAGGAGTCGATCGAGGAGGGCACGCAGTTCGCCGTCTTCGAGCCGAACGACGTCGGCCTCTGGGAGCGGCTGCGCGGTGGCGTCACGGCGTTCCTGACGACGCAGTGGCGGGCGGGGATGCTGCAGGGCGCCGTGCCGGCCGAGGCGTTCTTCGTCAAGGTGGGGCTGAACGAGACGATGACCCAGGACGACGTGGACAATGGGCGAGTCATCATCCTGGTCGGCGTGGCGCCGGTCAAGCCCGCCGAGTTCGTCGTCTTCCGCATCACGCAGATGCCGCGCGGCGCCGAGGTCGCCGAGTAGAGGAGGGCCTAGATGGCGGACCCCTTCCGTAACTTCCGCTTCAAGCTGGAGATCGACGGCGTGATCCAGGCGGGGTTCACCGAGTGCACCGGCTTCGACACGTCGACCGACGTGATCGAGTATCGCGAGGGCAGCGACGCGCCCCACGTGCGCAAGCTCCCGGGCCTGAACAAGGCGGGCGACATCGTGCTGAAGTGGGGTGTGACCGACAGCCTCGAGCTGTTCAACTGGCGCCAGCAAGTGATCGACGGCCAGCTCGTCCAGGCGCGCCGCCGCGTGTCGATCATCATTCTCGACGAGACCGGCAGCGAGCGAATGCGCTGGCGCTGCGAGAACGCGTGGCCGAGCAAGTGCGACCCGCCGGATCTCAACGCCAAGGGCAACGACGTGGCGATCAGCACGCTGACGCTGAGCTGTGAAGAGGTACAGGTCGGGTGAGCGCCGTGTTGCAGACCGAGTTTCCGTTTACGCTGCCGCGCGGCTACGTGGATGGCGACGGTACCCTCCACCGCGAGGGGACGATGCGCCTGGCGACAGCCGCCGACGAGATCCTACCGCTCAAGGACCCGCGGGTGACGGGCAACCCCGCCTACCTGGTGGTCATCGTGCTCTCCCGCGTCATTACCCGGCTGGGCAGCGTGCCCGACGTGAACCCGCGTGTCGTCGAGGAGTTGTTCGCCTCGGACCTGGCCTACCTGCAGGACCTGTACAACCGCCTGAATGGCGATGGAGCGACCCGCGTGAAGGCCGTGTGCCCGCGCTGCGAGTACGGGTTCGAGATGGAGCTAGACGGGCTGGGGGGGGACTGATGCGCTACCCTCTCGGCGCCCTGTACGAGGAGGTAGCGTACGTCGCGTACCACTTCCACTGGGCCTACGAGACGGTGGTCGGGCTCGACCACCGCGAGCGGCGCCGCTGGGTGGAGGAGATCTCGAAGATCAACCGCCGGCTGGGCGAGGAGGCGGAGCGATGAGCGATGGCGACCATTCCTGATCCCCTGGGCGCATTCCGCTTCCGGGTGGAGATCCAGAGTATCGTCGAGGCTGGGTTCTCGGAGTGCTCGGGGCTGCAGGCCGAGATCGAGGTCGAAGAGGTGCAGGAAGGGGGGCTCAACGACCACGTCCACCGCCTGCCCAAGGGCAGCAAGCACGTCAACCTCACGCTGAAGCGTGGGCTGGCGACCTCGGACAAGCTGTGGAAATGGTACGAGGACGTGGCGAACGGGACGATCCAGCGCCGCACGGTGAACGTCTTCCTGCTCGACGCGGCCGGGCGGCAGCAGTGGAACTGGACCTTCAAGGAGGCCTACCCCGTCCGTTGGACGGGCCCGGAGCTGAAGGCCGACGGCAGCGCGATCGCCGTCGAGAGCCTCGAGCTGGTGCACAATGGGTTTACCCTCACGAAGCTCGCTAGCGGCTAGGCTGAGGACACCGCGGCTGGCGGTCGGCCTGCAGCGGAAGCGCGCACGCTGGATGGTGAGGCGGCCGGCGCCTCAGCCGGCGCGGCTCGCCGGCCGCCACGGCCCCCGCGCCTTCGTGGCGAGCCGACTCGCGCGCTGGGACGGGTTCGCGGCGCGACGCTGGGCGGCGCCCGCCGCTGGCTGGGGGCTGCCACCGCTGGCGTCGGTGCTGGTGCGGCCATCTACTCGCCCCGTCGCGGCGGCGCCCGGCCTCAGCCCCCGGCCAGCGCCCGCGCCCGACCTGAGGCACCCGCCCGCGCCGGCCCTGTGGCAACCGACCGACCTGCCCCCCCGCCCGCGCCCCGTGCCGACCGCGCCCGCGGCACCGCTGCAGCACGCACTGGGACGGCTGCCAGGCGTGGCCGAAGTCGAGCGATCGGTGCGCGCCGCCCCGGACGGAGCAGCGGTTCGCGCGGAGCCTGGCGCCGCCATGCCGACGGCCCGGCTCGACTGGCCGCCGCCGGCGGGGGTGCCGCTGGCGCCGCCCCTCCGTGGCCCGCTCGAACGGCTGCTCGGCGCCGACCTGGGGGCAGTGCGGCTACACGCCGACAGCGCAGCCGCCGCTTTGGCCGGCCGCCTCGGCGCCCATGCGTTCACCGTGGAGCAGCACGTGTTCTTTGGCGCCGGCCGCTTCCAGCCGCGCACGCGCCCCGGCCTCGGGCTGCTGGTGCACGAGCTAGCGCACGTCCGCCAGCAGCCCGACACGGCGCCGATCGTGTACGGCCGGCTGTCGCCTACGCTGCACCGCGCGCTGGAGCGCGAGGCCGACAGCCGCGCTCGGTCAGCGCTCGCGGCCATCGCGCCGCCGCGTCGCGCCCCCGGTGGGGAGGGGCTGCCCCCGAGCGGCCTCCGCCCGCCGGTGAGGCGCCTCACCGGCAGCGACGGCATGCCGGCGCCCGGCCCCGGCGGCCCGGCCGCGGCAGCCGGCGGCTTCCCGCCGCTGACGCTCGTGCTGCCAGCGCGGACGATGGCCGTTACGCCGCTGCGGCAGGAGGCCTCGGCGCCGCTCGCCGCGCCGGTCGCGGCCGCCGAGCCGCCGCCGGGCTGGGGAGCGCCCCCGCCGGCGGCACTCGATGCAGAGGAGGTGGCGCGCCAGGTGTACACCTGGATCGCGCGGCGGCTGCGGCTCGAGAACGAGCGGGCAGGAGTGCAGCGATGGCGCTAGAGCACGTGCTCATCGAGACCGACACCGACCCGTCGGAACAGATCCAGGCAGCGGGTACGGCGCGCGTGTTCTTCAACCCGAACCAGTACACGCTACAAAAGCGCGTCAACTGGCGCGAGACGAAGAGCCGCGGCCTCGACCTGCCGCAGGTCCAGTTCGACGGCGGCGGGCCGCGCAGCTTCGCGCTCACGCTCGTGTTCGACAGCTACGAGAGCCGGACCGACGTGCGCGCCCTCACGCGGCAGGTGGCGAAGCTGGCCGAGGTCGCGCCGGGGCTCGACCGGCCGCCGGTCTGCAAGATCACCTGGGGCCCGGCCGGTGACCGCTTCGCGGGCCTGCCGTTCATCGGCGTGGTCGAGAGCCTGACCCAGAAGTTCACGCTGTTCCTGGACAACGGCACGCCCGTGCGGGCGACGCTCGACGTCCAGTTCAAGGAGATCGAGTCGCCCGAGAAGCAGCTCAAGCGCACGCCGCGCAAGCGCAGCTCGCCGCTCCAGGCGAAGACGCGCGTGGTGCAGCAGGGCGACTCGCTGTGGGGCATCGCCGCCAAAGAGTACGGCGATCCGGCCCGCTGGCGGCCGATCGCGCGGGCGAACGGCATCGTCAACCCGCGCGTCCTGCAGCCCGGCGCGGCGCTGTTCATCCCGTCGGTGGAGTGAGACGTGGCAGTCCAGCAGCTTGCCGCCACAGTCCCGGTCTTCTCGATCAGCGTGGGCGGCGCAACCCTGCCGCCCGACGCACGGGGCGCCGTCACCCGCGTCGAGGTCGAGCAGAGCGTGGACCGCGCCGGCACGTTCGCCATCGAGCTGGACAACTGGGACCTGGCCAGCCAGCAGGTGAAGTGGAGCGATGCGTCCCTGTTCGAGCCCGGCGGCGCCGTGACGGTGCAGCTTGGCTACCTGGACTCGATTGCGACGGTGATGGTCGGCGAGATCACGGGGCTGGAGGTTGCGTTCCCGGAGCGCGCGCGGGCGCTGCTCACGGTGCGCGGCTACGACCGCCTGCACCGTTTCCGGCGCGGGCGTCGCACCCGGACCTACCTCCAGGTGAAGGACAGCGACGTGGCTCGCCAACTGGCCGCCGACCTGGGCCTGAGCGCTGACGTGGAGGACAGCGCGGAGGTGCACTCCTACCTGCTACAGCACAACCAGACCGACGTGGACTTCCTGCTCGCCCGCGCCGCTGCCATCGGCTACGAGCTGAGTGTGGACGACCGGACGCTGCGCTTTCGCCGCCTGCAGCACGACCGGGGCAAAGTCCTGACGCTCGACTTCCTGCACGGACTGATGACCTTCACCGCCTCCCTGAGCACCGCCGACCAGGTCGGGCAGGTGACGGTGCGCGGCTGGGACCCGAAGGCCAAGCAGGCGCTGGTGGGCCAGGCGCAGGCGTCGGACGTGCGCGGCACGATGGCCGGGCAGCAGGTGGGGCCGGCGGTGGCCGACCGGCTGTTTGGCAGCCGCACCCTCGCCGTGGTCGACCAGCCGGTGGCCACCCAGAGCGAGGCCGACCTGCTGGCGCGCGGCATCCTGAACGAGATCGCCCTGGGCTACGTGGTGGCCGAAGGCACGGCCGTGGGCGACCCGGCGCTGCGGGCCGGGGCGGTGGTCGAGCTGGGCGGCCTGGGGCAGCGGTTCAGCGGGCTCTACTACGTGACGCGCGCCACCCACGTCTGGGACGGCCAGTTCGTCACCCACCTGAGCCTGCGGAGGAACGCGACGTGAACCTGGCCGACCTGCTCTACGAGCCGCAGCGGAGCCTGGCCGACGCTAGCGGCCGAGTCTACGGCGTGGTCGTCGGCGTCGTCACCGACAACCAGGACCCGGACAAGCTGGGGCGAGTGAAGGTGGCCCTGCCCTGGCTGGCGCCCGACGCCGAGAGCGCTTGGGCGCGGATCGCCACGCTGATGGCCGGCGCGGGGCGGGGCACGTTCTACCTGCCGGAGGTGGGCGACGAAGTGCTCGTGGCGTTCGAGCACGGCGACCCCGACTATCCCTACGTGCTCGGGGCGCTCTGGAACGGACAGGACCTGCCGCCCGAGAACAACGCCGACGGGCAGAACAACAAGCGCCGCATCACGTCGCGCAGCGGGCTCACGATCCTGCTCGATGACACCGCTGGCAGCGAGAAGATCGAGATCGCCGACCAGAGCGGACAGACGCGGGTCGTGGTGGACGTCGGGGCGAAGCGAGTCGCCGTCGAGTCGAGTGGCGACGTCGAGCTGAGCGCTCCCCAGGGGAAGGTCCGTATCCAGGCGCAGGCGGTGGAGATCGACGCCAGCGGCCAGATGGACCTGCAGGCGTCGGCCACCCTGAACGTGCAGGGCGGCACGACGAACATCAAGGGCGGGCCGCTCGTCAACATCAACTAAGCGGCGCAGCGCCCTAACTTCCCGGGCGGACAACGCACCTTACGGGTGAGTCGTTTAGACCGAGACTCACGGAATGGGGAGGGACGATGGGCCAGCCAGCGGCCAAGCAGGGCGACCAGGTGGTCGCGACCGACATGCACCTCGTGCTGCCGCCGGGCGCGCCGTCGGCGGCGCTGCTGCCGCACCCGTTCACGGGCATCCTGGACGGCGGCCTGAGCCCGGACGTGCGGATCATGGGTCTGCCGGCCGCCACGCAGGGCAGTACGGCCAGCAACGTGCCGCCCCACGTGCCGGCCGGTGGCAATTTCATGCGCCCGCCAGCCAACCGCGGCACGGTGCAGCTCGGCAGCCTCACGGTCCGGATCAACGGCCAGCCGGCGGCGCGCAACGGCGACGTAGCGCTGACCTGCAACGACCCGACCGACCTGCCAGTGGGCACGGTGATCGCGGCGGGCACGGTCCTGATCGGCGGCTGAGGAGGCGCGATGGTGATCGGCGAGGATTTTCGCGGCGTGGGCTGGGCGTTCCCGGTCGGGGTGGACCCGACCACGGGCAGCGTGCTGCTGGCCCGCGACGACGAGTCGATCGCCGCCTCGATCCGCCTGATCATTGGTACGGCGCGGGGCGAGCGGCTGATGCGCCCGACCTTTGGCTGCGGCATCCACGACCTGGTGTTCGCGCCGAACAACACGACGACGGCGGCGCTGGTGGCATTCGAGGTGCGCGACGCGCTGATCGAGTGGGAGCCGCGCGTGGACGTACGCGACGTGCAGGTGGCGCCCGACCCCGCGGAGGGCAACACGCTGCTGATCCAGGTGGAGTACCGCGTGCGCCGCACGAACAACGTGTTCAACCTGGTCTACCCGTTCTATCTGCAACGGAGCCAGGCCTGATGCCGCAGCCGCCCCTCATCGACGCTCGTGGCTTCGACGACCTGCTCGGTGCGGTCGTGCGGGAGGCCGCGCAGCGCGTGCCCGAGTGGGATCCCCGTGCGCCGGACGACGCCGGCATGGTGCTGGCGGCGATCTACGCGCACTACCTGGAGATCCTGCTGGACCGCCTCAACCGCGTGCCCGAGAAGCACTTCCTGGCTTTCCTCGACCTCGTCGGGATGGGGCGGCTGCCGCCGGGGGTCGCACGGGTGCCGCTCGTCTTCAGCCTGGCGTCCACCGCCAGCGCACCGGGGGTCGTGCCGGCCGGCACGCAGGTCGCCACGGTCCAGACCGAGACGCGCCCTGCCGTCGTCTTCGAGACGGAGCGCCTGCTGACGGTCGTGCCCGCGCGACTGGGCGCCGCCTTCACGGTCGAGCCGGCGGCCGACCGTTTCGCCGACCGGAGCGACGCCGTGTCCGGGAGCGAGGGCATCGTCTTCGCGCCCTTCGCCGGCGACCGCCCGATCGAGCACGTCCTGTTCCTCGGCAGCGACCCGCTGTTCCAGGTGAGCCGCCCGGGCCAGCTTGTTCTGGACTTCGCGGCCATCGGCGGCATCGGGCTCGACCGGCAGGGCATCGAGGACCTGGTGGCGGCCGTGGCGTGGGAGACCTTTCGCGCCGGCGCCTGGCAGCCGCTGCCGCCACCGGTGCTGTTCGCGCTGCAGCCACTCGCGTCGGGACAGGTCGGCTCGGTCCGGCTCGCGTTCCCGGGGTTCGCGGGCGCCGACGTGCTGGAGCTACCCGCCTTCCCGCTCGCCGCGCCGCGTCTCAACCGCTGGATCCGGGGCCGGCTGGCCCGCCCCATCGCCAGCGTCCCCGGCGATGCCGCCGCCCGCCTGACGCTCGGATTCGTGGAAGCGCACGTCGAGCAGGCGGCCGGCGAGGCGCAGGTGCAGCCGCCGCTGGCCGCCGCGCATCCCGCCGGCACGAGCGTCCTCCAGCTCTTCGTCAACCCGTCTCCCAATCGGCGCCTCACCAGCGCTGCCGCCGCCGGCGCCACGACGATACGGCTCCTCTCGCTGCAGGGCTTCACGGCCGGCGACGTACTGATCATCCAGGACGGCGCCGCCACGGAGTTCGTGACGCTCGGGCCCGTGCCGGCAACGGGCAACGACGTGCCGATCGTCGCGCCGCTCCGCTTCGCCCACGCGGCCAACACCGACGCCCGCCGCGTCGTCGTCCCCGCCAACCCGGCCCTCACGGCGCTGAGCGCCGACGCCGCAGCGGGCGACACGACGCTCGCGCTCGCCGCGGCGGCCGCGCTGATCCCGAGCGGTCCGGACGACGTGAAGGTCGCGCGGATCGGCGAGGACGAGATCGTCCAGATCACCGGTGTGGCGCTGGCCGGGATACCGCCAGACGCGGTCCACGTCAACACGACGCCGGTCGACTTCACGCGCGACTTCCTGCCGCTGGGCGAGAACCCGCGCGCGGGCGACACCCTACACGTGGCGAGCACGGAGGCGCTGAGCAAGGTCGACCCGCTGGAGAGCGGCGAGGCGCTGCTGGACTTCACGGTAAAAGCGGTCGACGCCACGCTCGTCTGGGAGTTCTGGGACGGAAGCGCGTGGAAGCCGCTGGCACCGCCGCCCGTCGATACGACGGACCGATTCACCCGTGAAGGCACCGTGAGGTTCCGGCTCCCGACGGCGGCCGCCAACCTGCCGCCGGATAAGGAGCAGGAGGGGCTGAACCCGGGTTTCGCCCTCCGCGTGACCATCGCCGACGGCGGCTACCCGCGAGTGCCCGCGCTTCGGGCGTTCACCGCCGACGTGTTCACCCGCCTGACGACGACCTCGCCGGTACAGGCAAGCACGGTGCGCCCGGGGCCGGTGTTCAGCGCCGACGACTCGGTCGACCTGCTGACGGCGAGCGGCCGGCTGAATCCGCTCCTCACGCCGCTCGACACGGAAGCCTCGTTCTTCCCCTTCGGCACCGCGCCCGAGGTCGGCCAGACCTTCTACTTCATCCTGCCCGGCAACACGGTGAAGGACACGGACGTCACCCTGCACCTGGCGCCGGCGCCCGTCCCCACCGTGCTACTGCAGTGGGAGTATCTGAGCGAGGACGGCTGGCAGGCGCTCGGCCGGTCGTCCACGACCAGCGAGCAGGACCCGCAGTTCCCCGGCTTCCGCGACGCGACGCTGGCCTTCACGCGCTCGGGCCTGGTACGGTTCCGCCGCCCACGCGACGTGGCTCCTGGCGAGGTGAACGGCCTGCGCAACCACTGGGTCCGCGCGCGCGTGCTGCGTGGCGTCTTCGGCCGCCGCACCGAGTTCGTGCTGCTCGACGTGGCCAATCCGGCCCGAGGCTTTCGCGTGCGGCCTGGCACGGGCGCGCCGAACCCACCGATCATCAGCGCCATCCGCGTCAGCTACACGGCGCGGCGCCCGCCCTTCCCCGTGCTGGAAACCGACTTTCGCCTGGAGGACGCGCTCGGGCCCGAGCCGCCGGCCGGGGCCACCTTCCGACCGTTCCGGCCCGTCGAAGACCAGGACCCGACCTGCTACCTCGGCTTCGACCAGTCGCTGCCCAACGAGGCGATCAGCCTCTACTTCGTGGTCCCCCCACGCACGCTCGTCGACCGGTCGAGCAGCCCAGGCGCCGCCGCTCCCGAGGGCGAGCAGCGGCTGGTGTGGGAATACTGGAACGGCCGCCAGTGGGCGGAGCTGGCCGTGGCGGACGACTCGCGGGGGCTGACCGAGTCGGGCCGCGTGGAGCTATTGGGGCCGGCGGACATGGCGCCGCTGACGCGCTTCGACCTGACGCCCCGCTTCTGGCTGCGCCTGCGCCGCGTCGCCGGCAGCGCCGACGTCGACGACACGCTGCTCGGCGGCGTGTTCCTGAACGCGGTGGAGGCCGTACAGGCGACCACGGTGCGCGACGAGCTGCTGGGATCGAGCAGCGCGCGGCCGCAGCAGGTGTTCCGCCTGACCCGCACGCCGGTGCTGCCCGGGCAGCAGTTGCTGGTACGCGAGCCGGAGCGCCCCCCGGCCGCGGAGGAGGCGGCGCTGATCGCCGAGGAGGGCGCCGACGCCGTGCAGGTGCGCCGGACGGCCGACGGCACGGCCGAGGTATGGGTCCGCTGGCACGAGGTGGCGAGTTTCTACGGCTCGGGCAGCGCCAGTCGGCACTATACGCTCGACCGCATCGCCGGCGAGGTACGCTTCGGCAACGGGGTGCAGGGCATGATCCCGCCGCAGGGCACGGACAACGTGGTCTGCGCGCTCTACCGAGCCGGCGGCGGCGAGGCGGGCAACCAGCCGGCGGGGAGCGTCAGCCAGCTCAAGACCTCGCTGCCGTTCATCGCCGCCGTGACGAACCCGGTGGCGGCCGATGGCGGCTCGCCGGCCGAGCCGCTGGAGGCCGTGTCCGAGCGCGGGCCGCAGACACTGCGCCACCGCGACCGGGCGGTGACGCCGGAGGACCTGGAGTGGCTGGCGCGGCAAGCCGCCGGAACGAGCGTGGCGCGCGCGCGCTGCCTGCCCGGCCGCAACCGCGCGCTGGAGCGCGAGCCGGGCTGGGCGACGCTCGTCATCGTGCCCGCCGACGCTGGTCCCAAGCCCCAGCCCTCGCCGACGCTGATCCGAGCCGTGGAGGACTACCTCGCGCCGCGGGCGCTGGGCACGCTGGCCGCCACGACGCCGCTGCGCATCAACGTGATCGGCCCGAGCTACCTGCCCGTCGCGCTCGCGGTCGAAGTCGAGCCGGCAGAGCTGGCGCAGGCAGGCGCAGTGCGGGCCGCCGTGCTGGTCGCCATCGAGCGCTTCCTGCACCCGCTGACCGGTGGCCCGGACGGGACGGGCTGGCCGTTCGGCCGCGACGTCTTTCTCTCGGAGCTGTTCGCGGCGTTCGAAGCCATCCCGGGCGTCGAGCACGTGCGGAGCCTGGCCTTTCGGCCGAGCGTCGCCACCGTGCCGCTGCGGCTCGCGGACGACGCGCCGAGCGCGCAACCGGCCGGCGCGTCGATCACCCTCGCGGTCGACGGCCAGGTCGTGCGGGCGCGGCTGGTCGAGCTGCTGCCGGCCGCCGGGCGCGACGCCCTGGTGACGCTGTTCCAGGACGGCGAGCGCGTGCGGCTGACGCCGGTGGGCGGGGATGCGGCGCACGCGATCAGCACTACCGTGCGCGGCATCGCGGGGAGCACGCTCAGCGTGGACCCCTTCCGCGCGACGGTCGCGTTTCCGGCGGGGAGCGAGGTCGCGGCGCCCGGCGGGTCGTCGGTCTCCTTCCTGACGGCCGGCGTGGCGCAGGGCGACGTCGTGCGGGCGCTGACTGTGCAGGGCTTCGCGCCGGGCCAGGTGGCGACGCTCCCCGACGGGAGCGCTGTCCCGCTGGCGACCGAGGGCGACCCGGCGCAGCCGCGCCTGGCGCTGGGCGCGCGCCTGCGAGTGCCTGACTTCGGGCTGGTCTACTCGGGTCCGCACGTCGTGCGCGTGGCCGCGACGTAGCCGACGCAGCTCACCGCGAAGGGAGTGCCCGTGCCGCTGCCGCTACCCAGCCTGGACGACCGCACCTTCGACCAACTCCTGGCCGAGGGGCGCGCGCTGATCCCGCGCTACAGCGCCGCCTGGACGAACCACAATCCCTCCGATCCGGGGATCACGTTAGTCGAGCTGTTCGCCTACGTGACCGAGGCGGCGCTGTACCAGCTCGACCAGGTGCCGGCGGCCAGCGTCGAGCAGTTCCTGCGGCTGCTCGGCGCCACCCGCGAGCGCACGGGCGGCGAGGCGGAGCCGCTGGAGCAGGCCCTGGCCCGCGCGCTGGCGGCGCTCGTCGGTCCGACCCGCGCCGTCACGGCCGCCGACTTCGACATCCTGGCGCGGGCGGCTGCGGCGCGCATGGGTACGCCGCTCGCTCGCACGGCCTTCACGCTCCATCGTGACGTGGCCTGCGCCCCGCCGGACCACCCGGAGCAGGCGCCCTCCGCCGCTCTCATCATCGTCGTACCCGATGAGCCGGACACGCCCCGCCCCGTGCCCTCCGCAGCCCTGATCAGGGCGCTCCTCGGCGCGCTGCGGGAGCGTTGCCCGCTCGCGACACGCGTGCAGGTGGTCGGACCCGAGTACGTCCGCGTCGGGGTCGACGTGGCAGTGGTCCGCCGGACGGGATCGGGGCTCCAGCCGGCGGTCGTCGAGCAGGCGGTCCGGGCGTTTCTCGATCCCTTGCGTGGTGGGACGGAAGGGGCCGGCTGGCCATTCGGGCGACCCGTCTATTACTCGGAGCTGTTCCAGCGACTGGAGAGCCTGGCGCCGGTCGACCACGTGGAGCGCCTGGCGCTGGAGACGTCGCCGCCAGGAGCTTCCACATCCGAGGGGATCGCCATCCCGCCGTGGGCGCTCGTGGCCGCGGACCCGGTCACGGTGCAGGTGGCGGACTGATGGGCGCGGTTGAGGGCGACGGGAGCAGAACGGCGGGTGCGCGCTTCCTGGACTACCTGCCGTCCGTGCTGCGCCAGGCAGACGGCGGCGGGCTGGGGTTTCTCGGCCGGCTCCTGGCCGCGTACGAGACAGTGTTCGCCACCGTCGAGGCCGAGCTGGATGCCATCCCCGAGCTGTTCGCCGTGCCGCCCGCGCCAGTCCTGGCGGCCGACACGCCCGCCGGGGCCCTGACCTTGCCGCTCGACAGCGCGGCAGGGCTAGGTGTGGGCGACGTGCTTCAGCTCGACGACGATGCGGCCGAGATTGTGGAGGTCGCGGTGGTGGCGGCGGACCTCGCCCCGACCACGGTCACGCTGCGCGCCAGCCTTCGGCTGGAGCACCGGCGCGGCACGGTCCTGCGGGTGCTCGGGTCGGCGGCGGTCTGCGGCACGCTCGCCGCGCCCGTCCCGGCCGGCGACACCACGCTCACACTCGCCGGGGGGCGCGAAATCGCCGCCGGCGCGGCGCTGCGGCTCGGCGCGGGCGCCGCGGCCGAGTACGCCCACGTGGCGGCGGTCGCCGGACCCCGCCTGACGCTCGCCCGCCCCCTGGCATCTCCCCACGCCGCGGGCGAGCCGGTCGCCCTGCTCGCGCCCCCACAGTCCGTTACGCCACCCGCGGCGTTCGCGAGCGCCGTGCGCGACGGGGCGGAGTGGCTCCTCCGCGCCGCGGCACGGGCGGGCGAGCGGGCGATCGAGCTGGACACCTGCAGCGGCCTGGAGCCGGGCGACCTACTGCACCTGCGCGAGTCAGACCCGGCGCGAGTGGAGCTTGTGCGCGTGGAATTCCTGCCGACCGCGGACTCCAGCAGCGCGATAAAGCGGGCCGCGGTACGCCTGGAGCAGCCACTGCGCTTCGACCATGCGCCGGGTCTGGGGCTGGCCCTGGTGGAGAGGACCGGGTCGGCGAGCGCGCTGGCGGACGCGGCAGCGGCGGGCGCGACGGCGCTAACGGTGGACCACCCGGACGCGCTGGGCGCCGCGCCCGGCGACCTCCTCCAGGTGGGTACTGGCGGGGCGGAGGAGCACGTGCAGGTGCTCGCGAGCGCCGGGGCGACGCTCTCCGTGACACCCTCGCTCCTGCAGCCGCACGCGGCCGGGCAGCCGCTCGCGCTGCTGGTGCCGCGGTTGTCGGGCGCAGCGCACCTCGCGTGGCTAGCCGGATGGATTGGGCTGGCCCTGCGCCCGGACCGGGGCGAGCAGTGGAACCGCGAGCTGCTGCGGCTGGCGGGCGCCATCGGGCCGCGGCGCGGCACGCGGGCAGGAGTGGAGGCGTTCGTCAACGCCTACCTGCGGGGCGAGGCGCACGCGGTGGTCGTCGATCCCGCGCAGCCCTTGCAGGTGGGGCTGGTGGCGACCGTTGGCGCGGACACGGTGGTCTGCGGCGGGCCGCCGCACTGGTTCTGGATCGAGCTGACGACCGAGGCGGGCAACAGCACGCTGCGGCAGCCGGCGGGGCTCGCCGCGCTGGCGCAGGCCGCGCGGGCCGCGGCGGACCGCGAGCGGCCGGCCCACACGGCGTATAGCCTCCGAATCCACGCGCCCACGCTCCAGCTCGGCGTCGACGCGCTCGCCGACGTGGGTGCCCGCGTGGGAGAGACGACCGCGCTCTGGGCCGAGCCGCTAGTCGTCCAGGGCGAGCCTTGAGAACCCTGGCCGGGGGCAGGGAGCCGGCTCCGCTCCGACGAGTCGACCTCTGACTCCTAGAGCCTGCGCGACGCAGGGAGGTAGCGATGCCAGGCGAGCAGCTCGTCGGGATGCACTACTTCGACCATCAGTTCTTGCGCGCCGACGACTTCGCGGCAGCGCAAGATTACCACGTCGACCGGCTGCGGCAGCACAACGCGCTGCTCCATGGCCCCGGCGTGGTAAATGGGCTCGTGGTGAGCGTGGCGGG
>Ga0070741_10014303_pt1 | contig 13748 bp, 18 predicted proteins | sample Coa_R1_4_FD_66440 | JGI IMG/M metagenome (GOLD analysis project Ga0070741, IMG submission 66440) | Surface soil microbial communities from Centralia Pennsylvania, which are recovering from an underground coalmine fire - Coalmine... | ecosystem: Environmental > Terrestrial > Soil > Unclassified ... | reverse complement strand
CGCCGCGGCCTCGAGGCCGGGGCCGAGACTCGCGAGCGCGCCGCCGGCGGCCGCGATCGCCGCCGTGACGACGAGCGAGACGAGGAGGAGAAATCCCGTGCCGAGGACCATCGTCAGCGACAGGAACCGGTCCTTCACGAGCCCGACGATGCCGCGGCCCGGCTTCGGCTGGACCTCCCACACGGTGTTGAGCGCGTCCTGGAGCTGCCCGAAGACGCCGGACGCGCCGAGGAGGAGGGTCACGAGGCCGATCGCCGTCGCGACGATCCCCGAGCTCGGCTTCTGCGCATTCGCGAGCATGTCCTGGATCGCGCGGCCGCCCTGCTCGCCGACGAGCGCCTGCAGCTGCCCGAGGATCTGTCCGCGGGCCGCCTCCTCGCCGAACGCGAGCCCGGCGATCCCGATCATGACGAGCAGGAGGGGCGCGAGGGACAGCGAGGTGTAGTAGGCGAGCGCCGCGCCGAGCCGCGGCGCCTTGTCCTCGTTCCAGTCCGAGAAGGCGGTGCGGAGGAGGTCCCAGGCGGATCGCAAGCGTCCCATGCCGCCGGTCTCGCACGGGCGGCGGGGCGCGCCTGTCCCGCGCTCGGGGGAGGCCCGAGCGCGCCGGAGGAGGTCGCATCGCGGGTGCCATCGACGATGCGCGGGCGGCCGTCGAGACTCCCATGCGCGTTACGGCACGTCGCTTGCTCGATCGTTCTCCCGTGAAGAGCGTACTGATCGGATTGGTCGCGTGGAGCGCGGGAATCGCGCAGGCCGGCTATCTCGTCGAGCTGGCGAGCGGCGATCGGGTGACGGTCGACACGTATTGGCGCGACGGTGACCGCGTGCACCTCGTGCAGGGCGGCGTCGACCGGACGGTGCCGGCGGCCGAGATCCGGAGCGCGCATGCCGACACGGCGCTCGAGCCCCTGCCGCCGACCCGGAAGCCCGCCGCGGCGCCGGCGACGCCGGCGACGGCGTCGTCGCTCGCGGATCTCGACGACGCGACGCTCGCCGCGAAGCAGCGGGCCGTCGAGCATCACCTCCTCGGCGCCCAGCAGAAGCGCTTCGAGGCGGCGGCGCGCGGCGATTCGGACGCCGACAAGGCGCGCCTCGTCCGGGCGTTCGAGCACGCGCAGCAGCGCCGCCACGACCTGATCGTCGAGCGCGAGCGCCGCAGCCGCTGAGCTACTACGGGCAGCCGCCGGTCGCCGGCGGCACCTCGGCGCAGTCCGCGAGCGACGCGACGTTCACCGGCGCCGGCAGCGCACCGCCGCCGCTCACGTTGTTCGCGACGCCGAGCGCCTGGGAGCTGTAGTAGACGAGCGCGCTCCCGCCGACGACCAGGTTGATGTCCTGCGTCCAGATCGACCCGTAGACGGTCGCATTGCCCGTCACGTCCGTCGTGCCGGCTACGTTCGTCCGGCCGCGGACGATCAGCAGCCCGACGAAGTCGAACGATCCCTGGATCGTGAGGTCGCCCTCGACGATCATGATCCCGGCGCCGCTCGCGTTGCCGTTCAGCGTGACCCCGCCGGTGTTCGTCAGGTGGGTGATCTGCGGGCTCATCGGGTTCACGGTGCCGTACGTCTGGTTGCCGTTGATGCGCGACGAGTTGTCGTCGGGCGGGCGCGGCTTCGCGAGGAGGTCGGCGATGAGCGCGTTCATCTGCGTCATGGTCGGCGCGGCGGGCGACGTCGTGACGCTCGGGACGATGGGCGGGCCCATCGAGAAGTTCTGTCCGGTGACGTTGTCCTTCTGCTGCGCGCTCAGGCTGGCGATCGTCTCCTGCGCGTTGGTGTCGTTCCGCGTCGAGATGCCGGGTACCGGCGTGCCCGGACCCGCGCCGCCCGTGTAGTTGTGGTCGTTGCCGTCGACGGCGAACGCGTTGCCGTTGAACGTCGCATTGGTCGGCGAGTCGCTCGCGAGGTAGATCGCGCCCGGCGCCGTCGACGGGATGTTCGAGCGCGTCACGCGCGCCACGACGACGTTCCGCGTGCTCTCGGTCCCGTTCGCCGTCGCGACCAGGTACCCCGAGTTGGCCGGGTTCGCCGCGTCCAGAATCGGCGACACCGTGTACGTGAAGCCGGCAAACGGGCCGAAGCTCCGTGCAGCGGTCCCGAACGTGTTCGACCACTGGTTCACGACGTCGTTCTGGAAGCTGATGATCCCGGCGCCGTTCACGTTCTGCAGGGCGTCGAGGATGCCGGATTCGGCGGCGAAGTGGACCTGCGCGGCGCCGCGGTAGTTCCGCGTCGCGCGCATGTCGGCGCTGCCGACGAGGAGCGCCCCCGTCGCGGCGAGGAGAAGCGCCGTGACCGTGAAGAGCGCCATCACGAGCGCCATGCCGCGCTCGGAAGGACGCGCCCGTCTCCTGCGACGCTGGGTCATGTGCAACCTCCTCTAGAAGTTCGACAGCGAGCGATTCCGGATCGCGACCTCGGACTCCGCCGTCGACGCGAGCGGCGTCGAGATGCGCGGGTTCGGGTTCGTGACGTTCGCCGTGATCGTGACGCGCACCTTCGCGACGCAGTCGCGCTGCGCGGCGGTGAGCGCCGCCGGGTTTCCGGCCGGTACGAGCTCGTTCGGCGGGTTCGCCGAGTCGAAGTACTGGAGCTTCAGGCCGTTCGTCGGTACGTTGTCGACGATCGGCTGCGCGGCGTTCGCGCCGTCGGTCCGGCGGATCTGCGTCCCCGAGACGTCGTAGGTGACGTCCTCGGCGGTGCCGGTCGTGGCGCCATTGCCGTCGAGATCCTGCTTGAACCGGATCCGCGTCGGCGTCGCCTCGACGATGCCCTGGCGGACGCCGGGGCAGTTCGGCGGTCCGGAGAGCGTCAGGGCGGCGCCCGACGGATCGTAGGTCGCCATGCGCAGCTCGCGCGTCATCAGATCGACGACCGTCCGCGTGACGGTCTGGCTCTGCGAGTAGGCGGTCGTCACGGCGTGGGCGCTCTGCTGCGCGCGGAAGAACGAGGACACCGCGCTCAGAACGACGAGCGACAGCGCGGAGCCCACGAGGACCTCGGCGGTCGAGAAGCCGCGCGTGCGCCGGGAGCGGGTCATGGGCAGGGGATCGCGCTGCAGCGGACGTAGCTCGCGACCTGGGTCGAATGGGTGCGCGAGTCGGTCCACGACACCGTGACAGTGACCGTCTTCAACCCGAGGCGCGGCGTGTCCTTCGCGGACACGACCCAGCTCCGGTTGTAGCGCCCGCTGCCCGCCGTGCCGTCGGGCTTCAGCGGGTTGCCGGCGTCCGTATAGGTGCCCGACTGGAGCGCCGCGGCGCCGAGCCACATGCTGCGGAGCTGCTCGAGCTTCTGCTGCGCGAGCGCGGTCGCGACGCTCGCGTTGTCCGCGCCCTTGGCGTTCCGCGTGAGCGAGACCGTCGTCATCGAGAGGCCGAGCAGGCTCACGGAGAGGAACGCCGCGGCGCCGACCGCGTCGAGGAGCGAGAAGCCGGCGCTGCGCCGGCGATCAGCCGATCGTCGTCTTGCCGAGGACATTGATGGTCACCGTTTTCGTGCCGGCCATCGGGACCGTGACCGGGATCGTGACCGTCCCGACCAGCATCCCGCGGCTGTCGAAGATGGGGTTTCCGCCGGTCACCGTGCCGATGGTGGCCGTCGACGGGAGGCTCTGTGCCGCCCCGTCGGTCGTCCACGTGTTCGGCGCCGTCTCCCGCTCGACGGTGTAGCCCGTCGCCGTGAACGTCACCCGGTAGCGGACGTTCCGCGCGATCGCGCGCTGGCGGGCGGCCTGGACGTCCGCGACGATGCGGTTCGTCGCCGTCCTCAGCGCCCAGGGCGCCCGCATGCCGCGGAAGTTCGGCAGCGCGATGCCGAGGACCGTCGCGAGCATGGCGGTTGCGATGAGGACTTCGAGCAGGGTGAGGCCGCGGCTCGCGCGCCGCCGGATGCGCCTCGTGCGGGTCATGGAGAAGGAAAGCAACCGCGATGCCGGCGTGCCGGAACGTGCGCTCGACGTTTTCGTCCGGGAACCGTCGCAACGATGGCGATCCGTCGCGCGGCCACGTCTCGAACCCCGGTGCGGGTGGTGCGGCGGGCGCAGCGGCGGACGCCGAGCGGTGGGCGCGCCGCGGCCGGCGAGGTAGTCTCCCCGGATGCGTCGAGTCCTCGTGCTACTGCTTCTGGCGTGCGCCGGAGCGGATTGGGAACGGGTCGCGGAGCGGGACGGCATCACCGTCGAGCGGCGTCCCTGCGACGACGCCCGGCTCCGCGAGCTCCGTCTCACGACGCACGCGCCGGTGCCGCCCGCCGCGATCGTCGCGGTGCTCTGGAAGCAGAAGGAGTTTCCCGAGTTCGTGCCGCACGTGAAGCGGGTCGACGTCCTCGAGGACCACGGCGACGAGAAGCTCGTCTACCAGCAGATCCACGTCCCGCTCCTGAAGGACCGCGACGTCACGCTGCACGCGACCAAGACGTCGCCCGGCCCCGGCACGTACGAGATCGCGACCGCCGCCGTGCCGGGGGGCCCGCCGGAGACGAGCGACTACGTCCGTGTGCACCGGAGCGAGAGCCACTGGCGGCTCGTCCCGGACGCCGGCGGCACGGCGGTCACCTACACCATCCGCACGGATCCGGGCGGCTGGGTGCCGGGCTGGGTCCTCGACCGCGTGCAGACGGAGACGGCCGCGAACCTCGTCCGTGCGATCCTGCGGCGGGCGGCGGCGAAGCCGGGCTAGCTGCCTTCAGCGCGTGAACTCGATCGGCTGCCCGCACGCGCTGCCGCCCGCGTTGTAGTCGTAGACGAGCCGGCCGCCGTAGTCGGCCCCCTTCGTCAGCACGACGAGGAGGATCAGAAGCCCGAGCCCGAACGCCGCCCGGCCGCGCCGCGGACAGGGCCGCGCGACGACCGCCCAGCCGCTCAGCGCGATCGCCAGCGCCGTCGTGGCGAGCATCCAGCGCTCGTGCACGTCGAGGAGCCGCTCGTGGACCGCCGGATCGACCATGACGCCGTCCATCGCCCAGAGCCCGGTCGCCGCCGACGCGATCGCGCCGGCGGTACCGAGCACGAGAACCCCGAGGCCCGACCAGGCGATCCCGTCCCGACCCGTCGCCGCGGCCAGGACGTAGAGGAGCACGGCCGCGGGCAGGAGCCCGAGCGGCGCGTGGACCACGACCGGGTGGACGTTCTGGAGGTGTGCGACGCCCGGGAGGAGCGCCTCGAGCGTCACGCGCGCTACTTCACGGACTCCACGGTGAGGAAGTTGGAGCCGCCCTTCGTATACGCGTGGCCGGTGACGGTGACGGTGTCGCCCATCTTGTCGACCGCGGTCTCGGGCACCGGCTGCTTGTCCTTGTTCGGCAGCAGGACGTACAGCTTGTCGGTCCCCTTCTCGACGAGGCCGACCGGAATGCCCTTCTTCGCGCAGTCGATGCCGCACTGCCGGTGGCTCGCGCCGCGCGCCCCCATCGCCGAGTAGCAGAACGTGTCGACGACCTCGCCGGTCACCGAGACGTCCTTCTGACCTCCGGCCTCGTCGGCGCGGGCGATGGTCGCGCCGAGGGCGACGGTGAAGCCGAGTGCTGCGATGGCGAGCGTTCGCATGGGTTCCTCCTGGTTTGCGTGCGCGACCGCGCGGGGCGCGGTCCGCCCCTCCCTGATCGCGCCATCGTCGTCTTTGATCAATAGAGCCGGATCGGTGCCGGAGGTTACGTCCTGGCGCTTGACACGGATCATGCGTCGCTCACATTACGGCCGCATGAGCCGATATCTGATCGCTTTCCTCGTCGGCTTGCTAGCGAGCCCGCCGCTCGCGGGAGCCTGGACTCGTCGCCTCCCGAACACGGGGGAGAACGGGCCGTCCGTCCTGCTCCCGGATGGCTCCGTCGTCGTGTCCGGCTGGCTCGCCAACGCGCGACGGCCGCCCCGGCGCCCGCGCGTGGCGCGCATCGACCGGCGAGGGCGCGTCGTGTGGCAACGCGCCGTGCCGACGCCGTCGGGCTTCCCGTTCATCGCCATCGTGGCCCTCGCCCCGACGCCGGCCGGCGACGTGGTCGTCGTCACGTCGGCCGACGAGCCGTCGACGTCCGCCGGCGACTACCGGACGCGTTTCGCGGCTTCGTTGCTCGCAGGCGGCTCGGGGACGCCGAAGTGGGTGTTTGCGCAGGCGACGGACGGCTTCCAGGATGCCGCGTCGGTCGCCGCGGACGCGACCCGCGCCATCGTCGCGTTCGGCTCGTTTCCGCAATCGACGGTCACGGCCGTCGCCCTCGCGGACGGCTCTCCCGAGTGGCAGGTTCCGGCCCCGCAGGACGCAACGGCGATCACCGTCCAGCTCGACCCAGCCGGGGACGCGATCATCTCCGGCTACGAGAGCCCCATCACGAAGCTCGCCGGCGATACCGGCGCCGTGCGTTGGGCCGTGGACGCGCCGTTCGCGTTCGCGCGGCGGACGCTCGTCCTCCCGGACGGCGACGTGGCCGTCGCGAGTGGGCTCACGCTGACGCGCTTCGCCGCCCCGACGGGCTCGGTGCGCTGGCAGGTGGAGACGATCGCGTTCGAGCTGACCGCGACGCCGGGGCTCGCGGTGGACGGCACCGGCGCGCTCTATCTCGCGGGCCAGATCGGTGAGCCGCTCGATTCGCACGTCGCAGTGACGAAGGTCGCGTCCGCCGACGGCACGATCATCTGGCAGCACGTCGTCGACGACATCCGCGCCAACGAGTTTCCCGACGACACGCGGCCGACGGCTGCGGTCGTCGTGAACGGCGACGTCCTCGTCGGCTCGACCCTCTTCACCGACCGCCGTTGCGACGACGTCGGCGTGATCCGCCTCGCGGGCGACTCCGGCACGGTGAAGAGCATCTTCACCCGCGACGGTCGGGCGGCGGCGCAGTGCTGCGTCGATGCCCCGGCGAGCGGCGGCGAGGGCGGCGGCGCGTGCATCCCGACCGAGCGCGACCGGTTCACCAACCTGCTGACCGACGGAAGCCGCGTCTACGTCGTCGGACGGCTGCTCGATGCGATCACCGGCAATCCGTACTTCTTCTACTCGTCGCCGGTGTTCGTGCAGTCGATCGGCGGGTAGACGCGGCCCGTGGAGCCGGATCCGGCGTCAGCAGCAGGAGGTCGCCGGGGCGCCGGTCCGCTCCTGATCGAGAAAGCGCCGGAGCGTCGGGTCGGCGGCGGTCTCCGCTTCCGCGTCGGCGAGGAGCGTGTACATCTCCCACGGCATGCCGTCGGCGTCGCGCACCCAGAACTTGTCCGCTTTCGCGTAGCAGCACGTCGTCCCCTGCTGCTCGAGCAAATCGACGCCCTCGCGCTTCGCCCGCGCCATCTCCGAGGCGACGTCGCCGGTTCCCGGGTACCGGACGCCGAGATGGCTCACCGTCCCGGGCTCGCCGCCGGTGTTGAGCGAGAGAATCACCGGCGGGTCGGCGATCTCGAACTTGGCGTAGTCGTGCCGCACCTTCGCGGGCTCCTGCCCGAGGATCGTCCGGTAGCGGGCGATCGCGGCGTCGAGGTCCTTCACGTAGAGCGCGACGTGAAACGTGTTCGCCATGACTCGATTCCTCCTCGCCGTCGTTCATCGACGGATGTCGATACAGTTGCACATTGAATCGAGCGATGTCAATATAGACCGATGCCGATGAACCGGACGTCATGCTGCGCGTCGGTCCTCCGGACGCGTCTTCGCCGGGACGATGCGGAAGCCCTCGCCGAGGCGTTCAAGGCGGTCGCCGACCCGGGCCGTCTGCGGCTCCTGAGCTTCATCGCCGCGCAGCCGGGGACCGAGGCGTGCGTCTGCCATCTCGTCGAGCCGCTCGGGCTGTCGCAGCCGACGGTGAGCCATCACCTGAAGATACTCACGGACGCGGGGCTCCTCGCACGCGAGCGGCGGGGGACGTGGATGTTCTACCGGCTCGTCCCCGAGCGCGTCGAAGCGCTGCGCGAGGCGTTGGCGCTGCCGACGCCGAAGGCGCCGTCGAAGCGCTCGGCATGACGCTCGGCCGCCGCGCGGTCGCGGAGGGCGTCGGGACCGCGCTGCTGGTCGCCACGGTCGTCGGCTCGGGAATCATGGGGGAGCGTCTCGCGGGCGGGAACGTCGCCGTCGCGCTCCTCGCGAATACCGTCGCAACCGGGGCGGCGCTGGTCGCGCTCATCCTGACCTTCGGACCGATCTCGGGTGCGCATTTCAACCCGGCCGTGACGCTCGCCGATGCGTCCCAGGGCGGCGTGCCGTGGAGGGACGTCCCGGCGTACCTCGTCGCGCAGTTCGGCGGCGGGCTCGTCGGGGTCGCGGTCGCGGACGTGATGTTCGAGCTGGCGCCGTTCTCGCTCTCGCGACACGTCCGCCATGGCGGTGCGCAGCTCGTGAGCGAGTTCGTCGCGACGTTCGGGCTTCTCGCGGTCGTCTGGGGATGCTCGCGCCTCAGGTCCGCGGCGGTGCCGTTCGCGGTCGCCGCGTACATCACCGCGGCGTACTGGTTCACGGCGTCCACGTCGTTCGCGAACCCCGCGGTCACGGTCGCCCGCTCGGTCACCGATTCGTTCGCCGGGATCCGTCCGATCGACGTGCCCGGATTCATCGGCGCGCAGCTCGCCGGCGCTGCCGCTGCGACGGTGCTCTTCCGCTGGCTGGTCCCCGCGCTTCCCCGCGTCGCACCGCGGGTCGTCGCGAGGGAGCTCGCGTCGCGAGGCCGTCGGGGATGACGGTCGTCTTCGCGTGTATCCAGAACGCGGGGCGGTCGCAGATGGCGGCAGCGTTCTTCAACGCGCTCGCGGATCCGACCAGGGCGCACGCGATCTCGGCCGGCACCCGTCCCGCCGACCGGATTCATCCCGAGGTCCTGCAAGCGATGCGCGAGGTCGGCATCGCGCTGGACGGGATGACGCCGCGGCTGCTGACGCCCGAGATCGCTGCGGACGCCGACGTCCTCGTGACGATGGGGTGCGGAGAGGCGTGCCCGTTCGTCCCCGGGCTTCGTCGGCTGGAGTGGAATCTGCCCGATCCCCACGCGCAGCCGATGGCGCGCGTACGGGAGATACGAGACGACGTTCGGGCGCGAGTGGCTGAGCTCGTCAGGCGCGAGCGCGTCGGGCGCGGGTAGGTTGCTCGCGCGCCGAGACGGGTGCGGGCGTCACGTCCCGTCCGATCTGGGATCGTCCCTGCCCGGAGTGTCCGTCGGGACGTCACGCGGTCATGACCGCAGGAATGGGTCCCGGGACGCGACGGGTCCCGAACGCCTGATCCGCGGATGCAACTCCGGAGCTGGGGAAAAATCAGCGCTGCGAGAGTGCGAGGAGGGGGACTTGAACCCCCACGGGTTTTACCCCACTAGCCCCTCAAACTAGCGCGTCTGCCAATTCCGCCATCCTCGCAGAGGGCCGAGCCGATTTCCCTAACAGACGCCCCCGGGACTGTCGAGGGCGATGCGCTCACTGCCCCGACGGTGGCGCGTCGGCCGGCGGCGTCTCCGGGGCCTCGGCCGGCGCTTCCGCCGCCGGCGCCGACGGCTCGGCCGGTGCCGCGGGCGCGGCCGCGGGCGCTTCTGCGGTCGTCGCGGGGAGCCGGCGGATGAGGCCGCTGTTCGGGTTCCGGCTGGCGCCGTAGGTGAGGATCAGCGACGTCAGCATGAACGCGATCGCGGTGCCCGCGGTGAGCTTGGTCAGGAAGTTCCCGGCGCCGCTCGAGCCGAAGAGCGTCTGGCTGCCGCCGCCGAAGACGGCGCCCATGTCGGCGCCCTTGCCGGTCTGGAGCAGCACGACGACGATCAGGAACAGGCAGGCGAGCACGTGGATCGCCGGCACGACGTAGCCGATCACCATGTTCATTTCGGGTTCTCCTGGAAGCGCACGATGCGCGTGAATTCGGCGGCGTCGAGGCTCGCGCCGCCGACGAGCGCGCCGTCGATGTCGGGCTCGGCCATGAGGGCGTCGACGTTCGCCGCCTTCACGCTGCCACCGTACAGGATCCGGATTTTCTCCGCCGTCGTCTCCGAGGCGAGGCCGACGAGCTGGCGCCGGATCGCGTGGTGGACCTCCTGCGCCTGGCCGGGCGTCGCGGTGCGACCGGTGCCGATCGCCCACACGGGCTCGTAGGCGATGATGCAGCGAGCGATCTGCGCGGACGGGACGTTCGCGAAGCCGCTCGCGACCTGGCGCTCGATGATCGCCGACGTCGCGTCCGCTTCGCGCTCCGCGAGCGTCTCGCCGACGCAGACGATCGGGGTCAGGTCCGCCGCGAGCGCCGCGTGGAGCCGCTTGTTCACCGTCTCGTCGGTCTCGCCGAAGTACTGGCGGCGCTCGGAGTGGCCGAGGATCACGTGCGTGCAGCCCGCGCCGCGGAGCATCGCCACCGAGATCTCTCCGGTGAACGCGCCCTTCGGCTCCCAGTGGACGTTCTGCGCCGCGAGCCGGATCCGCGTTCCCGCGATCGCCTGCGCGACGGCCTCGAGCGCGGTGAACGGCGGCGCGAGCACGACCTCGCGGCCCTCGATCTGCCCGACGTCCTTCGCGAGCGTGCCCGCGAGCGCCACGGCCTCGTCGCGCGTGCCGTGCATCTTCCAGTTGCCGGCGAGGACGGGGGTGCGCATCAGTGGAGCGGCTCCGTCGCGGGCGCGTCGAGCGCGGCGACGCCGGGGAGCTCGTGCCCCTCCAGGAACTCGAGCGACGCGCCGCCGCCCGTCGACACGTGCGTCACGGCGTCGAGCAGCTTCGCCTTCGCGAGCGCGGCGATCGAGTCGCCGCCGCCGACGACCGTCGTGCCGTTCGACGCGGCGAGCGCGCGCGCGACGGCGAGCGTCCCTTCCGCGAACGCGTCGATCTCGAAGATCCCCATCGGGCCGTTCCAGAAGACCGTTCGCGCGCGGGCGATCTCGGCCGCGTAGAGCTCGCGCGTCCGCGGCCCGATGTCGACGCCGAGAAGATCCGCCGGAAAGTCGTCGGCGCCGACGATGCGGGTCTGCGCGCCCGCTTCGGGCTTGTCGGCCGCCACGTGGTCGACGGGCAGCAGGATGCGGACGCCGCGCTCCGCGGCGCGCGCGAGGCTCTCCCGCGCGACGTCGATCCGATCCTCCTCGACGCGCGAGCGGCCGACCGGCTTTCCCTCCGCGCGGAGGAACGTGTAGGCCATCGCGCCGCCGATCAGGAACGCCTGCACGCGCCCGAGCAGGTTCTCGATCACGCCGATCTTGTCCGACACCTTGGCGCCGCCGAGCACGGCGACGAACGGCGCGTCCGGCGACGCGAGGAGCTTCGACAGGAACTGCACCTCGCGCTCGAGGAGGAATCCCGCCGCCTTGTCGCGGAAGTGGATCGTCATGCCGGCGGTCGAGGCGTGCGCGCGGTGCGCGGCGCCGAAGGCATCGTTCACGTAGACGTCGCCGAGCCGCGCGAGCTGGAGCGCGAAGCCCGGGTCGTTCTTCTCTTCCTCGGGATGGAAGCGGAGGTTCTCGAGCAGCACCGGATCGCGCGCCGCGGCGACGAGCCGCTCCGTCGCCTCACCGACGCAGTCGGGCGCCAGGGCGACGGGACGTCCGAGCGCGCCCGTCAGATATGTAGCGACCGGTGCGAGCGAGAGCTCCGGAGTCCGCTTCCCCTTCGGCCGGCCGAGGTGCGACGCGATCACCGGCCGGCCTCCGTGATCGAGGATGAAGCGGATCGTCGGCACGGTCGCATCGATGCGCGTCGCATCCGTGATGCGGCCGTCCTTCAAGGGGACGTTCAGGTCCGCGCGGACGAAGACGCGCTTCCCACGAACGTCGAGGTCGCGAAGCGAGCGCACGCGCCTCCGTCGCTCAGCCGATCGTGCCGCCGATCAACGCCGCGACGTCGCGCATCCGGCACGAGAAGCCCCACTCGTTGTCGTACCAGGAGAGGACCTTGACGAAGTTCTTGTCGAGGACGCGCGTCAGCTTGCTGTCGAAGATCGACGAGTAGGGCGTGCCGTTGAAGTCCGCGGACACGAGCTCCTCGGTGCAGTAGTGCAGGACGCCCTTCAGCGCGCCGTTGGCGGCTTCCTTGAGCGCCGCGTTGATCGCCTCCTCGGTCGCCGGCTTCTCGAGCTCCGCCGTCAGGTCGACGAGCGAGACGTTCGGGGTCGGGACGCGGACGGCCATGCCGTCGAGCTTGCCATTGAGGGCCGGGATGACGAGCCCGATCGCGCGGGCGGCGCCGGTGCTGGTCGGGATCATGGAGAGCGCGGCGGCGCGGGCGCGGCGCAGGTCCTCGTGCGGCAGGTCCAGGATGCGCTGATCGTTCGTGTACGAGTGGACCGTCGTCATGAGGCCGCGCTTGATGCCGAAGCTCTCGTGCAGCACCTTCGCGAGCGGCGCGAGGCAGTTGGTCGTGCACGACGCGTTCGACACGACGTGATGCTTCTTGGCGTCGTATGCGGTGTGGTTGACGCCGAAGCAGATCGTCATGTCGGCGCCCTTCGCGGGGGCGGAGATGATGACCTTCTTCGCGCCGGCGTCGAGGTGCTTCGCCGCCTTGTCACGGTCCGTGAAGAGCCCGCTGCACTCGAGCACGAGGTCGACGCCGAGCTGCTTCCATGGAAGCTTTCCGGGATCGCGCTCCGCGAGGACGCGCACGCCGCGGCCGTCGATGGCGATGCCCTCGCCCTCGGCCCGCACCTCGTTCTTCAGCGTCCCGTGGACGGAGTCGTACTTGAGGAGGTGCGCGAGCGTCTTCGCGTCGGTGATGTCGTTGACGGCGACGAACTCGAGGCGGTCGTCGCCGAGGCAGGCGCGGAAGACGTTTCTTCCGATACGCCCGAAGCCGTTGATGCCAACGCGGGTCTTCGCCATGCCACCAGATTCCACGCCGCCCCCCGGCGGTCAAGGCGAAACCCCCGTGAGATTTGACTGGTTCGGGGGGGAAGAGTAGGGTCCCGCTCTTCAGTGGGGCGGGGCCGCGGAGGAACGGCACACCGGTAGCATGCTTCCCGGTTTCACGAGCGTCGTCTGGGCGCTTGGCGTCTTCGGGCAAGTGGCCGAGTCGATGCCGGCGCACCAGGACAGCGTGCTCGACATGGTCGTCGGCTCCGGGCCGGTCGTCCGCGTCGTGCTCCTGATCCTGATCGCTTTCTCCGTCGGCTGCTGGGGCATCGCACTCGCGAAAGGCCTCGAGATGCGACGCGCGCGCAAGCAGTCCGAGCGCTTCGTCGACATCTTCTGGGACGCGAAGAACCTCGCGACGATCCAGACCGCGAGCATGGATCTCAAGGAAAGCCCGGTTGCGCAGGTGTTCCGCGCCGGCTACCAGGAATTGCAGCGCTTCACGAAGGCGAAGCGCGGGAACCCCGGCGGTGAAGACGACACCACGGAGCTCGGCGGGATCGAGAACGTGCAGCGGGCGATGCATCGGGCGCGAACGCAGGAAGTGACGAAGCTCGAGCGCGGGCTCACCTTCCTCGCAACGACCGCCAGCACCGCGCCGTTCATCGGCCTCTTCGGCACCGTATGGGGCATCATGACGGCGTTCCGCGGCCTCTCCACGACGACGTCGTCGAGCATCCAGGCCGTCGCGCCGGGCATCGCCGAGGCGCTGATCGCGACCGCCGTCGGGCTCGCCGCCGCGATCCCGGCCGTCGTCATGTTCAACCGTTTCGCGCGCCAGGTCCGGGTGCTGAGCGCGGAGATGGAGACGTTCTCGTCCGAATTTCTCAACATCGCCGAGCGTCACTTCCTCAAGTAGGCGATGGCGTTCGACTCCGGCTCCGGCGGCGGCTCCGACGCGATCTCGCAGATCAACGTGACGCCGCTCGTCGACGTCATGCTGGTCCTCCTCATCATCTTCATGGT
>Ga0070741_10014302_pt1 | contig 13748 bp, 13 predicted proteins | sample Coa_R1_4_FD_66440 | JGI IMG/M metagenome (GOLD analysis project Ga0070741, IMG submission 66440) | Surface soil microbial communities from Centralia Pennsylvania, which are recovering from an underground coalmine fire - Coalmine... | ecosystem: Environmental > Terrestrial > Soil > Unclassified ... | reverse complement strand
GGCCGGCGCCAGCCGTGCCGGCGGTCGTACGCGCGCAGCCCGTGCTCGAGCGCTTTGTTCGCAAACTCCTGCAGCTGCGGATCGAGCGTCGTCGTGACGCTGAGTCCCTGTTCGTACAGCACCTTCGCGCCGTATTGCCGTTCGAGATGCTTGCGGACTTCTTCGACGAAGTACGGCGCGATGCCCGGCGGCTGCGTCGGCGCGCCATGCGTCACGATCGGACGCTTCTTCGCCTCGTCCGCCTGCTGCTGCGTGATGTAGTGCTCGTCGGCCATGCGCTGCAAGACGACGTTGCGTCGCGACGTCGCGCGCTTCATGTCGACGAACGGGCTCTGGCGCTCCGGCGTCTGGAAGATGCCGGCGATGAGCGCCGCTTCCTCGAGGTTCAGCTGTTTGTTCGACTTGTTGAAATACAACCGCGACGCCGCCTCGACGCCGTACGCGCCGTGGCCGAGGTACATCTGGTTGCAGTAAATCGTGAAGATCTCTTTCTTCGTGTAGCGTTTTTCGATCTGGATCGCGAGGATCATCTCGCGAATCTTTCGTTCGATCCGCTTCTGTTTCGTCAGGCCGAACTGATCCAGGTTCCGCGCGACCTGCTGCGTCAGCGTGCTCGCGCCCTGCTCGGGGCGTCGAGAGATCAGGTCGACGACCACCGCCGACATGATGCGCCACACGTTGATGCCGAAGTGCCTGTCGAAATCGGCGTCCTCGGTCGCGATGATGCCTTCGCGGAGCAGGGGGTTGATGTCGTCGTAGCCGACGATGACGCGACGCTGCGTCGCGAATTCGCCGATCACCTGGCCGTTCGCGGCGAGCACCCGCGTGATCGTGCTCGGGTTGTAGTTGTCGAGCGAGGTGACGGCCGGCAAATCGCCCGCATACGCGAACATCACGCCGCTCAAGGTGCCGAGCAGCGCCGCGACAATAAATAGCGCAACGATTCCGGCGTTGCGAGCTACGCGAATGACATAATGGGCCATGGGTTTGACTACGACTGACTCAACTTTGATAATTATAGCTATATCAACGACGAGGTACTAGATGAGCAAAATCATCGGCATTGACCTGGGGACCACGAACTCGGTTGTCGCAGTGATGGAAGGCGGCGAACCGGTGGTGATCACGAACCCAGAAGGGGGGCGGCTCACGCCGTCGGTTGTCGCGTTCACGAAGACCGGCGAGCGGTTGGTCGGCCAGGTGGCCAAGCGGCAGGCTGTGACGAACCCCGAGAACACCGTGTTCTCGATCAAGCGGTTCATGGGACGCAAGTACGACGAGGTCTCCGAAGAAATGAAGATGGTCCCGTATCAGGTCGTGCGCGCGTCGAACGGCGACGCCCGCGTGATGGCCAACGGGAAGGAATATCCGCCGCCGGAAATTTCGGCGATGGTGCTTCAGAAACTGAAGCAGGCGGCCGAAGAGTACCTCGGTCAGCCGGTGACGAAGGCGGTCATCACCGTCCCCGCGTACTTCAACGACGCGCAGCGCCAGGCGACGAAAGACGCCGGCCAGATCGCCGGCCTTGAAGTGATGCGCATCGTCAACGAGCCGACGGCGGCGGCGTTGGCGTACGGCCTCGACAAGAAGAAGGACGAAACGATCGCCGTCTACGACTTCGGCGGCGGCACGTTCGATATCTCGATTCTCGAAGTGGGCGAGGGCGTCGTCGAAGTCAAAGCGACGAACGGCGACACGCACCTCGGCGGCGACAACCTCGATCAGCGCATCATCGATTGGATCATCGCCGAGTTCAAGAAGAGCGAAGGGATCGATCTCGGCAAGGACCGGATGGCGCTGCAGCGTCTCAAGGAAGCGGCGGAGAAAGCGAAGATGGAGCTCTCCACGGTGATGGAGACCGACATCAACCTGCCGTTCATCACGGCCGACCAGAGCGGCCCGAAGCACCTGCAGATGAAACTGTCGCGCGCGAAGTTCGAGCAGCTCGTCGACGATCTGCTGCAGAAGACGGTCGGTCCGACGAAGCAGGCGCTCGCGGACGCCGGACTCGATCCGTCGAAGATCGACGAGGTCGTGCTCGTGGGCGGATCGACGCGCATCCCGAAGGTCCAGCAGATCGTCAAGGACCTGTTCGGCAAAGAGCCGCACAAGGGCGTCAATCCGGACGAAGTCGTCGCGGTCGGCGCGGCGGTGCAGGCAGGTGTGCTCGCGGGCGACGTCAAGGATCTGTTGCTGCTCGACGTGACGCCGTTGTCGCTCGGCATCGAAACGATGGGCGGCGTGATGACGACGCTCATCGGCCGCAACACGACGATCCCGACACGCAAGAGCGAGATCTTCTCGACGGCGTCGGACAACCAGACGAGCGTCGAAGTGCACGTGCTGCAAGGCGAGCGCTCGATGGCGCGCGACAACCGCACGCTGGGCAAGTTCCATCTCGTCGGCATCCCGCCGGCGCCGCGCGGCGTGCCGCAGATCGAAGTCACCTTCGACATCGACGCGAACGGCATCGTCAACGTCCAGGCGAAGGATCTCGGTACCGGCAAGGAACAGAAGATCACGATCACGGCGTCGAGCGGCCTCAACAAGGACGAGGTCGAACGCATGACGAAGGACGCCGAGTCGCACGCGGACGAAGACAAGAAGCGCCGCGACGAAATCGAACTGCGCAACCGCGCCGACCAGGCCGTCTACGGCGCCGAGCGGATGATCAAGGACACCGGCGACAAGCTCGCGCCCGGAGAGAAGTCGTCGATCGAGAGCGCGATGGACGACGTGAAGAAGGCGATGGAGGGCACCGACGCGGCGGCGATCCAGCGCGCGCTCGATGCGCTGACCGCGGCGCAGCACAAGGCGGCGGAATCGCTTTATAAGGCGCAGGCGAGTCAACAGTCGGGCGGTCAGCAGTCGGGCAGTCAGCAGTCAGGCGGTCAGCAGTCGGGCAGTCAGTCGTCGGACCAGAAGGGCAGTGGCGACGTCATCGACGCAGAAGTCGTGGATGAGGGCAAACAGTAATGAGGATTGAGGATTGCGGATTGCGGATTGATTGGCGATTCAGGCGCCTCAATCTTCAATAAATCCGCAATCCTCAATCCGCAATCCGCAATGACGATGGACTTCTACATCGTGCTCGGTCTGGCGCGCGACGCGACGCTGAACGACATCAAGCGTGCGTACAAGCGCCTTGCCCGGAAGTTTCATCCCGACATCAACCCGGGTGATCGTCGCGCGGCGGCGCAGTTTCGGCAGATCGCGGAGGCGTACGAAACGCTCAGCGATCCCGATCGCCGCCGGCGGTACGATTCCACCGGCTCGCTCGATTCATCGGGCAACGTGCACACCTACGGCTTCGAGGGGTTCGACTTCTCGGTCAACATCAGCGGATCCGATGCGCCGACGTTTGGCGATCTGTTTGGCGACATCCTGCGGCAGCGTCAGCAGCAGCGGACGGACGGCGTGGAGCGCGGCGCCGACCTGCACCAGCAGCTGACGATCAGCTTCGAAGACGCGATCGCGGGCGGTCAGCGATCGGTCGCCGTGACGCGACAGGAGCAGTGTCACGCGTGCGGCGGCTTCGGCCGATTGAACGTCGCCGAAACGCGCTGTCTGCACTGCCACGGCACCGGCGTCGTCAAGTCGACGCGCGGCCACATGATCTTCTCGCGGCCGTGCGCGCAGTGCGGCGGCGCCGGCCATCAGCGGTCGACGCGGTGTCCGACGTGCGGCGGCGCCCAGGTCGAAACGCGCACCGAGTCGCTGACGATCAACATCCCGCCGGGCCTGGCCGACGGCGCACGCATTCGCGTGCCCGAGAAAGGCCACGTCGGCCGCAACGGCGGCGACACCGGCGATCTCTACATCACCGTCAACGTCAAACCGCATCCGCTGTTCCATCGCGAAGGCGACGACGTGCACGTCGCGGTCCCGATCGCGATTCACGAAGCGGCGCTCGGCGCGAAGATCGAGGTGCCGTCGATCGACGGGCCCGCGCGCGTGCGCGTCCCGCCCGGCACGCAGTCGGGCCAGAAGTTCCGGCTGCGCGAGCGCGGCGTCGTCTCGCCGCGCGACGGACGCCGCGGCGATCTCGTCGTCGAAGTGCGGCTCGTGCTGCCGAAAGTGCTGGACGAGCGGTCGAAGGAGCTCTTGCGCGAGTTCGGCCGCATCAACAACGAAGACATTCGCCAGGACTGGCTGCCGCGATGAAGAAGACGGGCAAGGCCTACTACATGATCAGCGCGGTGGCGCAGAAGTACAACATCCATCCGCAAACGCTTCGCTTATACGAACGCGAAGGGCTGTTGAAGCCGTCGCGCACTGACGGCAACACGCGTTTGTACTCCGAAGAAGATCTCGAGCAGCTCGAAACGATTCTGTCACTTACCCGAGATCTCGGCGTCAACCTCGCCGGCGTCGAAATCATTCTGAATATGCGCCGCAAGATCGAGCAGATGCAGAGTGAAGTCAACGAGTTCATGGAGTACGTGAAGCACGAAATGAAACGCGGCATCGACGATTGGGAGCAACGACTCTCAACCGCGCTTGTCAAGTCGTCGCCGACCGATCTCGTACGACATCAAAAGTAGTAGACTCTTCGCGTGCCGAGGCGATACGACGCGAGCGATGACGCGAGTGCGCTCGCCGCGTACCTTCGGTCCATCTCGAAAATTCCGCGGCTGACGATCGACGAAGAACGCGCGCTCGGCTACCGCATTCGCCACGACGCCGATCAAACCGCCGTCGGCAAACTCGTCGAAGCCAACTTGCGGTTCGTGGTCTCGTACGCGAAACGATATCGCGGCAACGGCGTGTCGTTTCTCGATCTGATCCACGAAGGCAATCTCGGATTGATCGAAGCGGCGCGGCGATTCGATCCGACGCGCAACGTCAAGTTCATCACGTACGCCGTGTGGTGGGTGCGCGAGTCGATGATGCATCTGCTCGCCGACCAGACGCGCGCGTTCTCGTTTCCGCCCAAACTGTTCGCCGCGCTTCACCGCGTCACCGAGGACGTGTCGCTGAGCGACCCGGTGGCGCCCTCCGATGGCCGGCCGAGAGAATTCGCGGATCTCCTTGTTCAGGAAGGGGTTGCGGTCGACGAGGATCTGATCCATCAGTCGGATCTCGAAGAGCTCGCCGAAGCGCTCCACGACCTGGACGGTAAGGAACTCGAAGTCGTCCGTCTCCGATTCGGCCTCGACGACGACGAGCCGCACACGCTGCAGGAGATCGGCGATCGCATGCATCTGACGCGCGAGCGGGTGCGCCAGATCGAATCGCGCGCGAAAAACAAACTGCGCCACTCGGCGAAACTTCGGAGTCACCTCAACTAGCAGGCCTCAAGGCCTGCGCTACACCGATGGCGTGCCCGCACTGTGAAGATACCGGCTGGAAGCCGGTCACCGATCCGAACGGCGTGCGTCGCGTCGTCCGCTGCGACTGCTGGCGCGAGCAGATCGGACAGCATCGTCTCGCCGACGCCAACATCCCGAAGCGCTATCAGCACTGCACGCTCGACAATTTCCTCGCGTACAACGAATCGCTCGAGCGCGCGGTCGTGCACGCGCGCAAGCTGGCGGATGCGTTTCCGGTGGCGAGCCTCGGGTTGTTTCTCGAAGGCCAACCGGGAGTGGGGAAGACACATCTCGCGGTTGCGGTGTTGAAGACGATCATCGAGCGTACTGGCGCGCGCGGACTGTTCTACGACACGCGCGATCTGCTGCGGATGATTCGCAGCACGTACGATCCGTCGATCCGCACGACGGAGCTCGAAGTGCTCCGCCCCGTCCTGCAGGCCGATCTCCTGGTGCTCGACGATCTCGGCGCGGAGAAAACCTCCGAGTGGGTCGACGAGACGATGAACCTGATCGTGAACACGCGCTACAGCGAGCGGCGCGTGACGCTGTTCACCTCGAACTATCCCGATATCCCGGACGATACCGATCCGAACTCGTTGCTCTTCCGCATCGGTGCGCGCATGCGCTCGCGCCTCCACGAGATGTGCGAGTTCATCGTCCTCGATGCGGCCGATTACCGCGAGCGTCCGACGAACGCCGGCACCGACGATCTGCTCGCGATGTGGAAGATGCGCGGCAAGCCGTCGCTCCCGTCACCGCGCGGCAGCGGACGCCAGGCGCGCGCGCAACTCAAGGACAACCGCGCCGAGCTGAAGTGGCCCGGCGGGCGGGCTGGATCATAATGGCTGATGGCTCATGGCTCATGGCCGATGGATATTGATCTCCATCAGCCATCAGCGCTGAGCCCTTAGCCATGCTAGGCCTCTACATCCACATCCCGTTCTGTTCGGCGATCTGCAACTACTGCAACTTCAATCGCGGTCTCCTCGACACGCCGCTGAAGGCGCGCTACGTTGACGCGCTTGTACGTGATATTTCGAATCACGAATCACGAACGCCGAATCACGAGGCGGACACCATCTATTTCGGCGGCGGAACGCCGTCGCTGCTCGAACCTGAAGAAGTCGCGCGCATCATCGCGGCGTGCGAGCGGACGTTCGACGTCGCGCGCGATCGCGAGGTGACGCTCGAAGCGAATCCCGAGACCGTCACAGAGCCGCGGCTCCGCGCCTATCGCGACGCGGGAGTGAATCGCATCAGTTTTGGCGTCCAGTCGTTTCGCGAGGACGAATTGCGGCGCCTGTCGCGCCTCCACAACGCGCAGCGGGCGCGCGACGCCGTCGCCGAGGCGCGCGCCGCCGGCTTCGACAACGTCAGCATCGACTTGATGATGTGGCTGCCGGAGCAAAGCGTCGAGCAGTGGCTCGAATCGGTCGACGCCGCGATCGCCATCAGTCCTGAGCACATCTCGATGTACCTGCTCGAGGTGTACCCGAACGCGCCGCTCAAGGACGACATGGCTCGCGCGCAGTGGTCGCAGGCGCCCGAGGACGATGCCGCGACGATGTACGAAGCCTCGATGGAGCGGCTCGAGGCGGCGGGGTACGAGCAATACGAGATCTCGAACGTCGCCAAGCCGGGACGCCGGGCCCATCACAACGTCAAATACTGGACCGACGGCAGTTGGATCGGATTTGGCACGGGCGCCCACTCGACGCTTGCCGGCGTCCGGTCGAGGAATGTTTCGTCGGCGGAGGAGTACGTGGGCCGCATCCAAAGCGGTCGGTCGGCGGTCGCTGAGGAGCGGCGCCTCTCGGACGAAGAGCGCCTGGGCGACGTGCTCTTTACCGGACTGCGCCTCGCCGAGGGGCTCGATCTCGACATGCTCCGCCAGCGATACGGCGTCGACGTCTGGGCCCGTTTTGGCGCCGAGTTGGCGCCGTTTGTCGCGGCCGGGTGTCTATTGCACGAGGGCTCTCGCCTGCGGCTGACGCGCCGCGGCATGCTGGTCGCAAACGACGTGATGGCGGTTTTCGTGTAGCCGCGAGTACGTTAAAGTAACACCCCTTTCGTGAAGGAGGACGTGATGTTTCGAAACGCCGTCGCGCCGGCAAACCGGGGCCGGGCAGGATGGATGGTTGTAGGACTGATGGTCGCAACGCTCGCGGGTGGCGCGGTTCGCGCGCAGCAGCCTGCGGCGCAGCCCGCCCAGCAAGCGCAACAGCAGAAGAGCCCGTATGTCTTCGCGGGCGACGGCGCGGCGATTCTCAATTTCGTCAAGGCCGACAAGACCGCCGACTACGAGATGGTCATCGGGAAGCTGAAGGAAGCGCTCGCGAAAAGCGAGAAGCCCGAACGCAAGCAGCAGGCCGCGAGCTGGAAGATTTACAAGGCTGCCGAAGGCGGCCCCGGCGGCGCCGTGATCTACGTGTCGACGATGGAACCGGCCGTGAAGGGCGCGGACTACTCGGTCGCGTTGATCCTGAGCGAGGCGTTTCCGACGGAAGTCCAGGCGCTCTACAAGACGTACTCGGAGTGCTTCGGTCAGCCGGCGCAGAACATCTTGAATCTGACGCTGGTCAACGATCTGGGCAAGTAGGAAATCTGAAGTCTGAACTCTGAAATCTAAAGTTTCAGGTTCAACCCTGCATAGACGCGGTGCGCTGGCGAGTTCAGCGCACCGCTTCCGAGCTTGAAGATCCGGTAATCCACCCGCAGTCGGATCGGTCCAATCAGCGTCAGCTTGACGCCGCCGCCGGCGTTCGTCCCGAAGCTCGTGTCGCTGTGGTCACCGAGCGACTCGTTGTACACGCCGCCGCCCGCCGTCACGTACGGCTGGAACCCTGCAAACGACACCGGTGTCTGCAGAAGCAGATTGCCCATCCCCGTTTTGAGCGATGGCGCCGCGGCCGTCGGGTCGTCGGGCGTAAACGCGTATTCGAATTCGAATCCCACCATCAGCAAGCCGAATCCGACCGCGCCGCCGCGCACCTGACGGTTCGCCGGGGTCGTGTTCGCCCCGATGAAACCGGTGAGATCGGCATACGCCGCGGTGGCGTGCAGAGCCACCAATACGGCTGTGATTCCGAGCGCCCGAAGCATCCTCATGAGTCGATTCTAGTACAATCCTAAGTCACGTGAAGTCACACCATTACAGCCAGCACGCGGCCGCGCTGCGGACCGAGCTGAGCCGCGCGCTGCCGCGCGAGCAGATGGTCGCGCTGCACAAGAAAAGCGCGGCGCGGCACATGGTGGTGATGGTGCGGCAGTTCGCGATCCTGGCGCTGTGCACGTGGGCGCTCATCGCGATCTCGAATCCGCTCGTCTGGATTCCGCTCGCGTTCGTCCAGGGCTTCACCGTGTTCAACTTCACGGTCCTGCTGCACGAGGTGGTGCACCACCTGATTTTCGAAGAGCGGCATCCGGCCGCCGAGCGCGCGCTCGCGTGGCTGTACGCCGTCCCGAGCGGCATCTCGTCCAGTCAATTCACGCGCTGGCACCTGGATCACCACGCCGAGTTGGGATCGGACGAGGACGACCCGAAGCGCCATCATCTCTCGCCGAAGGTCAACGCGCGGTGGTTCAAGGCGCTGTACTGCACGCCGGCGCTCTTCCCGATTTACTTCCGCGCGGCGCGGAAAGAGAGCGCGACCTATCCGCCGCCGCTGCGGAAGCAGATCGCGTTCGAGCGCAAGATCTCGATCGCCGCGCATCTGACGGCGCTCGCGGCGATCTGGCTGCTGTTCGGGTTCGGCGCGGCGCTGCGCGCGCACATCGTTCCCGTCTTCTTTGTTTTCCCGATCGCGTTCACGTTGAATCGCCTCGGTCAGCACTACGACATCGACCCGACCGATCCCGCGAAGTGGGGGACGCTGATGCGCGGGAACTGGTTCTGGGATTTCGCGTTCCTGAACTCGAACTACCACCTCGAACATCATTACTTCGCCGGCGTGCCGTTCTATCGCCTGCCGGCGCTGCAGCGTGCGCTCGTGCCGTTCTACGAGCGCCACCACATGCGCTGGCAGAATTACTCCGGTCTTTTGTACGGCTGGTTCGTCGAGAACCGCGCTCCGCATACCAACTGGTCTTCGCAGGAGATCGACCGTGCCGTGGCTGCTGACCCTCATCTGGGCGTTCGCTAGCCAGGTCGGTTTCGCGTTTCCCATCAACGTCACGACGATTCGCGTCGGCGCGCCGACGGTCATCGCGCAGCTCGATATCGGACAACTCAAAGGGGAGTTGCGGCAGATCGGCTGGTCGACGGACGGCGCGCAGTTGTACGTGCAAACCGCTGACGGCGAGCCGCCGCGCGAAACGCTTCGACACTTCGTCGTCTCGGTCGGCAGCGGTGTGGTGACGCCGACCGATCAAGAGCCGGCGTGGGCGCAGGAATACTGGGCGCGCAAATCGGACCGGACCGCGCCCGGCGCACCGATGCTCGAGATCGACGTCAAGCAGACGTTCGAGACGAAGAAGATCGGCACGGGAACGGCGGGCGCGATCGACGGCATTGAACGCGCCGGCGGCAACACGATCATGAGCGGCAACAACCTCGATCGCGAGAACCAGAAGCAGAAGCTGACCGTCTGGCGCTTTTCGTTGTTCGAGACGACGATCGGCGAGTTCGTCAACACGCGGCCGATCCCTGGCCTGACGTTCAGCTGGGGCCCGCGCGGGACGGGTGCGATGGCGTTCACGACCGACGAGGGACGCCTGATGTTCATCGATCAGGAACAGCACAAGCAGTCCGTGGCCGGCGTGAAGGATGCGATCTTGCCGGCGTGGTCACTGGACGGCGAGCGGCTCGCGTATGCGGTCAAGACCGGCCGCAAGAAGTACAAACTGGTGTGGTGTACCATCACGAAGTGATGGATTTCCGCCTCACTGAGGAGCAGGCGCTCCTTCGCCGCACCGTCCGCGAGTTCGCCGAAACCGAGATCCGTCCGCACGTGCGCGAGTGGGATCACGATCAACACTTCCCGACCGAGCTGGTGCCGAAGCTCGCTGCCCTCGGACTCCTCGGCATCCAGTTTCCCGAGCAGTACGGCGGCGCGGCGATGTCGGCGATCGATTACTGCATCTGCATCGAAGAGCTCGCGCGCGTCGATCCGGCGATCTCGCTGTCCGTCGCCGCGCACAACGGCCTGTGTTCGTCGCACATCTTCCTGTTCGGCACCGAAGCGCAGAAGCAGAAATTCCTGACGCCGCTCGCCCGCGGCGAAAAAATCGGCGCCTGGGGGCTGACCGAGTCCTCGTCGGGCAGCGACGCCGCGGGGATGCGCACGACGGCCGCGCGCGCCGGATCGTGCTGGGTGATCAACGGCGCGAAAACGTTCACGACGCACGGCCGTGTCGGCGACACGATGGTCGTGATGGCGGTCACCAACCGCGCTGCCGGTTCCAAGGGCGTCTCCGCCTTCATCGTCGAACGCGGCACGCCGGGCATGTCGCCGGGCAAGAAGGAAGACAAGCTCGGGATGCGCGCCAGCGATACCAGCGAAGTCCTGTTCGAGAACTGCCGCGTGCCGGACGATCAACTGCTCGGCGTCGAAGGGCAGGGTTTCGTCAACACCATGCAGGTGCTTGACGCCGGTCGCATCGGGATTGCGGCGCTTGCCGTCGGCCTCGCGCAAGGCGCGTACGAGGCGGCGCTCCACTATTCGCGCGAACGGCGCGCGTTCGGCAAGTTGATCAGCAGTTTTCAGGCGATCCAGTGGAAGCTCGCCGACGCGGCCACAAAAATTGAAGCCGCACGTCTGCTGACGTATCGCGCGGCGTACCTCAAGGACAAAGGGGAGCGGACGACGCTGCAGGCGTCGATGGCGAAGTTGTACGCGAGCGAGATCGCCGTCCGCGTCGCCGATGACTGCGTCCAAATCCACGGCGGATACGGCTTCGTCAAAGACTACGCCGCCGAAAAATTCTTCCGCGACGTGAAGCTGACCACGATCGGCGAAGGCACCAGCGAAATCCAGCGGCTGGTGATCGCGCGACAGCTCCTCGCAGCATCGTGACGACAGCGACGACCCTCGCCGAGCGCGTGCTCGCCGGAGACACGCGTGCGATCGCCCGCGCCATCTCGCTCGTCGAAGACGAAGATCCGGCCGGCGCCGATCTCGTGCGCGACATCTTCAGCCACACCGGCCGCGCGTATCTCATCGGCGTCACCGGTCCGCCCGGCGCGGGCAAATCGACACTGGTCGATCGGCTGGTCTTCGAGATTCGCAAGGCGGGGCGTTCGGTCGGCGTCATCGCAGTCGATCCGACGAGCCCGTTCAGCGGCGGCGCCGTCCTCGGCGATCGCCTGCGCATGCAGGCGCACGCGCAAGACGCAGGGGTGTTCATTCGCAGCATGGCGACGCGCGGCCACCTGGGTGGTCTCGCACGATCGACCGGCGACGCCGCGCTCGTCCTCGACGCCGCCGGCACCGACATCATCGTCATCGAAACCGTCGGAGTCGGCCAGGACGAGGTCGACATCATCCGCACCGCGGACGTCTCGATCGTCACGCTCGTGCCGGGCACCGGCGACGAAGTGCAGGCACTGAAAGCCGGCATCATGGAGATTGCCGACATCTTCGTGATCAATAAGTCCGATCGCGAAGGCGCTGACAGACTCGTCGCCGCCGTCGAAGCGAACCTTGCGCTCGAGGCGTTTCAAGCCGGGCAGTGGCGTCCGCCCGTGGTCAAGACGATGGCGACGGCCGGCAAAGGCGTGTCCGAATTGCTCGAGGTCATCTGGCAGTTTCGCGATCACGCGGAGAAAACGCAGGCGGCGCGTCGCCGCTCGCGGAGCGAATACCGGCTGCGCGAGCTCGTGTCGCAGCGTTTCATGGATCATCTCGAGCGCCGGATTCTCGCGGCGGGCGAGCTCTCGACGATCGTCGATCGGATCGCGGCGCGCGAGCTCGATCCATACACGGCCGCCAACGATCTCCTTCGCCGCGCGGTATCCTAGTCAGTCGATGAAAGCCATCCTCGACCACATCGGGATCGCCGTCAAAGATCTCCCCGCGGCGGTGGCGTTTTACCGCGACGCGCTCGGCCTCGAGATCGAAGCGCCCGAGGACGTCGCGTCACAACACGTCCGCGCGCATTTCGTCCCGGTCGGCGAGCCACGGCTCGAACTGCTCGAAGCGACGGCGCCCGAGTCGCCGATTGCGAAGTACATCGAAAAGCGTGGTCCTGGGCTGCATCACATCACGCTCCGCGTCGAGAACATCGAGGCCGCCCTCGCGCAACTGAAAGCGCGCGGCGCAAAGCTGATCGATGAGGCTGCTCGGCCGGGAGCGGAAGGGTCGTTGATCGCGTTTGTCCACCCGTCAGCGTCCGCGGGCGTGCTCGTCGAACTGAAGCAATCAGCCAATCAATCCGCAATCCGCAATCCGCAATCCGCAATACAGCGTTTCACGCTCGGCGACTTGGAGTTGATTTCCGTCGATGATGGGTTCTTCCGCCTCGACGGCGGCTCGATGTTCGGCACGGTGCCGAAGGTGTTCTGGGAGAAGAAAGCGCCACCTGACCATCGGAACCGGATCCTGATGGCGATGCGGCCGCTGATCGTGCGCGGCATGCGGACGATGATCATCGATGCCGGTGTCGGCGACAAAGACGACGCGAAGTTCCATGACATCTACGGCATGGATCGATCGCGGACGCTGGACGATGCGCTTGCCGAAGCGAAGATCTCGCCGGAGGACATCGATATCGTCCTCGCGACGCACCTGCATTTCGACCATGCCGGCGGATTTACCGTCCGCGATGCAAGCGGCCGCATCCGCCCGCGTTTTCCGCGAGCGCAGTACGTCGTCCGCCGCGGCGAGTGGGAAGATGCGACGCATCCGCACGCGCGCAACCGCGCGAGCTACATCGCCGATAATTACGTGCCGCTGGCCGACGCCGGCGTCCTGCTCATGGTCGACGAGGACCAGACGATCATGCCGGGCGTCCGCGTCCAGCGCACGGGCGGCCACACGATGCACCATCAGATGGTCTGGATCGAATCGGGCGGCGCGCGCGCCGCCTACGTCGCCGACATGATCCCGACGACGGCGCACATTCCGGACGCGTGGGTGATGGGGTACGACCTCTATCCCGTGGACACGTTGTTCGCGAAGCAGAAGTTCTTGCAACAGGCGGTCGACGAGAACATCCTCGTGTTCTTCGAACACGACCCGACCATCGCGGCGGGCTACGTCCGCGAGATCAACGGCAAGCGCACACTGCAACCAGCATGACAGCACCGACGATCGGCATTATTGGCGGCAGCGGCCTGTACGACATGGCCGAGCTGACGGACCGCGAAGAACGCCAGCTATCGACACCGTTTGGCGATCCGTCTGGCCCTTACGTGATCGCGACGCTGCGGGGAAAGCGCGTCGCCTTTCTCGCGCGTCATGGCGCCGGGCACAAGATCCTGCCGTCCGAGTTGAA
>Ga0070741_10014301_pt1 | contig 13750 bp, 14 predicted proteins | sample Coa_R1_4_FD_66440 | JGI IMG/M metagenome (GOLD analysis project Ga0070741, IMG submission 66440) | Surface soil microbial communities from Centralia Pennsylvania, which are recovering from an underground coalmine fire - Coalmine... | ecosystem: Environmental > Terrestrial > Soil > Unclassified ... | reverse complement strand
ACCGCGCGAATTTTTTGCGCGAGCGCTTCGGCTTCTTCCACCGAAAAACACAGCAGCGGCAGGCTGGACATAATTGCGCCGACATTTTCAATTCCCCGATGCTGCAGCAGCGAGTCCATCTGCCAGGCGTCGCCGGTGATGATTTGTGCGCGTGGAAATTTTTCGCGCAGCAATTGAGCCATTTTAGGATTGTGTTCGATGGCAACCAATTTTTCTTCGCGCAAACCATGTTTCAGAAGCGATTCCGTGACGACGCCGGTGCCGGGGCCGAGTTCGAGCACGAAGCTTTCACGATTTTTTGGCAGCCATTTAGCCATCGCTGCGGCGAGACGGCGCGAACTTGGCACGACGGCGCCGGTGCCTTTGGGATTCGCGAGCCATTCCTGCAGGAACAATGTCGTATCGTTGAGCGTGGCTATGATTTTTTTTGCCATGATGCCCTTGCTTTGCATTGAAGAAAATAATCGAGGCGCGCGAAGGCTGCAAACTTTAGTTTGTGACAAAATTGTCACCGTCCATTTCGCGGCGACTGCGTCGGCTGAGAATTTTCCGAAAGTTTTTTCTTCGCAGCGTCGCGGCGATTCGTCCAGTCCACCCAGTCGCGCTCCCAATTTGCTCCGGATAATTTTTTTTGCGCTTTCGGCCAAAACGCGTCGAGTGCATCCAATTGTTTTTGCGCGTCGGCGCGGTCGCCCCATTTCAAGTCGGATTCCGCCATGACCAAAAAATTTTCCGGAAAATCCGGCGCGATTTGCAAAGCCTCTTGCAAATACATTTTCGCTTTGCGTTTGCTGCCGATGCTCATCGGCCAGCCGGGCGTATCGCGATAAAGCAAACCGAGACTGCGTGCGGAACCGCCAAAATCAATTTGTTTATCCAGATTCAACGCCGCTTGAAATTCCGATTCCATTTGTTTGACCAATTTCAGCGCGCCGAGACTTTTCGTCCGCGCCAATTGGCCGAGATTCATCGCCAAATAGTAATGCGCATCGGCATTTTTCAAATCGGACGCGAGAACTTTCCGGCAAACGTCAATGCCTTGGTTTGCCAAATCAGCGCGCTGACTGTCATTTTTGGCAAAATCCGCGAAATCGTAGCATGCGCGAGCAAATTGGACGGCATTGGAAGGATTATTTTCGTCCGATTGAAATTGTTTTTGGGCTGAACGGAAATTTTCTTCAGCGTGGGCGGCAAATTTTTGTTGTGAATCGTCGGCCATGGCAATTCCTGCGATAAAAATAAAAAGAATTGCCGCGACTTTCCAATAAGTCGCGTGTTTAACCGGGGAATTAAAAGTTGCCATCGCGTTTGAGTGTTTTATAATATGCGAGTGAGATTAAATCGTAGTTTTCCAGTGTTGGCAATGTTCGCGACGGCGCTCGCATTTATTTGCGTGGGCTGTTCGGGCATTAATGCCGGCACCAGCGTCTCGCCGCTTGATTTTTTGTTGCCTGGCGTTGGTCATTTCATTAAAAATGACACGGCGACGAATGCTCCGGTTTCATTTCCGCAAGATAACAAGCAATTGGCCGTAAATTAAGGTGGGTAAAATACTATGCGATTTCCATTCGCGCTGACTAAAAAAATTGCCAGTCACATCATCAAGCACAAGCTTCGCAAAACGCCGAAGTTTGCGATGGTGCTGCAACTCGAACCGCTGCACACGTGCAATCTGACTTGCACCGGCTGCGGTCGCATCCGTGAATACTCCACGTCGCTCAAAGACATGGTGCCGCTGGAAAAATGTCTCGCGGCGGCGGCGGAATGCGACGCGCCGATGGTTTCCATCTGCGGCGGCGAACCGTTGATTTATCCAAAGATTGAAGAGCTCATCAACGGCCTGCTCGAACAACGTCGCGTCATTTATGTCTGCACGAACGCCATGTTCATGCGGAAAAAAATGAAAGATTATCTCGCAGCAATTTATTCGCCCGCAGTCGAGCCGAAGTTAAAAAAATTGCTCGACCAAAAATTGATTTCTGAAAAAGACGCCGAGACGATTCGCAAATCCGACGACGCGGCGAAAAAGAAAACCGTCATTCGTCCGACGCAATGGATGTATTGGAACGTTCATGTGGACGGTTTGGAATTCACGCACGATTTGATTGTTGAACGTGAAGGCGTTTTCGTCGAATGCGTCGCCGCAATCAAAATGGCGAAAATTCTCGGCTATCAAGTCGCGACGAACACGACCGTTTACAAAGAAACCGACGTGCAGGAAATCGAGGACATGTTCAAGTTTTTGTCGTCGCTCGAAGTGGACGGCCACACGATTTCGCCCGGCTACGATTACGATGCTGCGAAAAAAGACATGGTCAAGCGTCTCGGCAAAGATCCAAAACAATTTTTCCTGACGCGCGACATGACGCGGCAAAAATTTGCGAAGATTGAGCAATGGGGAAAAGCGTTCACGATTTTTGGCACGCCGGTTTATCAGGAATTTCTCGCCGGCAAACGCGAATTGACCTGCACCGCGTGGGCGATTCCGACCTTCAATGTGCGCGGCTGGAAAGCGCCGTGCTATTTGATGACCGACGGCCATTACGGCGGCTATCAGGAAATGCTCGAAAAGGTGAACTGGGAAAAATACGGCGTCGTCAACGGCGTCGCGCGCGACCCGCGCTGCGAGCATTGCATGGTCCACTGCGGCTACGACCCCAGCGGCGCGCTCGGCACGAATTATCAAGCCGGCGACAACTGGAAAAATTTCAAATACAACTTCGGCGCGAAACCGAAACCGTTTCCGGCATCGCCGGAATTGGAAAAACGCGCGTTCAACGGCGTCACGATTGGCAAAGGTCATTTGGCCGAAGCGAAAGCGGCCATCAATTCACCGGCTGCCGGAGCGCGCGGCGCATTTTCAAACGAAGTTCATCACGACCACGTCGGCAGTTCTTGCGGAACGACGGAAAAAGATTCCAACGTTCGCGCGGAATAATTTAATTTTCATGAGCAAAACACTTTATCTTTCACCTCCATCGTTTGACGGATTTGACGGCGGCGCGGGCGCGCGGTATCAGGCGCGGCGCGAAGTCACCAGCTATTGGTATCCGACGTGGTTGGCGCAACCCGCCGCGCTCACGCCGAATTCCAAATTGCTCGATTGCCCGCCGCACGACATTGATGTGAAAAAATGTCTGGCGATTGCAAAAGATTTTGACCACGTCATCATCAACACGTCCACGCCGTCGCTGAAAAACGATTGCAAAGTGGCCGAAGCCATCAAATCGCAGAAGCCCGACACGAAAATTGGTTTCGTCGGCGCGCACACGATGGTTTTGCCGACGGAAACGTTGAAGGCATCGCCGGCGATTGATTGGGTCGGCCGCAAAGAATTTGATTTCACGTGCAAAGAAGTTGCCGAAGGCCGCGAGCTTTCGACGATTGCCGGCTTGTCATACAAAGACAAAGACGGAAAGATTAAACACAATCCTGAACGCGAAATGATTCAGGACATGGACACGCTGCCGTGGGTGGCGGACGTTTACAAACGCGATTTGGAAATTGAAAAATATTTCATCGGCTACCTGTTGCATCCCTACATTTCGATGTATACGGGCCGCGGTTGTCCGGCGCAGTGCAGTTTCTGCCTCTGGCCGCAGACAATTGGCGGACACAAATATCGCGTGCGCTCGCCGCAAAATGTTGCCGACGAAATGGCTTACATGAAGAAATTGTTTCCGCAAGTGCGCGAATTTTTCTTCGATGATGACACGTTCACGGCGAATCTTCCGCGCGCGCGCGAAATTGCAAAAAAACTTGGTCCGCTCGGTGTTCACTGGAGTTGCAACAGCCGTGCAAATCTGGATTACGACACGATAAAATCTTTCAAAGACAACGGCCTGCGTTTGTTCCTCGTCGGCTATGAAAGCGGCAACGACGAAACTTTGAAACGCATCAAAAAAGGCGTAACGACCGATGAAATGCGCGCATTCACGAAAGCTTGCCACAAAGCGGGCGTGGTGATTCACGGCACGTTCATTCTTGGTTTGCCGGTTGAAACGAAAGAGACGATTGAGCAGACAATTAATTTCGCGAAAGAGCTGGACGTTTTCAGTTTGCAGGTTTCGCTCGCCGCGCCATATCCGGGCACGGAACTTTACGAACAGGCCAAGCTCAACGGCTGGTTTGTGAAAAAAGACAAAACCGATTTAGTCGAAGGCGACGGCTTTCAACAAAGCACACTCGAATATCCGAGCGCATCGAAAGAAGAAATTTTCGAATCGGTCGAACGTTTTTATCGCACGTATTATTTGCGTCCGAAACCGATCATCCGCATCATCAAGACGATGCTCGAGGACAAAGACGTTCTCGTCCGCCGCACGCGCGAAGGTTACGAATTCGGCAAGAGCATGTGGCAGCGCCGAAAAGATTTGGCCGCGGCGCAAGCCGTTTAAAATTTCCCACGCGGTTCCGCAACAAAAACCTTAAAGAAAGGAATCGGTTATGGAAACGTCAGAAGAAAAGAAGTGCTGTGAAACGAAAAAGTGCGGTTGCTTTTGTCATAAGATGCCGGGCTTGTTCATCGTGGTGATTGGCGTCCTGGTGCTTTTGCGCACGCTCGAAGTAATACCATCGCAACCGTTTTGGATTACGATTTCAATCATTGTAATTTTAATCGGATTGAAGACGATGTTTTGCCATTGCAAATGTTGCAATAAGACATAATCAGCCGAGCAATCCTTTCCACAGAAAAAATCCATAAGCGGCGACGAGAATCCAGCCGGCGAATTTCGGCAATTGCCCAAAAATCGCGACGAACAGAAAATGCAACAGCGTTGCGCCTACTAGAATCATCATTCCCATTTGAAAAAATGGCGGCAATGTCAGCGGTTGGTAGAGCGCATAAATTCCCAGGCACAACGGAATTGAAACGTGACAATCGCCGACTTGCGAGGCGTAGACGGTTTCCGGCTGTTTGCGCCACGCGTAATAAATCGCGAGCACGGCGTTCGGCAAAACTGTAATCCAGCCGCTGACCCAGCCAAAATGGTCTTTGACGAAACCTTGATGGACGTAATTGTGCACCCAATTCACCAGCCAGTCCGTGCTGACATAAATCGCATACGCGCCGACGGCGAGCAGAGACAAATCCAGCGGTAACATCCAGCCAATCATCGAACGGCCTTGCCGCACGTTTGATTTCATCACTTCAAAAACGTGGAAGCATTGCCAAAATAAAAACAATCCGACGAGCACAAGGCCGTCGTTGAAATTTAAACTGCCTTTTCGTCCGAGCGCCCAAACCGCGCCGGTAAAAAATAAAACAGCTGTGAGCGTGAGCAATAGCGACAGCCGATTTAATTCGTGAGTTTTACCGGCGACTGCATTCGTTGATTTTTTCTTTGGCGAATTTTTTCCGTCGCCTTTTGCTTTGGAAGGCAAAACTTTTATCCCTAAAAAAATTGCGGGCAAACCCAGCACCAGCGTCATATCAGTGACGTTATTGACCAAATTATTATTCGCGATATCCGCGCCGCCAAATCCATTGATGCCATAAATGAATGCAAGAATCAAATTGCCCATGCCCGAGCAATACGGCATGACCAATGTGCCGAGGACCGTGCCTTCGAAGCCGCGTCCGCTCATCGCTTCGAGCCGCCAAATCATCAGGAACGACGCCGCAATGAATAGCGCGACAAAGAGCCACGGCGTCCAATTGCCTTGCGCCTGAATCCAATGGATGAATGGATTTGCCACGCGCGAAGTTTAATTGAAAAATTTTCCGGCGCGAATTTTTTTAGCGCCGCGTTTTGGCAAATAAAATCAGGGGCGTTGAATTTTCTTTCGCAACGCGCCATCCTGTGTTACAGAATTCTCATGCGCAAAGTCCTTGGAACACTCCTTGCCATTTGGATTTGCGGCTTTCTCGCCGCAATCGGCGCGGAACAATATTCATTGGCGGATGGAACGACTGTAAGTGGCGAAATTATTACTGTGGACGCCAGCGGCGTGATGTTCAAGACCGGCCCGGACACTTACACTGAAAAAATGCCTTGGACGAAATTTTCGCAGGATGGGCTAAAACAACTCGCGCAGAATCCAAAAGCGCAACCGTTCGCCGAGCCATTTATCGAGCCGCCACCGGTCGCTGCGAAAGCGCAAATCAACATCAACGCCGTTCCTCGCCTCGCAAATCCCGCGTCCGGCTCATTGTTCGGGGCGCTGTTCACTTCGTCCGTCGGTATCGTCATGTTGCTGTTGATTTATGCGGCAAATATTTTTGCCGGATACGAGGTCGCCGTTTTTCGCGCGCGACCAATCGGAATGGGCATTGGACTTGCCGCTGTCATTCCAATTATTGGGCCAATTATTTTGATTTCGATGCCGACCGTTCTGCAAACGGCGCCGGTGGAAGAAATTCCCCTCGCGACAGAACCGCCTCCGGAGCCGCATCGCTTTACAGTTGGAACGCCTGCGCCGGCATACACGCCGCCGCCTGCCGCTGCGCCAATGGCCGCGCCGATTGAGCGAGAAGAAATTCAAATTGTTGCCAGCGGATTTTCCGGCGCGCCGCCGCCGAAAGATGAAAGTGCGCAAGTGGAAGTTTTTCAACGCGGACAATTCATGTTCAACCGCCGGTTTTTTGAAACAAAATTTCCCGGCTTCTTCAGCATTGCGCGTCCTGAAGCCGACCGCGGGAAAATTTTGACCGTGAAAACTCCCGGCTCGCTGCTCAATGTCGAACGCATTTCCCGCATCAGCGCCAACGATGCGCATTTTGAAGTCGTGCAAGGCGGCGAACGTCAGGAAATCATGGTGCCATTTTCCGACATCCAGCAAATTCAACTCAAACAAAAATCTTGAAATATCGGACGATTCTCATGTTTGGCGCGCCCGGTTCCGGCAAAGGCACGCATGGTCGCGCGCTCGGCGCCATTCCCGGATTTTTTCACTGCGCATGCGGCGATGTTTTCCGCGGACTCCGGCCTGAAAGCGAACTTGGACAAGTTTTCATCGAGCACACCAGTCGCGGACAACTCGTGCCCGACGCGCCGACAATTGAACTTTGGCGTAAAATCATTGATGCCAGCACGCAACTGGGACGATTTCATCCCGACACCGATACACTGGTGCTCGATGGCATCCCGCGCAATTTGCATCAGGCCGAAATGCTGCGCGACACACTCGACGTTGTCGCCATTCTTTATCTGACTTCCAAGAAAAAGGAAAATCTCATCAACCGGATGCAACGCCGCGCACTCAAGGACAACCGGTTGGACGACGCGAACCTGGACGTGATTCGCGAGCGCTTGAAAGTCTACGAAAAAGAAACCAAACCGGTTTTAAATTTCTACGGAAAGAAATTGGTCCACAAAATCAATACTGACGACAGGCCCGCCGAAACCTTTCTGAAAATTCTTAAACAAGTCGTCAAAGTAAAATGATTTTCTGTTTTTGATTTCCGATTGCTGGAGACGGCAGGCTTGCGCCCGAATCAAAAATCAAAAATCATCATTTCGGAATGAGAATCGTTTTCATGGGCACAGCGGAATTGTCCTGCGCCAGTCTGGAAAAATTGGCGGCGGACAAATTTTTTTCCGTCGTCGCCGTCGTCACGCAGCCGGACAAGCCCAAGGGCAGAGATTTAAAATTGCAGGCGTCGCCGGTAAAAATCCTCGCGCAGAAATTGAATCTGCCCATTTTGCAGCCGGCGAAAGCGCGTGACGAACAATTCGTTGCGCAATTGCGCAAATTGCAGCCGGATTTGATTGTCGTCGTCGCCTACGGACAAATTTTGCCGCAAGCCATTTTGGATTTGCCAAAATTCGGCTGCGTGAATGTTCACACATCGCTGCTGCCGAAATATCGCGGCGCGGCGCCGATTCAACGGGCAATTGCCGACGGCGAAACCGAAACCGGCGTGACCATCATGAAAATGGATGCCGGACTCGATACTGGTGAAATCATTTCGCAAGCGCGCACGCCGATTTTGCCGGAGGACAATTCGCAAACGCTTCACGATAAACTGGCGCAACTCGGCGCGGAATTATTGGTTGAAACAATTCCAGATTACGTCGCCGGAAAAATCCTGCCGAAACCGCAGCCAGCCGAAGGCGTGAGTTACGCGGCGAAAATAAAAAAAGAAGACGGCAAGATTGACTGGAACGAACCGGCGGAGAAAATTCTAAATCGGCTGCGCGCGTTCACGCCATGGCCGGGAATTTTTGCTTTTGTGAAAAACAATTTGCTGAAGATTTGGAAAATGGAAATCGTCGAGCGTTCCGGCAACATCGGAGAAATTTTATCGGCGGATAAACATGGAATTGTCGTCGCCTGCGGAAAAAAATCTTTGCGGATTTTGGAATTGCAGCGCGAAGGCGGGCGGCGCATGACCGCGCAGGAATTTCTCGCGGGAAATCCGTTGAAGACCGGTGATAATTGGGGTTGATTACATCCAGCCGAGGCTTTGCGCAATTTCCACGAATGCGTAGGCAATTGCACCGCTAATGGGCAGCGTCAAAATCCACGCCCAAAGAATTCTTTCGATGACGACAAGCTTCAGGGCGTTGAAACTTTTCGCCGCGCCGACGCCCATGATGGAAGTAGTGATGGCATGCGTCGTGGAAACCGGCATTCCGAAATGGGTTGCGACAGATAAAATAGTCGCGCTGGTCGTTTCCGCGGCAAAGCCGTGAACGGGATGAAGTTTCACCATTTTATGACCGAGCGTTTTTATAATTCTCCAACCGCCGACGGCCGTGCCCGCGCACATCGTCAGCGAACAAACGACGACAATCCATTTGGCGATATGCAATTGTTCGCCAGACGCTAGTTGCGGCGCGCGAAGAAAATGCAGCCAGTCGGGCAAATTATCAAATGCGCCGCCCGTCGTGCCGGTGAACAAAGCCAGCGCAATCACGCCCATTGTTTTTGTCGCATCGTTGGTGCCATGCGCAAATCCCATGTAGCCGGAACTGAATAATTGCAGCACGCCGAACGTTTTGTTCACGGTGACTGGACGCCAGTTGCGCAACAGAAAATACAAAAGCGCCATAACAAGAAATCCGAGAACTAATCCGCAGAGCGGCGACGAAATCATCGGCAGGATGACTTTCCAAAGGATGCCCTGGCTTTTCCACCAATGTTCACTGCTGGGCACCGACCAGATAAGCGCGTGAAAATCGTTGTGAGCCGCGGCAAATCCCGCGCCGCACAATCCGCCAATTAGCGCGTGGGATGAACTTGAAGGCATTCCAAACCACCACGTCAATAGATTCCAAATAATCGCTGCAAACAAAGCGCAAAGCAGAACTTGAGAGGTGGCAACTTCCGCTTTCAAAATTCCGCCGTAAACTGTTTTTGCGACAGCCAGGCCAAAAAATCCGCCAACAAGGTTTGTTACCGCGGCGAGCAGAACAGCTTGGCGCGGTGAAAGCACTTTCGTGGCGATGACCGTGGCGATGGAATTGGCCGTGTCATGAAAGCCGTTGATGAAGGTGAAAATCAACGCCGCGATGATGACGAAGATGATAAGCGTCAGCACAGGTCAGGAATTTTTGAGGACGATTTGCATTACGACGTTGCCCACATCGCGGCAACGGTCCACGACTTTTTCAATCAATTCATAAAGGTCGCGAATAGCAATTGCCTTAAGGGCGGTGTGTTTGCCGCTATAAAGGTCGCGCAGCAAATCCATCATCAACTTGTCCGCCTCGCCTTCGACGTATTGCAGCCGGTCATTAAGAGTTTTAACTTTTTCCAACTCGTTCATTTGATGAAGTAGTTTGACCATCGCGAGAACTTCATCAGCGGCTTTGAGCATCATTTCCGCCTGGCGCGCCAAATCCATTCCTTCCAAATGCGGCGCGGCGATAAGAAAACGTTCGGCGACCTTTTCCGCCGTCTTGGGAATTTTGTAAAGCCCGCGCGCCAGCGCTTCAATGTCTTCGCGCTCGATGCCAGTAACAAATGTCTTTACCAACTCGGTGCTGATTTGCTCGGCAATTTGTTTTTCCTTGCGACGGGCGAGAACCAATTCATCCATTTTTTTGGAATCGTTCGGCGATTTAATGATTTCAACCGTGAGGCGGACGCAATTGTGCGTTTCCTGCGCCGCCGCATCGAGGAGTTTCAAAAATTTATCGCCTTTGCCGAAGAATTGTTGGAGCGAGAACATGCAGCAAGTTTGCACGAACGCTTTTTGAAATGCAAAAATTACCTGCCGTAAATCGGTCAGGAATTTTTTGCGCCCGGATGCCGGATGTCCTGCGCTTCACAAAGGTAAACGACGTCTTCCGCAATGTTTTTTGCGTGGTCGGCGATGCGTTCCAAACTTTTCGCGGCGACAATCCAATGCAGGCAACGGCCAATAGTGTTTGGATTTTCAATCATGTGCTGCGTGAGCACGGCGTGCATTTCACGATTAAGCGCGTCCACTTCCTTGTCACGCGGAATAATAGCTCGCGCTGCCGTAGGGTCGCGCTGGACAAACGAATCGAGCGAGTCCTTGACCATTTGCAGCGACATGCCGGCGAGCCTGGGCAAATCCAAATTGATTTTCACCGGCGGTTCTTGTGACAAATCGCGCGCGCGCTTGGCGATTTTTGTCGCTTCATCACCGATGCGTTCGAGATTTTGCGAAATTTTCATGGCGACGGTAACGAGACGTAAATTCGTGGCGAGCGGCGCTTTCGTTAAAAGCTGAATTGCCATTTCGTCAATTTCCACTTCGAATTTATCAATCACGTCGTCGTCCGTGCGGACTTTCATCGCGAGCGCGGCGTTGCGTTGCATGAGCGCGGTGACGGCATCGTTGACGGAGGCTTCGGCGCGGCTGGCCATCGTCAGCAGTTTCTGCCGCAGCTCGTCTAGGCCCATTTCAAAATGATTGTCCATAAATTGATTTCAAATTAGCTCAACCGAATCGTCCCGTCACATAGTCTTCCGTGCGTTTGTTTGCTGGGCTCGTGAAAATTTTTGTTGTCGGGCCGAATTCCACCAATTCACCCATGTAAAAAAATGCAGTGAAATCGGAAGCTCGGGCGGCTTGCTGCATATTGTGAGTTACGATGACGATGGTGTAATCTTTTTTGAGCGTCAAAATCAAGTCTTCGATTTTTGAAGTCGCCAGCGGGTCGAGCGCGGATGCCGGTTCGTCCATCAACAAAACTTCCGGCTGCACGGCGAGCGCGCGGGCGATGCAGAGGCGTTGTTGTTGTCCGCCCGATAAACTGATTGCCGGCGCGCTCAAGCGGTCTTTCACTTCGTCCCACAATGCGGCCATGCGCAGCGATTGTTCCGTGCGTTCGGAAAGAATTTTTTTGTCGCGAATTCCATTTAAGCGCAAACCGACGGTGACATTTTCGTTAATGGACATCGTCGGAAATGGATTTGATTTTTGAAAAACCATGCCGACGCGGCGGCGGACGACGACCGGCTGAACATTTTTTGAATAAATATCGTCGCCGAATAATTTAATTTCACCTTCCATTCGCGCATCCGGATTCAACTCGTGCATCCGGTTGATGGCGCGGAGAAAAGTGGATTTGCCGCAGCCGCTGGGCCCGATGATTGCCGTTACCGCGCGCGCGGCGATGTCGAGGGAAACATTTTTGACCGCCTCATTTTTGCCGAAATAAACTGACAAATTTTTTACAGTCAGCGCGGCGGAATTATTTTGGTTGTCAGCCATGATTAAATTTTTGCTTTGAACCGGTCGCGGGTCAAAAAGCGCACGCCGATGTTGATGGCCAGCACGAGCAAAAGCAAGACGAGCGCGCCTGCCCAGGCCTGCCGGCGCCAATCATCGTAAGGCGATTTGGCGTATTCAAAAATTTGCAGCGGCAATGCGGCGATTGGCTCGGTCAATTTGCGCGCCCAGCCGAGATTGCCAAACGCGGTGAACATGAGCGGCGCGGTTTCGCCGGCGACGCGCGCGAGCGCGAGCAAGACGCCGGTGACAATTCCTTTCAGCGCCGTGCGGATGACGATTTGCACAATCGTGCGCCATTTGGCGATGCCGAGCGCGAGCGACGCTTCGCGATAACCGGCAGGAACAAGCTGCAACACTTCTTCCGTCGTGCGCATGACCAGCGGAATCATCATTAAGCCGAGCACGACTCCGCCCGCCAGCGCGGAAAAACCCGGCAGATGCGGCGCGACCAACAATCCGTAGACGACAATTCCCCACGTGATGGACGGCACGCCGTTCAAAATGTCCGCGGCGAAACGAATCCACCAATTTAATTTCGAGCCGCCGTATTCGGAAAGATAAACGCCGCCGAGCACGCCGATGGGCACGCCGATGAGCGCGGCTTCGCCGAGCAAAATAAAAGTTCCGGCAATCGCGTTGGCCATGCCGCCGCCGATTTCGCCGACGGGTTTAGGCAATTGCGTGAAAAATGCCCAATTGATGGATGTGAAACCTTCCTTGAGCAAATGATAAAATACCAAAACGAGCGGCGTCACGACGAGGATGGCGCACGCGAAAGTAATTACGCGCATCAGCACGTCTTTGAATTGCCGCCAGTTGTGATTGGGTGCGGTCATTTAATTTTGTGGCTTCACGCTCGGGCCGGCGAACGTTTTCAAAAGCAATTGGGCAAAAATATTTACGACTAAAGTTACGCCGAGCAGAACGAGGCCGAGTTCGAACAACGCGCTGTAATATAAATCGCCGGTCGCCTCAGTAAATTCATTAGCAATGGTGCTGGCGAGCGTCGCGCCGGGCGAGAACAACGAGGGAACGATTTGTGCGATGTTGCCAATGACGAGCGTGACGGCCATTGTTTCGCCGAGGGCGCGGCCAAGCCCAAGAATCACCGCGCCGAAAATTCCTTTTTTGGCGTAACTCAAAACAGCAATGCGTGTAACTTCCCAACGCGTTGCGCCGAGTGCATAAGCGGCTTCACGTTGCAAGCCGGGAACGCTGCGCAAAATTTCGCGAGAAACGGAAGTGATAATCGGGACAATCATGATGGCGAGAATCATTCCCGCTGCCAAAATGCACGGACCATAATCGGGACCTTTGAAGAGTGGCAGGAAGCCGAGCGTTCCGCGCATTGCGGGAAAAAGATGCGCATGCAGCCACGGAACCATCACGGACAATCCCCAAAAGCCGAGAATGACGCTAGGAATTGCCGCGAGCAATTCGATGAACATGATGAGCGGCTGGCGTAGCCACAGCGGCGCAAGTTCGGTGAGATAAACCGCCGTCGCAACGCTAATTGGCACGGCGATAATGAGCGCGATAAGTGAAGAGACAACTGTTCCAAAAATGACCGGCAGCGCGCCGTAAATGTCGTTGACCGGGTCCCAATCGCTGGAAATTAAAAAGCGCCAGCCGAATTTTTGCATCGCCAGATGCGAACCACTGGCGAGTTCGTAGCCGATGAGCGCGATGAGCACAAAAACGGCGAAGGCCATGGCAAGTGTCAGCCATTTGAACGCGCGGTCGCCGAATTGGCCGGTCGCGGTTGTCATTTTTGTTGTCGCCATGCAGTCGAATTTTTTCTCGCGTCTAAAAATCAAAAGGACGAAGAGCGGGAGGAACGCGCTCTTCGTCCTGCTCACGCCCCACAAAATATCGGGCGGACAGACGAAGTCATTATTTTATTGTGTCGAGCAATTGCAATTCGCGCTGCTGCACGTTGTCCGGCAGCGGGGCGTAATCCAGTTGCGACGACAATTTTTGTCCGTCGGTCACGGCCCATTTCAAAAAGGCGACCAGTGGTTTGCCGTGGTCGGCAATTTTTGTCTGCTGATAAACCAGCACCCAGCTCGCGCCGGAAATCGGATAGGATTTGTC
>Ga0070741_10014300_pt1 | contig 13751 bp, 9 predicted proteins | sample Coa_R1_4_FD_66440 | JGI IMG/M metagenome (GOLD analysis project Ga0070741, IMG submission 66440) | Surface soil microbial communities from Centralia Pennsylvania, which are recovering from an underground coalmine fire - Coalmine... | ecosystem: Environmental > Terrestrial > Soil > Unclassified ... | reverse complement strand
CCGGCGCAGCTTGTCGGTGACCCGCATCACCTCGTAGATGCCGATGCGGCCGCGATACCCCGTGTGATTGCACTGGTCGCAGCCGACCGACTTGTAGAACACGAACGCGGCCGCGTCGGCTTCCGAGATGTTCAGCGCGCGGATCGTTTCTGGCGGCGGCGTGTACTGCCGGCGGCAATGGGTGCACAACCGCCGCACGAGCCGCTGCGCGACGACGCCGATGAGCGCGCCGGCGATGACGTACGGTTCGGTCCCGATGTCGGTCAGCCGCGTCACCACTGACGGCGCATCGTCGGTGTGGAGGGTGGACAGCACGAGATGCCCCGTCTGCGACGCCTGCATCGCGATCTTCGCCGTCTCGGCGTCGCGGATCTCGCCGACCAGGATGACGTCGGGATCCTGGCGGAGAATCGATCGCAGCGCGCTGGCGAACGTCAGCTTGATCTTGTCGTTGATCTGCGTCTGGTGCACGCCGGCGATCTGATACTCGATCGGATCCTCGACGGTGACGATGTTCGTCTTCTCGGACTGGATCGACTTCAGCGCCGACGACAGCGTCGTCGACTTGCCGCTGCCGGTCGGACCGACGACCAGGACCATGCCGTGCTGGTGACGCAGGAAGTGGCGCAGCTCCTCGAGCGCCACCGCGGAGAGGCCGATCTCCTCGAGCGCGGGCACGCCCTTGCGGTGATCGAGCACGCGCATGACGACTTTCTCGCCCCACATCGTGCGCAGCGTGGAGACGCGGAAGTCGACTTCGGATCCCTCCTCCGAGGTGAGGCGCAGACGGCCGTCCTGCGGCAGGCGCTTCTCGGCGATGTCCATGCCGGCCATGATCTTCAGCCGCGCGATCAGCCCCTCGTGCACCCACTTCGGAAGGTCCATCACTTCCTTCAGCAGGCCGTCGAGGCGGTGGCGGATGAGGACGCCCTTTTCCATCGGCTCGATGTGGATGTCGCTCGCCTTGCTCTTGATCGCGCTCTTCACGACGAGATCGACCAGGTCGATGATCGGCGCCGCCTCGCTGCTGGCCTTCGTGCCTGCCGCCGACGATTCGAAGACCTCTTCCTCGATCCGTCGCGCAAGCGCCGTGTCGGCCGGCGCGTCCGCGACGCCGGTGCGCGTCTTCGGCGCGGCGGGCGCGACGACGGCGAGGTCGTTGACGGGCGCGGCGGCGCGAATCGCGAGCGCCTTGTCGGGATAGCTGGTGTTGATCGCGTCGAGGATGTCGCCGCGCGTCGCGACGACCTGCTTGATGCGATAGCCGGTCTGGAACTCGAGATCCTGGACGAGGCTGAAGAGCAGCGGGTCCGACATCGCGACGGTCAGCAGGTTCTTGTCCAGGCGCACGGCGATGCAGACGCGTTTGAGCGCCACGTCCTTCGGGATCAGGACGACCGTCGAGGGTTCGACGGGCGTCTCCGCGAGGTTGATGTAGGGAAAACCGAGCTGAAACGCGAGCGCCTTGGCGATCTGCTTTTCGGTGGCGAGATTCATGCGCACGAGCACGACGCCCAGGCGTTCGCCGGTGCGTTTGTGCTCGGCCAGCGCGTTGCGGAGGTCGTCCTCGGTGATGAGGCCTGCCTGAATCAGGCACTCACCGATTTTCTTGCGCATTCAGCAGCGCGGCAATTGTACGTTATTTCGATCCGGCGCCGAGCGCGAGCCGGCGCAGGCGGCCGCGATCGTCCCGCAGCATGACGACGGTCGGGGCGATCTCCACAATCCGCGCGCCGCGCACGATGTCGCCGACGCCGACGATCCGGCCGTCGATGATCGCCAGCTTGCGATCCGCGCTGTACAGAATCGTTTCGAGCGCGGCGTCGAACGGCAGCGCGGGCTCGGGTTTGGGAGCTGGGGACGGAGTGGGGACGGACCCGGGACGGACCTGGGACGGAGTCGCGGGCGCCGGCGTTCGCGTCGGCGAGGCGGGCTCGGGTTTGGAAATTGGGGACGGAGTGGGGACGGACCCGGGACGGACCTGGGACGGAGTCGCGGGCGCGGGCGTTCGCGTCGGCGGCGCGGGCGTCGGCGTCGGCGACGCGGGCACCCGTCGCTGCAGGACCGGCGGCGGCGGCGAGATCGGGTTCGCGGGCGCGGGCGACGGCGTGGTTCGCGCCACTTGTGACGGCGACGTCTGCCTCAACGGCGGCGGGACGGGGGGTGTCTGCGGCGCTGACGCAGATGCGGTCACCGGCGACGTCGCCGGCTGACGCAATGACGCGAGCAGCGTCGGCGTCAGCGCCGGTTCCGGCGGTCGGACGACGCCGGTCAGCCACCCGGGACGCGGAATCGGTCGGGCCGCCAACAGCCGGGCTGGCGGGGGGACCGGGGACGGAGTAGGGACGGAGTGGGGACGGAGTGGGGACGGAGTCGACTCCGTCCCCAGTTTCGGCGCCGCCGCGCCCGGGCCGCCCCGCGCCGCCGCCCCACCCTGACCCGGCACGCCAGCCGGCGCCAACGCGGTCCGCGGCGCCGGCCGCATCACCCGCCGCATGTCGCTCCGCGCAATACGCCACGCGCCGCCCACGCCGGCGACGACGCCTGCCACGATCGCCACCGCCGCGAGCGCCCGGCGCGACTGCTCGCGTCGACGCCCCCGCAGCAGGTTGAGCCGCGGCGGCCAGTCGGCCGCCACCGCCCACGCGAGCCGCAGTTCCGCGACGCGGTCGCGGAAATCGGCGGACGGTTCCGGCAGCTGCGTGTCGTCGATGCCGAACAACGAATCGAGCGGCTCCACTTCGACGTCGAGCCGCTCCGTCAGCAGCACCGCCGTCGTCCGCAGCTCGGGTTGACCGCCGCAGATGCAGACCTGCGACGCACGCGGCGCGCCTACCGCGTCGAGATACTGCTCGAGCTCGGTCGCGAGCCGCTGCACGATGTCCTCGTGCGGCCTGAACGCGCCGCCGGCGATGTATCCCCACGGCAGCTCGCGCGCGATCGCCAGCGCACCGCCGCGCATCAGCGCAATGCACGTCGCGGTCTCCTCGACGGCGATGTAGGCTTCGATCGCGTCGGGCTCGGTCACCTCGCGCCGCGTGTGCGCCATCGACGCAAGCGCCATCGCCGGCGTCCCGAGGCTGCGGACGCGAATGCCCGCCGCGACCAGCGGCCGAATGGCGTCGAGCATCGGAGCGGCAGGCGCCACCGCCACGACGACAGGCCGCCGGTTGCCGTCGGCGCCGCGCACCGGCGCGATGTCGGCCAGCGAATGGTTCGTGTCCACCCCGAGGCTCGCCAGCGACGCGACCCCTTCGCGGCGCATCGCTTCGTACGCGCCCGCCGTGACCACCGCTTGACGATGCTCGCTCGTCGTCCCCCAGACGAGCACGGCCGCCTCGCGCCGCTTGAGCGAGGCGATCATCGCATCGGTGTCTCCGCCCGTCGGCGGGAGCACGGCAAACGATCGCACGCGCGGCGGACGCGACGCGGTGCCCGGTTGCCAGTGTCCGTCGACTTCAATCAGCCGGATGGCCGCGGCGGATAATTCGATCCCGAGTCGTGTCGCCATCAGGTAACATGCTCGCAGCGGTCATGGTTGCGCAGGATTCCGCCTTCCGGGGCGAAGGCGCCCCTATCGAAGACGACCTGCGCCAGCAGATCTCGGCGCTGCTGCTCGAGCGCTCCAGCACGATCGTCGCCGACGCGATCGGCGTGTTCCCCTTCACCAGCGACACCGGACAGCTCGACGCAGATTACTGCCAGCGCGTCGGCGCGCTGCTCGTCGATCTCTCCGCGCGCGCCATTCGCTCCGGCAAGCTCGACACCCGCGGCGCCTACGCGGCGGATCTGCAGCGGCTGGCGCTCGAGCGGGCGCTGCCGATCGAGCAGCTGTTCACGTTCATGTATCTCATCGAGCGGACCGCGCTCGACGAGATCGCGGTCGGCGAGCCGCTCGGCGCGACGACCGAGCCGTGGCCGCTGGTCGCGCAGCTGGTGCGGCGCGCCTCGTTCGACGTCCTCGGCGCCTACGCGGCGTGCGTGCACGCATCGAGCCGGGCCACGATCACGGACGCCCTGACGACGCTCTACACGCGGCCGATGTTCGAAGCGGTCCTCGCGAAAGAGCTGGAACGCGCCGGCCGGTTCGGCAACGCCGTGTCGCTGATTCTGTTCGACGTCGATCGCCTGTCGGCGATCAACGAGGAGTTCGGCTACGGTGTCGGCGACAAGATCCTCGAACGCCTGGGCATCCTGATCCGGCAGTACTTCCGGCAGCACGACTGGGTGGCCCGTCACGCCGATGATTCCATCGCGGTGCTGCTCACGAAGACCGACGCGAAGGCGGCGTCGGACCTGGCCGAACAGGTGCGCGCGACCGTCGCGGAACGGCTCGAGTTCACGGACCATCGCACCGACCGCCCGGTGCGCGTCACGGTCAGCGCGGCGGTCCTCAACCTCACGGTGTCGGTGGGCGACGTCATCGACCCCGAGCGGCTGCTCGCCGACGCCGAACTGGCGATCGAGCGGTCGAAGCAGCACGGACGCAACCGGGTCGAACGCGTCGACGGCTACTCCGGGTACGCCCGGCAGGCCTGAGGGCGCGCACTAGACTTCACGCTCTTCGTAGTTCGCTTTCAGCTTCGCCACCACGCCCGGATCGGCCAGCGTCGTCGTGTCGCCGAGCGCCTTCCCTTCCGCGATGTCGCGCAGCAGCCGACGCATGATCTTGCCCGACCTCGTCTTCGGCAGATCCGCAGTGAACAGGATGTCGTCCGGCCGCGCGATTGCGCCGATCTTCTTGACGACGTGATCTTTCAGGTCGGAGATGAGATCCGCCGACTGCGCGCGGGCGCCTTCCTTCAGCGTGACGAACGCCGCGATCGCCTGCCCCTTGATGTCGTGCGCGCGGCCGACGACGGCCGCCTCGGCGACCGACGGGTGGTCGACGAGCGCGCTCTCGACTTCCATCGTCCCGATGCGGTGTCCCGCCACGTTGATCACGTCGTCGACGCGGCCGAGCAGCCAGAAGTAGCCATCGGCGTCGCGCTTCGCGCCGTCGCCGGTGACGTAGACGCCGGGACCCCACTTGTTCCAGTACTGGCGGGCGTAGCGGTCGGGATCGCCGTAGATGCCGCGCAGCATCGAGGGCCACGGGCGCGTCAGCGCGAGCAGGCCGCCGCCGACGTCCACCTTCTCGCCGCGCTCGTTGCGGACCTCGGCGAAGATGCCGGGGAACGGCTTCGTCGCCGATCCCGGCTTCAGCGTCGTCGTACCGGGCAGCGGCGTGATCATGATGGCGCCCGTTTCGGTCTGCCACCACGTGTCGACGACGGGACACCGTTCGCCGCCAATCGTGCGGTAGTACCACACCCATGCCTCGGGGTTGATCGGCTCGCCGACCGATCCGAGCAGGCGCAGCGACGTGAGGTCGTGTTTCTGCGGCCACTCGGTCCCCCAGCGCATGAACGCGCGAATCGCCGTCGGCGCCGTGTAGAACACCGTGACGCCGTACTTCTCGATCAGCGACCAGAACCGATCCTTCTGCGGCCAGTCGGGCGCGCCCTCGTACATCACGACCGTCGCGCCGTTGGCGAGCGGACCGTAGACGACGTAGCTGTGGCCGGTCACCCAGCCGATGTCGGCGGAGCACCAGTAGACGTCTTCTTCCTTCAGGTCGAACACCAGCTTCGTCGTCGCGTAGGTGCCGACGAGATACCCGCCGGTGGTGTGGACGATCCCTTTTGGTTTTCCCGTCGTGCCGGACGTGTAGAGGATGTAGAGCATGTCCTCGCTGTCCATCGGCTCGGGGTCGCACGAAACCTTGGCGTCCTGCATCAGCCGGTGGTACCAGTGGTCGCGCCCTTCCTTCACGTGCACGATGCCGGGAAACGGGCTGGTGCCGCGCTGGACGACGATCACGTTCTCGATCGAGGGCGTCTCGGTCAACGCTTCGTCGGCGACCTGCTTCAGCGCGACGATCTGGCCGCGCCGGTACCCGCCGTCGGCGGTGATCAGCAGCCGGCATTTCGCATCGTTGATGCGATCGCGGAGCGATTCCGCGCTGAAGCCGCCGAAGACGACGCTGTGGATCGCGCCGATGCGCGCGCAGGCGAGCATCGCAATCGCGAGCTCCGGGACGAGCGGCAGGTAGATCGCGACGCGATCGCCTTTCCTGATGCCGAGCGACTTGAGGACGTTGGCGAACGCCGAGACTTCGCGGTAGAGGTCGAAATAGGTGAGCGTCCGGCGATCGCCCGGCTCGCCTTCCCAGATCAGCGCCGCTTTGTTCCGGCGCGGGCCGCGGATGTGGCGGTCGATGCAGTTGACGCTCGCGTTGATCCTGCCGCCGACGAACCACTTGGCGTGCGGCGGCTGCCAGTCGAGCACCCGCGTCCAGCGCGTCGACCACTCGAGTTCGCCGGCGAACTTCGCCCAGAACGCTTCGGGATCGCGGGCCGCTTCCTCGTAGATCGATTCGTCGTGAACGTGCGCGTGCTGCGCGAACCCGGCGGGCGGAGCAAAGGTGCGGTCTTCGCGAAGGAGATCGTCGAACTCGTGTTTCGGGTCGGCCATGCGGCCGATTCTCTTACCCGGCGCCCAATGCCGTCAATCGCGCGCGGACCCGCTCGGCCAGCTCAGCGTGCGCCACGGCGCCCAGCCGGAGGAACACGCGGTAGTGCTCCACCGCGGTCGTTTCGTCGCCGCTCTCGTCGGCGACGACCGCCAGGTTGTAGTGCGAGCCGGCGTTGCGGGGGTCGAGCTGGATCGCGCGGCGCAGCAGGTCGCGCGCCTCGGAGAGCCGCCCCGCCGCGCGCTGCACGAGCGCGAGGTTGACCAGCGACTCGATGTTGCGCGGGTCCTGCTGGAGCGCGACGCCGAACTCCGCGGCGGCGGCGTCGGCGCGGTTCAGCCGCATCAACGCGACGCCGAGATTGTTGTGCGCCATCACGTACGACGGGTCGAGCGCGATCGCACGCTGGAACTGCTTCACCGCGTCGTCCAGGCTGCCGCGATCCTGATACAGGAGCCCGAGATCGTTGTGGACTTCCGCGCTCGAATCCTGACGTTCGAGCAGCGTTCGATAGTGTGCGAGCGCGGCGTCGTAGTCGCCGATCCGTTGGTAGTAGAGCGCCAGGCGGAAGTGATCCTCCTGCGGCGGCTGCGAAGCGGGCGCGGCCGCGACAGCTTCGACCGGCGTCGGTGCGGGCGCTGGCGCAGGTCGCGGTGCGACGACGCGCGGCGCCGTGCGAGGCGGCGGCTCGACGCGCGGCGCCGTGCGTGCCGCCTGCGTCGATGCGCTCGCGCGTGCGTCCGTTTCGCGGCGGGCGTCGGCGTCGCGTGACGCGGCTCGCGGCGGAGCAGGCTCGGCGCGGGCGGCGATCGGCGGAGCAGTGGTCCCGCGCGCCGCGGCCGCACTGCCAGCCGATGGCGCCGTGGTCGTCGGCGTGGGCGGCGCCGGCGCTGGCCGAGGCGTGGAATCGCGCGCGACTGACGGCGCTGCCACCGGCGGCGGCGTGGGCAGCCGGGACGCGACCACCGACGGCGGCCCGCTCGCGAGTGGCGGCGGTGGACTCGGCGCTTTCGCGAGAGGCGCCGCTGGGCCCGGCGTTTTCGCAAGGGACGGCGGCGCGCTCGGCGTCGTCGCGAGGGCCGGCGGTGCGCTCGGCGCTTTCGCGAGCGGCGGCGCAACCGGCTCGTTCGACGGCACGACGGCGCGCGGCGCGCGTGTCGCCGGCGCCGGTGTCGTCCGCCGCGTCTGCGGCGGCGACGAGGGCGACAGCAGGAAGATGATCAGCGTCAGCGCAACGAAGCCCGCGACGGCGGCGAGCGCGCCGCTCACGACCAGCGTTCGCGGCGGCACGCGTCGGCGCGGTGGCTTGCCCGGATAACCGAGCGTCGCGAGCACGGCATCGCTGCTGGCCGTGCGCTCGCCGGACCCATCGTGATCGCGCTCGGCGCTGTCGGCCGTCCGACGGCGCAGCGCGTCGAGGATGACGCTCACGGTTCCCGAGCCGGCTGGATCACCACGCGACCGTCAATCGCCGCGGCGGCCTTCAGCCGCTCGGCGTCGCGGCGGGCGCTCTCGGCGTCGGTGTAGGTGCCCGCCAGGATGCGCTGCCAGCGGCCGCGCGCGCCGAGATCGACGTCCGCGCGGTTCACCGAAAATCCGGACGCCAACACCCAATCAGCGACCTGCTGCGCCTCCGCGGACTCGGCCGGGTACGAGCCGATGAGAATCGAGAACGGGCCGGAGGCGGCGCTGACCTGCCGCTCGATCTCCGGACCGAAGCGTTGGTACAGGAGCGCCGTCGCGCCGACGGCCGTCGCGGATGCCGCAAGCGCCAGCGAGGCGGCGGCGAACAGCGAGGCGCGCGCGCGCGGCCGCCGCGCTCTGGCCGCGTACGTGGCGGGGCCGACGTCGAGGCCGTTGGCCGCATGGGTCACGTGCTCGCCGGTGATCCGCGGCGCCCGGGCGGAGAAGCCGGCCAGGAGCGCGCGGTCGGCGATCAGGTTGACGAGCCGCGGGATGCCGCCGGAGAAACGATGGACCGCGTCGATCGCGTCGGAGGAGAACGCGACCGACGCGGTCGCGCCGGCAATCGTGAGGCGATGCGCGAGGTACGCGGCGACGCCGTCCCGATCGAGCGGCCGCAGCTCGTATCGAATCGAGATGCGCTGATCGAGCTGACGCAGCCCCGGCGCATGCAGCAGCGACTGCAGTTCGAGCTGGCCGACCAGGATGATCTGCAGCAGCTTGTCCTTGTCGGTCTCGAGGTTCGACAGGATGCGAATCTGCTCGAGCACGGGCATCGGCAGGTTCTGCGCCTCGTCGATGATCAGCACGGCGCTCGCCTTCAGCGGCACCAGGCTGAGCAGGAAGTCGTAGAGCGTCTCGATCAGCTCCTGCTTGGTGGCGGCGGCGAGCCGCCCGGTGCGCGCCTCGTCCCGCGAGACGACGCCGAAGTCCTGCAGGATTCGCTTCAGCAGCTCCTCTTCCGTGACGAACGGATTGAGCACGAGCGCCGTGAACGTCGTCCGATCGATCTGCTCGAGCAGCGCCCGGCACAACGTCGTCTTGCCCGTGCCGATGTCGCCGGTGATCGCGACGAAGCCTTCGCGGCGTCGAATCGCGTACTGCAGCAGATCGAACGCGTTCGCGTGCGACTCGCTCCGGTACAGGTATTTCGGATCCGGCGTCAGGCTGAAGGGCTTCTCCGACAGTCCGTAGTAGCTCTCGTACATGGCTATTGCGCGTTCACGCCGACGATCACGCGCGGCGTCAGCAGAATGACGAGCTCCACCTTCTTCTTCGTCACGACGGTGCTGCGGCCGAACCAGCCGCCCTTCGCGCCGAGGTTCTTCTTCTCCCGCACTTCGCGGTCGCGCGTGAAGCCTGCCAACACGAGCGTCTCGCCGTCGGCGACACGCGCGAGCATGTCGGCCTCCTGCCGCGACGGCGCATTCACGATCGGCGTGACGCTGAGCATGACGGCGCCGTCGCCGCCGGCCTGCGGCGTCACGCCGAGCGTCAGCGCCTCGGTCCGCACGATCGCCGGCTCGTTGTTGACCGCGAGAAGCGACGGGTTGGCGAGGACGGTCACCTGGCCTTGCGATGCGAGCACGTCGAGCAGCTTCGTCACGTCGGTGGCGCGCAGGCCGGTCAGCGCTCGGCGGCCGCGCACGGCGGGCCGGGACGTGCCGGTCAATTGCGCCTGCACGGCCGGCCAGTCGATGCCCGCGGCGCTCTCGTCGCCCAGCTCCACCTCGACGATCCGCGCGTCCACCTGAATCTGGCGATGGGCGCGGTCGAGCAGCGCGTCGAGATACAGCGACACGCGATCGAGCCGCTCGGGCGCATCCGTCACCTGAAGGAGGCCGGCCTTCCGGTCGACGGTGAACGCGCCCTTGTCCGACAGCATCGCCTTGATCGCGCTCGTCAGCTCGGAAAAGAAGTCAGCGTGCGACGTGGACGACACTTCGGCGCGCGTCCGGCCGCCGCCGTCGCCGGCGACGACCGATTCGGCACGCCGAACCGTCGCGATGTAGTTGACGTCGAACATCCGCGTCTGCGCCTCGCGCCGGAAGACGCGGACGACCGTGCCCTCGACGCGGTAGTCGAATCCGAGCGGCTGCAGGATGAGCGTCAATGCCTGCCGGACCGTCACGTTCTTCAACTCGCCGATGAACGTGCCGCTCACCGACGGGTCGGGCACGAGGCTGAGAGAGGTGCCGCGGACCAGCAGCAACAGCAGATCGCGCACCGCCACGGGCTGCGCGAACGTCAACGTCAGCGCGCGGCTGTCGAGGTCGGCCGCGGGCGATCGCTCGTCGAGCTGGGTCAGCGGCAGCGGCGGCAGCTGGCGCTGCCCCGCTTGCGCCGGTTGCGCCGCGCCGCGCGATCCCGCCGAGGCGGATGCCTCGAGCGCGAGCACGAGGATCATGCACACACAGCTCACGTCCCAGATTTCGGTCCGACACGCACGCGGCGATAGGACGCCGTGGCGTGCAATGGTGTGAACTCAGGCGGTGGGCGGCGGTGGCGGCACGTCGATGACGCCGGGCGGCAGCTTCTTCTGGAAGATCGCTTGGCCGATGACGCCGCCGATCGTGGAGAAGATCGCCCCAACGAAGAGGTGGCCGGCGAAGCCCACCATCAGCGCGAGGCCGACCCCGACGCCGCGCGTGCTGAACTCCTGCCATTGGGGCGGCATGTCGAACCGGCTCATCACGCGCAGCAGCAGCTCGCGCTCGGTCGGCGCGATCAGGAAGGAGATCGGCACGCTCAGAATCAGATACACGAACGCGCCGACGATGCCGGCGAGCAGTCCCACCGTGGCGCCGTCCCCGGCGCTGATCGCCGTCGTCTGATTCTGCTGCAACACGTACGCGGCGACGAGGCCGCCGGAAATCACCCAGAGGCAGCAGCAGAAGTTTCCGGCGGCGATGATGGGCAGCCCGCTGAGGACCCCCATCACGAGGCCGCCGACGAGCGCCGGCTGCGTGTAGCGGCTAGTCGTAGTACTCACGGCCTAAGTGCGTGATCAGTTCTTCGCCCTTGAGATACCGAAGCGTGTTCTTCAGCTTCATGAGCTGGATGAACAGGTCGTGCTCGGGGTACACCTCGGCCGCGTGCATCGGACTCTTGAAGTAGAACGACAGCCACTCCTGGATGCCGTGCATGCCGGCGCGCTTGGCGAGATCCAGAAACAATGCCACGTCGAGAACGATCGGCGCCGCGAGGATGCTGTCGCGGCACAGGAAGTTGATCTTCAGCTGCATCGGGTAGCCGAGCCAGCCGAAGATGTCGATGTTGTCCCAGCCTTCCTTGTTGTCGCCGCGCGGCGGGTAGTAGTTGATCCGGACGACGTGCGAGATGTCTTTGTACAGATCGGGATAGAGGTGCGGCTGGAAGATGTAGTCGAGCGCCCCCTTCTTGCTTTCTTCCTTCGTCTTGAACGACTCGGGATCGTCGAGGACCTCGCCGTCGCGGTTCCCCAGGATGTTCGTCGAGTACCAGCCGCTGACGCCGATCATGCGCGCCTTGAGGCCGGGCGCGATCACCGTCTTGATCAGCGTCTGGCCGGTCTTCATGTCGTTGCCGCAGACGGGCGATCCGGTCTGCGCCGCGAGCTCCTGCAGCGCCGGGACTTCGGCGCTGAGGTTGGGCGCCGCGTTGCCGTACGGGATCCCTTCCTTGATCGCCGCGTACGCGTAGATCATGCTCGAGGCGATTGCCGGGTCGTTGCGTTCGAGCCCCTGCTCGAACGCGGCCAGCGATTTGTGGCACGGCGCTTCGGTCATGAAGATCTCGGTGCTGCCGACCCACAGCAGCACGAGTCGATCGCAGCCGTGGTCCGCCTTGAACCGGCGGATGTCGGCGATCAGCTGGTCGGCCAGATCCTTCTTGGTCTTCCCCTTCTTGACATTGGGGCCGTCGAGCCGCTTGACGTACTGGCGATCGAACACCGCCGGCATCGGCTTGATCGCGGCGAGCTCGTCCTTCACCTGCTCGAGCAGCGCGTCCTCGAGCACGCCGGCGTGCTTGGCCGCCTCGTAGCAGTTGTCCTCGAAGATGTCCCAGCCGCCGAACACGAGGTCGTCGAGATCGGCGAGCGGAACGAATTCCTTGACGAGCGGCGAGCGGGCCTCGGTGCGCTTGCCGAGGCGCACCGTCCCCATTTGCGTCAACGATCCGATCGGCTTCGCGGAACCTTTTCGTATGGCGAACACGCCGGCGATGGTCGTGGTGCTGACCGCGCCGAGTCCGACCAGCAGCACGCCCAGCTTGCCGCGCGCGGGTGCAATATCGACGGGAGTAGACATGAAACGACCACTATATAACAGCGAAGTTGGCAGGTCACCGTCGACGTCCGGCGGCCGCGAGGCGGGTGCCAACGGTCTGCCGTCGACGGTAAACTGCCACTGATGTTCCTCAAACGAGACAATCCGCACGCGTTGGAGATCGGAATGGTGGGCGCCAAGATGGGCGACCGCTTCCTCCAGGTCGGCTGCGCGCACGGCGGCCGGATGGCCGCCATCGCCGCCAAAGTCGGACTGTCGGGCCGCGCGGTGGTCGTCGCGCCGGACGAGGCGTCGGCGGCGCGCGCGCGCAAGGGCGCGGCGGACGAGGGGGTGCTGGTGGAAATCGAGGTCGCGTCGCCGACGCGGCTGCCGTTCGACGAGGCGTCGTTCGACCTCGCCGTGATCGACGACACCGGCGGGCTGGTCGGCACGATGCGCCCCGAGGATCGCGTGCAGACGCTGCGCGAAGCGCGCCGGGTGCTGCGGCCGGGCGGGCGCGTGATGATCGTCGGCACGGCGCCGCGCGGCGGCTTCGGCGCGATCATCTCGCGCGCGCAGAGCGGTCCTCCGTTCGCCGCGTCGGGCGACGCGACGAAGGCGCTCGATGCCGAAGGGTTCCGTTCGGCGCGGATCCTCGCCGAACGCGAGGGGCTGGTGTTCGTGGAGGCGGTCAGGCCGAGAGCTGACGGCTGACGCGCGCCGCGATTGGACGTCCGCGGTCGCCTATCGCGCGCACGTCAGGTGTCGCCCGCCGTCGATCGGAATCGTCTCGCCGGTCATCCACCCCGCGCGGTCCGACGCCAGGAACACGATCAAGCCGGCGATCTCGTCGGGGCTCCCCGGCCGTCCGAGCGGATGGGTCGTCTTCGATCGCTCCAGGAACGCGGAGTACTGTTCGTCGCCCATGCCCGATCGGCGGTGCAGGTTGGTGACGGTGACGCCGGGATTGACGGCGTTGACACGGACGCCGAGCGGCGCGAGCTCGATCGCGGCGCAGCGCGTCAGGTGATCGACGGCGGCCTTGCTGACGCAGTACGCGAGGACGCCGGGAAACGACCGCAGGCCGTTGACGCTCGACACGTTGACGATCGATCCGCGCGTCGCCTTGAGGTGCGGCAGCGCCTCGCGCATCAGCCGGAACGGCGCGCGGGCGTTGATCGCCATCATCGAGTCCCAGAGCGCGTCGGTCGTCGACTCGAGCGGCGCGCTGGCGATGATGCCGGCGGCGTTGACGATGACGTCGATGCGCGCGCGCGCGTCGAGGGCGGCGCGGACGATGCGGGCGGGCGCGTCGGGGGCGGTCAGGTCGGCTTCGCAGGGGATGGCGACGCCGCCGTCGGCGCGCACTTCGCCGGCCGCCGCGTCGAGGGCGGTCGCGTTCCGGCCGACGAGCACGACAGCGCCGGCTTCGCGGGCGAACGCCTGAGCGGCGGCGCGTCCGATGCCGCTGGTGGCGCCGGTGACGATGATGGTTTTGTCGCGAAAGAGCATGGCGCGAGTGTACC
>Ga0070741_10014299_pt1 | contig 13752 bp, 15 predicted proteins | sample Coa_R1_4_FD_66440 | JGI IMG/M metagenome (GOLD analysis project Ga0070741, IMG submission 66440) | Surface soil microbial communities from Centralia Pennsylvania, which are recovering from an underground coalmine fire - Coalmine... | ecosystem: Environmental > Terrestrial > Soil > Unclassified ... | reverse complement strand
CCGCCGCAGGCGGGGATTCAGCATGGTTGCACAGCTGATCGAAAATTTGGGATGACACATGGTGTAGAAACAAGTAAGGAGCCAAGTTGTTGAGATCATGATCGCATTGGCTGTAGCAACTCCCACACTTACCAGGTACTCTTGAGACAGAAGCCAGTTCTGGATAAACAAACCAGAACAGTAGAGCAAGAGGGAATTGTTATGGAAATTATTGTTTTATTGGCTCTATTTATAGTACTCGCTATAGCCGCTCATTCCTGGGGAGTGGATAGCCGCGACGACCTCAACAGTCTCGAATGGCAACGACGGCAACAATGGCCTGGTTTCCATTGAGCCAGAGGAACTCACCAGAGAGAAAAAATCACTGCCAAACCATGCAACGCATAGTTTGGCAGTGATTTTTTCTGCTCATATGCTCTACAATTCGCCAGATTTGGCTTTCGTGTAACGATCTGTCAACTCGGTCTTTGTACGCGAATACAGATCTCGTCCCTGAACTAAAGCCTCTTGCGCGCGAGAGCGCAAGTCATCACTTAGAGCACCGGAACGCAGCATCACACCTTGCTCGGCCAATTGTGTACGTGTGGCCTCACCAGACTGTGGCGCTATGAGCAGGCCAACGAGCACACCCAGGCCCAACCCAAGAAGTAATCCCCAAAGAAATTTCACGGCTCGATTCCTTTCTCGCAAAATAGCGTGTTATCAGGAGCATCAAACGATCTGGATACACGGGACATCCTACAACGCAAATGACCGGATGCAACTCCGGTCAATGGAACGACGCACTCATATAGTATAGTATATTTTGCGCTGCTAGTGCCCAGATTTATCCAGCAACTCTTCTACTTTATCCAACAGAACGGTGAGTTCAAAAGGTTTGCGTAGTAGACATACGCTGCCGTAGCGTTGCGGATTGCCCTCGATGAGTTTGCTGACCTCTTCGGCCTCAAGCACCGCCGCAGTATAGACGATCACAGGGATATCAGCAGTTACCGTGTCATTCTTCAACTGCTTAAGCACCTCTTGCCCGGATACATCGCCCAATTTCAGATCGAGAATAAGCAGGTCCGGTAGCTGGCTTTTCACTCGCGTAAAGGCATTTTTTCCTTCCTGCAAGATAGAAACCTGATACTGTTCATCCTCCAACACCCGGCGCATCAGGTGAAGTAACTCATTCCTGTCATCGACAACAAGTATACGTTTTGTCACATCCCATCGGTGCCATAGTCCCGTCCGTGCCAAATATGCTCGGTTAAGAGAGCACCGCCTCCTGTTCTCGCTGTTGCTTCCCCTCACACCTACCAGGCGTCGAAGCTGACCAACAACGTCTCTTCTTAGTACCACCACTTGTATAGTATAACAGTAATAGCAGCAAGAAAACCACCTGGCTGAATGGGGAGGCTTTGCTGCTACTCTCGTATCTATAGTTAGATCTCGTGCCTGGGACACGCTACGTTGCTACATTGGACGCCAACGAGCCACAAATTTCTTCGCCGTGGGAACAGCACTACGTTTACGTGATCCTGCGTAAGATGGAGGACTGCTATAGAAGACCGTAAATGCTGCATCTCATAGCGCCTGGCAACTGCCATACAAAGCTTAGCCCATTGTACTACGGGCATACTATGCCGTCAACCCCCACAAACCTCAATTTCATTCCCCTTTCCCCAACCATTAGTATTCCCTAAAACCGCGTCCCTCCGGTCATTTTTTTGCACAAAAAACTCCTTCGACTTAACATGCACTTCGTGCATGTTAAGTCGAAGGAGTTTTCGCGTGAACTCTGCAAGCTTCATTTTTATATAGCATGATATTGATAAAATCTCTTTACCCATATATAAGAGTAAACACAATTCATAAATCTTTATCTTTTTATATTATGTCAACATAAAATAACATCTTATACAAGATATTCGATCCAAGGCTGATAAGGAGGGGAAAAGTGGGATCGACGATTAAACCGAAACAGCCAAACAATGCCCTCAAGACTACGGGCGATAAAAGTGAAGCAGCCATTATTGCGCGCCTGGTAGAACTTGACTACGAAGTACTCCAGCCATTTGGAGATAATAGCCGCTATGATCTGGTTATTGAGGATGCTGATGGACAATTCTGGCGAGTCCAATGTAAAACGGGCTGGATAGACGAAGAGCAAGGCGTTATTAAATTCGCAACAGCAAGTAGTTACAACCACACAATGAAGAATAAAGGCTGGAAACATTATAGGGGACAAATCGACTACTTTGCTGTATATTGCCCTGAAATCAGAAAAACATATCTTATCTCAGTGGATGAGGTTGGTGTAACCCAGGCGAATTTGAGGCTAACACCGCCAAAGAATGGACAGGAGAAAAATGTGCGGTGGGCAAAAGATTATGAAATATGAATGACCGCGGTGGGACTCGAACCCACGACCAATCGAGTGAAGTCGATAGCTAGCGCGTGTTATCCACAGCTTATGTGGTTATCACGTTTCCAACTACCCCTTCCCGAACCGTGCATGCACCTTTCAATGCACACGGCTCTCCAGGTATTTGGCCTTAAACCCCTGGCTGGCGCGCCATTCAGCTTGCCAGAGGTTTCCGTCCAACGTACCCTGCGCCCCTTCCCCGTGTATCAGGCATTACCCTGATCATTTGAGTACTATGAACGCTCCGTCACCATAGGACTCTCATCCCTTAGGCGATCCCACAGTTCCCTATGTATCTCGGTCTGTACGTAGGTGCCCTTTCGACGGTTAAACCCACTTATCGTGAGTGTCTCCCGATGAAACCTTTAGCAACCCTTTTAATCTCAATTGCTAAATCGGGGACATGTCCAATTTCTGCAGGACATGAGCCATCGACAATGCCAACTCGTCTTGGGTTCGGAAAACCCATCCTCACCATATACAGCCTAGCTGCACGGCTTTTTGGGATAGCAGTTTCTCCCTCACCGTACTTTTCCAACCATGCTAGTGTCCCCTTTCCCTTTCGGGATCAGGTAAGGTTGTGCTTTAACCACTCTGGTTTCAGTGGTGCTGCTCCTCGCAGCAGGGATACATAGAACACAGCGGCGCATTTAAAAGTCGATTGCTCTACCACTGAGCTACGCGGTCATGTTCCTGGTCTACAGAACATCGCTGTTCTAGCAACGCTTCCGTAACACCGCTGCTATTGTAACGCATCTTGCCACATCTTGCAATAGGGTAAAGGACCAGAATCCTACCTTCGGCATTTATCGTCTTTTTCTCTCTGATCAGAGAGAGGCTTCGGCTTTCTTCCCCCATGTTATGACCTGATCCCAAGTTGCTCGAAAATCAGACTGCTGCATCTCTATCATCGCTTGTTGGTAGACAGCATCGTAGTCATCGGGGGCACATCCCCATCTTTGGAGAAATGGCAGTAACGTCTGAAAACCGTACATGGCATCATGATATAACTGCTGGCCCCCTACGGTTCCCGCAAGGTATTCCAGTGTATACGCTTTGGCCTGTACGTTCAATACTCCACACTCAGTGAGCAGGCGAGGTAGAACACGTGTCAGACCAGTACTTTCTTGTGCAAAAAGATACCCGGCCTTTCCGAGCGCGCAAAGCGACATTGCAACGAGCTGCGTATAGGCAGGACTGTTACTCTTGACAACCTCGCTATCAACAAGGCGAACAATACCGCCCGGACGGACAACGCGCAAAAGTTCATACAGGAGCGCAGGCCACATCTCCGCCAGCAGAAAGCTGGAGCCGAAACGCATATTGACCAGATCAAAGGAGGCATCAGGAAAATCCAGCCGTTTGGTCGCATCCATCACCCGAAACTCAACCCTATCGGTCAGGTTTTGTGCCTTTGCTTGAGCAGTCGCATACTCAATCATACGCCAGCTAATATCGATGCCAACCAGTGACATATGGGGATACCGTGCGGCAGTTTCGAGCACCCATCCTCCTGGTCCACACCCAATATCAAGAATATGCCGCAAAGCAGCCGGATCGAGTTGTTCCGCTAATGGTCCACCCATCCCTGCGGTCACAAGCTGGTCTTGAATCATCAGGCGGATCATCTCCGGGTTGCTACTCCGGTCTTCCACCACATAGGTACTGAGGTTATCCTCTCCCCGTGGATCAATGCTTTCTGGTATGATCAGATTCCCCTCTCGTTAACTGAATACGCTATGTTTAGCCACTCTTTTAAAATGCAGCGAAATTCTCTCCAGTCCTGTTTTGCCACATACCCCCTCTTGAGAAACCATTGTCCTTAATGATAGCACATTCATCAATGTCATTAAGCCTCCCTCCGCTTTTCGCCGCCAGATTATATTTCCTTGCGCTCAGATGAGCGCGTAGCGCTAGATGCGATAGCATCGCCGTGCCTCCTTTGGAGGTTTCTGAACGCCTATGGATATTAGTAGATCACGAATCAAAACACTGCATTCCACCCAGCCAGCTGAGCTGGCTGGGTGGAATGCAGTGTTTTGATTCGTGTGTCCTTTCGTGCCTGCGATACGTGCTATTCGTGTCATCCGAATTTGTTAAAGGAGGTTAGCGATGCCAGAACAACATGATCAGCCGAAACCCCTGATCGGCGTTTCGATCCTCATCAAGAATGGTGACCGTATACTGCTGGTCAAGCGACAGCATACACACGGAGCAGGCACCTGGGCAGAGCCCGGCGGCCACCTGGAATACGGTGAGTCATTTGAACAGTGTGCCATACGCGAGGCGAAAGAAGAAACCGGCGTAGACATTACCGATGTCAAATTTCGCGTTATCACTAACGATGTTTTTGAGGCAGAAAACAAACACTATATCACTATCTGGATGGAGGCAAAATATGTCTCCGGTGAACCGCGCGTCGATGCTCCTTACGAGGAATCCGAGATAGGTTGGTTTACCTGGGATGCATTGCCCGAGCCACTCTTCTTACCATTGCAACATCTACTGACCGGAGAAACGTATCCATCACAGACAACAGATCACAAAATCAGTACAGCAGCCAACCTGCAAAAAACAGGCTTCATTGCCTGATAGTCTGACCACCGCAGGCCAAATTGCCCGCAAGGGGTGGCGCTCGCGCTGATCGCGTAGCGCCACCCCTTGCGGGCAATTTGGCCTCGGATGACCTGTGAATTACGTCGTTTTTTGCAGATTGGTTGATTAGGCAGTAACTTATTGGTTTGCGCCGACGTGTCTATTTATGTAGACCACAATACTACAGATTGAAAACCAGGAGGAGGTTGCATATGCAAGAACCACCGATCCAGGGAGAACAGGCATTAATCGGCCAGATGCAGGATTGCATCGATGATTGTTTAAATAGCCATAACGTCTGTCTGGATACGGCGATGAGCCTGTTGCAGCAGGGAGGTCAGGCTGACAATGTTCGTATCTTGCTCGACTGCTCAGAGATATGCTTGACCGCGGCGCATTTTATGATGCGTAATTCACCGCTACACGGCTACACCTGTCAGGCTTGCGCTTCTGTGTGCACCCATTGCGCCGACCTATGCTCCCAGATAGGGCAGAATGATTGTGCCAATGCCTGTAACGCCAGTGCAAACTCGTGCCAGCAGATGGTCAAGATGGTCGCTTATTAATCCGGTTTTCCAGGATAACACTTTATGTCTTCCCCTCGTTTCCGTTGTAACAATAGCCAGAGCAAACATGCGCCCACTTGCTCTGGCTCCTTTTTATATTGCCCACAGTCTCTAGCCTTTAGTCAGCAACCTGCCTTATAATTACTCATGCAAGATAAATGCGTGGTATACTTTCAATACTACACCAAATATAGTCAAAATGACCAGAGGTTCCGTCCATGACTATTCCGCAAATAATTACCCTCTTTATTGCTGCTATGCTCGGCGGGACGCTGAACTCAGTGGCTGGCGGAGGTAGTTTTTTCTCGTTCCCTGCCCTCTACTTTACTGGTGTACTACCCGTGCAAGCAAATGCGACCAGCACAGTTGCACTCTGGCCCGCCTCGGCCGCCAGTACAGGAGCATATTGGCGTGAACTCACTCAAGTCAAACGTGGGCTGCTATTCTTGCTCGTTGGCACCTGCATCATTGGTGGAGTAATCGGGGCGATCTTACTCATCTATACTCCACAATCAATCTTCGTGCAGCTATTACCTTATTTACTCTTGCTTGCAACACTGTTATTTACTTTCAGTAAATCAATTACGGCAAGGCTGCACATAGCCAACATCGAGAAAACGCAGCTTTCCTGGCCCAAACTCATCGCTAGCGCTGTTGCTCAACTCGTCATTGCCATTTATGGCGGCTACTTTGGTGGAGGCATTGGCATTCTGATGCTCGCAGGTCTGGCGTTGATGGGCATGGAAGATATGCTCGTGATGAACGCACTCAAGAATGCGCTGGCAAGCTGCATCAATGGCGTTGCGATCGTTGTTTTTATCTTTCTGCACGCTGTTGCCTGGCCCCAGGCTATTGTGATGATTACTGGTTCCACTGTGGGGGGCTTCGGGGCATCCTATTACGCGCGCAAAATTGACCAGAAATGGATACGTCTTTTTGTCATGATCGTGGGTTTCGGCCTGACGATCTGGTTCTTTGTACATCATTAAAGTGGAGATGGAGGAATTGTCTCCCTGTTACACCAGGGAAACATAGGGCGTGCATACATATACATAGGCCTATAGGCATTTGTACCGGAATACATAAATTACTATTGATAGGAAATCACGTCGACATGAAGTTACACAAAATCCGACTATTAGCGCTCACGTCAGACGAGTACCGGGAACACACAGAGCTCTATACACCCAACCCGTTCCAGGAACATGCAGAGCTGCACACACCCAACCCATTCCAGGAAAACACAGAGCTGCATACACCCAACCCGTCACGAGAATGGACAGGATTGCATCCTTCACTGGTTGAAGGCGAGGAGCGTGCAGGCAAGTGGACCGTCCTGGCAATTGTCGCGATTGGTGTTTTTATGGCAACGCTCGACACTTCGATTGTCAACATTAGCCTGCCAGCTATGGCACGCTCTTTTGGCGTATCTCTGAGCGGTGCAATCGAGTGGGTTATTATTGCATATCTCGTTGTCACGGCAGCTATCTTACTGACTGCTGGACGTTTAGCAGACATGGTAGGGCGTAAGGTGGTCTGGTGTAGCGGACTGGTGATATTCACTGTTGGTTCCGTCCTGTGTGGAGCTGCACCTTCCCTGGCTTTTTTAATTGCTGCACGAGCGGCTCAGGGCTTAGGCGGAGCGCTGATTATGTCGGTAAGTCCGGCCATGCTCACCAGAGCCTTTCCGCGTAGTGAACGTGGTCGGGCATTAGGTATCAACTCTGTCGTCGTCGCGCTTGGTGTCAGCGTGGGTCCAACGCTGGGTGGTATTATCACAGCGTTTTTTTCCTGGCGCTGGATCTTCTACGTGAATGTGCCTATTGGCATCATAGGCACCATTGCCTCGCTGCGTATCCTTACCGAGCGATTACGTCGTAATCCGGGACGCTTCGATCCGCTGGGTTCTATCTTCCTCGCGATTGGACTCGCCTGCCTTACCGCTGGCCTCTCGTTTGGGCAAGAATTGGGCTGGACTTCGTTCCCGATTCTGGCAAGCATCGTCGTGGGAGTATATGCCCTGGCCATCTTGCCTTTTATCGAACAACACGTGTCCAACCCCGTTCTCGTGCTGTCTCTGCTGCGTAACCGTGTCTTTACTTCAGCAATTTTAAGTCTCGTGTTGTCTTTCCTGGCCCTGTTCGCAGTCAGTTTCATGCTACCCTTTTATCTTGAAGAATTACGCGGCTTCTCCACTGAACAAGCCGGATTTATGTTAACTGCGCTGCCGTTGACCATTGCAATCATTGCGCCGATCAGCGGCTCGCTGGCTGATCGTATTGGTACGCGCTGGCTGGCGGCAGGAGGATTGACGCTGGCCTGTATTGGTCTGGTTTGCATCAGTTTTCTAGGAGCGCACAACTCCACCTGGGATATCATCTGGCGTTTGATGCTCACTGGTGCTGGACAGGCATTATTTCAGTCTCCAAACAACAGTGCGCTCATGGGAGCTGCTCCACGTGAACAACAAGGCAGCGCCTCCGGTTTCCTGGCTACCGGGCGCGTGGTGGGACAAAGCCTGAGTGTCGCGCTGGCAGGAGCCATCTTCGCCAGCCTGGGTGGCGCAAATGCAGGTCTGATACTTGTCTCAGGACTGGCAAAAGCCGATGTTCCGGCACTACAACAAACATTCGTCAATAGTTTCCGTGCTGCCTTCCTCGTATGTGCAGCCATTGCCGCCATCGGCATCTTTGCCTCTCTCGTTCGAGGCAAGGAAGAGCGAAAAAATAAATGAATCGAACAGATCGTCTATTAGCCATCGTCCTGGAGTTGCAGCGCAAAGGCAGGCAGCGCGCCCAAGACCTTGCAGCAACCTTCGAGACAAGCAAACGCACGATTTATCGCGACATCGAGGCATTATGCGAAGCCGGGGTGCCGCTTATTTCCATTCCGGGCAAGGGCTATTCGTTAATGCAGGGCTATTTCTTGCCGCCCCTGAGCTTCACGACCGAAGAGGCGACTATGCTCATGTTAGGCAGCGACTTCATGGCACAGAATTTCGATGCTCAATATCGTGAAGCCGCGCTTTCAGCTGGCCGCAAAATAGACGGCGTTCTACCTGAAAAGCTGCGAGATGAGGTGCATTACCTCCAGAACAGTATCCAATTTGTTGCGCGGGGGACTATGAAAAATCCTGCTGGCTACGATATCTTGCAACAATTGCGCCGTGCTATTATCGAACATACCACTGTACGTTTTCGCTATTACGCCCGCCATCGCGCCAACGATCAAGACGAACTGAACACGCGCGAAGTAGATCCCTATAGCCTCACCTATATGCTCAACTCATGGTACCTCATAGCCTATGACCATGCGCGCCAGGACATACGCAGTTTTCGCTTTGACCGCATAGAGAATCTGGAATTGCTCACTCAGACATTTAAGCGCCTTGCCAATTCTCAGGAAATCACGCGAGAACTGCGGCAGGATAGACCAGGCCAGATCATTGTCCGTGCTATATTCGAGCAGGAAATAGCCCGCTGGGTCCGCGAAGGTCGCTCTTACTACACCGTCTCTGAAGAGGACACCCCCGAAGGTTTGCTGGTCACACTCAGAATACGCCAGGAAAACGAAGTGCTCCAATGGCTCCTCAGTTGGGGCCAACGTGTACGCGTATTGGAACCGGAATCTCTACGTCAGCGTCTTCTAGAAGAGGCGCAAGGGATGTTAAAAAATCTACAAAAACTTCCTGCTCAATCTGCGCAAAGCACAGATTGAGCAGGAAGTTTTTGTGGGTATGGGCGCTCGTGCTTCGGCTCGCTCCAAAACGGCTACTATCATTGACAATAAGATCTTGAATCTTCTATTATGATATCGCTTTAGCTAAACTTATTTGTGCACTATGTACATCTTCTTCACTGACCAGTGGGGCTACCCGCGTAGCGACAATCCCTTGCGGTCTGGAGCGGGTCGGCCTGCACAGCATTCTGGGGGTCAGGTCAGTACGTTACCAGAGAATTTCAACCAATAGGCTTAAGTTTTGCCAGAAAAAAACAGAACTGCCCTCGATAAACGTCTTTAATCTTGAACAGCATTGTGTGACTTATTTTCTCAAGGAGAGACGGTGCGATGAACTTCGACGACGTTATCGATTATAACAAGCGTGGAGCAGCACATGCTATGTCGGGAGACTACCAGCGTGCACTTACCGAATTTAACCAGGCTATCATCCAGAGGCCGCATGACGCTTCAGCATACTATAATCGTGCCCTTGTTCACAGAAGCCTCGGCAGTTATCAGCGTGCCCTCTATGATTTTGAGCAGGCGATTACGCTTCAGCCAGATTATGTGCTGGCATTCTACCAGCGTGGCATCACGTACTACATGCTGAGAGAACATATGCGGGCTGTGCGTGATTTCAGCACCGCGCTTGCCATCAAGCCCGATGATATTCAATCGCTGATGGGTCGTGGTCTTGTCTTCAACGGACTTGGCGAATATAATCAGGCGATCCTGAATCTGAGCCGTGCTATCTCGCTGGACGCCGAACAGGCGGGTGTGTTAGGCGCTTATGCCAGTCGAGGCCTGGCACTGGCAGCTCTCAGACGCTTTGAAGAGGCCATCGCCGATTTCGAGCAGGCACTTACCATCAAGCCCGACGACATCGTTATGCTCAATCGACTTGGCGCGGCCTACACAGACAGTGGACAACCAGCTCGCGCTATTGAGCAATATTACAAAGCCCTGTCAGTCAATCCCAATGCTGCTTTCACCTACAATAACCGGGGAGAGGCGTATCGTCTACTCAAAAGATATCGCGAAGCCATCAGCGACTTTGACCGTGCCCTGGCGCTCGACTCGGGTCTTGCAATGGTCTACTATAATCGCGGCCTTGCCTACGCCTGTCTTGATCAACCACAACGCGCGCTGCTTGATTACACGCGAGCGCTGGCCCTCGATTCCTCACTCACTATGGCCTATAATGACCGTGCTGCTATCTACTATCAGATGAAAAAGTACCGCGATGCAATTGCTGACTACACTCACGTGCTTGGGCAAGATCCCGATGATGCCCTGGCCGCTTTTAATCGCGGCACGATGTACCTGTATCTTGATGAGCCCTTCGAGGCTATCGAGGACTTCAATCATGTGATTGAGCTACTACCAGAATTCGCCTGTGCATATAACCATCGTGGCGAAGCATACCTGCATTTGCGTGACATTGTGCAGGCAAGCGAAGATTGTCATCGCAGTTGGAGCCTGGATGCCACACACGTCGATCACGGTTGGATGGCTCAATGGATTACGATGTGCCTGCACAAACCTGGTATTGAGATGGCAAATCGCCTCGACCACATAGCCCTGGCCGAACCTGACGACTACTCCGCATACCTGTGCCGCAGCGTGGCCCTCCTGCTGCATGGCAACAATGAGCAGGCCCTTATCGAACTGGAATATGCCATCCATCTGGATGTCGAGAAATGGGGAGCCTATTTCTGGAAAGGCATGGCCTGTGCCAACCTCAGACGCGATACAGAAGCAGTCGAAGCCCTGGAAACAGCATTAACCTTGAAAATGCCACCCATACTCCTGGCTCCCCTCCACTGGCTCAAACACGACAGACCCGATTTCTATATAGAATATGTCATGCCACTCCTGGATGAGGCATAAGAGAACAGAAAATAACTTTTTTCTGCAAAAACTGCCGGAGGCAGTTTTTGCAGAAAAAAGTTATTTTTGTGTGTGCCCCCGCCGCAGGCGGGGATTCAACCCTGCATTGCCCCTGAAATATATAGATGTGCTGCTGTACAATATACAATAAGGATGCTTTCTCTTATAATAGTAAGAGTCCAGGCATATTTTCAGGGACCACGCGCGTAGGGGCGCGACCGTGCCCCCTTTGAGGGTTTATAAGCCCGTAGGGGCGCAAATTATAAGCCCGCGCGCTATTTGCCAGAGCAATGCCATCGCCAGTCGTGTTCCCTCTTATCATTGAGCAACGTGATAGAAGAGAGACGACAGAAGGATGCAGGAAGGAGTCATTATCATTATGGTTCAGGAGCAAAAAGTCCGGGCAATACCGCCCGAGGAATACCAGGCCATGCAAGAGAGCGCCAGACAAGACCAGCAACGAGCGCTTCAGGAAGGCATACCAGGTGGAAATAAAACAGTCCAACCTGGAATAAAACCCAACTATCCAACCTGGCCCACATCGAAACCGGGTCCAAGAGTCACAACTCCACCCCCAGGAATGCGCTCAATCAACGCCTGGCGCAGCGAGCAAGTAACCGAGGTGGGCTACAATCAGGAAACCGGCACACCCTCCGTCGAAAGCCCCGCACGCTCCATGCCCGACGAGTCTCGAACCGGGCCAACAAGCTTTGACCAGTTACAGACCGCGCAGGACGCCACCAGGAAACGCAAACAACGCCTATAAATTTCTGGCACACAGAAAAAAGAACTTCTTCCCTCAAAAACTGCCTCCGGCAGTTTTTGAGGGAAGAAGTTCTTTTTTCTGTAAGCCCCCCCGTCGCAGGCGGGATTCGTTGCTATGAGCGGAGAGACGCAGTAGAACCGCGTTCTACAATCGTTGTTGGTAATACCTCAAGCATCGGCACTTCCTCCTGATTCAGGAGGGTAAAAAGCTTCAAAGCACCCGTGCGACCAAGATGGCGCAAGGGGATCTCGACACTAGTCAGCCCCATCTGGGCCATAGGCAAGCCACCAAAACCACACACAGAGATATCTTCCGGTACGCGCCAGCCCAACCGTTGCAGTCCAAGCATAACACCGAACGCCGTCTCGTCATTGGCACAGAAGACCGCCGAAGGTCGGCTCTCATCCGTCATCTGCGAGATGCTCCTGGCAGCTCGTTCACCACCGGCAAGATCAAAATTGCCTGCCACGATCAGATTCGGATCGATAGATAAGCCATGCTCGATCATCGAAGTCATATAACCCTGCAAGCGCACATTCGCGACGGTCAAATTAGATGGTCCAGTCACAAAGGCGATCCGATGGTGACCCAGTTCGATCAGCCGTGCCGTCATATCCCGCGCTCCGCTAAAATTATCAGCCTGGACCGATGGAACATGCAGAGTATGCTGAGCCAGTGTGATGACCCCGGCCCCCCGTTCTGTAACCTCTTTTATGATCTCTTCAACGCGCTGTGTATGCCCGGGTTCATTCAAACCGCCACCCGCGAAGATGATCCCATCTGCACGGTAGTCACGCAAGGCCCGCAGGTAGTTCAGTTCTTTGATAGGGCTGCGGTCAGTATTACAGACGATCGTCAGATAGCCGTGCTCGTTGGCAACTTCCTCGACGCCGCGCATAATCTCGGCAAAATACGGGTCGGCATTATCGCCCACCAGAGCAGCAATGAGCTTGCTACGCTGTGAACGCAAACTCCGGGCCAGCGAGTTTGGAGCATAGCCCAGCTCGCCAGCGGCTTTCAGCACTTTCTGGCGTGTAGCCGGGCTGACCGGATAAGATGAGTTGCTCATGACTCGACTGGCAGTTGCAATTGACACCCCTGCCCGCTCAGCAACATGTACAATCGATGGTGGCTGTTTTACCATAGGTTCCTGGACTCGCTCTGCTCAAACAGAAAATCATTTCTACGATAACTCTAACAGATTTGTTCACTATAGTCAACTCTCACGGCCCATATTTTCTGAGATTTTCAGTGGTCTCTGGCGGCTTTTTTTGGACAGATGCGCTTACCCGCTAAATATATTTTCTGGGATTTTCAGTAGCCTCAGGCGGCTTTTTTCAGAAAGAAGTGCTTACCCGCTAAAAAACTTTTCTACTCTACTTGCTCCAGATGTAAGTAGAGTAGAAAACATTTTTAGCAGGTAAACCCTTCTCTCCAAAACCTTGCTCCCTTGACAACAGTGTGAGGCATCACTACACTTAAAACAGTAAATGTTTTCTGTTCTATAGAGCGTTTTATCTGGAGAGGAGAGAGGCTTCTGCATCTAAGCATTGTCACCGACGAAATCTCACATGACTTTGAACATGCCTTGTCCGTCTGTCGTGATCTGAGTATTGACACTGTAGAGCTGCGTGTCATCGCTGGCAAGAACATCGTCTTCCACGACGAAGACAGCCTTCAGCACATCAAGTCTCTCCTGGACCACCAGGGGTTTCGTGTTTGCGCCATCGATGCACCGTTTCTAAAAAGCCATTTCTGGGGCGATGCCCATAACCAGCAGCTTGCCACCAGGAGCGCAAGCGCCT
>Ga0070741_10014298_pt1 | contig 13752 bp, 14 predicted proteins | sample Coa_R1_4_FD_66440 | JGI IMG/M metagenome (GOLD analysis project Ga0070741, IMG submission 66440) | Surface soil microbial communities from Centralia Pennsylvania, which are recovering from an underground coalmine fire - Coalmine... | ecosystem: Environmental > Terrestrial > Soil > Unclassified ... | reverse complement strand
CTCGTGCGCAAGCCCCAGATCGGCGACACCCGCCCGGCGCCCACACCGGCGCCGGCGGCGTCCGCCGCGAAGAGCGGCGCCGGTGCCACGGGCGCGAAGCGGCGGCGGCGTCGCGGTGGGCGCGGTCGTGCATCGGGCGGCGCGGGCGCGGGCAGGGAGAGTGGTGGCGGGAACCGTCCCGCCACGCCGGTCCAGGCCGTCCTCACCGACGAGGAGCCCCTCGAGCTCGACGACGACATCCTCGAGACGCGGCGGGGCCGGGAGCGCAAGGGCCGGCCCGTCGGCCGCTACCTGATGTGCGTGCACGTGCAGCCCGGCGCGGAGGGCGGGCGCGTCGCGCAGATCGCCGTGCTCGAAGGACGGGCCCTGCTCGAGCACTACGTGTCCCGTCCGGCCGACGACGTCAGCCAGATCCACGGCAACATCTACCTCGGCAAGGTGCAGAACGTGCTGCCGGGCATGGAGGCGGCCTTCGTCGACATCGGCACGCCGAAGAACGCGGTGCTGTACCGCGGCGACGTGCAGTACGACCCCGAAGACGTCGAGGAGCGCGGTGCGCAGCCCCGCATCGAGCAGTTGCTCCGACCGAAGCAGAGCATCCTGTGCCAGGTCACGAAGAACCCCATCGGCGCCAAGGGTGCGCGCCTCACGCAGGAGGTGTCGCTGCCGGGACGCTTCGTCGTCCTCATCCCGAACTCGTCGACGTACGGCATCTCGAAGCGGTTGCCCGACGACGAGCGCAAGCGTCTGCGCGGCATCCTCGACAAGGTCAAGCCCAAGGAGCACGGGGTCATCGTGCGCACGGCGGCGGAGAACGTGACGTCCGAGGAGATCGAGCGCGACGTGCTGCGCCTGCTCAAGCAGTGGGAGCAGATCGACGCGCTCGCCAAGCGCTCGCAGGCGCCGGCGTTGCTGTACCGCGAGCCGGACATGGCGGTGCGCGTCATCCGTGAGGAGTTCAACGCCGATTACCGCGGCGTGGTCATCGACGATCCGACGTTGTTCGAGGAGGTGCGCGACTACGTCGCGTCGATCTCGCCGGCGCTCGCCGACCGTGTCGAGTACTACGACCCGAGCGAGGAGCCGCTGCCCTTGTTCGAGCGGTTCCACGTCCACGAGCAGTTGCACAAGGGACTCGACCGGAAGGTGTGGTTGCCGTCGGGTGGTTCGCTCATCATCGAGCACACCGAGGCGCTCACGGTCATCGACGTCAACACGGGGAAGAACGTGGGCACGTCGAGCCTCGAGGAGACGGTGTTCCGCAACAACCTCGAGGCCGCTGTCGAGGTGGCCCGCCAGCTGCGGCTGCGGGACATCGGTGGCATCGTCGTCATCGACTTCATCGACATGGAGATCAAGGACAACCGCGACGAGGTCATCAAGGTCTTCCGTGACGCGCTGGCGCGGGACAAGACCCGCACGCAGGTGTTCGACATCTCGGAGCTCGGCCTCGTCGAGATGACCCGCAAGCGCATCGGCGAGGGCCTGCTCGAGTCGTTCACCCACCTCTGCCCCCACTGCGAGGGCCGGGGCGTCGTCTTCGACGTGGACCTTCTTGGGGAGCCGTGACCCCGTCCGATAGAGTCGACCCCCTATGTATGCGGTGATCAAGACCGGCGGGAAGCAGACCCGCGTGGCCGAGGGCGAGCGCGTCGACGTCGAGCGGCTCGGCATGGCGGTCGGCGACGAGGTCACGTTCACGCCGGTGCTCGTCGTCGACGGCGACGACGTCCTGTCCACCGCCGACGACCTGGCTGCCGCCCGAGTCACGGCCCGCATCGTGGGCGCTGCCGCGGGGCCGAAGATCACCGGGTTCAAGTACAAGAACAAGACCCGGTCCCGCACCCGCTGGGGGCACCGCCAGAAGTACGACACCATCGAGATCACCGGGATCTCGACGAACCTCGCGAAGAAGTCGTAGGAGCACCGATGTCGAAGACCAAAGGTGGCGGTTCCACCCGAAACGGACGCGACTCCGCCGCGCAGCGGCTGGGCGTGAAGGTCTACGACGGCACCGTCGTGCAGGCGGGGGCCATCATCGTGCGCCAGCGGGGCACCCGCTTCCACCCCGGTGAGAACGTGGGGCGGGGCGGCGACGACACCCTGTTCGCCACGGCGGCGGGCTCGGTGAAGTTCGGCCAGCGCAAGGGCCGGCGCGTCGTCGACGTGCTGCCGGGCTGAGGTGAACCCCGGCTGAGGTGAACCCCGGCTGAGCTGAACCCCCGCCGGATTTGCCCGGCTTGCCGTCTCGTGCGCTCAAGATCGCGAAGGCAAGCGCCGACATCTCCGGGTGATGCGTGGCGCCCCCCGAGACCACGAACGCGTCCGATGCCGGGCTCACCGGTCCGATCGCGGCGCCGTCATGGTGGAGGCCGCCATCGCGGGCTTCCTCTTCCTCTCGGTGCTCTTCGGCATCATCGAGTTCGGCACCGCCTTCTTCGACTACCTGACCACGTCGAACATGTCGCGCACCGGCGCCCGCACCGGCTCCACGCTCGGCAACACGGCGCAGGCCGACTACCAGATCCTCCAGAAGCTGCAGGCGTCGCTGAACTCGATGCCGCAGAACCGGATCCAGTCGATCGTCATTTACAAGGCGAACGCCAACGGCTACTCCGGCGCGATCGGCGCCACCCCGAGCGCGAGCTGCCTCTCGGGGGGCGTGAGCGGCGTGTGCAACTACTACACCCCGGACGACTTCGCGCGGCCGTCGACCGACTTCGGTTGCGGCGCGGCCTCACCTGACCGGTTCTGGTGCCCCACCACGCGCGTGGTGCGCGCCGGTGACGGCAGCACGCTGCAACCGGACTACCTCGGCGTCTACATCCAGGTGCTCCATCCCAACGTGACCGGCTTCTTCTCGCCGAGCTGGACGTTCAAGGAGAGCACCGTCATCCGCATCGAGGCGCAGACACCGTGAAGCCGTGGTACCTGCGCCGTCGCGCCCGCGGTGACCGCGGCGCCGTGTTCGTCGAGGCGGCGTTCGTGCTCCCTGTGCTGCTCACGTTCGTGTTCGGCATCATCGAGTTCGGGTTCGGCTGGCGCGACAAGGTGACGGTGGAGACCGCCACGCGTGCCGGCGCCCGCACGGGGTCGAACCTCGGCAAAGCGGCGCAGAGCGACTACAGCGTCGTGCAGACAACGCTGTCCGCGCTCGGCAGCAGCGTGCCGCAGTCGAACATCGACATGATCGTTGTGTTCAACGCCAACTCGAGCGGCACCATCGACCCGACGTGCAAGTCGGGTGTCGGCGTCACGAACCTGTGCAACGTCTACCTCCCGAGCACGTTCAGCCTGGCGCAGTCGAGCTACACGTGCAGCGGCTCGGCGCCCGACCGCTTCTGGTGCGAGACCGGACGCGTGGTGGCGCAGTCCTCCGGACCCGACTACCTCGGCGTCTACATCAAGGCCCGCCACAACTACTTGACGGGCATCTTCGGCTCGGGGCCGCTCACCCTCGAGTCGACGACGGTCATGCGACTGGAGCCAGGATGACGAAGCTCGTCCGCGCCCAACTCCGTCGTGACGACGGCTTCATCCTCGCGACGTCGGGGCTCCTGCTCGTCTCTTTGCTCGTGATCGCCGCGCTCGCCATCGACGTGGGCGCGTGGTACTCGCGGGGCGCGCAGTTGCAGCGCGCTGCCGACGCCGCCGCGCTCGCCGGCGTGGTGTGGATGCCGGACCTCGCCACCGCCACATCGGTGGCGCAGACGACGGCGTCGAAGAACGGGTTCACGAACGGCACCAACGGCATCACGGTCGCCGTCGCGCCGGTAACGGGCAACAGCCACCAGTTGCAGGTGACGATCACCGATTCGAACGTGCCCCGCTACTTCTCGCAGATGTTCATCAGCAACCAGACGATCTCGAAGTCGGCGACGGCCGAGTACCTGCTGCCGATCCCGCTGGGGAGCCCGGACAACAAGCTCGGCAACCAGAGCAACACGGACACGCAGAACCTGTGGGCGTCCGTGTCGGCGCCGTACACCGACTACAACAACGGCGACCCCTACGACACGAAGTGCCTCGGCGGCACGTCGGGTACGTCGTGCGGCAACGGCAATGTCGGCAAGGAGTACCGCAACACCGGCTTCATGTACTCGATCGAGGTGCCGTCGAGCGCGGTGGGACAGACGTTGACCGTCAAGGTGTTCGACGCCGGCAACTACGCGCGCGCCAACTACGCGAACGTCGAGACAGCCGACCAGGGCACGGTCAACACGGAGTACGAGCTGTTCAAGCCGACGTCGACGCCGCTCGACTCGAGCACCTACACCGACCCGTCGCTGAGCATGAACGGCAAGTGCACGAGCGGCGCCGGGCGGTGGATCATCCAGGACAGCGCGTCGGCCAGCACCTACGAGAACCTGACGCAGACCCTGTGCGCCACGCCGGCCGTCGCCGGGATCTACCACCTGCAGGTGAAGACCAGCAACATCCCCGGGATCACCGACGCCGGCAACGGGTGGAACCAGTTCTCCCTCGTCGCCACGCTCGGCGGCTCCACGCAGCCGAAGCTGTACGGCTACCAGGACCTCTCGTTGTTCAACAACCTGCCCAACCAGTCCGGCAACCTGTCGGCCACCTTCTACCTGGCGTCGGTCGACAACATCTACGCGGGCAAGCAGTTGCAGATCAACATGTTCGACCCCGGTGACGGCGCCTCGGGCAACTACTTCGTGAACTTCCTCCAGCCCGGCGGGACGACGTTCAGCTCGTGCTCCTACGGGGTCCCGGGCGGATCGTTCACGGTCGCCAGCCCGTGCCGCATCCAGACCCGCAACAGCTCCGCGGGCACACCGAACCAGTACAACGGCAAGTGGCTGAACGTCCTCATCACCCTGCCGTCCAACTACACCTGTGCCAGCGGGGGCACGGACTGCTGGTGGAAGGTCAAGTACGACTTCAACAACGTTTCCGCCGGCGCCTCGCCCAACGACCGTACGGTTTGGTCGGCGAACATCCTGAACTCGCCGGTCCACCTCGTGAAGTAGCTGCACGAGGACTTCATATTTTCCGGGAATCCGCCGATGTAGGTCGAGATGGACAGCGGCGGACGTGCGCACGGAGACGGCGGTGCGCTGATCGTCGAGCTGGCGCTGGTCGGGCTCGTCCTGTTCCTGCTCGTGTTCGGGATCATCGATCTCGGGCGGGCCTACGCGCTCCAGAACCGTCTGACCAACGCCTCCCGCGAGGGGGCGGCCATCGCCCAGTTCAAGCCCTCGTCGGTGAACACCGGCTGCAACAGCGGCAACAACGTCGTCGACCGGGCTACCGCGGAGGACACCGGCCTGGCTTCGACGCCCGGCTTCTCGGTCACCGTGGCGAAGAAGTCGAACGGCACGACGACCAACTACACCGGCTGCAACTCGGTCGTGGGGACCACGGTCTCCTCGGGTGACACCATCGTCGTGACCGCCAAGGCGAACTTCAGCGTGCTCACCCCGCTCATCGGTTCCATCGTCGGCAACACCATCACCGTGACCCGCTCGACGGAAGTCGTGGTCCAGGGATGAACAGTCCAGGGGTGATCGAGCGCGTCGTTGCCCGGCTCGGCCGCTTCGTGCGCCGCCGCGCGCGTACGGATCACCGGGAGCGCGGTGCCGCCGTGCTCGAGGCCGCGCTCGTGCTGCCGGTGTTCCTCACGGCCGTGCTCGGGCTCGTGGACATCGGCTACGCCGTGTTCCAGACGAGCCAGGCGACCAGCGCGGCCCGTGACGGCGCGCGCGCCGGCATCCTCGCCTTCACGAGCGCGGACGTCGCCGGCAGCACCGACAACGCCAAGATCCAGAGCCAGGTGCGCGAGCGGCTGCCCGGGCAGAACGTGGAGAGCATCACGGTCACCTGCCTCAGCGGGCACACGGGTACGACGACGATCTCGTGCGCGAGCGCGACGCCCGACACCGACCGCATCCGCGTCGTGGTCACGTGGACGTATCGCCCGCTGACCCCCGCGGGCGCGGCGGTCGGTCCGATCTCGATCACCGGCACGGCGACGATGGGCATCGTCGGCGCCCCGGTCACCCCCGGTACGACCACCACGACGACGTCGACGACGACCACGACGACCACAGCGCCGTCCACCTCGACCACGTCGACGACGTCGACGACCACGTCCACGACGACGACCACGGTGCCGGGGTCGTGCGCCGTCGCCGCCTTCACGATCTCGCCCGACAACCCCATCGACGCCAAGTCGAACGGCGACCTCGTCAACGCGGAGACGTTCACCGTCACGACGAACGGTGCCGCGACGTGCACCAACTTGCAGATCCGCTACCCCGCGAAGTCGGGGTCGACGGGGCCGCCCGTGACGATCGCGATGACCAAGGGAGCGGGCAACACGTGGACCGACCAGGTCAGCAAGAACGAGCTGAGTTGGACGATCGGCAACAACCAGTCACTCGACATCCTCAGCAGCACGGGCTCGGTGATCTCGGGCGGCTCGTTCCAGGTGAACGTCGTATGAGCCGGTTGCGTGCACGGTTGCACCCGCGCGACGACGACGGTGCCGTGCTCGTCCTGCTGGCGTTGTCGCTGGCGGCGCTGATGATCATCGCCGCCATCGCCATCGACGGCGGGCAGGGCTACGCCGAGCGGCGGCAGATGCAGAACGCGGCGGACGCCGCCGCCATGGCGGGCACCCGCGCCCTCGACCGGTACCGCTTCCCGCCGTCGGGCACGACACCCGACGTGACGACGATCTCGTCGGAGGTCAACCGGGTCGCCACCGACAACGGCGCCACCACCGTCGTGTCGTGCCGGCTGATCAACTTCGACCAGGTCGGGACGTCGAGCGATCTCGGCCCCTGCACGTCCGCCACCGCCGCCAACCAGGCGGAGGGGGTACGCGTGAACGTGAGCGGCACGGTGAACACGTTCTTCGGCGGCTTCACTGGCCGGCCGACGATCACCGCCACCACCAACGCGACGGCCACCATCCAGGAACTGCTCTCGGTCACGTCGCCGTTCATCATTTGCGGAAACCCCGCGCTCGGTGGCTACAACCTGCTCAACGCCAACGGCACGTTGAACCCGACAAACGCGACGAACGCGGGGGAGATGACGATCCACGGTTCGCAGGTGCCGGACTGCGGCGCGGGGTCACAGTTCAAGGGCCTGCTGAACAACCCGATCACGCTCAACACGTGGACCGACATCGGCACGCAGGGCAACCGGGTGGGCCAGTACACCGACGTGACCAGCGGTGTGACGCCGTGCCCGGACGGTGGCCCCTACGACAACTGCGACATGCTGCTGCCGATCATGCAGCAGGGCAACGGCAGCGGCTCGAACGCCACCGCGTTCGTGACCGCCTTCGCCGTGTTCCACGTCACCGCCGGCAGCAACGGCACCAGCGAGCACACCGCCCACTACGTCGGCACGTCCACGATCGTGACCGGTGGGCAGGGGGGCGGCATCGACCTCGGCGGCGCGAACTCCGGGCTGATCCGGCTGATCAAGCTGGCGGAGTAGGCCGTTCGACTGGGCCGTTCGACCCATTGCGACGCGGTGGTCTTGCCGCGGCGAGGCCGTCGTTTACCATCGCGCTCGGGCGGGGGGCCCAGGGACGACCGGAAGTCGGGTGCATGCGCGGAGCACGGGAGCAGGGATCGGCGATCGTCGAGTCGGCGATCATCCTCCCGCTCATCGCGCTCATCGTGTTCGGCATCGTCGAGGTCGGGTTCCTGTTCCGGTCGGCGACGGTGGTCAACAGCGCCACCCGCAGCGGCGCCCGCCTGGCCGCCGCGCAGTACGGCGCCGCCAGTCCCGGCAACCAGCTCGCCACCATGAACAACGTGGTCGCCACCGTCGAGAAGGACCTCGAGTCGCGGGGCAGCACCGACACACCCGTGCAGCTGTGGATCTACTCGGCCGACGCCGCCGGCAACCCGCCGTCTGGCGGCTTCGGGGCGTGCGGCTCGCCCTGCTACGTCTACACGTGGGACGCGGGTACGGGGCACTTCGTCTACGCGTCGGGTTCGTGGCCGTCGCCGGCTGCCTGCGGCCCGGTGCACGACAGCGTCGGCGTCTACGTGAAGGTGAACCACGATCCGATCGGCTTCGCCAGCGCCTTCGGCTCGTTCACCATCAACGAGAAGACCGTGATGCGCCTCGAGCCCGCCAACACCTGCCCGGGCGGCACGTGATGCGTATTCGTGCAGATCGCGGCGCGGTGCTCGTCGAGGCCGTGTTCATCTTCCCCGTGGTGTTCTTCGTGTGCCTCGCCATCTTCGAGTACGGCCTGCTGTTCGCAGCGCAGTCGACGACGCAGTCCGCCACCCGTGACGGCGCCCGCTTCGCGTCCGCCAACTTCGCGGTGTCGGGCAGCAACCAGGCCGCCGCCGATCAGGTGAAGGACGCCGTGCTCGACGACCTCAACGGCCGCACCGGCTTCGACACGCCGGTGCAGCTGCTCGTGTACAAGGCGGACGACAACGGCAACCCCGTCGGCGGCACGCTCAGCTCGTGCACGTCGAGCTGCTACCACTACACGTGGAACGGCACCACGTTCGTCTACGACATGGCATCTCCGCAGTGGACGAATCCGCAGGCGTGCACGAACAAGGGCTCGCTCGACAGCATCGGCGTGTACCTCGAGGTCCGCCATTCGTTCATCACGAGCGCGTTCGGGTCGTCGCAGATGCTGAAGGAGCACACCGTGACCCGCATCGAACCGCTGCCACTGGTGCAGTGCGCGTAGGAGCAGCGATGGAACCCGTGGAACCACACGAACCACGACGGGCAGCGTCGGACGACGGCGGGTTCGCCCTCACGTGGTTCGCCATCCTCTTGCTCGTGCTCATCGCCATGGCGGGCTTCGGCGTCGACGTGTGGAACTGGTGGTACACGTCGCAGCGCGTGCAACGCGCCGCCGACGCCGGCGCGTTGGCGGGCGTGACGTTCATGCCCGCCAACTTCAACACGCCCGCCGGTGGACCGAACGCCGTCAGCGTCGCCACCGGTGTGGTGACGCAGAACGGCTTCACGCAGGGCGGGCGCACGACCGTCACCGTCGGGCCCGGTGACAAGGCCAACCAGTTGAAGGTGACGGTCAGCGAGACGGTCGACAACAACTTCACGTCGTTGCTGGGGCTCAAGACCACGACGGTGAAGAAGACGGCGATCGCCGAGTTCAACGCGCCCATCCAGATGGGCAGCCCCGTCGGGCACCTCGGCAACGATCCCGAGAACGGCGCCACCGACAAGCACTGGCTCAACATCGGCGCGCCCAACGTCGACAAGCACACCGGCGACCGCTACGCCGACTACCAGAACTGCTCGGCGTCGTACGGCTGCAGCGGCAGCATCAACAGCGAGTACCTCGACGGCACGTACGTGTTCACCGTCGACGTGCCGCCGTCGGCAGCCGGGCAGGACATCGACATCCAGGCCTACGACCCCGAGTACGCGGATGGCAACACTGGTGGCCAGCCGTGCGGCAACCAGTGGTTGTCGGGCGCGCAGCTCACGTCGTTGACGGCGACGTATCCCGACAGCGCCGTGCGCTACGCGGGCGGCGCCACCGACTGGTGTCCGGGTGACGACGACACCAACCTCGGCACACCGCAGGCGACGGCGTGGATCGTGCGCGATTCGTCGGTGTCGCAGTTCCAGGCGCTCGCCAACCCGGTCGTGGGCACCGGTGGACCGGGCGGATCGAGCAGCCCGTGCGCGCACCAGTTCAAGGGCTACGTGCCGAACAGCGCGACGTACTGGTTCGACCTCCTGCAGCCCGGCACCGCCAATTACGACGCCGACTTCGCGACGGCGTTCCACCGCTACTACACCGTGTGCCACATCAGCGCCGCGGTACCCGGCAAGTACTTCGTGCAGGTGCGCTCGAACGTGCCGCAGGGATCGGACACGCAGCGCGACGACGCCAACTACCTCACGTCGAGCCAGACGCCGCCGTCGAACCCGGGCATCGGCGGGCAGAACCGCTACTCGCTGCGGGTCGTGACCCACGGCACGTCGATCGTGAGCCCGGTGATCTCGACCTACGCCGAGACCCACCTGCCCATCTACACGAACACGACTGGCTCGAACACGCCGAACTTCTACCTGGCCCGCCTGCTGCCCGGTGGGGGTGCGGCCGGCCGCAAGCTGCACCTCGTCTTCTACGACATCGGCGATCTGTCGGGCGGCACGTCGACCACCATCGTGGTGTCGCCGCCGTCGGACATGACCGGTGGCACGCCCACGTGCAGCTGGTCGGCATCGGGACCCAATGGTCTGTCCGGCATGCCGGCCAGCACCGTGTCGGGCTGCACGGTGACGGGGATCACGAGCAACAACTACCCGAACGGTTTCAACGGCGTGCTCGTGACCGCCGACATCTCCGTGCCCGGTTCGTACAACTGCGACACGGCCACGCCGACGGGCTGCTGGTTCCGCATCCAGATGTCGTACTCGGGGGCGGGCGCGCTGGCGAACGACACGACGACGTGGGACGCGTCGATCGCCGGAGATCCCGTGCGACTGGTGAAGTAGCGCGCCCCTAACCTGCACCCGGTGGCCGGGTTCGTCGACGAGACCAACATCCACGTGAAGGGTGGTGACGGTGGCGCGGGCGCGGTCTCGTTCCGGCGGGAGGCCCACGTGCCCCGCGGAGGCCCGGACGGTGGCGACGGCGGCGCCGGTGGTGACGTCTGGTTGGTCGCCGACCGCAACGTCGCCTCCTTGCTCGCCTTCCGGGACCATCCCCACCGCCGCGCCACCGACGGCACCCACGGCCAGGGCAAGAAGCGCAACGGGAGCGCGGGCGACGACATGGTCGTCCCCGTGCCGGAGGGCACCATGGTGCGCGACCGCGACGGCGCCGTGCTCGCCGACCTCGTGCACGCCGGCGACCGCTACCTCGCCGCCGCCGGCGGACGGGGCGGGCGCGGCAACGCCCGCTTCCTCTCCAACCGCCGCCGCGCACCGTCGTTCGCCGAGCAGGGCGAGGCCGGGGAGGAACGGTGGCTGCGCCTCGAGCTGAAGCTCGTGGCCGACGTCGCCCTCGTGGGCTTCCCCAACGTCGGCAAGTCGACGCTCATCGCCGCCATGTCGGCGGCCAAGCCGAAGATCGCCGACTATCCCTTCACCACGCTCGAACCGAACCTCGGCGTGGTGCGTGACGACGACATGGAGTTCGTGGTCGCCGACGTGCCCGGGCTGATCGAGGGCGCCAGCGAGGGACGGGGCCTCGGCCATCAGTTCCTCCGCCACGTCGAGCGGGCGCGTGTGCTCTGCGTGCTCGTCGATCTCGCGTGGCGCTCGTCGGGCGCGCCCGCCCCGAACGAGCAACGTGCCGTGCTGCAACGCGAGCTCGAGCAGTACGAGCCCCAGTTGCTCGAGCGCCCTCGCGTCGTGGTCGGTTCGCGCGCCGACATCGGCGACGCGCTCGATGACCCCGCCGGCACGTACGACATCGAGCTCGCCGTGTCGGGGGTGACCGGTGCCGGTGTGCGCGACCTCGTGCACCGCCTCGGCGCGCTCGTGGCGTCGGCGCGCGCCGCGACACCGCTGCCGGAGGCGTTCGTCGTGCATCGCCCGGCGGCCGAAGGTTTCCGTGTCGAGCGCGCCGACGAGCACGCGTGGCGCGTCGTCGGCCGGCAAGCAGAACGCGCCGTCGCGCTCTCCGATCTCACGAACCCCGAGGCACTCGCGTTCGCGCAAGGACGCCTGCGGTCGCTCGGCGTCGACCGCGCCCTCGCTCGCGCCGGCGCCCGCGAAGGCGACCTCGTGCACATCGGCGCGTTCACCTTCGAATACGAGCCCGACGACCAGGTGCTCATGTCGTGAGGGTCGTGTGCAAGATCGGCACGTCGTCGATCACCGATGCGAAGGGTGAGATCCGCGTCGACGCGGTCGAGGCCTTCTGCGCGTCGATCGCCGACGTGCGCGCCGCCGGCCATGTCGTCGTCACCGTCACATCGGGCGCCATCGCCGCGGGCCTGCCCGCGCTCGGCCTCGACGGCGACGCCCGCCCACGCGACGCGCAGACCCTGCAGGCGGTGTCGGCCGTCGGGCAGAGCCGCCTCATGCGCGTGTACGACCGCGCCTTCGAGGGCCTCGGCCTCGTGTCAGGACAGGTGCTGCTGGCCCCGCTCGACTTCGGCGTGCGGCAGCAGTACCTCCACGCCCGCGGCACGATCCGCCGCCTGCTCGAGCTCGGAGTCGTGCCCGTCGTCAACGAGAACGACGCCATCGCCGACGACGAGATCCGCTTCGGCGACAACGACCGTCTCGCCGCGCTCGTGGCCCACCTCGTCGACGCCGACGTGCTCGTGCTGCTCACCGACGCGCCCGGCCTGCTCACCGCCGACCCCCGCCTCGACCCGAGCGCGTCGCTCATCGAGGAGATCGTCGAGGTGGACCACACGCTCGAGGCGGTCGCCGGTGGCGCCGGCACCGTGCGGGGGAGCGGGGGAATGGCATCGAAGATCGCCGCCGCCAAGATGGCGGCGTGGTCGGGCGTGCGCGTGGTGATCGCGGGCGCCGACCGCCCCGGCGTGTTGCAGGACGCGGTGAACGGCGAGGCCGGTGTCGGCACCGTGGTGTTGCCGCGCGAGCGGCGGCTGCCGGCCCGCAAGCTGTGGATCGCGTTCGCGGTACCGGCCCGCGGCACCGTGCTCGTCGACGACGGCGCCCGCCATGCCCTGTGCGAGCGCGGGCGCTCGCTGCTACCCGCCGGTGTGGTCGCCGCCAAGGGACGCTTCTTCGCCGACGACGCGGTGGAGCTGGCGGGACCGGACGAGAAGGTGTTCGCCAAGGGCATCGTGCGCGCCGGCTCGGACGTGCTCGGCCGCATCGCCGGCCGCCGCACCGACGAGTTGCCCGATGGCGTGCCCCACGAGGTGGTGCACCGCGACGACATGGTCGTGCTGCCCGCATGACCGCACCGGAACCGGCGATGCCGCCATCGGACCGCACACGCGTCCGCCGCCTCGCGGAGCGGGGCCGCTACGACCGCGCCACCGTGCGCGCCATCCTCGACGAAGGCCTCATCTGCCATGTCGGCTTCGCGCACGAAGGACGCCCCTGGGTCTTCCCCACCGCGTACGCCCGGATCGGCGAGCACCTGTACCTCCACGGCGCCAACGCCAACTTCGCGCTGCGCTCGCTCGCCGACGGCGCCGAGGCGTGCATCACGGTCACGTTGGTCGACGGCCTCGTGCTGTCGCGCTCGGCCTTCCACCACTCGATGAACTACCGGTCGGTGATGTTGTTCGCCTGCGCCGAGGAGGTGCGCGACGCAGAGGAGAAGCGCGCGGCGGTGCTGGCCATCGTCGACCACATGGTGCCTGGTCGCACCGACGGCACCCGTGCGCCCACCGACGCCGAGCTGCGCAAGACGCTCGTCGTGCGGGTGCCCCTCGACGAGGCCTCCGCCAAGGTGCGCACCGGCCCGCCGGTCGAGGACGAGGAGGACTTCGCCCTCGACCACTGGGGCGGCGTGCTGCCCCTCACCCTCACCGCCGGCGAACCGGTGCCCGACGACGAGGCCCGCGCCCGGTTCGGTACGGCGGTGCCGGCGCACGTCACGAGGTGGTCGCGCCCGCTCGCCCCCTGACGACGGAATCGTTGTGCAACCGGTGGGAATTCGTTGTCGAGCACGACTCGTGCCGGCTCGTGGCGATCGAGGCGCGTCGGTTCGCAGCACCGCGTGATGCCTCTCGTGAGTCGGCTCGAGTCGCTGACCGCACCCGGTCACAGCGGCCACTCGTTCGAGCGCAACGTCGCAGTCGACGCTGCGCGCGAAGT
>Ga0070741_10014297_pt1 | contig 13755 bp, 11 predicted proteins | sample Coa_R1_4_FD_66440 | JGI IMG/M metagenome (GOLD analysis project Ga0070741, IMG submission 66440) | Surface soil microbial communities from Centralia Pennsylvania, which are recovering from an underground coalmine fire - Coalmine... | ecosystem: Environmental > Terrestrial > Soil > Unclassified ... | reverse complement strand
AGGAACCTGGATCCTTCTTTTTCAACGATACGAGATAGGTCGCGATGTCACGCGCATCGTCTTCGCTCAACCGCAGACTTGGCATGACAGTCATGTTCTGCACTTGCAGTTCGTGACCGTCGTTGGGGCATTTGCTGTGCTGCAAGTCAAAGACGTAAGGCAGGCCCTTCTTCGCATAATCCTCAGGGCCGATGTCTTTTTTCTCGTACGGGCAATAAGGACGGGTACGCTGGCGAGCGTTGTGTACCCAGCGCACCAGGTAGTCGAAATTCGCCTTCTCGCCGACGCGCGTCAGGTTCGCCGCGAATGTCCCGCCCTGCATGTCGTCGCCTTCGCCGATCGAGTGGCACGCCAGGCAGCCACGCGTTTCAAACAGTTCCTTCCCGTTTGCAGCATTGCCGGGATTCTGCTTCGGCAGAGGATCAGTCAGAGCACTCTGCCACAGGTATGCCGAAATCGCCTTGATCTGATCATCGGTCAGGCGGAAGTTTGGCATCTTCGTCGTGGGGCGGAAATCCGTGGGCTTTTTCAACCACACCGGAATCCAGTTCTTGTTCAGCTTCAGCCTGATGTCTTTCAGGTTTGGGCCGACTTTCTTCTCGTCCTGCATCAGGCTGTGGGCGCGCTCGTCCAGGCTGACCACACGCAGGTCCAGCTTGCTATTCGTCACCTTCAGCGCGGTCGCCTTGTCGTTCAGCCGATTGGCCTCGTCGTTCGTCGCTGCCTGATCAGCCTGCTTCATCAGGTACGCCGCTTCTTTGATGTTGTCTTTCTTCTGCTGCTCCGCTTGTTTGATCTGCTGGTTGACGGAGAGCAGGTCCTCGGGTTCCTTGTCATAGCCCTCGTAGCGATGGCAGCCCATGCAGCCGCGCTGCCGGAACAGGTCTTTGCCCTCGCTGATCGTCGCGCCCACATCGCCGCTGACCAGCAGCATGTCCGCCGCGTGACAGGTCTGGCATCCTGCCTCGGCGTTTTCCTTGGGGAAAAGCGGCCACAGCCAGTGTTCGTAATTCCCGTGCGCCTTCTCGACGCTCGTGGTCGCGCGCCCGTTCCCCTGGTGGCACGGTGAGCAGCCGAATTTGTCAGGGTCGTGGGTCTTCAAAAGCTCAGGCTCGGGATGGCTCACAAACGCCCGCGCGTACTCGTCGGGCTTGTGCCCCTTCAGCGCAAACTGTGCAGGCACAAGTGGGAGCGGCTCGCGAATCCCCATGTGGCAAGACTCACATCGGTCCACGATGTTCGCTTCGGCCACATTGATTTGCGTGATCTGCGGGTCCCAGTCCTTGTACTTGTCCTCTAATCCCGCGATCTGTTTTGGCTCGAGGCCGATGGTGTTATCGGCCACGTAGTCGTCCATCTTCTTCTTGGCTTCGGTCTGCGGCTTGAGCAGATCGCCCAGTTCCGCGCTCAGCTTGGTCTTCTGATCCTTCAGGCTGTTGTAGGTCTCTTCCAGTTCGTAGAAGTTGTATTGCTTCTTGCTTCCGTCCGGATACTCGACCGTGGACTTGCGCTGCTTGAACTTCTCCAGATCTTTTTGTTTGCTCTTTTTGCCGGACGCGCTGTCATCGGTCTCGATGTCGTAGGTCAGAGCATTCGCGTACGCACGCTTATCCGTAAACACTGCCTGCACGGCAAGGATGTTGGCGCTCAAATCCGCTAACTGGCTCTGGATTTGTTTCTGGCGATCCTTGGCGGCGTTCACCGCGTCCACGTAGTCGGCCTTCAGCTTCTGATAGTCGCTGCTCTTCTCGATTTCATCGGTAGACTTGGCCGAGTTCGAGTGCGCCGTTTTGAGGAAGTTGAGATAGCGCGACTGGAATTCCGACTGGTAGCGCTTCCAGGGCCGCTGTCCGTAAGCCTCGTCCCACAATGCCCAGAACAGGCTGGCAAGCAGCAGCGCCATCGCGAGCACGTAATAGCCCGCGTAGGACTTTGTAACTATCGGATCGTTTTCGGGGACTGGCTGTTCAGGCACCAAAATCCTCCCACAAGTCGAGCCACATTAAATGTTGAACCAGGGCGTGATCCACACGTACTTGATGTGCATGGCCAGGCGCAGCATCATCTTGATGGGGAGCGCCACCATCAGCAGCATGAATACGACCAGGATGTTGTACTGCAACAGGCTCATGCGTTTGTAATTCTTCGGTTGGTAGCGGCGGAACAACGCATACATGATGTAGCCGCCAATCGCGAAGTACCCGCCGATCACCACCGCACCGAAAATTCCCTTACCCAGGTTCGAGGTAATCCCGAACAAATCAGGTAAATCGCGGTTCACCTCGTAGACCAGGCGGTTGTGGTCCCAGGTTTGCCCGGGCCAGAACCATTGCCAGCCGGGGCCGCGAATGAAAGTGCCGATCAGGATCATCGAAATCCACAGGACGATGAATCCGAACAGGAAGGTGCTGATGGCGAACTTGCGCTGCTTCCAGGTGTAATAGCCGCTGCCCAGCGGATTCGTGTCAATGTAAGGAATCACCATCAGGCCGACAATGACGAGGGTGGGCATCACCACGCCCGCGATCCACGGGTCGAAGTACACCAGCATTTCCTGCAGGCCCAGGAAGTACCACGGGGCCTTCGCCGGATTCATGGTCAGGTTAGGATTGGAAGGTTCTTCCAGCGGCGCGTTCAGCGTAATGGACCACACCATCAGAATGATGGTCACAATGATCGCGGCCAGAAATTCGACGCGCAGCAGGAACGGCCACACGTGTACCTCTTTTTGCCAGCCGGAGCGGAATGGCCAGGTCTTGCGATGGTGCGTCTTGGCCAGAGCGGGATTGGCTTCCAGTTCGCCGATCAGTTCATCGTTGGCCTTCGCCTGCCTGGCGAAGAGGTAGATATAAAAAATCAGCAGGGGAACAAGCGCCACGATCGGCACGTTGTCCGGAGCAGATGCAATATCCCAAAGCTGACGCCAATCCATAATCGCCCCTCAAAATCCTGCAGCGGCTAAAGCCCTGCCCTGATACGAATTATCCGGATACGATCCATCCGCTACTTGCGCGGCTCTTTCACTTCGGCTTCGAGCATCACGGGCGCTGGTCCCGAAATCCCGCCGTCTTTTCGCACGCGCCAGAAGTGCACGATCATGAAAAGAGACGCCACAATGGGAATGCCGATGCAATGCCAGATATAGGACCGGAGCAGGGCATTGGCATCCACGATCGAGCCACCCAGCAGTCCGAACCTAATGTCGTTGTACGGCGTCATCCCGAGTTGATGTCCGAAAGGACCTTCATGTCCTAACAGCGGTGTGGCGCGCGCCATGTTCGTGCCTACCGTGACGGCCCAGAATCCCAACTGGTCGTCGGGCAAAAGGTAGCCGGTAAACGAAAGCAGCAGCGTCAACACCAGCAGGATCACGCCCACGTTCCAATTAAATTCGCGCGGCTTTTTGTACGATCCCGTGAGGAACACGCGAAACATGTGCAGCCAGACGGCGATGATCATCAAGTGCGCCGCCCAGCGATGCATGTTGCGCAGCAGCTTGCCGAAGGGCACGTCGTGCTCCAGGTAGAGCACGTCGCGGAACGCCTGCACCTTCGTGGGGTGGTAATAGAACATCAGCAGCGCGCCCGTGAACGTCAGCACAATGAACAGGTAGAACGTAATTCCGCCCATGCCCCAGGTGTAGCTGTAGCGCACGGCATCGCGATTGATCTTCGCCGGATGCAGATGCAGGAACACGTTCGAGAGCACACCCAACGCACGATTGCGCGGCGTGTCGTCATGTTTGTGCCGGAAGATCGAGGTGTAGACCTGCGTCTTGGTCGGATCTTTCAGGCCCTCGATCTGATCTTTTGCCTTGGCGGGCATGTCGGTCTTGAGCGCGTGGACATCTTCCTTGACGCCCACTGCGACCTTGGTGCGTACCCGGTTCAGCAGGCCGACGCGGTTCCCATTGCCCGAGCCATTGCCGCTCGCGCCATTTCCGCCTCTGGCGTTCTCCTTGTTTCCGTCTTTCCCGTTTCCATCAGCCATAAATTTCCTCTGGCGTTCCCAAATATTTCCGGTTCTAAACGCCGGTCAAAAATGCGCCTGGGTCATTAAAGTGCGTGGGCTGTCCTTTAGGCCACTGATACAGGCGGCTCACATCCACCAGGATCTGACCATCGGGCGCGACATCCACGTGCGCTCGGTCCATAGGCCGCGGCGCCGGCCCTTCGAAGTTGATTCCTTCACTGTCGTAACCACTGCCGTGACACGGACACTTGAATTTGTTCTCCGCCGGCTTCCAGTCGGGCGTGCAGCCCAGGTGGGTGCAGCGCGCATAAATCACGAACAGCCGGTCTGGTGTGCGATCCACCCAGATGCGATATTTCTGCTGGAACTTCGTATCCACGCCAAGTCCGAAATCCGACGGATAGCCAATCTTGAACGATGTGGCGGGCTCGAACAGCGTGCGCGGGAGGAAGTAGCGGAAGAATGCGAGCAACCATGCGGTAAGAAATGCTGCGACCGCACTCCACACGAAAATGCGCCGCTGCCGGTTTTGCGGGCTGTCTTCCGGACCCACGGACGCAACGCCGCCCGCGGCTGCTGCCTTGGAAGTTCCCACGGCGGGCGTTCCGACGTACCGTACCGCTTCGCCGCTGCGGGCAGCAGAGGTTGTGGGGGCGGCGGCTCGAGCCGCAGGAACAGCCGCCGCTGCCGGTTGCGCAGTTGCGGCCGGTGCAGTCGCGGCAGGTGCTGCTGCCGCCGGAGCTGCTGCTTCGCCCAGCAGTGCCGCCACTTCCGCATCCGTCAAGGGCGGAAGTCCGGTACGTTTACGACGAGCCTGTTCCGCGGCGACGGACGATTTGCTCCACTTCCGTCCGCCGGCGGTTAACTCTGCCACGGTTGCGCTGACCGCCGCTCCCGAAGCTGCTGGCGCTGTGGGAGCCGGTGCTGCGGTTGTCGCCGGCGCACTCGGCGCACTTGCGGCGGGCGCCGTAATCACTGGCGCGTCTCCACCTTCCCACGGCATCGGCTCGCCCGCCTTCAGGGCTGCAATATCTTCTTCGGATAGCACCGGCAGACCTTTCCGTTTTCGGAAGGCCTGTTCCGCCGCTATGACGGAGTTGTTCAAAGGCTTGCGCGGCAGAGGTGGAAGATTGCCGAGCACCCCGTTCACTGTCGTTGAATCCGCCATCCCTCGTTACCCCTTTTGGCTGGATCGCGCCGCCGACTTTTCAGTCCGCCGCCACGAGCCCGGTGTTCCTCACTCTGCTTGCGTCCATCCCGGCAGCTTCCATGACCAGTTCCGCGAGCGCCGCGATGAATGTCGGCGAATCGTTCAGTCCCGGCGTCATTTCGAATTGCCGGATCCCCGCCGCTTGCGCCAGTTCGCGCCCTTCATGATCGATCTCACCCAGCGTCTCGACGTGATCGGACACAAATGAAATCGGCACCACGCACACCTCACGCACTCTCGCCTCGCCCAACTCCCGCAAAGTATTCCGCAACGTGGGCTGCAGCCATTTGCTGGCGCCCACCTTGCTTTGGTAGCAAAGCCGGTGGCGATTGCTCCAGCCGCCCCGCTGCATCACCCGTTCGACGGTTTCCTCGATCTGCCGCTGGTAAGGGTCGCCTTTTTCCACGACTGCGATGGGCACGCTGTGGGCGCTGAAAACCAGCTCTGCTCGCACCGGCTGTGGGAAGCGGGCCAGCGTTTCTTCAATCTTTTCGACAATCGCATCAAGATACATCGGATGACGATAAAAGTCCTGAATGGTGTGGATTGGCGCGCCATTCGGCCGGAACTGCCGATTCCACTCGTTCAGGCTGCTGCCGGTCGTCGTCGTCGAATACTGCGGATACATCGGCAGAAGGACGATCTCGTCGGGGTGCGCTGCCTGGAGTTGTGTGATCGCTTCCCGCGTGAAGGGGTGCCAGTACCGCATGGCAACGACGCACCGCGCCTCAATTCCGCACTCCGCCAGTTTGTTCTCGAGCGCCCGCGCCTGCGCCTCGGTGAACCGGCGAATAGGAGAGCCCCCGCCAATGACCGAATAGTGGTGTTGAACTTTTTTAGCGCGGGTTGCGGAAATCAGTCTGGCCAGCGGCCGCCGCCCGATGCGGGCAAAGGGAAAATCAATGATGTCGGGATCGCAAAACAGGTTGAAAAGGAAAGGCTCAATAGCTTCCAGCGTATCCGGTCCGCCAAGCTGGAACAGAACAATCCCCAGGCGCCGAAATGTTGTCCCCATCTCCCCCACAGATCCCTAAGCGAAGAGGGCCATGCTACTCAAAACGATAGGGGCTCGTCAATCCGGGCACCACTTGCAGGAATCAGTATCCAGTACTCAGTACCCAGTACCCAGTTGAAATCCACAGGACACCGATTTCGGCAGAGGGAATCCATTACTGAGAACTGATTCTGAGTGTTGGGAAAATGAACCAGGCAAGTGAAAACTGACAACTGAGTACTGAGTACTGAGTACTGACTCACGCCCTCGACGGTTCGGGTTCGCGGACATCCGATTGCATGGCCTCGATCACGTGATCGGCGAATTGCGATGTGCCCGCGTTGCCGCCCACATCGCGCGTGCGCTTCTCTTTGAATCGATAGACCTTCTCCAGCGCGTTGCGAATTTTGGTGGCCGCTTCCGGTTCGCCGATATGCCGCAGCATGAGCAAGGCGGAGCGGATGACGGCCGTGGGATTTGCGATGTCCTTGCCCGCGATATCGGGAGCGGAGCCGTGCACCGCTTCGAAGATGGAATGTTCGTCGCCGAAGTTCGCGCCCGGTACCAGTCCGAGCCCGCCCACAAACGCGGCGCACAAATCGGAGATGATGTCTCCGTACAGATTCTCCAGCAGCAGCACGTCGTACTGGTAAGGGTTCATGACCAGCTGCATGCAGGTGTTGTCCACAATGTGCTCGCCGTAAGTGATCTCCGGATATTCCTTGGAAATATTGCGGGAGCAGCGGATGAACAGGCCGTCCGACAGCTTCATGATGTTGGCTTTGTGGATGGCGTGAATCTTTTTTCGCTTGTTCTTGCGCGCGTATTCAAAGGCAAACCGCGCAATGCGGGTAGAAGCCTTTTCCGTAATGATCTTCAGGCTCTCCACCACGCCTGGCACGACTTCATGCTCGATTCCGGAATAGAGCCCCTCGGTATTTTCGCGAAGCACAATCAGATCGACGTCGGGATATCTCGTAGGTACGTGAGGCAGATTGCGAATGGGCCGAAAGTTCGCGTACAGCTCGAACTTTTTGCGCAGCGCCACGTTGATGCTGGAGAACCCTCCCCCGATCGGGGTCGTGACCGGCCCCTTCAGCCCCACGCGCGTTCGCTCTATCGATTCGATCAACTCTTTGGGAATGTACTCGCCATATTTCGAATAGGCATCAGCGCCGGCCTCGTACGTCTCCCATTCGAACTTCAGGCCGGTCGCTTCCAGAACGCGTACTGCCGCCTGCGTGACCTCAGGGCCGATTCCATCGCCGGGAATAAGTGTGATCTGATACGCCATCTGGCTTTCCACTAACTGTCTATTTCAATGAATCGTGAATTACTTGTCTAGGTGACCGGAGTAAGTCGTCCCGATGATGGTGGTCATTAAGGCCGCTATTGATGGTTGTCATTCCGAACCGGCTTCAGCCCGGGAGGAAGTCGCTTACATCACGTCGTTCTTTCCTCGACCAACCGTCCCACTTTCTTTCGTCTTGAGCAAATCTTTCAACTCCGACATGAACTCCTGCACATCCTTGAAGTCCAGGTACACCGAGGCGAATCTCACGTACGCGACGTGGTCGTACTTGCGCAGCCGGTTCATGATTAATTCGCCGATCTCGCTCGTCTTTCGCTCCCGCTCGGGCGAATCGATCACAAATCCCTCAGTCTCGTTGACGATCTGCTCCAGTTTTCCGATCGATACCGGCCGTTTTTCGCAAGCCCGCATCAGGCCGTTCAACACTTTTTGCCGGTCAAAGCGCTCCCGGCGTCCGTCCTTTTTCACCACCATGTACGGGATCTCGTCAATGCGCTCGTACGTGGTGAAGCGCTTGCCGCACTTCAGACACTCCCGCCGCCGCCGGATGGATTCCGCTTCTTTGCTCTCGCGCGAATCCACCACTTTGTCGTTCAGGAACCCGCAAAAAGGGCATTTCATTGTTGCTGATTGAATTGTAACAGGCAGCTGGAGTGAACTTTGGCCACGGATCGCCACCGATTTTCACGGATAAAACAAATGAATTCCTGAGGTTTATTGGTGAGGGTCCGTGTAGATCCGTGGCCAGTTTGCTCGTTCAAATCTGAGAGCGCAGGTATTGCGCAGCGGTGGCGATAGCGGTTTCCAAGCGATCGGCGGATGGTGCTCCCCCCTGGGCCATGTCGCGCGTGCCGCCGCCCCGTCCGCCGGTAGCCGCGAGCGCTTCCTTCATCAGTGCTCCCATGTCGAATTTTCCACCAGGAGTTTGCGCAAATACCAGCGCCGGTGTCCCAGAGCCCGCTGCCAGCAGCGCGACCACGTTGTCGCCGGCGCGCGTCAACTTCTGCGCCAACAGTTTGACGAACATCAGATCTCGTTCCGGAAATACCTGTGCGATGACTTTAGCGTTCGCCTGGGTTGCGGCGTCAACAATCATCTTGTCCGCCAGCAGCTCGGCCAATTCCTCCTGCGATTTTTCGTACGACTTGCGCGCCGCTTTCGTTTCCTCGAGCGCCTTGCGTACCTGCTGCGGCACGTCCCAGGGGTGCGCTGAAAAAATGGAAGCCGCCTCGGTCAGCGCCGCGTAATCGTGCTGCGCCACCTCCAACGCCCGTCTGCCGCAGACGAACTCCACCCGCATTCCCTGTTTCACCTTTTCCCGCTTGCGCAGCAGGATGCAGCCGATTTGTCCCGTGCGGTGTACATGCGTTCCGCCGCACGCGCACAAGTCGAAATCGCGGATATTGATAAGCCGCAGGTTTTCCCGCTCGACCGGCGGAATCTTGCGCACTCCCATGCCGCGCGCCTCATCGGCAGTGACGAAGTGAATTTCGACCGGACGATCCTCGGTGATGATCTCATTCGCCAGGTGCGCCGCTTTCTCCGCCTGCTCCGCCGATACCGCCTTCGTATCGAGATCAATGGTGCAAGTCTCGTCCCCCATGTGGAAGGAAACGGTCGGCATGTTGAATAGCCGCAGGAACGCAGCCGATAGGACATGCTGGCCCGTGTGCTGTTGCATGTGATCGCGCCGCCGCTGGGCATCAATGATCCCGTGCACTTCCGCACCTGGTTCCGGCGCTGCGTCCGCATCGAGAAAATGGAGAATCGTTCCGTCGTCCTTCTCGGCGACTTCAACAACTTGGTATCGCTGACCACCGCTGCGGGATTCCAGCCAGCCGGTATCGAAAACCTGTCCTCCACTGGTGGGATAAAAGGCGGTCTGGTCGAGGACGACGACGGAACGGTTTTCTGTGCCAGCAGGGGGAATGATTTCTGCAACCTTGCCGTTGAATTCGAATAGGTCGGGCGCGGTGTAGTACAGCCGATGTGTCATGGGAAATTTGTAATTTTGTAATTTGTAATTTTGTAATTTAAGAAAACACCGGGACACTGGCTTCCGCGGGGACAAGTCTCTTCAAATTACCAAATTACAAATTACTAAATTACAAATTTCAGTAGGGCCCGATGATTCCGCCGATCTGCCTCGACTGTGGTTGCGCGGCACCGCGCGTTTTGGGCGCAATGACGTCGATGTACTTCAGTCCCGATCCCGTGTTGAACAGCACCACTTTATCGCTTGCCTTGAAAAATCCGCTCTCCAGCAGTTTGCGGTAAGCAGCCAGAGACGCGGCGCCCTCGGGTGCTGCAAAAACTCCTTCGTCTTTTGCCCAATCCCGCACAGCTTCCAGGATCTCGGCATCACTCACAGAGATTGCTGTTCCGTGACTCTTCTTCAAAATATCCAGGATGATGTAATCGCCGTAGGCTTTGGGAACGCGCAGCCCTGCCGCGATGGTCGTCGCATTCGCCCAGGGTTCGGCGGTAGCCTTGCCTTCATTCCAGGCTTTCGGAATTGGCGCGCATCCTTCGGATTGCACTGCCACCATCTTCGGCCGCTCGCTGCCGATCACCCGCATCTGTTCCAATTCTTCGAAGGCCTTCCACATTCCGATCATCCCCACGCCGCCGCCCGTGGGATAGATGATCGCGTCTGGCAGCTTCCAGCCCATCTGCTCGGCCACTTCATAGCCCATGGTTTTCTTGCCCTCGACCCGGTAGGGCTCTTTCAGCGTCGAAACGTCGAACCAACCCTCTTTTTCTTTTTTCTCCGCCACCATCCGGCCGCAATCGCCGATCAGCCCATCCACCAGCGTGACGTGCGCCCCGTAGCTCTGGCACTCGACGAGATTGGCCTGCGGCACATCACGAGGCATGAAGATGTGCGCCTCGATGCCTGCCGCGGCCGCATACGCTGCCAGCGCGCTCGCTGCATTTCCGGCCGAGGGGATGGCCAGCTTTTTCAGACCGTAGGAGCGCGCCATGGTGACGGCAGCCGCCAGTCCTCGCGCCTTGAACGAACCGGTGGGATTGAGCCCTTCGTCCTTGATGAAAACATTCTCGTAACGCCGGCTGCGCAGCATGGGCGTGAAACCCTCGCCCAGCGACACCGGCTCGATGTCGGGCAGCACTTCGTGATAGCGCCACATGGAGGCGGGACGGTCGCCGCTCGAAGAAAAAAACTTCCGCTTCAGCGACCCCAGGTCATAACGAACGTAGAGCACGCCGCCATCACGCGGGCAGATGGTCTGCGGCTTCTCCGCTCCCAGCCGCTCCCCGCATCGTGAGCACTCGAGGTATGTAATTTTCGCCACGAAAAAAGTGTAGCAAAAGAATGTTCACCACAGAGGACACAGAGAACCACAGAGGAAACAAAAATCAAAAGAGCAAACCAAAACAAAAAACTAACCACAAAGGGCACAAAGAAACACGAAGGAGTTAAGAACTTATCCGATCCATCCCCTTTGTGGTTCTTCGTGCCCTTTGTGGTTAATTGTATTTATTGTTTGGCGTCTGCTCAGCGTTCTCTGTGTCCTCTGTGGTGAAAAAAGGTTTTACGCAGGGAGGCGTTTGAGTAATGCCGAGGCCCGCCGGAACCACGGCCGCTCGCGCCGCCGCAAATATCCCGGCATGGTTGCCCTCTTGGCTAACACACGCTGCGCCCATTCCCGTGCTTCCGCGAGGCGTTGCTGGGAAGCCAGAAACGTCGCGTAGTTTACCTGGGTCTCGGACATAGTGGAGATTCGTGTCACCTGTTCAAATAAGGCCGCCGCTTTTTCGGTCTGGCCTGTGTTGGCGTAGGCATGGGCGAGCATCGCCTGGGCGCGGTAGAAATCGTACTTGGGATCGGCGTTAACTGCGCGCTCCAAGTCAGGAATTGCTGCCGCGTAGTCGCCCATCTCGATGGCGCAAAGTCCACGCCGGTAAAATGGATACGGTGAGTCGGTTCTGGCGGAGATGGATTTGTCGTAGCACTGGCGTGCGCGGGCGAATCTCCCGTCATCGAAGTACAGATCTGCGAGTTCTTCGTAGTTTCCCGCCGAAGGATTGTCGAGGATGGCGGCTTCCAGTTCGCGGATGCGTTGCCAGCGAGGAAACGCCTTGAACGATTGCCGAAGCAGTCCCAGGTCAGGGAGTGCTTCCACCACGAGGTAAACCAGGGCTCCCAAACCCCCGCCAAAAATGATGATCCACAGCCAATATCCATCCGGCCGCCGGCGGATAAAGTGCACAATCGCCAGTCCCTGCAGGATGATTCCCCAGGGATAAAACAGATAAAGAAGCGAACCCATGGCTTACGGCGCACTATAGCATGCCAACTCCGCGCCGCAGTTTCAGCAAACGTGCATGGCACCGTCGGTCAGGGTGAATGGCTCCACGGCTGGTCTCACCGCGCGGCTCCGCAGCAGTTCCGAATGTTAAAATTAAGGCCTAGTGAAGCCTCCGATCCGCCTTCTCGCCATCGATATTGATGGCACCCTGCTGGACTCCAGATTCCAGATTTCGGCGGCGAATCTGGACGCGCTTCGCCGCGCCCACGAAGCCGGAATCGAAGTTGTTCTCGTGACCGGGCGACGCCACAGTTTCGCTCTACCCATCTCTGACCTCCTCGGATTCGACCTGTGGTTAATCAGTTCCAACGGGGCCGTGACTAAATCTCGGCGAGGGGAACTCTTCCACCGCGACTTCCTCCCGGTTGAAACCGCCCGCAATCTATGCGCGCTCATGAAGGATTTTCGCGGCAACACCGTCGTTACCTTCGATAAGGAGTGCAAAGGCGCGCTCGTCCTCGAGCGCATGGACGAGTTGAACGTCAGCATTCAGCGCTGGCTCGAAAAAAATATGGAGTTCATCGAATTCGTAGTCCCCCTGGAAAAAGCACTCGTTGCCGATCCGGTGCAAGCCATGTTTTGCGGCAATATTGAACGCATGCGTGCGGCGCTCGATGCGCTTACCTCGTCGGCCATGGCAGACCGTATCACCGTCTTACGCACCGAATACGTCCCACGCGATCTCTGCATTGTGGACGTTCTTAACCAGGGCTGTTCCAAGGGGCACGCGCTCGATCGCTGGGCCCGACATCGTGGCATCCCGCGGGAGCAGGTCATGGCCATCGGTGACAACTACAACGATGTGGAGATGCTTGAATTTGCGGGCCTTCCCGTTATCATGGGAAATGCATCTCAGGATCTGAAGCAGCACGGCTGGACCGTGACTCTGTCCAATGAAGAGAGTGGCGTGGCCGCAGCCATTGATCAGGTTTTGGGTGTAAGTGTGGTAGCCGAATCGACTCCATGAAGGTCGTCCGACATCTCGGTTTGTTCTTGATCCTGGCAGCGGTGTCCGCCTCCGCCGCTGACCTGGCAGTCCTGCGCAATGGCTTCACCATTCGCCACGAGCGCCGCGAAGTCCTGAACCAGGTGACCCGGCTCTACCTTGACGTTAACGGCTCCGGTTTTGTGGATGTGCCCACCCAGGACATCGTCAGTTTTGAGAGGGACACCTCACCGCCGCAGCCCGAGGCGTCCGCGCAGCCCGCGCCGACGCCGGCATTCCACGCTAAAAATATTGCCGAGGTGGTCGGACCTGCCAGTGAGAAACACCTCATCGATCCAGCCTTGATCAACAGCGTCATTCGCGCGGAGAGCGGATTCAATCCTCATGCCGTGTCGCCGAAGGGCGCCCAGGGACTGATGCAGCTCATGCCCGGCACCGCCGCCAAACTTGGTGTGCGGAACGCGTTCGAGCCCGCCGCCAACGTCGAGGGTGGAACCGCATATCTCCGTCAGTTACTCGAACAATACAATTGGGATATGGCGAAGGCATTGGCCGCCTACAACGCCGGCCCGCAGCGCGTGCAACAATACGGCGGAGTTCCTCCCTACCGGGAAACTCATGCCTATGTGGCTCGCGTGATTCGCGAGTTCAATCGCCAGAAATTGGCGGAGCGCCGAGCCAAATCTGCGGCTCAGAAGCACTCTGCTTTGCCGTCGCACAAGCTCGTTTCCCGTCCGACGAATCCCGCCAACCAAACTGCGCACGCGCAACCCGGTTCTGGTTCCTGACCGGGAACTCCTCGACCAGCAGCGTTGACCCCACGACAGCCGTCATTTAGCTTGGTAGTTTGGTGCTTGAGACGACCAGTGTTCCTTGGGGCTCACCCGCGTAGATGAGCAAAAAACGCATTCTCACAACCGCGATTGTTGTGGCTATCCTCGGCGTGCTCATCTACTTCCAGGTGCAGCACTGGCGTTCGTTCGACTGGGC
>Ga0070741_10014296_pt1 | contig 13756 bp, 11 predicted proteins | sample Coa_R1_4_FD_66440 | JGI IMG/M metagenome (GOLD analysis project Ga0070741, IMG submission 66440) | Surface soil microbial communities from Centralia Pennsylvania, which are recovering from an underground coalmine fire - Coalmine... | ecosystem: Environmental > Terrestrial > Soil > Unclassified ... | reverse complement strand
TTACGCGAGGGCGCTTGGCTCCTGATTGGACGCTCTGGGCAGTTCCGATTGCCACGCTTCTGGGATTGCTCGTCGGCAGTTTCTTAAATGTCTGTATATATCGGATTCCCAGAGACATTTCTGTCATTGCGCCGCGGTCATTTTGTCCCGAGTGCGGAACGCAGATTTCTTGGTTCGACAACATCCCCATCATCAGCTACTCTTGGTTGCGTGGAAAATGCAGGAAATGCGGTCAGCGCATCGGGTTTCGCTATCCGTTGGTCGAGATCACTACGGCTGCTTTGTTCGCTATTGTTGCGTCTCGATACACCGTCACAGCAGTTGCTGGCAAGTGGTTGTTATGGGAAGCGGTTCTCGTTGTGTTGTTCTGGACCGATCTGGAAGAACAGATTTTGCCTGACGAGTTGACTCTCGGCGGCTCCGTTGCGGGAATCGCGCTCGCATGCTTTCTTCCGGTCCACGGTCTTTTTGTAGACACGCTGTTTCCTGGTTGGAAACCGCTGTGGCGATCGTTCTTTGACATCGCACTCGGGATAGCAGTGCTCGCAATTCCAATGTGGCTGCTGGGAATCGCCTATGAAAAAGTGCGAAAGCGCGAGGGCTTAGGCTTCGGCGACGTAAAGCTACTTGTTTTGATGAGCACTTTCCTTGGTTTCGAGAACACCTTACTTGCCACCACAATTGGCGCGGTGGGTGGTTCCGTTATTGGGGTTACTTATTGCCTGGCGACGCGCAGAAAACTATCGGAAACTCACCTTCCTTTCGGGAGTTTTCTCTGCGCGGGAGCGGGAATTGTGCCACTAATTTACCGGCTAACAAAAACAGCGTTTTGAGCGGCTTTCTGGAATCGCCTTGGTGTACCATAGAGCTTTGTGAAATGAAGGAACTGCTTCAGGTGCTTACTCCCGGTGAGCGCGACTGGCGTATTGCATCGGGCCTCGACCCCAAACGTTTGCCAGCTCACATCGCCATCATTATGGATGGGAATGGACGTTGGGCGAAGCAGCGCAACTACCCTCGCATTATGGGACACAAGGCCGGAGTGGACCCCGTACGAACGGTTGTAGAGACATGCGCTCAATTAGGCTTGGAAGCTTTGACGCTCTATGCGTTTTCCGTCGAAAACTGGAAGCGTCCCCGGCATGAGATCGAAGGATTGTGGCGGTTACTGCGCTTCTATCTGCGCCGTGAACTTCCGAATCTAATGCGGAACGATATCCAACTGGTTGCGATCGGACGTCTGGAATCGTTGCCGGCGCCAGTCCAAGCAGAACTGCAGGCCGTCATGGATAAAACCGCGGCAAATCGGGGCATGCGGCTCAATCTCGCTATTAACTATGGGGGCCGAACCGAGTTGGTGGATGCCATAAACGCGATGCTCGATAACGCGCGCTTGGAAGGCAATCTGGAAGCTCTTGAAATCACCGAAGAGGGCATTGCGGAACATCTATATACCGCTGGTTTGAAAGATCCAGACCTGCTGATCCGAACCTCCGGTGAGATGCGCATCAGCAATTTTTTGCTTTGGCAAATTGCTTACGCAGAGCTTTACGTAACCGATACGCTTTGGCCTGATTTCACCCGAAGCGAACTCCTCGAAGCGATTTCCGACTATCAGAATCGGGAACGGCGGTTTGGCGGCTTGGCGCGTGCCGCATCGCTCGAAACAGTTCCGCCATTACTTGAGGACGAGCAACTCGAAGTTCCTTTAGTCTCTTAAGGCCAAGCCCGGGGCTCGCAGCCGCGCGAAAAATCCGTATCGCATACTAAAGAAAGTGCAGCGACTGGTCACCGCGATCGCGCTGATTCCGGTCGCTCTATATCTCATCTTTCTTGCGCCTGCGTGGCTTTTCATCGCGGCGGCAACCACGATGAGCTTTCTCTGCTATTGGGAGTACTCGGGGCTTGTTGCCGCCTATGGAATCGGACGTCCGGGTTTGCTCGGAGTCTTTTCAGGCCTGGTGATTCTCTTCCGTCCGCAATACACATTGCTCGGGGTCACGTTGCTTGTGGCGGTGGCATTGATCCTTTTTCTGCAGAAGGTTGACTTACGGGAGATTCTGCCACTAGTTGCCTGCGCGCTCTTCGGCGCCTTTTATACGTTTGCTCCCTGGCGCTTCGCAATCGATCTGAGGCACATTAGCGTCCATCTGCTATTTTTTGCGCTTGCGCTGAACTGGATTGGCGACAGCGCCGCATATTATGCGGGTCGAGTTTTCGGCCGGCATCGTCTTGCGCCGGTGATCAGTCCGAAAAAAACCTGGGAGGGAGCCGCGGCATCGGTGGCCGCATCGGTGATTCTTGGTGTTTTGTATCTGGGGCATTTCATGCCTCGTCTGCCCTATTGGGAAATTGTCCTGATCGCGGTCCCGGGCAACGTGGCGGGTCAGTTTGGGGACCTGGTCGAATCTGCGATCAAACGCGGGGCTGGAGTAAAGGACAGTGGTAATTTACTTCCCGGTCATGGGGGAATGTTAGACCGCGTCGATAGCAGTTTGTTTGCCCTACCTTTCGTGTTTGGCATCTACGCAATCTGTTCATTGTTTCTGTAGTTCTAAAAGACAATCCCATTTTTGAAAATGCTGTTGTAAATATTTACCTAATTCCTCCGTATTATCGGCAGGGTGTAATTGCGAAACCTCTACCGACCGGCACTCATCACCTCTCTTGAGAAGCGCATAGCAACTCGCCATTGCGAGTGTATTTCGCTTTTCCATGTCTGCAGTAAATCCGAAGCATAAAAAATACTCAGTGGGAGGAGTATCTATGAAAAGACATTTATTAACAATTGGTGCTGCAATCTTTTGTGTTGCAGCAGCTTATGGCCAAAATTCCGAATCTCATATGCCGACTTTAGGATTCAAGGTTGGAATACCGGTAACGGATATGTTCAGTGCCGGCAATACCACTCAATTTGGCAACAGCCTTCCCGGATCGGGTTTTAGTTCGGCCGTTCCTCGGTATGAATTCGGCGTCAGCGGCGAATTTCACTTGCCGAAGCACTTGCGTTTTGAAATCGACGGCCTCTACAAACGCGGTGGATTCAATAGCGCATTAAGCTGGCCTGGCGGCGGTTTGGCCTATCGCCCAACAACGTTTAACTGGTGGGAAGTCCCAGGCCTCTTTAAATACAACATTTCCATGGGGCATTTTCGCCCGTTCATCGATTTCGGCGCATCGCTGCGTCACATTTCAACAATTACACAGACAACTTATGCGGCGGGTCTCTTCAATGGAATGTCCATGACCGACAACTCCATCGCGCTGCACAATCGCAACACCTTTGGAGGGGTTGCAGGTTTGGGTATCACCTTCAAAAAAGGACCGTTTGAACTGACACCGGAAGTACGATACACGCGGTGGGCAAACGAAGCGTTCCAGGCCAACGGACTACGTACGAACCTCGACCAAGGCGACGTGTTGTTGGGTATTAGTTTCTAGCTGCGAATTGGATGTGAGGTAGAGACTTCGTTGAACTTTCTGCCTCGCTCTAATGAATGGTTCTGGTCTTGCGATTCATGTAGTCCATGAGTAAGTAATTGCCCAGGTTGTAGGGCGTGGTGAAGTATGCCTTGCCCGAACACATCTGCGTTACCTTTTGGACAAACTGGACCAGGCCATAATCGCTGGCGAGCATGAATGTGTTGATCAGTATTCCGCGCTTTTTGCAACGGGCCACTTCTTCTAGCGTTTGACTGATCACCAGCGGGTCAAGCCCAAACGCATTTTTGTAAATGCGGCCGTCTTCAAGCGTCAAGGCTGATGGCTTGCCGTCCGTGATCATTACGATCTGTTTCATGTCCTTCTTCTCTTGTGCAAGAAGGCGTTGCGCAAGGATCAAGCCATCGCGAGTGTTGGTATAAAACGGGCCAACCTGAACGCGTGCCAGTTCAGACAGCCGCATTTCTTCTGCCGAATCATGGAATAGCACACAGCGGAGAGAATCGCCTGGGTATTGCGTGCGAATCAAATGTGAGAGCGCGAGTGCGACCTTCTTAGCCGGCGTGAAACGATCCTCGCCGTACAAAATCATGCTGTGGCTGCAATCGAGCATCAGGACCGTTGCGCACGAACTCTGATATTCGGATTGGTGGACGTGCAAATCGGAGTACTCGAGATTCAAAGGCAATTTCAGTCCCTCGCGTTGCATCGCGGAAAAGAGAGTTGCGCTAACGTCCAGATTCAGGGTGTCGCCAAACTCGTATGCCTTCGCTCCGCCGCTCGCGTCGATCCCCGTCGCCAAATCGCGGGTGTCATGTGCACCGAAGCTGGATTTCCCGAGCGATCCTAAAAGATCCTTCAGCGTCTTGAAACCAAGAAAGTCGATTGCCTTATCCGTGACTTCAAAGCGCACCTCGCTTTCCGGACCACCTTGCGATCCGGGAGCGGAAGGTGATTCCGGCAGCGGACCGTCCATGTTAATGTAGCCTGCCTCCTCCAGCTTTTGGATCAGGTTTTCAATCAACTGGTCCCGCTGCTGGGCGGACATTTGTTGCAGGCGTTCACGCATCTGCTCTAAACGCTCCGGATCGAATAACTCGCCCGATTGAAGGGCGCGTTCGATCGCCTGCTTTAGTTCGTCCAGCGTATGCTGGTTCATTTCCGAAAACTGCAGATAAGGATCCTGAAATCCGCTTTGCAGAAAATAGTCGGACAGCGCGCGGAGCAAGTCCTCCATGTCGACGCCGAGATCGTCTTCGGAGTATTTCGTGTAAGAAATTCGTCGCATGAAGCGCTTAAACGTTCAATCTGCTGTTAGTTCAGATTGCGGCGTCCGCCTCCCGAACCGCCGCTGCCGCGCCGTGCATCGAATCCGCGCCGTTGCAAATCATCTCGCTCATCACGCGTACGTTCCTCGCGGCTGCTTCGTTCGCCGGCTACGAACTCCAGTTCTTCGTTGCGGCTAATTCGCTTGTGAGAATAAAGACCTTCCAGGATGAACTCGCCCGCGGACGCGCGCAAGGCATCGCTTTCGTTTTCCGATAAGCCCAGCTTCTTGGTGAACTGTAAGAGTTCTTGAATACGCTCGAGTTGCTCAATAATTTGCGCCGCAGGCATGGTCTCGTCGAGCCGGAGTGATCCGCCTAATTCAAACCATTGAATAACCTGCCGCATGTTGGCGCCGTCAAAATACGAACTATAAACGCGGCCGACAGCGGTTCGAATAAGTTCCCTGGCGATGGCATCGCCGCCTTTCAACTCGCCTTCGTATTCAAGTTCGAGTTTGCCAGTTATTGAAGGAAGCGCCGCATAGAGATCCAAGATGCGAGGAACCGCCGCATTTTCTTTGTTTCGAAGGGCGCGGCGCTCGGCGTTTGAAACCACATTTTCCAGCACTGAAATGGGCAGGCGTTGCGACACACCGGAACGCTTGTCGACCCGTTTATCGTCGCGCGCCAAGAACGCGATCTGCTCCACAACTTCGTGCATGTAGAGTGGAACTTCCATTTCCACTGGCGAGCGTCTTCGCGTCCATGCCTCCTGACGCGTGATATCCATGCCCTGACTCAGCGTCAGAGGATAGTGCGTGCGAATCTCGCTTCCAATACGGTCTTTGAGCGGGGTGATGATTTTCCCCCGCGCCGTATAGTCCTCCGGGTTGGCAGTGAAAACGAGCATGACGTCCAGCGGTAAACGCACGGGATAACCCTTGATCTGGACGTCGCCCTCTTGCATGATGTTGAACAAACCGACCTGCACTTTGCCCGCCAGATCGGGAAGCTCGTTAATGACGAACAAACCGCGATTGGCGCGAGGAACCAACCCGTAGTGAATCGTTAGCTCATTCGAAATGTCCTGGCCCGTTCGCGCAGCCTTAATAGGGTCGATGTCCCCGATCATGTCGGCTATCGTGACATCGGGGGTTGCCAGCTTTTCGATATAACGCTCTTCGGCGTTCAGCCAGGCAATTGGCGTTTCATCCCGCAGCTTGGCCACTTTGTCATGACATTGTTTGCAAATCGGTCTCAGCGGATGATCGCGAATTTCACACCCTGCGATATAAGGCATGCGCGGGTCGAGTAGGCGCGTCAGCATCCTTGCAAGGCGTGTCTTTGCTTGGCCCCGCAAACCGAGCAGGATAAAGTTATGACGAGAAAGAATGGCGTTTACGACTTGCGGAATGACGGTATCGTCGAATCCCATAACGCCGGGAAAAAGCGTTTCGCCGCGATCGAGTTTGCAAATGAGATTTGATCTTAGTTCTTCTTTAAGCGTGCGATCGGCCTGAAGCTGATCGAAAAAACGGCTGGAGCTAAGCTCGCCTAGCGTCTTCGGCAAGTCGGAGTGATGCATTAAGAGACTCGCGATTCCTTTTTCTGCCCACAAGTCTAGCAATGTGCTATCGAGGGTTAAAACCTGATCTGCAATGACCGATAAGCTGCTCTTTATTTCTGAAAAGGAAGTACGCGAACACCTGCATCCGCTGGAACTGCTGGCGGCGATAGAGGCAGCGTTGGTCGAATTGTCCGCCGGTAAAGTAATCCAACCGTTGCGCACTGTCATCGCCATCCCCGAGCACAGCGCGTGGTTTGGTCTGATGCCGGCGGTATATCGCGACGTACTTGGCGCCAAGTTAGTCACTGTTTTTCCCCAGAATGCGGGCAAAAACGTGGATACTCATCAAGGTGTGATTCAGCTTTTTGAGCGAGCAACCGGCACGCCTCTGGCTGTGCTGGATGCCCGCTCGATTACCGCGTGGCGAACGGCCGCGGCTTCGGCGCTTGCCACGCGAGAACTTGCAAAGCCCGATGCGAACAGTCTCGCAATTTTGGGCAGTGGCGTTCAGGCGCGGACCCATTGGGAGATGCTGCGCCGCGTACGAAACTTCGATGAAGTGCGTATCTGGAGCAGAACGCCAGAAAATGCTCAACGCCTTGCACGGGAGATCTCACTGAACGCAACGAACGTGAGCGTACTAAGCGCTGAAAAGGCAGTTCGGGGCGCGGATGTGATTGCAACGGTCACGCATAGTTCGGAGCCGGTTTTACAAGGAGAGTGGCTGACGCCTGGAGCGCACGTTAACGCCGTTGGCGCGGTGGGACTGCATGCCCGCGAGCTGGATGACACAGCTATGCGGCAGAGCGCAATCGTTGTCGAGTCGGTTGAAGCGGCCATCAAAGAATCCGGTGAAATCGCACATGCAAACGTGCCCATCTATGCGGAACTCGGCCAGATTCTGTCAAGAGAAAAGCCAAAACCGAACGGACGCAACAGCATTTACAAATCTCTGGGCGTGGCGGTAGAAGACGTGGCGGCGGCTCGAATGATCTACATAAAACTGAAATCTCCACCAGCGGCTGCCTAAGTGTGATATGTTCTCGTCTCGTGAAGGACCGTTCGTGAAGGATCGCGATTCCGCGTCGGCGGATTACCAGCTTAATTGGCGCAAGCTGCAGCAGGTAGGGCTGAACGCATATGAGGCGCGATCCTATCTCGTTTTGATGGGACACCTGCGCTTCAAGGCTCTCGAACTGGCCGCTCGCGCGCACGTGCCCAGGCAGAAGATCTACGAAGTGCTGGATAGCCTGGTTGAAAAAGGTTTTGCGCAGGTTGTGCAGGAGAAAACGAAGCTCTTCTCCGCAGTCGACCCCAGTCTCGCGATACCTGGCTACCTGGCGCGCCGCAGCAAGGCGCTGCAGAATGAGTTGACTGAGCAGGCGCGTCTGGCCACGGGCCTTATAGAAGACCTCCGTGCTGCGTTCGTAGAAGGGCAGTACGGTCATGGCACGCTCGACTTTCTCAATTTGGTCAACGATCCGACGCAAACCGCGATTCATTACCGGCGCATGCTCACCACGGTCACGCGCGAGTTTGCTGAGTTCTCGCGTCCCCCGTTTGCAGTGGATCCTTTGGATGAGCAGCTTGTGAAGGAATCCGCCGCGCGCGATGTCCGGTGCCGTCTCCTGATTGAAGCTGGTCCAATCGATGAAGAACATCGCGGCCGCCTCCGCGAGTATCGCGAGCACGGCGTGGAAATTCGATTTCTGGACCGCTTGCCGTTGAAGTTAGCCCTCTTCGATGGCCGGTCGGGATTGGTTGCGCTTCTTGATCCCGTGCTGACGCGTCCCTCCTGGACGGCTGTGGTTTTCGACCACAACGGGTTCGCTGAAGCTATGTCGGGATTATTTGAAAGCTATTGGGCGCGAGCGCAGAATGAACCAGAGCTTCAACGCGCCGACGCTCCGGTTGAAGCCTTGGATTGGGCGAGCCAAACACGATAGTTCCGCGCATCGGCAAAAGGTATCAGAACTAGTTTCTTCTTTCGGCCTTGGTAAGTGCCGTCCAAGGTATAGGCTTGATCGCCCATCCAGTTTGCAGCATAGTTCGTGGCCATTGGCGTAAGTTGCAGCCCCGCGGAGTCGAGCGGATAGAGCACAACGCTATCAAAATCCGAGATATCGGGATTGAAGGTTTTTCCTAATGCCAGAACTTGAGGACCGCGTGCTACTGCGACATCGGCTGAAAACTGGCGAATGCCGGGAATAGTCCGCGCCGTCATCACCATCGAAATTTTCACCGTATCGCCGCGTTTCCAGCCTCGATTCAGCGTTAGAAACTCGGCGGGTTTTCCCACAAAATGATCCGCGTCGACATCCGCCGTGAACTTCCTTGTCCAGTCGGGAACACGGAGCCGCAATGGAAAATGAATGGGATGATCCGGTTCAACATGCAAAAGGACAGTGCCCGACTCGGGATAATTCGTTTCCGTATAGAGATGTATGATGCCCCGGCGTCGCAGTCGAACGGTAGCGCGCCCATCCGTATAAAGGTTCACAGCAAGTCCGTTACCGTAGCGGCCCCACACGAGCGATGGGAGTTGTGCCACGCCCCGCACCTCACTTGCCGCGCATGCGCCGTTGTTTGCCGGCGCTTTGATGCCGCTCAACGAAACCGGCGCAAGCACCGTTCCGGTCTTTGCATCCTGACCCGCGAACAGTTGATTGTACACAGTTCTTTCAAGTTGTTCACCGTAGACCGCTTGCCCGCTGATGCGAAGCAAGTTTGCGGATAGCTGTAACCAGGCACCCGTCGTACATGCATTTAGTGCTTCCGGATTCGAATTCTCAGCGGGAATTCCTGTAAGAGCGAATGCTGACGCTTGCATTTCGGTCCAAGCTTGCAGCGGGGCACGGAAGAAAGAGCTATCGCCGTTGATGCGGTAAAGTTCGACCAGCCCATTCAGAATCAACAGATTCTTATATGTCGCCGGCAGTTCCGGCGTTTTGGCGTGCAGCCACGCTTCCGCCACGGAATTACAAAACTGCAGGTACTTGTTGGCATCCGTGAAACGGAAAAGAACCACCATGGGTTCAATCGCTACCGAAAACAGCGCCGCTTCCTCACCCGATTTTTTCTGGCGCTCTTTCACGAGCAAATCTCCGAGCTTCGTTGATGCCGATAGCGCCGCGGGATCGCCGGTAACGCGATAGTAATTCAAAAGTCCGAGGAGATCGGAGGCTTCGATCGAGGTGTCTTTTTCGGTCCAGTGTTCGGTGTCAGACTGCGCGCCAAGGTAACCACCCGATGCTTGTGACCCAATCAGCTTCTTCGCCAGCCGTACCATGACGGTGTTGATTGTTGGATCGCGGCCGTACTCGTATGCGTATGCGGCGGCATCGAGCAGCGTTCCATCTTGTTCCTCCGGACCGCCATTCGCAGCATTTCCGACGCGTTCGATGTAACCTTCGCTATTCGCCCGCAGACGCGCGCCGATAATGCCACCTAGCTTTGATTGATCGGGGGGAAAGGGCCGATAGACATCGGCAACTGCATTCACCACCGCCGGCTGTGGCGGATCGGCCAAAACAGGTGCGGCAATCAGCAGAAAGACAATGAATTCAAGGCGAATCAAACACGCACCTAGCTGAAGCCAGTGTAGCGCCGAACTCCGTTAGTATCGTCGAAGCCATCAAGTTGCAGACGCAGCCATCGAGGAGTGACTTAACAAGTTAGGCACTTCGCGGGAACAAAAATCGAGGCGTTCCGTCCAACTGAAAATTGGAGTGCTAATGCCGCTGTTGACAGGCTTCTTCGACCGTCTCAGGCAGGATCTACACTACGGCGCTCGCATGCTCAGATCCAAGCCGGGATTTACTGCCGTTGCTGTGCTTTCCGTCGCCTTGGGCATCGGTGCGACAACGGCTATATTTAGCGTGGTCTACGCCGTGCTCATTGATCCTTATCCGTATCGTTCCGCGGATCGGATAGGCCAACTGGTTCTTACGAACAAGAAGCATCCCCGCTGGGACGTCGGTTACACCAAGGCTCAGTACAGTGAACTGACACCCCGCCTTCGTTCAATGGAAGAGGCTGCTGCAGTCGATTCTCAAGAGGTAGTAATGACAGGAAGCGGCTTGGCAGAAGTGGTCAGGCGAGCGCGCTGCTCCCCGAACTTCTTCGATTTCTTCGGCGTTCCGCCACTTTTCGGTCGCGTGTTCACCGCCCACAATGGCCAGATTAATGCCGTGCCTGAACCGATCGCCGTCATCAGCTACAAGTTCTGGCAACGGGTATTCCAGGGCAGACGCGACATCCTGGGAAAACAAATACGGCTGAATGACGATGTTTACACGATAGTGGGCGTGCTTCCCGTCCGCTTCACCTGGATGGATGAAGATGTCTACGCGCCCATGGACCTGAAATCGGACGCGAGCCGGTTTGTGACGGTGTTTTACCGAATCAGGCCCGGTGTAAACGATCGTCAGCTTAACGCTGAATTTCAGCCGATCTTGCAGGAGTTTCGCAGGCAAGTACCTCGTTACGTATACCCGGAAGACGCCTTCACGGTTCGATTTCTCAATGTGAATGAAGGCATTCTCGGCAAGTTCGCGACTACACTGCTGGTTCTTTTCGGTGCCGTGACACTGTTACTGCTTATTGGTTGTGCCAATGTTGCAAACTTACTGCTCGCCCGGGCAGCCGCGCGCGAAGGTGAAATGGCAGTACGCGTCTCCATTGGCGCGACGCGCATGAGATTGGTGCGGCAGCTCCTCACCGAAAGCATTCTCTTGGCGCTTATGGGCGGTGTCTTCGGTATCGGTTTGACTTATCTGGGCATACGTGCCGTCATCGCGCTGATGCCTGAATATTCCATTCCCCATGAAGCAGTCATTGCCCTGAACTGGCCGGTCCTCTGGTTTGCTGTTGGCATTTCTGTTCTGACTGGCATCGTTTTTGGACTTGCTCCAGCTATGCAAGCATCCGGCGAAACGCAAGCCGATACCTTGCGTGGATCAGGACGAGGGACCAGCATCGGAGCACGCCGTAAACGGCTGCACGATGCACTAATGGTGGCCGAAATCGCTTTGTCGTTAGTTCTGCTGACCGGAGCTGGAATGGCCATTCGCGGCCTGTTCACATTACAGAATCAACAACTGGGATATAACCCGCGCAACGCGCTGACGTTTCAAGTACCGTTGAGCGAAGGCCGTTACAAGCAATGGCGCGCGCGCCTGGCGCTGTACCAGGAAATCGTTGGGTCTTTGCGCCGCACTCCACAGGTAGTGGCAGTCGCGATCAGCGGTAGCGGCACACCACCATACAACGGCTTTCGCACCAAGGGAATTCTGGATGACCGGCCTCCGGCGCAAGCTCCTGACATGCAAGTGAATCTGGTTCAGGATGGTTATTTTGCCGCTGTCGGAACCAGTCTCTTGCGCGGGCGCGATATCTCCGCCGCCGACGTGGTGAAAGCCCGGCCGGTCGCAGTCGTTACAGAAGATATGGTGAAGCGCGAGTTCGGAGGCAAAGACCCACTAGGTCATCACATTCAGGTAGATCTGTTTACTCAGCCAATTCCCCCGGAATATCTAAAATCGCCTCAATTCAACAATTCCTTTGAGATTGTGGGTGTGGTCGACTCTGCGCGTAACCGCGGACTGAATGAACCAGCTATGGCCGCCATGTTTGTTCCTTATTCAATCCTGTTGCCGCCCAATGCTTTTGTTATTGCTCGCACAAGCGGAGATCCCAACAAATTGATCGGTGCGGCGCGCGAGGCAGTAAGGGCTGCAGACAAGAATCAGCCGATAACGTTGACTCGAACGCTCGAAGGCTGGCTTGAAACTGCCACGGCTTATCAGAGCTTCAGTACATTTTTGTTTGGCGTATTCGGCGCCGTCGGCATGCTATTAGCGGCTGCAGGCGTCTTTGGCGTAGTATCGTACTCAGTCGAGCATCGGACTCGCGAGTTCGGCGTACGCATGGCGCTTGGGGCGGACCCGCGTGACGTTTTGAAGCTGGTGCTGGCTGCTACTACTCGCATACTCGGAGTTGGCTTGATTGTGGGGATAGGACTCAGCGTTCTCGCGAGTCACACTCTTGCGGATCGAATGCAAGGAATAGGAATAGGCGATTCAGTTGTGTTCGCCTTCGTCCCGGTGCTGCTTATCATAACGACTTTAGCTGCATCTTTCTTCCCGGCGCGCTCTGCTACCCGCATTCAACCAATCGAAGCTCTCCGCCACGATTGATGCCCACCGCCTAATGCCGGTGAACTTCCGCCGCCGCGACAACGTACATTGAAGAGTGATGCTCCGCGTTTCATTTGATCCTCTGTTTCGTTCATCCACAGTGGTCGGCACGGCCCTGTGTGTCGCAGGAATCCTGTTCGGCGGCGCCGCGCATCTTTCGTCTAGTGCGACGACGAACTCCGATCCACACACGCTCAATAGTGAAGCGCCGTCCGACCCCATGTCGCCCATGTCGGGTCATATGTATATGACCTCTATCAGGCCCATGCAAGCAGGCGATCAGCAGAAGGCAGCGGAAATCGTTGCCGCCGCGAAGACGGCCATGGCTCCCTACCAGGACTATCGGAAAGCACTAACGGACGGTTATGAGATCTTTCTTCCCGATGTTCCGCAACCTCAGTATCACTTCACAAAATATGAATACGGACTTGAGGCCAGAACTCATTTCGATCCGCTTAAGCCGACGTCGCTGCTCTACAAAAAGACGCCGGATGGCGGATACCGGCTGGTAGGAGCAATGTATACGGACCGGGTTGATGCCCCCGAAGACGAGTTGAACAGCCGCATTCCGCTAAGCATTGCGCATTGGCATCAGCACATCAACTTCTGTAAGGCCCCGGTGGGACGAAAGAAAGAATATTTCGGACCCGATGCGAAATTCGGTTTACTCGGCTCCATTACCACCCGCGAAGCTTGTGAGCAGGCGGGCGGAGAATTTCATCCTCACATCTTCGGATGGATGGTCCACGTTTATCCTTATGAAACAGATCCGAAGAAAATCTGGTCTGTCGATGACGATGACCAAGGTCACGACAATATGGACCACTCCGCCATGCCCGGTATGAAGATGAAGTAGCTACGCTCAGTCTGATGTCTTGGCAAACACGGGCGGCAAAACGGTTGTGCCCGGCACCGGGGGAATCACCCGCCCGCTCACGTTTTTGCCCTTTGACGCTTCGCGAGTTTCAGCAAATCGAACGCCAACCCGGAACCAACCGCCATAGGGGCGGCAGTTTCGTACCGTCGCGGCCGCGGGAATACTGATCGTGCTTGCGCGAAGCTCCACGTGCACTCCTAACGGGATTTCGCAAGCTGTTTCAACCTGAAGCCCGGATACCGAAAGATTGACGCAATTGCCAACTGTGTCACATTTTGTGCCGTCGGGAGCGGTCCAGAAAAGCTCTATGCTTCCACGGCAGCGCAACCGGGCATGCCTTCTGCGCTCGCCTTTCAAACGGACCATAACGTCTTATCGGTAAGATCGCGGCAAAGTGGAAGTATTT
>Ga0070741_10014295_pt1 | contig 13757 bp, 13 predicted proteins | sample Coa_R1_4_FD_66440 | JGI IMG/M metagenome (GOLD analysis project Ga0070741, IMG submission 66440) | Surface soil microbial communities from Centralia Pennsylvania, which are recovering from an underground coalmine fire - Coalmine... | ecosystem: Environmental > Terrestrial > Soil > Unclassified ... | reverse complement strand
CTCATCGCGGGGGTGGTCGCGCTCGACCTCGTCATCTACGTCCAGCACGTCGTCTTCCATCACGTGCCGTGGTTGTGGCGGCTGCACCGCGTGCACCACGCCGATCCCGACATCGACGTCACTACCGGCGTGCGCTTTCATCCGCTGGAGATCTTGCTGTCGCTGGCGATCAAGATCGCGGCGGTGCTCGCGCTCGGCGTGCCGGCGCCGGCCGTCGTCATCTTCGAGGTGCTGCTCAACGCCACCTCGATGTTCAACCACGGCAACGTAGCGCTGCCGCCGCGGCTCGAGCGCATCGCGCGCTTGATCGTGGTGACGCCGCAGATGCATCAAGTGCATCACTCGATCGAACGCGCCGAGACCGACAGCAATTTCGGCTTCAATCTGCCGTGGTGGGATCGTCTGTTCGGCACCTATCGCGCCGCGCCGAAAGCCGGCGAGGCGGGGTTGACGATCGGCTTGCCGGTCTTCCGCGACGTTGCGGAGCTCAATATCGTACGGCTGCTGACGCAGCCGTTCCGCAGTCCGTCGTCAGTGCAGGCCGCCGAAGGCCCAGATCAAAACCAGGATCGGCAGCGGAATCCCTAACAGCCAAAGCAGCAAATAGCGTCCCATGATGCGCTCCTCCGTCGCGTTCGATGCGACGGGAATGCGCTGTCGCTGCCTTTTGTTCCATTCGGTATTCCGGGAACGAATGTCGGGCCGCGCGCGTTGAGCCGGGTTCGGGCGGGGAGCGGCTTAACCTCGGAGCAGACAATGAATCAGAATCCCAATCAGCAGCAAGGCGGCCAGCAGCAGCAGGGCGGACAACAGCAGAAGCCCGGCCAGCAGCAGCAGCAACAGACGCCGAAGCCCGGTCAGGGCGGCCAGCAGGGCGGCGGTCAGCAGGGCCAGCACTGACCCGCGGTAACAGGACAACGACGGAAAGCCCCGCCAAACGGCGGGGCTTTCTGCATCGGCCGCAACGGTTGGCCTCGGCGCGTGCGCCGTCCTATGCTTGTTGCGCCATGGCCCCGAGCGCGCTGCCGCTGTTTCATCTCTACGGCGATCCGCCGGACGACAGCGCGTTCGACTTCATCCACATCGAAACCATCGCCTCGCGCTCCTCGCTGCACGCGTGGACCATTCGCGCGCATCGCCACCGCAACCTGTTTCAGATCCTGCTGATCGAAGCGGGCGGCGGCGAGATGAGCTTCGAGACGGCGACCGTGCCGTTTTCGGCGCCGGCGGTCATTCTCGTGCCGGCGACCACGGCGCACGGCTTCCGCTTCAAGCCGCAGGTCACCGACGGCTGGGTGGTGAGCTTCACCGAGGACGTCGCCGACGCGATCGGCGATCAGTCGGGCGAGGCGCTGGCGCGCCTCAAGGCCGTCGCCGTCGATCCGCTGGTGCCGCTTGCCGCCGCCGCCGAAGCCAAGCGCCTGTCGGCGCTGTGCCGGGACCTCGCCGAGGAGGCGTCGCTTGCGCGCGAGGGCTTTCGCCTCGCCATGCGCGGGCTGCTGGCCCTGATTGCCATCGAGGTGGTGCGGCTGAGCGTGAGCCGCGCGCGCACCGGCGCGGTGACGCTCAAGCCCGCCGACGCGCGCGTCGACGAATTGCGGCGGCTGATCGACGAGCATTTCCGCAAGGAACGCCTGGTCCACTTCTACGCCGAGAAGCTGGCGATGACCCCCGACCGGCTCAACGATCACGTCAAGCGCGCGATCGGCGTCACCGCCGGTCACCTGATCCGCCAGCGCGTGCTCACCGAAGCCAAGCGCCAGCTGGTCTTCACCAACCAGGCGATCCACGAGATCGCTTACGATCTTGCCTTTTCCGATCCCTCGCACTTCACGCGCTTCTTCCGCAAGCAGACCGGCACCACGCCGCAGGCGTTCCGCGAGGGGCGCGGCGGCTGACGTTTACGTTTTGGCGTGCAGCGAATTGCGCCGGATGAAGGCGAGCGCGATGACGGCGCCGATCAATTCTGCAATGCCGCCGCCACTCAAGGCGACGCGCATGCCGGGCAGAAATCCCGATGCCGTAGCCTCCTGGCCCGCATGGGCGGCAAAGAGCGCGCCGAGAATGGCGACGCCGAGCGTGGCGCCGACCATGCGCGAGGTATTGAGCACGCCCGATGCTGTGCCGGAACGCTCGGACGGCAGCGCCGCGACCGCGACGCCGTTGAGCGGCGCGGTGTTCAGGCCGAGGCCGATGCCGACGATCATCAGCAAAAACTCGACCAGGACGAGGCTTGTATCCTGTGCGAGGAACGCCAGCCCCAGCGTGCCGCCGCCCATGCACAGCATGCCGGCGGTCATGACGACGCGCGGGCCGAACCGGTTGCTGAGATGACCGACGAATTGCGAGACCACGAAGAAACTGATCGGCATCGCCAGCAATTCGAAACCGGCAATCAACGGGCTCGCGCCGCGCACGGTCTGGAAATAGAGCGATATGATGAACAGCAAGGCGTACATGCCGAACGTCATCAGGCCGGCGATCGCAAGCGAGGCTGAGAATATCGGCTGGCGCAGAAACTGCAGCGGCAGCAACGGGCCTGGCGTGCGGGCTTCGACCCAGACGAAGAGGGCCAGCGTGACGATGGCGGCGCCGGCGGTCAGCAGGATCGTCGGCGACGTCCAGCCCCAGTGCGAGCCTTCGATCGCGGCAAACGCGAACGCGCTCAGGCCGGCGATTGCCAGCCCCTGGCCGGGCAGGTCGAGGCGGCGTCCTTTCGGCTCGGCGCTTTCGGTGACGGCGGCATAGGCGAGGGCCAGTGTGGCCGCGCAAACCGGCAGGATGACGTAGAAGATGCTGCGCCAGCCGACGGTATCGACCAGCCAGCCGCCGACCACCGGCCCGATGATGAAGGCAAGGCCGTTACAGCTTGCCCAGATGCCCATGGCGTGGGCGCGCTCCTTGCGATCGGGATAGGCGATGGCGAGCAGCACCAGAGACATCGGTACGACGAAGGCCGCGCCGATGCCGGTGACGACGCGCCCGCCGATCAGCACGGCGGTGCTGGGCGCCAGCGCGCAGAGCAACGTGCCGAGGATGAAGAGCGCAATGCCCCAAACGAAGATGCGGCGGCGGCCGTAAAGATCGCCGAGCGTGCCGCCGGTCAGCAGCAGGCTCGCATAGACGAGATTGTAGGAGTCGATGACCCACTGCATCGCGCTCACCCCGGTGTGCAGGTCGGCGCCGATGCTCTTGACCGCAAGATTAACGACGGAGGTATCGATCTGGGCGAACAGCACGCCGAGCGAGCAGGCGGCGAGAACCAGGCGGGGCCGGGTTTTTTCAGCAGCGCCGTTGAGCCACGGTGTCACCAGAGTCATGGCATTCCTTTCTTTTTGTTTCGTGTTTGGCCATCCCTGGAACCAACCGAATCCTCGTCAAACCTCTCGGCAGCGGCGCGTCTTGCACCTCGACGGCTGCGGGTGAAAACGAATGTTTTTTATCCGATCGGCCACCAAGATTGATGCGGCCGAATAGTCGATGAGACACAGCTAGATGCGAGAGCCGCGAAACCCACCCGATTTCTGCATGCCTGCATTTCGGGAACCCGGACCGCCGTTTGGTTAAGCGGCTAACAGGTAAGGTAAAGGGTTGGTTTGTTTTGAACTTGGCATTTAAAGCGATTACGCGTGATGTCCTGCCAAGGAGGACCACATGCGCAAGCTGTCATCCGCTTCCGTTGCGATGATTCTGGCGATCGCCTTCTACTTCGCGACGTTCTGGGGCTTCGATGCCTTGCGCATGCTGACGTCGCCGACCTACGGTCTGGAAGATGTTTGGCGCTCCCAGTTCGTATTTGAGCTCGGCCGCGTCTTCGGCCTTGCGCCCTTCGGCCTGATCAAGCTCGCCGCCTTCCTGGCCACGCTCAAGCTCGCCGTTGCCGCAGTCTGCGCCATCCACATCGCCGACCGCTTCCGCGCGCTGGCCGGGGGCCGCGCCAATTCCGAGTTCCTCGACGCCGGCCTGGTGCTGGCGCTGCTGGTTTGCCTTGCCGCGCTCGGCCCAGCCATCTGGCAGCACAACGTCGACGTCGTGCGCGAGCACGCCATTGCGCTGATGCTGGTCGGCGTCGCCTCCGGTCTCGGCCTGGTCGAGCGCAGCTTCCGGCGCGCCGACAAGCCGCTCATCGCCAAGACCTCGCTCATCGCCGACAACGCGGTCGCGCCGCGCAACGCGCAGTGGTTCTCGCCGCTGCGCTAGCTGCGGACGCCCCGCCAGCCCCGCGATTGCGGCGTGACGGCTATTTGGCCTTCGCCAGCTCGGCGATGACGTCGCCGGCTTCCTTGAAGGCGTGATTGGCGGCGGGCACGCCGCAATAGATCGCCTGCTGCAGGATGATCTCCTTGATGTCATTCTCGGAGAAGCCGCCCTCGCGGAGCGCGGCGCCGACGTGCAGGCGGAATTCGTCCCATTGCCCGAGCGCGATCATGGTGCCGATCACCAGGATGCGGCGGGTGCGCTCGTCATAGTGCGGCCGCGTCCAGATTTCGCCCCAGGCGCCGCGGGTGATGAAGTCCTGGAAGTCCTCGTTGAACGGCGTCTTGCGCGCGTTGGCGCGGTCGACCCAGGCATTGCCCAGCACCTTGCGGCGTCTGGCCATGCCCTTTTCGTAGCGTTCGCGTTCGTCCATCGGGCGGCTCCGTCGTTCTTGTCATCCCGGGGCGAGCGGAACGCGCGAACCCGGACTCCGGAACGTTGCGCCAGTCAAAGCGCGGGAGTCCGGATCGCCGCCGCGCGGCGTCCGGAATGACGGCTAAAGCAGGAAATCGAGCACGGCCTTGGTGAAGGCCTGCGGCTGCTCGATGTTGGAGATGTGCGCGGCGTCGAGCGCGGCGAGCCTGGCGCCTTTGATGGCCTTGGCGATGGCTTCGCCCGCCGCCGGCGGCGTCGCCGGGTCCTGCTTGCCGACGATAACCAGCGTCGGCGCCGTCACCGTCGGGTTTGACGCGCGGAAATCCATGTCGCGGATGGCTTCGACGCAGGCGATGTAGCCCTCCGGGTTGGTGGCGGTGAACATCTTGGTCATGCGGGCGATGGCGTCGGGCGCGCGGTCGCGAAAACCCTTGGTGAACCAGCGCTCCATGTTCGGGCCGACGAGCTCGCCGAGGCCTTTGTCGCGCACGAATTTGATGCGGTCGAGCCACGGGCCCTTGTCGGCGTAGTAGAAATTGGTGTTGGCGAGCACCAGCTTGGCGACGCGGTCGGGCGCGTTGGCGCCGAGCCACTGGCCGTCCATGCCGCCCATCGACAGTCCGCACCAGTTCACCTTGTCGATCTTGAGCGCGTCGAGGATGGCGAGGATATCGCGGCCGAAGCGCTCGAAGCTGTAGGGGCCCTTCGGCACGCCCGATTTGCCGTGGCCGCGCCGATCGTAGCGAACGAGACGGAAGTGCTTGCCGAAGTCGGCGACCTGGTCGTCCCACATGTGCAGGTTGGTGCCGAGCGAATTCGACAGCATCAATGCCGGCGCTTTGTCGTTGCCCGAGACCTCGACATAAAGCTCACAGCCGTCGTCGACCTTGATGATCGCCATAACGTCCTCCCTAGCCATTGTTATTGGCGGACACACTTAAAGGGCTTCCGCGCCGCCTGCAAACGGCTTAAAGCGCATAGGAGAAAAGCAGGAGAACCGCCGATGGCGATGACAATGACGGGCGAGGTCCAGCTCCCCGCCAGCCGCGAAGTCGTCTGGGCCAAGCTCAACGACGCCGACGTCCTCAAAGCCTGCATCCCCGGCTGTGAGGAGCTGACCAAGGCGTCCGACACCGAATTCCAGGCCACCGCTGTGGTCAAGATCGGGCCGGTGAAGGCGCGCTTCAAAGGCAAGGTGCATCTCACCGACCTCGACCCGCCCAATGGCTACAAGATTTCCGGCGAGGGCGAGGGCGGCGTCGCCGGCTTCGCCAAAGGCGGCGCCACGGTTTCACTCACCGAAAAAGACGGCGGCACGCTGCTGACCTACAACGTCGAGGCGCAGATCGGCGGCAAGCTGGCGCAACTCGGCCAGCGCCTGGTCAACGGCGCCGCCAAGAAGATCGCCGACGATTTTTTCAAGAATTTTGCCGCCCAGGTTGCATCGTCCTGAGTGGGCAGCGCACCGCGTTTTGACCGCCTGCGTCCGTGAACTCCCTTGACCGGCCTATGCGCCGGGGTTCAGACTTGATCCGAAATCGGCTCGATTTTGAGCTTGAGCGACCGGCCCCCTGGCCGGGCGAGGCCAAAAGAGGGTCTTTGCGGCCCCGAATATGGGAGGAGTGAATGCCTGCCGTATCCATGACGGTGAACGGCAAAGCCGTCACCGGCGATGTCGAAGCGCGCACTTTGCTGGTGCAATTCCTGCGCGAAAACCTGAGGCTGACAGGCACCCACGTGGGGTGCGACACCTCGCAGTGCGGCGCCTGCGTGGTGCATATCGACGGCATTGCCGCCAAGTCCTGCACGACGCTGGCGCTGCAGTGCGAAGGCGCCAAGATCACCACCATCGAGGGTCTGGCCGATCCGAACGGGCCGCTGCATCCGATGCAGGAGGCCTTCCGCGAGCACCACGGCCTGCAGTGCGGCTATTGCACGCCGGGCATGATCATGGCCGCGCTCGATATCGTGCGCCGCAAGGGCCACGACCTCGACGAGAAGACCATCCGCGAGCAGCTCGACGGCAATATCTGCCGCTGCACGGGCTACCACAACATCGTCAAAGCCATTGCCGCCGGCGCCAAAGCCATGGGCAGAGGAGGTCCGGCGCGGCAGGCCGCCGAGTAACGTCTTCAACAACAACCATCGGGAGGAGACCGCCATGAGCGCGACCGGGATCGGCGCGGCGGTGCGCCGCAAGGAAGACATCCGTTTCATCACGGGCAGGGGCCAATACACCGATGACGTGACGAGGCCGGGCGCGACCCGCGCCTTTTTCGTGCGCTCGCCGCACGCCCGCGCCAGGATCAAAGCCATCGACGTCAGCGCGGCCAAGAAGATGCCGGGCGTCGTCGAGGTGCTGACCGGCGCCCAGCTCGCCACCGACAAGATCGGCAACCTCATCTGCGGCTGGATGATCCATTCCAAGGACGGCACGCCGATGAAGATGGCGCCGCACCCGGCGCTCGCCGCCGGCAATGTCAACCACGTCGGCGACGCGGTCGCCGTCGTCATCGCCGAGACGCAGGCGCAGGCGCGCGACGCCGCCGAGAAGGTCAAGGTCGATTACGAGGTGCTGCCGGCGGTCACCGATCCGGCCAAGGCCAAGTCCGGTCCGCAGATCCACGAGGTGGCGCCCAAGAACACCATCTACGAATGGTCGCTCGGCGACCAGAAGGCGGTCGATGCGGCCTTCGCCGCCGCCAAGCACGTCACCAAGCTCGATCTCATCAACAACCGCCTGGTGCCGAACGCCATCGAGCCGCGCGTGGCGCTCGCCGAATACGACGCCGGCAACGACAGCCTGACGCTGTGGAACACCTCGCAGAACCCGCACGTCGCGCGGCTGGTGATCGCGGCCTTCGTCGGCATCGCCCCCGAGCACAAGCTGCGCGTCATCGCGCCGGATGTCGGCGGCGGCTTCGGCTCCAAGATCTTTATCTATCCGGAGGAAGTGGTCTGCCTGTGGGCGGCGCGCAAGGTCGGCCGCCCGGTGAAGTGGACGGCGGAGCGCAGCGAGTCGTTCCTCACCGACGCCCACGGCCGCGACCACGTCACCCATGCCGAGCTCGCGCTCGATGCCAGCGGCAAGATCCTGGCGCTGCGCGCCAAGACCATCGCCAATCTCGGCGCCTATATGTCGACGTTCTCCTCGTCGGTGCCGACTTATCTGTACGCCACGCTGATGTCGGGCCAGTACGACATTCCGCAGATCTATTGCGAGGTCGACGCCGTCTACACCAACACCGTGCCGGTCGACGCCTATCGCGGCGCCGGGCGGCCGGAGGCGACCTTCGTGGTCGAGCGGCTGGTTGAGGTGGCGGCACGGCAGATGGGCCTCGACCCGGCCGATCTGCGCAAGCGCAACTTCATCAAGTCGTTCCCGCACCAGACGCCGGTGATCATGGCCTACGACGCGGGCGACTATAACGCCTCGCTCAAGAAGGCGATGGAGCTGGCCGACGTCAAAGGCTTCAACAAGCGCAAGCGCGAGTCCGCCCGTCACGGCAAGCTGCGCGGCATCGGCTACTCGACCTATATCGAGGCCTGCGGCATTGCGCCGTCACAGGCGGTGGGCTCGCTCGGCGCCGGCGTCGGCCTGTGGGAGTCGGCGGAAGTGCGCGTCAACCCGACCGGTAGCGTCGAAGTGCTGACCGGCTGCCACGCCCACGGGCAGGGCCACGAGACCACGTTTGCGCAACTGGTCTCCGAGCGGCTCGGCATCCCGTTCGAGAACGTGTCGATCGTGCACGGCGACACCGACAAGGTGCAGTTCGGCATGGGCACCTACGGCTCGCGCTCCGGCGCGGTCGGCATGTCGGCGATCGTCAAGGCGCTCGACAAGATCGAGGCCAAGGCCAAGAAGGTCGCAGCCCACATGCTCGAAGCCGCCGAAGGCGATATCGAGTTCAAGGACGGCAAGTTCACCGTCGCCGGCACCGACAAGTCGGCGGCCTGGGGCGATGTCGCGCTCAACGCCTACATCGCGCACAAGTTCTCCGGCCAGGAGCTCGAGCCGGGCCTGAAGGAAACCTCCTTCTACGACCCGACCAATTTCACCTTCCCGGCCGGCTGCCACATCTGCGAGGTCGAGGTCGACGCCGAAACCGGCAAGACCGAGATCGTCAACTGGACCGCGGTCGACGACTTCGGCACCGTGATCAATCCGATGATTGTCGAAGGCCAGGTGCACGGCGGCATCGCGCAGGGCATCGGCCAGGCGCTGCTCGAAGGCGCGGTCTACGACAAGGACGGTCAGCTCGTCAGCGGCTCGCTCATGGACTATGCGATGCCGCATGCCCACGATCTGCCCTCGTTCAAGGTCGGGCTGACGGAAACCAAGTCGCCGTCCAATCCGCTCGGCATCAAGGGCTGCGGCGAGGCCGGCGCGATCGCGGCGCCGGCCGCGGTGATCAACGCCATCACCGACGCCATCGGCTCCGAACAGGTCACCATGCCCGCCACCGCCGCGACGGTATGGGCGGCGATCCAGCGCGCGCAACCGGCGCAAGCCGCGGCAGCGGAATAAGGAGAGCAACATGTACAATTTCACGTTCCATCGTCCGACCACGGTGCGCCAGGCCGCGGGGCTTTTGGCGAAAAACCCGGAAGGCAAGCTGCTGGCCGGCGGTCACTCGCTGCTGCCGGTGATGAAGCAGCGGCTGGCGCAGCCGTCGGCGCTGATCGACCTGTCGCTGGTCGAGGGCTTGAGCGGCGTCGAGCAGAAGGGGCGCTCGATCGTCATCGGCGCCATGACGCGGCACGCCGATGCGGCCAATTCGCCGATCCTGCAGCAGGCGCTGCCGGGGCTGGCGATGGTGCCGGACTCGATCGGCGATCCGCAGGTGCGCAACCGCGGCACCATCGGCGGCTCGATCGCAAACAACGATCCGAACGCGGATTACCCGGCGGCCTGCCTTGGCCTGGGGGCGACCATCATCACCAACAAGCGCCGCATCGCCGCCGACGATTTCTTCACCGGCATGTTCTCGACGGCGCTCGAGGACGGCGAGATCATCACCAAAGTGAGCTTCCCGATCGCCAAGAAGGCGGCCTACGAGAAGTTCAAGCACCCGGCCTCCGGTTTCGCGCTGGTCGGCGTGTTCGTGTCGAAGCGCGGCTCCGACATCCGCGTCGCGGTGACCGGCGCCGGCGCCAACGGCGTGTTCCGCGTCAAGTCGTTCGAGGAGGCGCTGAAGAAGCGCTTCGCGGCGAAGTCGCTCGAGGGCATGACCATCCCTGCGACCGGCATGAACAGCGACATCCACGCCTCGGCCGAATACCGCGCGCATCTCGTCGGCGTCTTGGCGCGCCGCGCGGTGGCGAAGGCGACGGCCTAAAGTCCGAGGGACGCAAAGAAGCCGCCTGCGTTGGCGCGCGGGCGGCTTTACTTTTGCCGGGGTTGCCTTGGCTCGGATTCTTGCAGTCATCGCACTGGTGGTGATCGCGGGCCGGTATGGCTTTACTGCGCATCGGCGTTTGAGCGCTGGCAATTGATCAGGGTCAAGACGGGCTGAGGAGTCGCTGGTTTAGGTACGGCATGTGCCTGGCCTGTACCGCTGCGTTCCGAACCGCCTTTGAAGCTTTGGCTTGGCCGTCGCGCCGCCGTTTTCTACAAGGCGTCGCCGCAGCGTCGGTTGCGGCCCCCTTCATCGCCGAAGCTATCGAACCGGCACACGCCGATGGCGGCGTGAACGAGAGCGTGGCGAACGCGCTGCGCGATGGCCAAGATGCGCCGCCGCAGGCGCCGGTGTCGATTTTCACCGCGAAAAAAGTCATCACGATGGAGCGCGCCGCGCCGGCCGTGACGGCCATTGCAGTGGCCGGCAAGCGCATCATCGCGGCTGGCTCGTTAGATGAGGTCAAGGCGGCAGTCGGTACGCGGCCCTACAAACTGGACGACACATTCAACGACAAGATCGTACTCCCGGGACTGATCGACCAGCATCTCCATCCCATCCTTGGCGCCTTGACGCTCGCCGTCGAAGTCGTCGCCATAGAAGACTGGGCGCTGCCCGGCGTGGTCTACAAGGCGGCGAATGATCCTCAAGAGTATTGGGCACGCCTGCGCACCGCCGAAGCGGCGCTGCCAAGCCCCGATGCATGGCTGTTGACCTGGGGCTACCATGCCCTGTGGCACGGCAAGATCGATCGCACCGCGCTCGATTCACTCAGTGCCACGCGGCCGATCGCCGTCTGGCATCGCTCTTGCCATGAGTTCTATCTGAACTCGGCCGGCTTGCGTGCGCTTGGCCTGACCGAAGACATGATCAGGAATAAGGGCCAATTTAGCGCGCAAGCCGATTGGCAGCAGGGCCACTTCTGGGAAGGCGGCCTCAATCTGATGATGACGCCGATGCTGAAGGTGCTGGCGACGCCGGAAAGGCTCGCATTCGGCCTGAAACAGATGGTCGCCTATCTGCACGCCAACGGCGTCACCGCCTACATGGAGCCCGGTGCGCTCTACACGCCGCCGGTCTGGGCACTGTACGAGCGGATTCTCGGCGCGCCGGAGACGCCGATGTATAGCACCTTCATCGCCGACGGGCGTGGCATCGTCGATCGCGTCGGGCTCGACGCTGCGCTCGATGCGACCGAGGCGCAAGTCGCGGTGGCGCCCGAAGGGGCCGGCAAGAAAGTGATGTTCTTTCCGCGCCAGATCAAATTGTTCGCCGACGGGGCCATCATCTCGCAATTGATGCAGATGAAGGATGGCTATCTCGACGGGCACAAAGGCGAGTGGATCATCCCGCCGGACGAATTGGCGCGGCGGGCGCGCCTCTATTGGAATGCGGGCTATCAAATTCACACGCACGTCAACGGCGATCTCGGGCTGGAGAAGTTGCTCGATATTCTCGAGGCGCTCAATCGCGAGCGTCCGCGCGCCGACCATCGCTGCGTCGTCGTGCATTTCGCGAATTCGACGGAGGAGCAGGTCGCGCGCATCGCGCGGCTCGGCGCCATCGTCAGCGCCAATCCGTATTACACGACGGGCTTTGCCGACAAATACAGCACGGTCGGCCTTGGTCCGGCGCGCGCCGACCAGATGGTGCGGGCAAAATCGGTGACCGACCGCGGCATATCGCTGTCGTATCACTCGGACCTGCCGATGGCGCCGAGCGATCCGCTTTATCTTGCCTGGTGCGGGGTCAACCGGACGACGCCGTCTGGCCGGGTCGCCGCGCCCGAACAACGCATCTCGGTGGAACAGGCCTTGCGCGCCGTCACGATCGACGCGGCTTATTCATGGCGCAAGGAAGATCAACTCGGCAGCATCGCGCCCGGCAAGATCGCCAACTTCACCGTGCTTGAAGCCGATCCCTATGCGGTGCCGCCGGCGGCGCTGAAAGACATCCCGGTCTGGGGCACGGTGTTCGAGGGCCAGGTCTTTCCGGTGCCGCAGGCGCATCGGCGCGTGCCGCCATCGGCGCGACAATAGGCGCGGTTAGGGGGACGGCTTGTCCAGCTCACCCAGCAGATCGTGCAGGTCAAGCGGCCGCGTCCACATGCGCAAAGAGCCGTCCTGGTTCTTCGGCCATTCCTCTTTCGGCCGGTCGCGGTAGAGCTCGACGCCGTTGTCGTCCGGGTCGCGCAGGTAGAGCGCTTCCGACACGCCATGGTCGCTCGCCCCCTCGAGCGGAATCTTGGCGACGATCAGCCGGCGCAGCGCGTCGGCGAGCAGCCGCCGCGTCGGATAGAGGATGGCGGTATGATAAAGCCCGGTGGCGCCGGGGGGCGGCGGCCGCCCGCCCAGGCTCTCCCAGGTGTTGAGGCCGAGATGGTGGTGATAGCCGCCGGCGGAGATGAAGGCGGCGCCGGGCCGGCTGGTGGTCAGGGTGAAGCCGAGGACGCCGCAATAGAAATCGAGCGCGCGGTTGAGATCGGCGACCTTGAGGTGCACATGGCCGATGCGCACGCCGGCATCGATGGTCGGAAATTGCAGCTTTTCCTGGGTAATTTCGGCGGAATTCGACATCGTGCAACCCCTCGATTGGCCGCTTGGCCCTTCAATGCCTACATGTAAGCTCACGCCGCCTTAGGATAAAGTCCCCCGCATGACAGCATTGCCCAATTCCATTGACGCCACCGTGGCGCTGCTCGCCAAGGCCGATTACATCGCCGACCGGTCGCTGGCGACCGTGCTTTACCTCTCGCTCAAAATGGGCCGCCCGCTGTTTCTGGAAGGCGAGGCCGGCACCGGCAAGACCGAGATCGCCCGCGTGCTGTCGCAGACGCTCGGCCGGCGGCTCATCCGCCTGCAGTGCTACGAGGGGCTCGACGTCTCGGCGGCGGTCTACGAGTGGAATTACGGCGCGCAGATGATCGCCATTCGTCTCGCCGAGGCCGAAGGCGAGGGCGACCGCGAGCGCATCGAGCACGACGTGTTCTCGGAGAAATTTCTCATCAAGCGGCCGCTGTTGCAGGCGCTGGAGCCGGACCCGGCCGGGCCGCCGGTGCTGCTGATCGACGAGATCGACCGCACCGACGAGGCCTTCGAGGCGTTCCTGCTGGAGGTGCTTGCCGATTTCCAAGTGACGGTGCCGGAGCTCGGCACCATCAAGGCGCCGCACCCGCCGATCGTCGTCATCACCTCCAACCGCACCCGCGAGGTGCACGACGCGCTCAAGCGCCGCTGCCTCTATCACTGGGTCGGCTATCCCAATGCCGAGCGCGAGCTGAAAATATTGCGCGCCAAGGTGCCGGGCATTTCCAAGAAACTGTCCGAGCAGGTGGTCGCCTTCGTGCAGGGCTTACGCAAGGAGGACCTGTTCAAGGTGCCCGGCGTTGCCGAGACGCTCGACTGGGCCGGCGCGCTCACCGAGCTCGACGTGGTGGCGCTCGATCCGGCGACGGTGTCGGACACGCTCGGCGCGCTGCTGAAATATCAGGACGACATCGCGCGGCTTGACCAGACCAAGGTCAAGGCGCTGCTCGACGAGGTGAAGTCGGAGCTGCGGGCGGCGGAGTGAGTATGTCTTACGTCCATTATCGCCGCTTGCTCATGCGTGCTCCCTCCCCCCATAGCCCGTCGAAGACGGGCGTGAACGCCCTTTTGTCGGGGGAGGGTTGGGGAGGGGGGTCTGTGCGGTGATCGAGAAGACACCCCCCTCCCGACCGCCTTCGGC
>Ga0070741_10014294_pt1 | contig 13760 bp, 11 predicted proteins | sample Coa_R1_4_FD_66440 | JGI IMG/M metagenome (GOLD analysis project Ga0070741, IMG submission 66440) | Surface soil microbial communities from Centralia Pennsylvania, which are recovering from an underground coalmine fire - Coalmine... | ecosystem: Environmental > Terrestrial > Soil > Unclassified ... | reverse complement strand
GTCAGGCAGGCCGAAACGGTCCGGCACTCCCTGCGCAATGGCTTTACGGCTTACTTCGCGCTCTCGCCGGAGTCCGGGCTTTCTAGCCTCCGTCGTCCGTGAAACTCGTTCACCGACTTGATCCCAGCGTCGGGGGACCACGACCACACGACTTGACCGTACGCATCGGACACGCATCGTCTGCGCACCTTTGCGTCCATCGCCACCCGCGCCACGTCTCGTTGACGATCGCGAAACGCCCTCCGTAACGAGCGCGGGATGGCTTCTTTAAATCATAATTTCTTACTTTCGGAAAGAACAATATTTTTGCGTGGCCCGCTTGACTCGTCGGGCAAAACAGGCGGCGGGGTTTGGGTGTTTTGCCCGTCGTGTCGTGGGGGCAACACCGAGATTTGGAGGCACCTTCAGCGCTCCAGGGACTTTGCACCAGCTTCGCGGTTCGGCTCTCGTCCGAACACCATTTCTTCGACAAGCCGCCAATAGGCGGCGGCAACCTTCGGATCGTCGGACGACAATCCTCCCGTCAATCGCATTTCAGGACCGAATTCCGAAAGCGTCGCGGTGAGGCTCACCATCATATAGTGGAAAAGAATGGGATCGACTGCGGGGAGCAGCCGCTGTTTCTGGGCCTCGATGATCTGAGGCAGCAATCGCGCCAGGAGCGGAGCCAGGACGTTTTCCGCCACCCACTTCAGCCGCGGATTGTCGGTCAGCGTTTCCTGACGCATGAAGCGATGAAATTCGGGGAACGCGACGGTGTATCGAAACAGGCTGGTGTATTCCCGGCGAAGCCGCGCCAACGGCGACAAACCGGGGTCTTGCGATACGGAAGCATCCCACTCGTCCCGTATCTGTGCGAAGGCGTGTTCTGCGGCCGCCCGCCACAGAATGTCCTTGGTGCGATAGTGATAGGTGATCAGCGGATGTTGCAGGCCCAGCCGATCGGCGATGGCGCGAATGCTCGCGCCGTCAAAGCCATTTTCGGCAAATTCCGCGATTGCGGCGTCGAGGATCGCAGCGCGCGTCTCGATGGCGCGCTGTTGCTCGGCTCGCTTGCGTGGACGGCGCACGCTGGTTTTCTTCGCCATTCGGCTTTCGATTAGCATGATTGCCGGTCGCGGGCCAATCGGGGCGCCCTGACGCCGCCCTTATGCGCGTTCGGTCGCGGGAGCGTCCGCAACTCGTCCGGCGCCCGCCGGCGCCCTTTGCCCAGCCGGATAGCGATAAGGACCAAGCGAGAGTATCGCGGCGCTTGCGACGATCATGAAGACGCCGAATGTCCAAAGCGCGGGTTGGTAGGAATGCAGCCGCTCGAAAGCCAGTCCCATCATATAGGGTCCGACCGCCGACCCAACGACGAAGCTGGCGAACAGGTATCCATACAACTGACCGAAACGCTTCATCCCGAAATATCGGGACGTCAGGAATCCGATCATGTCGATTTCGGTGCCGGATGCCAGACCGAGACTGATGATGCCCGCAACCGGCGAGATGGTGCTGTCGAGCAGGTAGATGCCCAGGCACGGCAGCAGAAAGAAGAAGGCTGCCACGTATGGCGCGAAAATCCTGTCGACCAGATATCCGGATGACAGGCGTCCGGCCATCGTCGACAGACCGACGGCGATCATCAGGGCGGCCGCCGTTTCGGGCGAATAGCCCTTGTCCGTCAACAGCGGCACGGTGTGCACGACCAGTCCCTGGGTCACGGTCGAAACCAGCAACAGGGCGCAAGCGATGAGCCAGAACCGGCGGCCGCCGAGCACCTCCCGCACTTCGAGGTCGGGAAGCCGGTTCTGGGAGAGCGGATAGCGCATGTGCTCGCCGCCGGTCGTGCTGCTTGTCCTGGCCGGCTCGCGTATGAACAGAAACACTGCCGGAAAGGCCACCAACAGCGTGAGCAGGCCGAGACCGGCATAGGCGACACGCCAACCAAAATGGCCGATGAGAAACTGAGTGTACTGAGGCACCAGCGCCGCTCCCAGACCGATCCCGCTCATCGTTATTCCGAGCGCCAGTCCGCGCCTGTCGTCAAACCACGCAGAAACGCATTTTGCATAGCCGAGGGGCCCCTGGCCCGATCCCAAAACACCGGTGACGGCAAATAACAGCATGAACACGACGACTGATTTTGAGGTCAGGGCGATGAGCGCGACACTCGATGCGCAAAGGACGACGATCGGAAGCAGAACGGTCCGGACGCCCCAGCGATCCATCGTTGAGCCGACGAAAGGAATGGTGATCGCGGAAAAGATCGCCGCAATGCCGCCGGCGGCAGAGATGCTGGCGCGGTCCCAGCCAAATTCCTGATTGAGCGGTTTGATGAACAGCCCCAGCGTGTACAGGATGACCGGTCCTTGAGCCACCAACATCGACAACGTCGCGCCGAATACGATCCACCATCTGCTTGCGAAAGGTGCTTCTCGAGACATGTTCCCCCTCTTCCGCTCTTTCGATTTGATCGACGTTGCTTCAGTGCTTCGTTGCCGCGAGAGCGTTGCGCGCGGCCTGTTCCGCATCGTGCTCGAACACCCATTGTCCCTGCGCCATCCATTCGCGCAGGCGCTCGGCCTTCGCCGAAGGGTTCTCATGCTCGGAGCGGTAGAGCTTGCCCGCGGCGCGCGCGAGCGCCTGGACCCGGCTGGTGCGCCCAAGCCTGAGCGTCTCGTACAGCTTCAGCCGGCCCGGGATATCGGTGGCGGTGCATCCATCGAGAAGCACGGCAAGCGTGACGGCGTCTTCGATCGACTGGCCGGCACCCTGGCCGACATGCGGGACCATTGGATGGGCCGCATCGCCCATCAGTGTGACGCGAGTGGCAGACCAATATGGCAAGGGAGCACGATCGTAGATGCCCCAGCGAAAGGTTTCGTCGAGCGCGCCGATGGTTTCCACGACAGGGGCATCCCACCCGGCATATTCTGCCGCCAGTGCCTTGAGGTCGCCCGGCGCGGACCACGATTCTTCCGCATCGGTATCGGTGGGAACGAAAGCCACCATGTTGATCAGCCGGCCGCCGGCGACGGGATAAAGTAGGAAGCTGCGACCTGATCCGAGCCATAGCGCAGGGTCCTTGAGATCGTTGGCCCACGCCAGCCGCTCGGCCGGAATCAGTCCCCGGTAGGCCATGGTCCCCTCGCTTATCGGACGACTTTGCAAACCGATTTCGCGTTGGACGACGGAACGAATCCCGTCAGCACCGATCACAACGTCCGCCTCCGCGGAAACGCCGTTTGCGAAGGAAAGATGGACCCGATCGCCGTCCCCCTTGAGCTGGATGCACCGATGACCGAGCTTGACCGTTCCATTCGGCAGCGCGGCAAACAGCAGGTTCAGGAAGTCGGCACGATGAACGTTGTACCCCTGACCTCCATCTCGCGAAAACGCCGGCGTTGCCGGCCCCGAACGGGTGGTGATCGCCTCGCCCTGCGACGTGCGCAGCGCAATGCCGGCGATCGGCGAACCGATCTTCCGCAGTTGGTCATCGAGACCGATGCGTTTCAGCAGGCGGGCGGCATTGGGATGGATCGAAACTCCGGCGCCGATCTCCCTGAGAATCTCGGCCTGCTCGAACACGACGACATCGAGGCCCCGCGCCCGGAGTGCGAGCGCAGCTGTCAGACCTCCGATACCGCCGCCGGCGATTGCAATGCGAAGCGAGCCAGACATGTCGTCGAACCTTTCTGTACGCCGAGCGGCCTATTTTCCTTCGAACACCAGCGTCGGCGGTTCGACATCCCTGTCGAAGGCCGCTGCCGTGTTGGCAAAGCCGCGCTGGGCATCGGCGCCGTCGTAGAGCTCCATCGCGACGTCGAGCATCACGAGATCGGCTGCGGCCACGCCACCGCTCGACCATGCCTTCAGTAGGGTGCGCGTTGCGGCATACGACCGGGTCGGCCCGGTCGCGAGCTGCTTGACCAAGGCCGTTGCGGTGGCCGAGAGCTCGGCCTCGGGCACCACATGGGTTGCAATTCCGAGGTTACCGGCGTCGCGTCCGGATATCGGTTCACCCAGCATCGCCATTCGCGAGGCCCGCGCGCGGCCGGCCCGCTCGGCGATGCGCTGCAGCGCGCCTGCGATCGGCAACATCGCGGTGGTGACCTCGACGCAGCGAAGGATGGCATTGTCGGCCGCGACCAGGAAATCGCACGCCAGCGCCAGTTCGAAACCGCCGCCGAAGGCGATGCCCTGCACCACCGCCACGGTCGGGATCTTCAGCATTTCGATGGCGCGGTAGGACACATTCACATCAGCGACAAAGGTCCGGAACCAGTTGACGTCCTTTCCCGGCCATTCACGCACTTCGCCGCCGAAGCTGAAATGCGGTCCCTCGGAACGGACGACCAGCACGCGGATGTCGCTGACGCTGGCCTGATGTACCGCGGTTCGCAGGGTTTCAGCAAAGCGCAGGTCAACCCGGTTGAAGGGGGGATCGGCCAGCACAAGATTTCCGATGGCACCGTCTCGTTCGAATCGGACTGTCGTCATTGCAACATGTGCTCCTATGTGCAGAGGTCAGGCCGGATTCCGGCTGTTGGATTCAGGGATGATTGGCAGCAGCAAATGCGATGGCCGTTCGGCATCCCGATAGATGCTGTGGGTCACGGTTTTGCTGCTGCAGACGTGATACGGAATGTACTCGACGTTGGTCATCGCGCCGGTGCCGGTCGGTACGTCCATCGACGTGATGTCGAGGCAGATGCGGTGCCCCGCCTTGAACTGGTTCGCGGTGGCGAGGATCTGGATTTGGTACTCGACCACTTCGCCCGGCTTGACCGGAGCGATGGCGTCGCGTGTCAGCCTGTGGAACGGCTCCCAAGGCTTCGAGCGCTTCTCGTCGAGTGCGCGATAGGATGCTTTCAGCCAGCCGCGCGTCAGCTCGCGCTCGGGCAAGGATGACGGGACATCCCGTTCGCCCTCGCGCGCGGTGCGAACGGAAACGTCGGGACCGACGTCCTTGAGCGCGACGATCCAGTTGGTGTCGTCCTGATCGATTGCGGCATGAAGCGTCAGCGTGATCGGGCCGGCGACGGTGACGTCATGCGGCAACGGCTCGGTCATGTAGCGCAGGCGCTCGATTTTCGTGGTGCGCGTCACCGGCATCTGGGTGAACACATCGGGCTCGCGCGCCGCAGCGCCGACCTCGGATGCAGGGCGCGGCGGCTCCGTCGACAGGCTCTCCCAATGCGAGAGATAATATTTGGTCCATTGCGTCTCCGGCAGCGGCCAATCCGTTCCGGTCCGCCACTCGTTGGCGCCCATCAGCCAGTAGCGCACCGGCGGCTCATCCATGATGCCGGTGTCCTGGCCCTTCAGCCAATGGTCGTACCAGCGGATGATCTCGTCATGATGTTGGTGGAACGGCCGCTCGAGATGCGCCGGTCCGGTGAACAACAGCTTCTTCGGCGCATCGACGTTCTGGAAGTAATGCTGGGCGCCGAGCCAGTGGAGCTTGTAGGTGTAAGCGTAGGCGCCCGAGCCGGTATAAAACGGGATTTTGATCTTCTTGAAGATCTCCTCGGAGCGCTCGACGGTGCCGTCGAACTCCCAGGGATGCGTCATCATGAGATACATGATGAAGGTGCGCTGCCCCTTCTGGGTGAGGATGTTGTAGAGGTTGATGTACTGCTTGAAGTCGGGATTGCGCATCGCGATGCGCCAGAGCTCTTCTTCCGCCTCTGGTAGCTTCGCCGGCCTGTCGCGCGACTCGTGCACCGTGCTGAAGACGTCGAGCAGATACGGAAAGGTGTGCAGCACGCCGCCGGGATTGAAGTCGCGGAATCCGAACATGCCGCCATAGGCGCTGCACGCGTCGTAAGGGAAGATGGCTTTCAGGGCCGGATGGCCCTGCGCGGCCGCGCGCCATTGCTCGCCGGCAAAGCCTGATATGCCGACCATGCCGACCTTGCCGTTCGACCACGGCTGCTGGGTGATCCACTCGATCATATCGTAGTGGTCGCTGTCCTCCTCGCCGTAGTGCCCTTCCGACTTGGCGGAGCCCCTCGGCTGCGCGATCACATGCACGTAGCCGTTAGCGATGAAGCGCCGCGTATCGCCCGCCTCGATCGGACCGAACCAGAGCGGGGCGTGCGCCGGTTGCGGCGGCAGAATGTCCGCGATGTCGGGGCCCTGGATGTCCTTGTTGTGCAGCGCTGACGCATACAGCACGGGATATCGGCCGGCCGCATCCGGGCGATAGACGTCGACCGCAAGGCGGGTGCCGTCCCGCATGGCGACGCTGAGGTCCCGTTGCTCGATCATCGCTCGTCTCCGCCCTTTCATTTGGCTGCAGGCCATCGGCTTAGCGGCGCAACGCCGGCAAGCCTCTGTTCATTCAGCGTGAGCACCATGCCACTTTACTTTACGTCTGTAAAGTATAATATTGGAAACCGTCCGATTACCGTTCGGAGACGAAATCCACCTCGAACCAGCAAAGAGAGTTGAAAATGCAAGGCACACAATTCCTGCCCGCGCTCGGCCGCGCGCTCATCGGTCTGCCGTTTCTGATGAGCGGCCTGGGCAAGCTCGCCGCCTATGGAGCGACGACCGCCTATATCGCCAGCGTCGGGCTGCCGCTGCCGCCGCTCGGCTGGGTCATTGCCGTCATCTTCGAGATCGGCGGCGGGCTGTTGTTATTGCTCGGCTTTCGTTCGCGATATGTGGCGCTCGCGCTCGCGGCGTTCACGCTGGCGACGGCAGTGTTCTTCCACACCAACTTCGCCGACAAGAACCAGATGATTCACTTCCTGAAGAACATCATGATCATCGGCGGGTTGTTGCAGATCGCGCATTTCGGCGCCGGCGCCTTCAGCCTGGACTCGCGGGCGGGGCGCGATCTCAAGGGCGCGACCGGTTGAGGGCGTGCCGGGACAATCGCGCCATTGCCCGGCTCATCTCACTCCATCACTTCATCCGCCGTCGCAAGCAGCGAGGCCGGGATGTCGAGGCCGAGCGTTTTGGCGGTCCTGGTATTGATCGTCAGCTCGAACTTGGCCGGCAACTGCACCGGCAGGCGGCGGGTTTCTCGCCCCTGAGGACGCGCCTCTGGCGAGGGACCACATCAATCCGTGTGCGGCTCGGCCTTGCGCGGCTCGCAATGCGGGGCGCGGCTCAACTCTTCGGCGCGTGAGGCCTGGACCAGCAAGTCCCAGTCGCTCGGCTGGAAGCGCGCCACCAGCCGGTAGCCGTCGCCGGTCGAATCAGGCTCGAACACCGCGGCCTCGCCTTCGCGCATGTCGGCGAGCTGCTCGCCGAAAGCTTCGATGATGTTCGGGCGGTGGGTGACGATCACGAAATTGTCGTGGCCGGAGTGAAAGCCAACCAGCTCGCGCAGGATGTCCGCGCGCCGGCCGTTTTCCTCGCGGGATATGACAGCGCCCGCTTCCGCCAGATCGGGAGCGATCCTGATTTCGCCGGCGCCGAGCAGCTTTGCCGTATCGACCGCGCGCTGCAACGGGCTGGTCATGACGAGGCCGACGCGAATGCCGAGCTTGCGCAGGCCCTCGCCGATCGCTGTCGCCTGCGCGCGGCCGGCATCGCTGAGCTGTCGTTCGACCGCTCCCTTCCCGTTCGGATTGCTCATCCCGTCTTTCGCGACATCGGCGTTGGTCGCGCCATGGCGCAGCACGATCACGTAACCGCCGAGCCTGAGCGCGTCGAGCAGGTCGGCCGGCGGTGGCGGCTGGCTGGCAACGATCGCCGCGGGAATGGCCATGAACAAGACACACATGACAAGCAATCGAAGTCTCGACATCTGCGTCTCCTCGAATCGCTCAACGCCATATTTGCGAGCGGCCGGTGAGATACTTGGCCGCGGGCCGAAAGACTTTGCGGCGGTCTTGGTTTTTGGTTTAGAAACCCTCGTTTTTTGCTCGAGCGAACACGTGGGGCAATGCGGAGCAACGTGTGCAATTTCTCTTTGCCGATCATGCGCTTGACACCGATACGCGGGAGCTCTCCCGCGGCGGCGAGCCGATTGCCGTCCAGCCGCTCGTGTTCGATTTCCTGGTCTATCTCATCGAGAATCGCGACCGCGTCGTCACGAGAGAGGATTTGCTCGCCGCGCTCTGGGGCGGGCGCACGGTCGCGGACTCCACGCTCGCCACCCACATCAACGCGGCGCGCCGCGCGATCGGCGACTCCGGCGAGGCGCAGAAGCTGATCCGCACCGTCGCGCGCAAGGGGATTCGCTTCGTCGGTGAGGTTCAAACCGTAGCCACTGGCGACGCGCCCCCGCGGGGGGCCGCACAAACGGCGCGGCCCGCGGCATTGCGGGACTTGAGCCGCCCCGCGATCGCGGTGCTCGCCTTCAACAATATGAGCGGCGCGGGGCAGGACTATTTCTCCGACGGCATCAGCGAGGACCTCATCACCGCGCTGTCGAAGCTGCGCTGGTTCTTGGTGGTCGCGCGCAACTCCTCGTTCTCCTATCGCGGCCGCGCGGTGCCGATGAAGCAGCTCGCCAGTGAGCTCGGCGTCGACTATGTGGTCGAGGGCAGCGTGCGCAAGGACGGCAGCCGCGTCCGCATCTCCGCGCAGCTGATCGATGTCGCGACCGGCAGCCATGTCTGGGCGGAGCGCTACGACCGCGAGCTTGCCGACGTGTTCGCCGTGCAGGACGAGATCACGGAGGCCATCGTCGCGGCCATCGAGCCGCAGCTGTATGCCGCGGAAAATGTCCGCGCCCGCCGCAAGGCGCCCGAGAGCCTCGATGCCTGGGAGCTCGTGATGCGCGCGATGTCGCATTTCTGGCGCATGACGCGGGAAGACAATATTGCCGCGCAAAAACTGCTGGAGCAGGCGATCGCGATCGACCCGAACTACGCGCAGGCGCTCGCGGTGCTGGCGGTGAGCCGCACCTTCGGCGCGCGGATGGGCTGGGAGGATACGCGAGACTCCGCCGAGTTCGCCGAACGCGCGGGGCTTGCCGCGATCCGCGCCGACGGCGAGGATCCCTGGGCGCATGTCGCGCTCGGGGCGGCGTATTCCTATCTCGACCGGATCGAGGATGCGCTGGCCTGCTATGAGACCGCGATCAGCCTCAACCCGAGCTTCTCGCTGGCGCACGGCTATTACGCCCTGGTGCTGTCCTGGAACGGGCGTTTTCGCGAGGGCGCTGAAGCCGCGCGCCGCGCGCTGAATTTAAGTCCGCGCGATCCCTTCTCCGCGATCTTCTATGGCGTGGCCGCGTACGCCGCCTATGTCGAGCGCGATTATGCCGAGGCGATCCGGCTGTCGCGCGAGAGCATCAGGCTGCGCGCCGATTTCGTCGGCGGTTACCGTGTCCTTGTGGCCGCCGCAGGGATGGCCGACGACAAGGAGCTTGCGCAGGCGATGCTGCCGGAGCTGCGCCGCGTGCATCCGGATGTCTCGCTTGCCTGGGTTGCCACGCAGCTCCCCCTCCCGCTCGCCGAAGAGCGGGAACACTTTCTCGAAGGTTTGCGCCGCGCGGGATTGAAGTAAGCGGGCACGCACGGATGGGGCGGCCTTTCGGAAGGCCAAATCTCTGCTAGGCTGCAGGGCCATCGAGAAGCCGAAGGAGACGCCCATGACCCGTCATCGCGATTTTGTGCCGCAAGGCGTGATCCCGGCGGTACTGCTGCCGTTCCACGACGATCTCTCGATCGACGAGCGGAGCTTTCGCAGCCATTTGCGCGACGTCGCCTCCGTGCAGGGATTGTCGGCGATCACGGTGAACGCGCATTCCACCGAAGTCGCCTCCTGCACCGCTGACGAGCAGCGCCGGGTGATGGAGATTGCAGGCGAGGAAGTGGGTGGCGCGCTGCCGATCATTCACGGTGTCTGGGCCGACGGCAGCCTCGAGGCGGCGCGGATCGCGCGGGCGGCCGAGGCCGGCGGCGCCTCGGCGCTGCTGGTGTTTCCGCCGGCGCCGTTCACGATGGGCCAGACGCCCGAGATGGCGCTGGCGCATTTCAAGACCATTGCGGAAGCGACCGACCTGCCGCTGATCGTGTTTCAATATCCGCTGGCGACCGGCCAGGGCTATCCGGCGGCGACGCTGGAGCGGCTGTTCGAGGAGGTGCCGACCATCCGCGCCATCAAGGACTGGACCACGGTCGTGCAGCAGCATGAGCGGCAGATCCGCGAGCTGCAGGGCCGCAAGCGACCGATCAATGTGCTCTCCACCAACAGCGCGTGGCTGATGAACTCGTTGGTGCTCGGCTGCAACGGCCTCTTGTCGGGCAGCGGCAGCGTGATCGCCGATCTGCAGGCGCGGCTGTTCCGTGCGGTCAAGGCCAACGACCTCGCCGAAGCGCGCCGGCTCAACGACCGCATTTATCCGACCGCGCGCGTCTTTTATGCCGATCCCTTCGTCGACATGCACAACCGCATGAAGGAGGCACTCGTGCTGCTGGGCAAGCTGCCTCGCGCGGTCGTGCGTCCGCCGCTGGTCAAGATCGGCGACACCGAGATTGCGCGCATCAGGGATGCGCTGGTCGAGGCGGGGCTGCTCGGCGCCGCCGCGACGAAGCGCGACGCGGCGTAGTCAGGAGCATCTGTCCCAATAATTCGTCATGGCCGGGCTCGTCCCGGCCATCCACGTCTTAGACCACGGAAAGAAAGACGTGGATGCCCGGCTCAAGGCCGGGCATGACGAGTTTGAGGCAATCTACCGCTCCGCGACGAGCTGATAGGCGCCGCGCTCGAAGGCGTCGTAGGTGGCGAGCGCCCTGACGTCGGCGAACGGCAGATACTGCATCATGATCACGCCGCCGATGCCGCGCGCCGGATCGATCCAGAAGAAGGTGTTGTTGATGCCGCCCCAACTCAGGCTGCCGGGCGAGCGCTTGCCCGGCACCTGATCGACCGTGATCAGGAAGCCGAGGCCCCATTTGTCCCTGTTGTCGGCGATGAAGGTGAAGTCGGCGCTGCGCGGCAGCGTGCTTTTGAGCGCCGGCACCGAGATCGCGCCGATCTGGTTCTGGCCCATCAGCGCCACCGTCTCCGCCTTCAGCACACGCGCGCCATCGAGCGCGCCGCCATTGAGCAGCATGCGCATGAAGCGGCCGTAGTCGTCCGCGGTCGAGGCGAGCCCGCCGCCGCCGACAGGTGCCGCGACGGTCAATCCGGGTTGCGGGTTCTGCAGCTCGACTGCACCGTCCATCTGCGCACCGGCGCGCTGCTGCTGCGCGGCGAGGCGCGGCCCCTTCGCCTCCGGCACATTATAGGATGTGTCGTTCATCTTGAGCGGCGCGAAGATGTGCTCGTGGAAATAATGCTCGAGCGTCTCGCCCGAGATCACCTCGACCAGCTTGCCGCAGACGTCGGTGCTGGTCGAGTAGTGCCAGCGCTCGCCGGGATCGAACAGCAGCGGACCGCCGAACGGGTAGCTCTCGCCGGCGCGCGGCTTGAAGTCGCGCCAGATCGCGCTGGTGAAGGGATACGCAAGTCCGGAGGTGTGGGTCAGGAAATGTCGCACCGTCGCCGGCCGCGAGGCCGGGCGCACCTTGCAGTCGCCGGTTTTCGCGTCGAAGGATTCGATCACCTTGAGGTCTGCAAGCTCCGGCAGATATTTCGAGGCGGGATCGTCGAGACCGATCTTGCCGTGCTCCACGAACTGCATCAGGGCCACCGAGGTGACTGGCTTGGTCATGGAGGCGATGCGAAACAGCGCGTCCTGCGTGAGCGGACGCGACGTCGAGACATCGGCGACGCCGAAGGCGCCTTGATAGAGCACGCGATCGCAATCGGTGACCAGCGCGACCACGCCCGGCACATCCTTGCGCTCGATCGCCCCACGCAGGCTGGCGTCGAGCGCCGCAGGCGCCGGTAACGTCACGCTTTCTGCCCTCAAACCGCGCCGGCCTTCTGCGCGTATTCCCAGGAGGCCTTGGCCAGCGGCACGGTGCGCTTGGCCGACTCCATGGCTTTCGCGTTCGCCGCGGTGCCGTCGCGGATGCGGCCGGCAATGCCCTGCGTGATGCCGGCAAGACGGAACAGATTGTAGGAGAAGTACCAGTTCAGGTCGGGCACCGCGGTGCCCGCGACATTGCAATAGATCTGCGCGGCCTCGTCCATCGAGGGGATGTTGAGCGCCTTGATGTCGACGCCGGCAAGGCCCGGCATGGTCCATTGCATCAACAGATAAGTGAAGTCGGCCATGGGATCGCCGAGCGTCGACAGTTCCCAATCGAGCACCGCCTTCACCCGCGGCTCGGTCGGGTGGAAGATCATGTTGTCGAGCCGGTAGTCGCCATGCACCACCGAGACGCGCTTCTGTTCGGGCAGCGTGCGCGGCAGCCACTCGATCAGCTTCTCCACTTCCGGAATGTGCTGGGTCTCGGACGCGCGATACTGCTTGGTCCAGCGGTCGACCTGGCGCGCGAAATAATTTCCGGGCCGGCCGAAATCGGAGAGCCCGATCTTCTCGGGATCGAAGTTGTGCAGATGCGCCAGCGTCTCGATCTTGCTGGTGAAGATTTTCCGGCGCGCGTCCGGAGTCTGGCTCGGCAGCGTGGGATCCCAGAACACGCGGCCCTCCTCCATCGACATGATGTAGAAGGTGGCACCGATGATGGTGTCGTCGGTGCAGAGCGCATAGGCATGCGCGACCGGAAAGCCCGGCTGCTTCGACAGCGCGGAGATGACGCGGAACTCGCGGTCGACCGCATGCGCCGACGGCAGCAGTTTGCCGAACGGCTTGCGCCGCATCACATAAGAGCGGCCGGGCGTGTCGAGCCGGTAGGTCGGGTTGGATTGGCCGCCCTTGAACTGCAGGACGGTCAGCGGCCCCTTGTAGCCGTCGACGTTCTGCGAAAGCCAGCGGTCGAGGCTGATCTCGTCGATCCGATGCCGTTCCTCGACCGGCTTGGTGCCGGAAAATTCCTCGTCTCGCCTGACGCCGTCGGCCACCGTGGCGCTCCCTTGATCTTATTCTCCGTCATTCCGGGATGGTCCGAAGGACCAGACCCGGAATCTCGAGATTTCGGGCTCGATGCTGCGCATCGCCCCGGAATGACGGCAGGAGAGCACCGTGTCAGCGCCTCCTTTTAATGGGTCGGAGCGTTTGCATACTTCCGAAGTTCAAGTCTGGCAATGGCGCGGTTATGCACCTCGTCCGGACCGTCGGCGAGGCGCATGGTGCGCATCGAGGCGTAGTCCTTTGCCAGCCCCGCATCCTCGGTGACGCCAGCGCCGCCGAAAGCCTGGATCGCCTGGTCGATGATCTTCAGCGCCATGTTGGGCGCGGCCACCTTGATCATGGCGATCTCGAGCTGCGCGGTCTTGTTGCCGACCTTGTCCATCATGTCGGCGGCCTTGAGGCACAAGAGCCGGTTCATCTCGATATCGGTGCGGGCTTCCGCGATGCGCTGCTCCCACACCGAATATTCGATGATCTTCTTGCCGAAGGCGGTGCGCGACATCAGCCGCTTCACCATCTTCTCCAGCGCTTCCTCGGCCTTGCCGATGGTGCGCATGCAGTGATGGATACGGCCCGGTCCGAGCCGGCCCTGCGCGATCTCGAATCCCCTGCCCTCGCCGAGCAGGATATTGCTGGCGGGAACGCGGACGTTCTCGAGCAGCACCTGGGCGTGGCCGTGCGGCGCATCGTCGAAGCCGAACACGGGGAGCATGCGCTCGACCTTGATGCCGGGCGTATCCAGCGGCACGAGGATCTGCGACTGCTGCTGGTGGCGCGCGGCCTTCGGGTCGGTCTTGCCCATCAGGATCGCGATCTTGCAGCGGGGATCGCCGACGCCGGACGACCACCATTTGCGGCCGTTGATGACGTAGTGATCGCC